>Ga0209337_1000368_pt1 | contig 35905 bp, 22 predicted proteins | sample LinPmetageLP53_FD_184044 | JGI IMG/M metagenome (GOLD analysis project Ga0209337, IMG submission 184044) | Marine viral communities from the Pacific Ocean - LP-53 (SPAdes) (version 2) | ecosystem: Environmental > Aquatic > Marine > Oceanic | place: Pacific Ocean | collected 2010-02-08
CCTTCAACTACCTCAATACATGAATTGTTATCTGTGTTAGCTAGAGAGTCCCAATTAAACGCTGACGGATCAATACATCCATAAACAATTGGAATGCAAGAGAAGTCATCTGTGTTAGCCTGGTCGTTGTAATTGAACGCGTCTGGATCTGTGCATCCTAATATAGTTGTAAAACAACCACCATTATCTACGTTAGCTTGAGAGTCGTAGTTGTCAGCGGTAGGATCCATACAACCAAAGTATATACAAGACTCGTCTGCTGTGTTAGCTAAAGCATTATAATTCCAAGCGTAATTATCCATACACCCAACGGTAACAGCAACACATCCACCACTATCGATGTTGGCAAGGGAATCATAATTGAAAGCTAACTCGTTTGTACATCCAACCACCACATCAATACAACCCCCGTCGTCTGTATTAGCTAAGCTATCATAGTTCAACGCTAGCTCATCTAAACAACCGTGCACCTTAGGTATACAGTAGTCACCGCAGAAAGGCAACGCATGATATACATGCCAGAAAGGAGGTGCGTATGATTGCAAAGCTCCACCACCATTATCAGCGAAAGGGTATGAACCACCTTGTAAAGTAATATCACCAACTGAATTTATTAATCTAAACGAGTTGTGCATTGTTTGAAATGCAACTTCTGCAAGAGGAGTTTGTGGGTTAGCTATCTCAAAGTAGTAAACCTTAACTGGCTTATCTGTTTCTAATACTAGGTTAAACTCTTGAGAGTAAGGACCAGGTCCCATTGTATAAGTACCAAGAATACTATCTTCTTGTACTACACCTATATAGCAATCACCCCATCCATCACCACCGTCATCTTCAATAATCAAAGTGTAGTTACAGGTAGGTATTATAGCGTTTAACGTAGCAAGTGAATCGTAGTTAAAAGCGTTTGGGTTCACACACCCTAAAGCGTGTAATGTCTCACAAGTACCATCATCAAGATTAGCTTGTGGACTAAACTCTACATAACTATTATTTGTACAACCTTCTACTAAAGGAACATCACATTGCTCTAACCATATAGGACCAGAGTAAGCTGCGTTACCAAAGTTAGCAGAATCTAAAGCCCATAAAGTATCTAAACTACCACAAGGCTCTGCGTCACCAAGCACTACTATATTACCATCAGTTCCACCCCACTGTGAGCCAGCCATACCATCTCCGTATATGTCGCTAAGTATTATTTCAATTCCAGTCTCAGGTATACATATATCATATATGATAGTTTGATTAGCCTGCTCGTACGTGTACTCACCAGCTACTACGTTATCCACAGCTTGACCATTTGATAGGTCAGTTATAATCCAACCAGTCTCACCTGGATATTGATCTAGTGTTAGCTGTAAAATAATTTTGGCCTCTCCGTCGGAACAACTTATTCCAACACAGCTGCCATCATCTGCTTCTGCCCAAGGGTTATAGTTCGGTGCTTCAGGATCGATGCAACCGAATATAGGATACTCACAACTACCGTCATTAAAGTTTGCTTCAGGAACAAAGTTTAAAGCTAACAAGTCAGTACAACCAGGTACTGTATCTATAGGTGCTTCGCAATCTCCTTCATCATAATTAAATTCTTCACAATCAAAGTAAACTGGTACTCCGTTGTAAGTGTAAGCGCCATCATCACACCACCCATCTCCTAACCAACCCGACACTGCTGTAACATCAGACCCTAAACAATCATATAAAGTATCTTGAGCTAGTAAACTATTTGATATTATTAAAATTAATAAAAGTAATTTCTTCATACTACGATTTTTTATGTTTCCTACAAAAAGCAGCAGCGGCCTCTCTACTACCAAACCCCCATTTCTTTAAAGCTCTAGCATAAGGAGTTGGTTCTCCTTTTTTATTCTTCATACTTCCCTGCATGCCAGCAAACCTACAGGCAAAAGAAACTCTACGTGGATTTGTACCACTGGTTTTTCTATCACCTAATGTTTTACCTGTTTCACTCTTATGATCGGCGCGCATTTTTTTATTACGCTTAGCGTAAGCTGCCTCTGTTATTTTAAGTGGATCTACACTTCTATTATCGTATGCCATAATCTACCTTTCTTCGCAATCGTTAACCATTTTAGTACTACCGTCTTTATTTTTTCTACCAGACGGAGACTTTTTCATACCTACTTTTTTGTGTGTATCCCAACAGTTTAATGGACTATGACTATAGCCTTTCTTCTTAAGCTCAACATGCTCTTTATGAGTGTTAGCTTTCTTCTTGTCGTACATGTTGTGAGGCACAAAGCCTTTCATATAAAATGGCATACGTTATTTTTTTGCAAACTTCTCTACGCCTGAGATTCCAAATGAACCAAGCACAACCCAAACAAATGAGTTGTAGACGTATTCGTTTATTATTAAATCACTTCCTACCCAGCCTGTAACTAAATCAGCTATCATTATAAGGCACATAATAGCAAACGCTATAAATCCTACTATAGCTTTTTCGTTCCAATTGTTATCGTTCTTAAATATTTCCATTATCTACAATCTTTTACTCTTCCAACTACTATACCTGATGCTACTTGTATGTTTTTAAATCTACCTCCACCACCATCCATCTTGTAGTTACCATCTTCTAAAAAATACCTATCATTAGCTCTAGCCCTAGCATAAACTTTATCACCCGTAGTTGGAGTTGAACCACTACCATCATGATAATATGTTTGATCCATAGTCGCAGCGCAAGCATTACTACCGTTGCTTTGAACTGTACAACTAGAGAAAGAGGTGTAGCCTTTAGCAGTTACAACTTCCTTTCTTCGTTGTACTTTTACGGCCCTGTTCTTACCTCTAGCTTGTGCTGTTGTATTTGAATTACCTAAAGCCATTAATAACCAAAGTAAGCTATTATACCACCAGCGCCTTCAGCAGCGTTCAAAGAAACAGCTGTCCATCTACCATACAAAGTAGTACCGTCTGCTATTGTAATACTCGCATCTAAAGCCTCACCATTACCGTTTGTGTTAGCGTTGGTTATACCAAAATAGCAGTCATTAGTTTCAGTCCCACCGTATACTAAAGAATTAGAAGTGTCAGCTGTCAATACATCAAACTCTACTTCACTAAGAGCGGTAATAGCTACTATCACCATTCCATCAGGGGGAGTTAGAGTTTCACCATTATCATTATGCATGTGTGCGCTACCTAGTTGTCCAAAGTTGTAAGCAGCTCCTGTTGAATTTAATCCCATGATTTTTTTTATTACTTGTTTATAATTATAATATTACACACTACGTAAACAGTTTACTGATGCGCATAACATCTTTTGTTTTTATTCTCTGTTCTATTCTTACATCTACTACCTGATCCAGTGTTCGATTTGCATTGATATTCTTTAATACCATTATTGTTCCTATCACTACCTTGATTAGGTTTATAAGATCTATGGTATGAACACAAAGCTCTTTTAGTTTTAGATTCAACCATTATACTACACCTGCCACCACTTGATTTAGTACCAGAGCATCTAACTTGTTTAATACCTTGTTTCTCTTTTTTTTCTTGCTCTTGCTTTTTCTCTTCGTCTTTCTTCTTCTTATCTTCTATCTTCTTGTTATCTTTGTCTATCTTCTTTTGAGCTTCCTTCTCAGCCTTCTCTTCAGCTTTTTCTCTCTGCCCAATACCAACGTCCCATTTACTCCAACCTAGACCTACTAACACCCTTTGCCAAGCTTCGTTCTGGTCATCTAAAGCAGCTTGAATATTAGTAATCTTTCTATGAGCTCTATTAACTGGCACGTTAAGTAGACCTTCAGTTAGCATTGTTAAACCTTCTAAGGCTGGACCATCAAGAGTTAAACCTTCTTTAAGTATTTCTTTCTTATTGAACTTATATGTATTACCAGCTGCATCAAATTTACCAAACTTAGATCCTATGGTAGGAGATACATTCAGTAAGTCTTCACCAACTTCACTGTAGTCAGCTCCCCAACCCTTGTTGTTCTGTTTTTGAAACTCCAGTATACTATTCTTTATACCAGACAGTACAGCTCCAGGTATTCCCATACCTCTTAAGAACGAATCAGCCATAGTGTTTATAGCATATATCTCTTTCTCAGCTTTTAATTCGTCATCATCACTATTAGCCATGAGTGCAAATAACCCAGACTGTAACCCAGCGAATATAGCAGATTGTACAAACCCGTAATAGCCTACTTTACTCATCTTGTTAGTGAAAGAACCATCACCAGCAAATCCTTTATACCTACCGTTCTTAATATCAAGCAACTCCTTCATCATTATTCTATTCATCTGCATAGGAGTATTGGCAAATGGTAATACTATTCTACCACCCCAAGAAACTTGTTGTGCAGATAATAGATCTGGTCTAGAAGATTGTTGAGTTCTTTCTGCCACTGCTTGGAAGTCTACAAAAGCTTTTTTCTCAGCCTCAGCTTTAGACAAACCTTCTTTCATATACTTGTTTATAGCATTACGATAATACGTAGCACCACCAGAAGCTATAGCAAAACTATCCGCTATCTTAGTAGGTAAATAACCTGCTTTTAATATCTTAGCTATAACAGCTTTAGAAGGGTTCCTACTTTTAGAAGCAGCTGCAGCAAGTTCAGCTTCTGTAACGTTTATCTCTAACCCAGCTCTACGTTGCTTTAACATGTCTGAGTTCATGATAGTCATGAAGTCTTTCCAATACTGAGGTTGATTAGCGAAAGCTTTAGAAGCTGCTAGTGGATTGTTAAACGAATGGTTTACAAAGTTAACTGTAGATAGTAACTGTAGCGTTGCGGATCTAGTATTAAAGTTCATTATAGTACCAACACTACCGTTTAGGTAATCCATTATTTTATTACCAGCAGTTCCAAGGTCAGCTCTTCTAGTTTGACCAGTCTCCATTCTTTCAAACATCTCTTCAAGATTCTTTCTCCAGTTAGAGCCTAACTTAGATTCCATCTTGTTTAAATTCTCTTCAGAGAATATTTCGTTCTTAGCTTCTATCCATTCCGCAAGATGTTTCTTTCTACTAACACCCTCACCTAAGCCACCGACTTCACTAGCTAGAGTTTCAGCCCACCAACTATTTGATGGTTCTTTTACTTCTAGTATTCTAGAGAAATTCTCAGCGTACGCTTGAAGATCAGGGTTGTTTCTAACATGCTCGACTAGCTTCGCCTCTGTGGCTTTAGCTAAGTCAGGTATCTTAATACCATTTTTATTCCAGTTATAAATTCGTATAGCCATGTCGTTAGTAAACCCAGTATCTCCAACTTCTTTATCTAAAGACTTAACCGTTTCTTTGTTTTGCTTACGTAACGACAAGTATTGATTAGCCGCTTTCTGCTTAGCATTATTAAGATCATTATAACCTCTTTCAAAAGGCTTTATCAAGTTCTCGTTAAACCACTTCTGATTCTCTATACCTTTCTTACCTTTACCATATAAAGGTTCTAACAATAATTCCATGTCAGCAGCAGAGTCTGTCATAAAGACTCTACGTCTTTTAATATCTGCACCACGAACTTTAGCTTCAGCTTTAGAAAATGTTTTCTCAGGAGCTATATCTAAAGAATGTTTCATAACGTCATTAACGCCCTGACTGAGATCTTTAGATGCTAAAGCTTGTTGTACTTTAGATTTTATATCCAGTTGATCTAAGACCTTCTTAACAGCCTCTACGTTGGGAAGAGCATCATCAACAAAGTACATATCATTATAACCTTCAGCAAACTTCTCTAACATCCAAAGAGCTTTAGCCTCACCTTGACTTTTACCTAACCCTGTTATATTTTCTAAAGGTATATCAACACCTTTAGTTTTAAGCCATTGATGAATAGGTCCAGCAGCGTCTTGCATTCTAGCAGTTAAAACAAAAACATCTTTAGGTCCATGTTTTCCTATTAAGTTTTTCATCTTCTGAAGCAGTGGTCCTTCTTTACCGCCGCGAACGTTTACAAAATCTGAAAAATCAAATTCAAAACCGCGCTCAGCGTATTTAGGCCCTTCAATAGGCCAATTACCACTACTTATTTTAACAGTCTCTTTACCTCTCTTAGCCACAACAAAGTTTTCTCCGTCTACAATAAGTGTTTCGTCAAAATCAAAAGTAGCCATACCTTGAGTTTTCTTATTCTTTTTTCTACCCAGTGCAAACGCTTTATCTGCGTCACGTATAGCTTTACCTAAGTCCTTAGATGCTAGAGCTTCTTTGTAACCTTTAGGGAATAAAGCTTCTCGATACTCTCTAAGTCTTTTTCCAGCCTGCACAGTTTCAACTTGACTAGTGCCTGGCATTTTATCATAAGTTATATCTCTAACAAAGTCGTATAGTGGTATATCAAAACCTTTACCAAAAGCATCAGAGTGGTAACGATCTAGTATAATATTAGATCTACCATCAAATAAATTTTCAGGTGGTAGTGACTCTTGATATATCTCATTTACCATTACATCTAGATTCTCAGGTATTAGAGTAGTGTGATAGTTATCTAAAGCGTTTTTAACCCAATCTTTAAGTTGAGCTTTTCTAGCGGCCTCTGGACTTTTGGGTTCACCTTTAGGGGTAGTTATATAATCATATATTAAAGTAGCTATTTCTTTAGCTGGAGTTGTATGTTCTAACACCCATTTTTTACCATACTGTTTTATAAATTCCTTAGGGTTTCCTTTAGGTAGTAGAGCTAAAGATGCACTAGACTTTATTAACCCAGGCATTGAAGCTGAATGTAATTGAGTGAACGCTCTAACGTGTCCATGGTTTATATCACCCTTCTCGTATGCTTCATTCAGTATGTCTACAACCTCCCTTAAGACATCTTTATTTTGCTCCCCGAGTTTATACGCTTCCATAGGATCAAGAGACCCATCAACCCACTTCTTTAGCATTACAGCTTTGTTAGTAATATACGGGGATGGTTTCTTGCCTTCCCACTTTTTCTTCTTAACTTTTTTAGATATTGGTTCACTTACGTTCGCAACATAATCAGCAGCTGTAACAAAGTACGAAGGTCTTGCACTACCTGATTCTTTACCAAATATTACATCGTGTAATCCTTTAACTATAACATCCGAACTTTTATATGGACCCAAACCGGAACCAGTTGTTGCTCCTGATTTTAAGAAAGCCTCAGCAAAACCAGGGCCATACTTAGCGTCTAGTTTTTCAGCTATTAAAAACTCCACTTCTCTACCTTTTATTATACCGGCTTTATTACCAAACGGATTACTTAAAGGTTGTAAACCATTTCTAGCTTCAACAGCGGAGTACTCGTTAGACTTTAATATTCTATTACCTACTTTTATAGCTATATTATTAGGCTTATAACCTTGTAGCTTTAAAGATCCAGATAACTGATTAGCTATATTAGCTAGCAACATGTTTTTAGTTATAGGTTTTCCAGTGCTAGTCTCTAACTTCAACCCTATATCCTTGTCTTTAAAGTATTGTCTGAAACTTTCTATAACAGCTTTATCTGTCTTGCCGTAACCACTAATGTTAGCGTTGAATATACTAGCAAATTCAGGGGATATAACACCTCTAAAAACTTCTTTCTGAGCATCAATAGACTGTCTACCCAAGTCTTTACTAGCTAACGCTTCAGACTTACCGGCTTGAACTTGATTCATTAAATTCTCTACAGATGTAGACAACTCAAACTGTGGTGAGTTATTTTTTAAATACTCTCTAGCAACTTGATTAGACCAAGCCTTACCTAATTGATCTACAGCCGCTTTAACTTTCTGGCTAAGGCTTCTATCATTTTTAAGTTCAATAAAAGTTCCATCAGGTCTTACACCAAAAAATGCTTTAACATCTCTAGGTGTTATTTTACTGTTTTTAATTTGAATAGGATTACCGGCACCAGTTTTTACTCTAGTACCTTTACTATAGAAAGAGTTTAGTAAAACGTTTTGCACGCCGGTAGCTGTACCCTTTATAGACTCAGGAGCACCTTCCATTTCTACAGTTCCCTCCGGCAATGCGTCAATAAACAATCTAGCGTTTGAATCTTTACTAAACCACTTTTGAGCATTACTAACGCTATTTTTACCTATACCTCCAACCTTAGGCTCTACTCCAAGCAACTCGTTAGTATATTCAGGTACTAAATCTTTTAACGTTTTATAAGTAAGTTTTGTAACATCTAAACCAGATAATCTCTCTTCAGCTTTGCTTATAACATCCTCAGGTATGTTAAGATCTCTAACCAGCTCCCTACCCTTAGGTCCTTCAGAACCTGATCTACTTAGCTCCGGTGAAGTATCTGCTATCTGTAAAGTCTCAGCGTCAACACCAGCCTCACTCATAGCTATCTCAGTTGTTCTACCAGCTTGAGCTGCTCTCAATATATTTCCTTGCTGTGAGAAACCAGACTTAGTATGTTTACCACCGAGCGATTGCTTTAAGTAAGCACCAAATGGTACCCCTGTTTTAGCGTCGTACCTGTTCATTATCTTAACTACCTGCACCATCGTCTCGGCTTCAAACTCAGACTTGCTAACGTCTAAACCTTTTTTAAATTCCGAATCTATGAACTTGCTAATAATACCCATATTGTCATTATACAGAGCGTTTTCAGCTCTTGTTCTAGGTACATCACCTGGTTCAAATTTTTGATATACCTCTATATTTTTAGCGTTACGTTCTGACTTCTTTATATTCTCGTTAAGCTTTTTTATTTCTTCAATATTCTTACTAACCTCAGCCTCATACCCTTTAGGTTTATTCGTTCTTAACGATTCGTTAGTTTGCATCAGAAGTTGCTTCTCTAAAGTCAAATCACGTGAAGCCATCTCAGCTTCGGTAGGTTTTTTACCTACATCTAAATATTGATCTAAGTGTTTAAGCTCGGAGATCTTACCTGTGCTACCAAATCTTCCTAACATGTTGACTAATTCACGTTGCGTGAATACATCTAGTGGTTTACCAAGTAAACTTTTAGACATGTTGTTAAAGAACCCACCTACAGCGGAGTATGCTCTGGAATCTATTAAATGTTGATTCTCCTTCTTACTCAAGTATTCTGCTGTGTAAGCCCTTAGCTCCATGAACTTTGTAGGATCTTTCATTTCTGATATAGCAGCGTCGCTTAATACAGCGTCGTAAAGATTTGTTTTGTTACCTCCTTGATTTATTTCTATTCGCTGCATCCTCTTTTTAAGAGCTTCTACATATTGAGTTGCCATTTCAGGTGATCCCTCAAAAAGTATATCTTCATAAGCGTGAAGCATTTCGTGAGATATCGTGCCTCTACCTTTAGCTTTTTTGGTGTTGTAAACTATTTTATAAGGATCTTTAGATGTCTTAGGTTTAGTATATAAAGCGTTAACATCTTGATACTTTGTCTCACCATTAGCTGATACGTATTCTTGATATATAGGTTTATCCGTTAACTCGTATTGGAACTCTTTACCTTTACTTGCAGCGAATTTCTTTAATTCTCTGTGGTGTTCCTCATATAGCTTCTCCCCCTTAACGGGATCTGTCCATGCTTCAACATCATCAGCTCTATCTAAATAGTTCTGTGCAGCGTAGAAATCCTGTTGATAAGTTTGAAAGTCATCTACAAGTTTAGATATTTTAGAACCCTCGCTCTGGCTACTTAACCACTCTTGATAATTAGCTACTGTATAGTTTTCTTTTCTAAAATTCTTTATTTTTTTACTTTGCTGTCTGTTAGCATCGGTAACGTGTATACTCTGTCCCTTATATATAATACCTTCTTGTTCGGCTTTACTTTGTAGATACTCATCAAAACCTTGTTTGATTTTGTTCTCTGTTCTATCACGTAGAGTTTGTGCTTCTCTCTTAGTTTTACCTATAGCTTCATATGTCTGTATGTCCTTAGATTTTAAACCATGCATTCCTAGCATACCACCAAATATCATATGCTCAATACCTCTATGTGCAACTTGGCTATAGTCGCTCCAGTTTTCTTTTATAAAAGTATTAAATTCCTCAACACCTCTAAGATCGTTAACCATAGCTTTACCAAGCTCACCCACCTCTGCTGCAATAGCGAAAGCAGGGGCATTTTTTAATGATAACTCTAAGACGGTGTTCAATTGGTTTCTACTAGTGAGGTTTTTAAAACTCCAAGGGGCTAGCTTAGATCCAAGTAAAAATGCTGCGCCAGTACCTCTTTCAAATGCTAATTCTCCATCAACACTTAAAGCACCCATACCTTCTCTCATCTTAACATCCTCAGCTAAAGCTAACATACCAAGAGCTGAACCTCTCTCCATTTTAGTGGCCTTACTAGCTACAGCAGCTCCACTTCCTATCATTTTCTCTAGGGTAGTACCCTTCTTAGATGCAAAAGCTACAGCCCTAGCGCTATTCATTCTAGTACCGTTTACAATATACTTAGCGCCCATAAGGTTTCTAGCCATACTAGTCACACCAGCTAAACCCTGAACTTTATTACCTATAGTTAAAGCTGGAGCCATTCTAGCAAATCCACCAGCACCTATAACTACATTGTCTAATAAACTTTTTTCCAGATGAGTTCTTTGAGCTTCGGTTGTAAACAAAGCTTTATTATCTTCATCCACTCCCATACCAGGTAGAATATCTTGATCTACAACATCAAGTAATTGTTGTTGAGTTAAGCCAAAAGTTTCCTGCGCTACACCTCTTCCTAGAAAATCATCTAACACCTTGCTAGCTTCCCCACCAAACTGACCTAACCTAGTTTTATCTATAGTAGAGTAATCTCTATTTAAACTGTATACCTGCCACAGCGCTTCTTTTTTAGCTGAAATATCTAAACCTTTCTCCTTCCTGTTCTTTAAGTATTCAACAAACTCATCTGGGTTGTCATACCTGCCCTCAATATTGTTGACTGGTGATATGTCGTAATCCTCAAACGAGAAGTTTCTTGATAAGGCTCTAGGAGTATGGTTTGTTAAGAAACTAACTGGCACATCTTTAAAACCCAACCCACCATCACTTTCAAAACCAGCTTCCTTTAAATGAGCAAACAAGGCTTTATCCCCTACTCTAACATCTATAGTCTCCTCACCTTCTAAATCAAATCCTTTTTCCTCTAATAAAACTTCAGAGTTATATCTCTCCAATTGACCATAAGGCGTTCCGTCAAACATGGATACATAAGACTCGTAGCTAGTAGTTATATCATTCGCTTCTCCACCGGATTGCTGTATTATTTTAGCTTCTTCAGTACCAACAACCTTACCAGTTGCTGGATCCAAATACTTAGCATATCCACCACCATGTTTAGGTATTTTTTTACCAGTCTTTTCATATGTACCAAATTTACCGCCCTTCCAAACTAACTCGTCGGTGTAAAATATTTTATCCACCAACTCGCTTCTTCTCTGTTCCAATAAAGCTGTTGGACCATTAACTCTTATCTGCTTATTTATTCTGGCTAACTCGCCCTCATCACCACCATGAATATTAATCTCAGCTAATTCTAAATCAAAAGCTAGAGACGCGGTTTCTTGCCCCTCCTCTTCAGCATTTTTAATTGCTCTTTGAATATTACTTTTTTCTAACTTGTTAGCTTCTAACTCTTGGTATTCACCGAAAGATTGCTGTATAATTTCATCTACATCACCATCACTAACAAACGGGAACGCTTGTCTACCCTCACTCTGAAAACCTACAAATGATTTTATCTCTTGTTTTAAATTCTTAATATTAGAATCATCTCTAGAGTAACCAGATAAAGTTTTAGTACCTGTTATATCTTTTAATACTTCTTTATTTTGAAAAAAGTTTTTGTCGACATATTGTTTTAAATACTTCTTCTGTGTACCAACTATTTTAGACTCTGAAACATCTTCTTCTTCATCAGAATAATAGTCTAACTCTGGTCCTAACATAGCTTCCGTTCTCTGTTGGATAGGATCTACCTCTTCAAACTCTTTAGCCCATTCTACTACGTCTTCCGAAGCTTGTTGCTCATCAAGCATCAACTCTGGTTTACTACTGTAAAAAGTGTTTATATTATCAATCCCACCTTTAGGATCGTAAACAACTTCTGGTAATTGTACGCCTGTGTTATCCCGTCTAGCTGGTTCTGGTAAATCCGAAGAAATATCTTCCGATGGTAATTCCGTATTCTCTTCTTGATTGTTTTGAGGTTGAACCACCTCTTGATTTGATGCTGCAGTCTCTGGCTTCACAGTCGCATCTGCACTGGAGCCTGTTTGATTTCCCGTTACCTCGTCTTCAGGTTTAGGATTCTTTAAATTATACTCCTCTATAACAGCTGCTATATTCTCTTCTGGCTCGTTAGCCTCTTGCATTCTAGTTATTATACCTAATATCTCTTCTTTATTGTATGACATATTAAAATTTTATTGTGAGTATTTATTCAAAAGATCTTCAGGAGATGATTCTTCAGAGCCCAACTCAGGTAGTGATAAACCACCACCTGTACCCCGTGGACCAATGTATCCTAAGTCTAATTTCATTTCAGCTTCATAATTCCTTTGTAAGTGACTAGTAAAATAGTTTGTTAAGCTATTCTTAAGTCCATCTTTATATTCAGAGTCTAATAACTTTTTCATTATTTGACCTTTTATATCATCATCAATATTATCACCAGCAGTTATAGCTCCATCTTCATCTCCCTCTGGAGGTTCGAATCCTAAGTCTTCATATTTAATATTAGCAAGATCATCACTATTAAATAAATCTTCCATATAAGAGGTGTTACCAAAAGACTTATCTAAAGCTAAAGAATTAATATTTCCTCCTTCTATAATCTGAGCTATATCTCCTTTAGCTTTTTCATAATCAAACGATAGATTGCCAGCACCATCAGAGATACCTTTCTCTCTATAAAAACTAGCAAGATCTGAAATCTGGTTAAACTGTTCGTTGGATACTTTATATCCATCTAACTTTTTTCTTAATTCTGGTTCAGTATACATTTCACCTCCAGGACCTTCTACAAACAATTGATTATCTAACTCTATTAATTTCACATTATTTTCACCACCCTTTATCATATCCATTAGCCATTCCTTCTCTTCTTCTTCTGCATACTCTAAGGAGTTACCATACCCATACGCTGTATGTTCTCCTCTGTTTTGCCAATCTTCATTTACTTCAGTAAAAGTTTGCTCAAAAGCGTTCATGTCTTCAGCTTTCTTTTGTGTCTCAGCCATTAAATCATCTTGACCAGCATTATCTTTATTGCTCACATAACCGTACATCCTATCTTGACCTTCTTTTAAGCTAGCTCTTACCTGTTCTTTATCTCCAGGTGTTATACCTACGTCTTGTGTTGCCGCTTTATCCGTATCGGCTTCATCTTTAACTTGCTTAGGTGTTTTGTTAGTCGGTTTTATTTTAGTAGAAGCAGGATCAACTACTCCTGGTTTCTTCTTACCAAGCTCACTAATCTTCTCACTAGCTCCTTTTCTAGCTTGAGCCAACCCCATATCATAGTGTTGCTTAGCTTTAAATTGTCCTGATACTAACGCTGCATCTGCTGCCATTACTTAATACTTTTAAATTCAACATCTATCTTAGAGTAGTCTATCATATCAAAACCGCTACCATGTTTTATAACAACATCCTTAGATACCTCGTCGGACATCGCGCCTTGGAATATACCCTCACCCAGTCTTTTGTCTATATACTCGAACGTGTATATGCCTATACCGCTTGGTGACTCACCAACTAACTTTATATTTCTTTTTAATCGCCTATCTGAAAAACCTGCAGCGGCACCAGCCATACTACCTACAGCATCCCACTGAGCAGCTTTACCCGCAGCCTCAGCTTGTCTAGCACCTGCTAAATCACCTTGAGCCATTCCCATCAACGTTGAAACTTTATTTAACTCTTGCCCTCTAGACCACTGCTCTCCCGCGCCCTTCTGCGCGTCTACGGCTGCAGCACCCGCAGCTTCTGCTGTTTGTAATCTACCAGCTTCGGCTGCCATAGCTTTTTCGTTAGCCGCTTCTTGTTGACCAATATTAGCTGAAGTTTTCTGAGCTTGCAATTGTCCTGACTGTGCCATCTGCTGAGCTAATGCAGCTACACCACTACCACCAGCCATACCTTTCATGTTAGCCATTATGTTAGCTCTTTGCTGAGACCCTTGTTGATTCTCCATCTCAGCTTGTTGTTGGTTAACTGTTAAGTCTTCCATTGTGTTCTCTAAACCTGCATACTGATTTTGTAGATTAGCAAATGGATTGCTAGTATCTAAATTAGCAAATGCAGCTTTCTGTTTATTCAAATCTGCTTGAGCGGCTGCTGCTTCTCTTCGAGCTCTTCTTTTATCTTTTCTAGCTCCAAAAAATTTAGCTCCACCAACTGCAACTCCAATACCTGCTGCTATAAAACTCATATTACTCTATTTTTAAATTAATCTTTTCTAACATTTTTATCACATCACAATCCGCAGGTAGATCTTCGTATTTAGCACAAATAACTTCTTCTTCAACCTCCTCTATAGATGTGTTACCTGTAGCATGCACTGTTATAAAAATACATTCTTCATGTGTGTATATAGCTCTTTTTGTACCTGGCTTAGTTATGCCTTGGTAAGGAGCTTCTATTTCTTGTATACCGTCCTCTGTTAATATTGACATACTACCTTTCATTAAAAAGAACGGATGCTCTTTCTTATGTATCTTAGTTACTATTAAATGATTAGCGGGATTATATATCTCTCTTATATAACACCCGCCAGCAAACGTATGCTTGACCGGATTGGCTTCATGAAGTTCACCACCTTGCATACCAAATTCAGTAATAGTATTCTCTAGCTCAGTCATCTTCTCTCTGAACTCTATTCTTCTTCTTATCTCTAGTCCTATCTCCCACGCTTCGTCAAAATTAAACGAATGTTTTAAACCAAATCTCTCTGTCATTTCGTAAAATTGAGCTTTACTTTCCTCTTTGGTTAGTGGAGCTTCCTCGACTTGCTTATCTATATTGTCTTCCATATGATTAAATTTAATTTACTCATATATAATCACAGTCATAGAACTTTATTTACTACTCTCTCTACCGTCTACAGCTATAGCAAACATTTCGCTTTTAATCTTTGAGTTATTTTCTACTTTAGCTTCAGCATAATAACCTATAGGGGAAGACATATTAACAGCGTTATCCTTGCTAAACATTTGGAAATCACCTATATTAGCGCTGTCTGCACCTGCCTGGGTTTCTGCAACTACCATCCACCATTTAGTTTTACCGTACCAAGGTGATATAGTTGTTGGAGATGTGCCTCCGGGATGCGGAGTCCCTGTCGCAGGGTAAGTAGGCATGCTAAATATACTAGGCGTATTATCAAACTTAAATCTTACCCTAGTAGGTCTATTTTGAAATTGCGCATCTAACTCGTACTGTGGAACACCGTCAACATACCGCAATGATTTATATTTATTTAAACCCACATTAGCACTAAAAGAAGTAGGTAATATACGGGCTAACTCACCGTTTAGTGAGTTTGCTGAAAACCCCTGGGTGACCATATCCCACATAGCTATTTCTATCTCGTTGGGATCGTCACCATTTGGGTTTACACTTTTCACATATAGCAACGTGTCAGAAGAATTCGATTGTCTTTCATAAATACTATCAGTGAAAGTTGTCAACGTCCCTGTACTTGTTAAAGCATCAGCTGTACCTATATCTATTTGCATTCCAGATATTATACCAGCTTCTTTGTAGGTTTTATTTATTCTTACTATACCAGTAAGACTATTACAGTCAGCGGTATCGCCCCATCCACAATCCTCAAAATCTCCTTTAAATTGTATATAAGCTTCGTTAGCATTGACTAAACCATTGTTGTCTGTTGTATCTAAAGTTGTAGTATCTATAAGATGAACGCCTTTTATTTTACCTAACTCTACCAAGTCACTCTTGCCAGCGGTATCAAACCCACCAACAGATGTTATAGGTGTAAAGTAAGATACATCTCCAGTTTGAATTGACGCGTTCATGCTAGCTAGCTTGTCGTAATCAAACCATGTTACTTGCTCTTTCGTCATGTGCTTATTTGTTTATCATTAACTTTCCCATGTTGCTATTTTACTTAAATCTACCTCATATACATTGTTACTAGTTCCAAACATTTGAACTTCAAACTTTCCTAAAACAGTTAGGTAGTTATCGTAGTCTCCACCACTATCTATAGTACCAGAGTCGGTTTCGTAATCCCAAGCAGTAACTTTACCTAACACAGCTTGAAAACTGTTTACTGAAGCTGCTTCACCACCGTTGTTAAATGTACTTGAGTGATCTTGATAATTAGTAAATTCATTTAATTCTGTTATAGATATGTGTGAAAATTGACAAAATAACTGTGTGTGATCGTCTGTTGTATTAGGTGATTCTATATATGCTATTATTTTATATTGACCTGCTGTTGGTGCCACATACGTTATATTTACATCTTGATTAAACACATAAGCATCCACTCCAGTGTCGTTAATTACATCCCAATTATTCCATTCCTCAGCGTTACGTGCGTCAAACCACTGGCTTATTTGAGCATAACCAGTCTGAGTACCCCCAAAATCTTGACTAGGTCTTACAATAATAAATCTACCACGCATAGGCGTACCAGTGCCACCACAAGAATGTATATTAGAAGTTATCTGATAAGTTTGACCTTCTGTAAGTGTTACATTTCTTTTTATATAAGCTCTGGATTTATCATTGTAATATTGTGATATCATTTGATTACCATACATCTTGTAGTCACTTGAAAACTGTACTGAACTAGGGCCTGGTCTATACTTTTGAAGAGCACTTGCACCACCTGTGTTCCAATTATTAGGCCAAGCTCCATAATAAGATGCTGCAGCATTTGATCCACCTTGTCCTAGTTGAGTGTCTATTATAATTGAAGCAGGAGTAGTATCAACTCCAGGCGATGGAAAGTTGTGCGTTATTAAAAATCGATCACTACCATCCTCTAGAGTCTCTTGAAATGGATACAATTGAGATGCCTGACTAGTTCTATTAATGTTAGATAAAGAACATACGTCACCTTCTGGATTAGTAGATTCATTATACGTGACAGTGCAACTCGTTGCTGGCCAATGTAATTCGTGGTCATCGTCACTATGTGCTTGGTCTGTTATACCAGTACCACCTGCGTTAAGCTTACGGAAAAACTCTGGATTAAATTTAAATTTTCCGGTTTCGGAACTGTGTAATACCCATCTAAACTCTACTTCAAGCGGGTAAAAGTTTGGCCCATTATTATCTAAGTAATAACCTTCGACCCATTGATTATAGTATGCTAAAGCTCCAGCAGATGGAGTGCTAACTGCATCAAATGATATATTTGCTTCACTAGGAAAACCACTTATATTAGGGACTAACTTTATAACATCTGTGTTTTGTTGTCTAAGCCTAATCTGTATAGTATTTCCTGGTGCGTTATAATTAATTCCATTAATATAAGTGTCCTGCCAATCACCAGAAACAACATCAGATCCATAGGCTGAGTTGTGGGCAGTAGTTCTTATTTGAGTGTCACCTTGAGCTATAACTCTTAAATAGTAATTTTTATATTCACTAACGTCAGTGTGTGCAGGTATGTCTGGTAACACTAACTCGTATGGTTGCTCACTTGGGTTAGGCAATGTAATAACCGTAGTAATACCAGCTTGTAGCGGATCGGTAGGTATAACGTTGTTATCTACAACATCACCCCATTGTACCGCGTTTCTAAAGCTACCAACAACTCCATCTCCACTAGACCTACCAGTGGCGCGCGTTATAACCTCCACCTCTATTATTTCCACTTTAAACTCCGCACCTGAGTAGCCAGATATTTCCAACGCTATACGATTACCTACGTCAGTTGAATCGTTACCACTAGCTGGTATTAACCAAGCCTTATTGTTTGGCCCTTCAGTTTCACCAGGAGGACCAACCCACCCATTAATTTCACTAAGCTCTAGATCCCCCAAGCTTGGCGTAATAGTAATATTATTTATATACTTAGTGTTTTGATTTAGCAGTGGTGGAGCTGCTGTTAAGAAACCACTTAGAGATAAGTCATTGAAATTGTTCACTACAGCGTTAGTCATATCACTTTCACTATGCGTAAATTCACTAGCTACACTAACCCCTAATAAACCAAGTTCATCTAACTCTTCTGCGTTTGGGTATCTAAAATACCAATCTCTTTGCCATTTAGTACAAAGAGAACTCGTATTTGGCTGGCTCGGCTCAAACGTTTGAGATGGGTTTTCCTCCCATGGTCCCATTGCGTTGCTCCACGTGCCGTACAAAAACTCATCAATAGAATCAGCACCAGTGTGAGTATCTGTTTCAGGATCAAAAGCATTATTATCATTACCATTAGAATCTCTTAGTTGATGAGATACGACTGCTAGCTGCTCCATCCCATGGTTTTGTATTTCCCAAACCTCTTTTGATATAGCACTAGTTCCATTAAAAGAGTTACCATTTTTATTCGCTTCTCTAAAAACAAACCCATACTCACCCTCACTAACTGCGCTGGAGGGTATTTCATTAGCAGATATGCCGTTACCTAACTCTGTATTATCTAACTCAACAGTTATAGTACCTACCTTAATCCAACCCTCATCTTGACCTGATCTATCTAAAGTAAAAGTACCTTTAACATAAATAACTTCATTTTGAGTTTTAAAATCATTATGATAATCAATAGCAGTACTTGAAATTGTGGGTGAAGTAACAGGAGTAAAATCTTGACCACCACTAACGTCTGTCATGTTAACAGCTGGTGTAAACGTAACTTTACCTACACCTACTCTTCCGGAATAATTTACTGACCCAGGACCAGTAGTAGTATCAAATACTGACCAAGAACCCCCTCTTATTTGCTTAGCAAAATCTGTCTGTAAAGCTATTACAGCTTCCTTTTCGTAGCCTTGATCAGCTACACCTAATAAATCTACCGTTACAATTTGGTCAGCTTGTAAAAAGAAGCTATCTTCTAAGTTTATAGTAACCTTAACCATGTTACCAACCACGTTCGGTCCTATAGTATTAGTGAAAGTAATATCTAAATTATTCGCGTCAAGTTGAGCTATAATACCATCCCAGTTATCTCCGTTTGGATAAGTGGTTTTAGTATTATCCTTAAAAGCTTCAGCCTTAACAGTATACACAGGATCCCAAGCATTCACTGGCTCATCAGGTACTATATATAAAATTTGATTAGGAAGATTAGTGTCTACTACTTCTAAACCACTTGTTACCGCATCTTCTTTAACATGACAATTGACTAAATTTCCCGCCATTTTATTATCCGTTTTCTGTTATTGTTAATTTGAACACGTTAATTATAGGTACGCTAGCTATATCTATAACGCCAATACCTTGAACTGAAAATTCTTTAGTATCTAAATTACTCAAACTAGTAGCATCACCTTTAATGTATTCAAACCATTTACCTTCTCTTTCTATAAACTCAGGTATGCTAGCCTCTTGTAAATTCGTTTTAAACGAACTAACGTGCCAGCCAGCCTTAGTATCACTAGTTAAGTCTTGATAATTAGGGTTGTTAATACTTATTTCATTTCCATTAGCGTCCGTAAGATTTTTATTATCCCACCCATCAACTTTAGCTTGAGTACCTTCATAGTTCATAGATAAGAAACTTTTAATCACTTCAGGACTTTGATTAAATAAAACGTCCACAGTTGAATTATAATGTTCACCATAAAAATTATTAGCTTCAATATCTAAGGATCCGTCAGTTGATAAATCTTCATTGTGATGTGACCATATAATTTTGTTGTTTATATAATCAGTATCGCTCGAGTCATACTTAATCTTACCAGTAAGGTATTCATCATTAATTGACAGACCAGTTTGAGGTATAAAAGATTTAAAGCTAGTCCACCCTTTGGTTTTCTCGCTAAAAGAAACTGTGGTGTCTCTATAAGTATTTTGTTTATGATTAAGCGTGAGATTGTATTCACCTTTTATCTCATCAAAACTACCAACCAACCACCGTGTTGGTTCTAAATTATCTCTAAACCAAGAGCTCATACCAGCGTCAGATATAGGTGTTAAACCATCTTGAGATAATCTAATAACTTTATTTCTCTGCTTGTCAGTAAAATACATTCTAATGTAATCAACAGCTAGAGACTCAGGGTTTGTAGATATACCATAATCACCCTTGAAAGCTTTAGCATCTCCTAGTACTGCATTGGATGCTGTCACGTTAGAACTACCGTCAGCGTTATATAATGCATCTTTGTTTGCTAATATCTGAAATACCTTATCTTCACAGAAAGCAACAACATTAGTATCTCTAGTTTTTAAAGCTTGAAGGGATCCGTAAGATGGGTTTAAATCCTTAGTTATAGGTTGAGCCATGTTAAACTCATTAAGGTTATTAACACCACTTGTAGAGTTATATATACCTGACCATATCATGCCACTACCTCTACGTTCCTCTCCAAATGTATCAAGCGTTGTAGAAACCTTGCAACCGTTATCTATTGTAGGCGCATTGAAATCATCTCTAATTCTATCAGACTCTAAACCGTTTCCAAAAGCGTAGCAATTAAACCAACTCAAGCCTACCGGTTCTTTAAACACCTCGTGATCTAGTCTATAAAACCCAGTCTCGAATTGGTTGTCTTCACCACTGTAATTGTTAGCTGGAAAATAATTTTCAGTATCTGTAATGTTATCGTAGAATTGCCAGTGAGCTATTATACTTGACTGTGTTATAGTTCCATTTGGATGTATAAACTCTAACACATCACCAACCAATAAGCCTAAATCCTGTTCAGGCTTACAAATTCCTTGTATCCCAATCATTATAACATCCCTTATTGCGGAGCACACTTGCACCCTACCAAAACCTGTCATATCAACATTAACACCGTCTCTTGTCACTCTAACATCGCAACCTAGAGGTATAAAAGATTTTATGGTTTCATTTTTTAACTGTATTGGTATAGCATCTGTAGCTTCATAATACAAATCCATACCAACGTCATCTTTAGGTTCTGTCTCCCATATAGCATTACCATCCGTTATATTAACAGCTTCTGATCTATCAAAAAAAGCTTCAACAAACTCTATCATAGAGTGGTTAGTACCATCATGCCTTAAGGAACTTCTAGGATCCCAAATATTAACGTCCATACCTTTCATAGGATCTCCCTTTATGTGGAAGTATGTTTTCATGAGAGTCCTATAACACCAACTTGCAGGTGAACTAGCTTCATCACACTCTTTACAAACTGTGTTTTGATGAATATGGTAATTCCATCTATTCCAACCCGGCCTATGACCAGATATTTGGTATATAGTTCCAGTAGGATCACCAGAGAATCTAAATATAGATCCAGCTTCAGTCATTCTATTATAGAAATCAAGATTGTTTTGATCATTAAAACCGTCTTTACCCATCGTAGCCCATTGTATTGCATTCATGCCCGCTGCTGGTCCACCTTCCGCGTCGTTGTGTAAGCCTGGATGCCAATTTTCTGGGTTAGGGCTGCCTTGTTCACCTTGCCCTAACGCGTTTGCATCACCATTACCCCCACTACCACGAGCTTCATCTATAAATGGTGTGTTTATATGAGAAATAGGGTATGTGCCAGAACCTCCAGCGTACCACTCCCAGAACCTACGCACATCATCCTTTACGAAGCATTCTCCCATATGCCCTGCATCTGCTCCTGATAGAGCGTTACCAGGGTAGTTATCACAGCCCACTACATTCTGCGTTCCCCAAAACGAATTATACCAATTAACAGATGAAGGTGTTCCAGCTGTTGGATTTGATTCTCCTGAATAGTCACCTTGATATTGAGCATTTGATGCAGAAGCGGTATTGGTAGGGTTGTTTTGGACGTACTTAAATTTTAATTGATAATTAGTATTGTACTTTAAACCATCTTCTGTTATGCTCATGATTTTAGTAGATAAAGTAGCGTCTTTGTATACTTTAATAAAAAACTTACCGTCAAATTCTGGTCTGTTTTCTACAACAGCATCTTTAATTTCAAACTCCATTTCATCTATTTCTTGAAAACTACTTAACCCAAAAGAGTCGGTAAAGTTAGCTGAGTCGCCAAGCGGGTCTACTAATGTCACAGTGTGATTGGTATCATTCATTCTGGCTATCTTAACCCAGTTAGAATATTTCAATGTACCACCTTCAATAGCTCTTAATCTACCCCAGCCAATACCTTTAAATTCTATATTATCAAAATTAGCATCATATAAAGTGTCGTCGAAGTTAACGATCATTGAGTCTGTTAAATTGGTATTAGTCTCCATGGGTATACAACCTATTATCTTGTCAGTGGTTTTTATAAAGTCAGGAGCTTCATTTTTTATAGCTAATATTTTATATTTAGCTTTGTCTAAAACTGGTGTTTCATTACCATGTTCATTTTTAAGTATTAAGTATGTATTTTCGTCTACTTTATTTCTATCAGAAGATTGAAACGACAACCACAAATTACCGTCTTCAGCGTCATACCAGCGGTCTTGAACTAAGTTGTAATACTCATTAGTTGTTTCCTTCACGTAGAACTTGAAGTATTCCATCCAAGGTTCAGGGCTTGAAGTCGTCCATTCTAACTGGGCTTTCAACTTGTTAATACTTGCACATTTTTCCTTTGGAACAGTTACACTATCAGGATATATAGGCGCTGGAACTAGAGGGTCGGAGATCTCACCCATACCTCCTAATCCTATAACAGGCGTCTCTCTACCATACTTATCGCCGAACACTACGCCAATTCTATATTTACGTATAGATTTTAGTGACTTAAAAGGATAAAAATCAGTTTGTTCAAGCTCCTCTTCTGTAGATTTACTAGTACCAGGTTTAGCTTGATATTTCTTAAACCAAGTACTTCTAAGCATAGAACCATGTTCTATAGACTCATACCACTGTTTTACAAAAACTGGAGAATCAATATCGTAGTTTTGTAAATAATTACCATATACTACTCTGTTACCTGTAACCTCTTGAGCTAAAGCTTTTCTTGGCACGTTATCCCAAGCTCTTAGTATCTGAGATGACTCAAGTGTTCTATGTATCATTTCTGATTTTATTTCAAAAACCCCTTTGTAACTACTTGTTGGGTTCACCCCATTAAGCAACTGATTGTTGCTCTCGTCATCCCACTCGTGATGCTTAGACCTACTTATTGTTTTAACTATATAAACGTTTGGTGACACAGTGTCTTTATATAATATATCAACCTCAGTAACATCGTCAGGTCTTAAAGCATCATCAACTATAAAATCAGTTATTTTAAGTTGTCTAACGTTGTTAACCATACCAAGATTAAAACCTTTCTTAGGTACATAATCAAATTTATCAGGTATAAAAGCTAATTCAGACCAAGGTGCGAAAGAAGAATACTCTCCATCTTGATATTTGTATCTAAAAGAAAATCTCCCAAACTTAAGTTCAAAATAAGGATCTTTTTTAATTTCGTATAATCTAACTTTCCATACTAAATCTGTGGCTTCAATATCATTGCTTATAACATCTATCAGTACTTTGTAACGATTCATCACACCCTCTTCAGTGTAATTAATATCGGCCACTATAGCTACTATTTGTTTATCACCATTTTCTTGATAAATCTCAATGCGATCACCAATATCAAATAATGGTAAAGGTACCGAGCTAGTACCAATTTTTATTTCATCACCAGGTTGATATAACTCTTCGTTTGGCTTGAAGTTAACCACAAACATTGCCTCAGTAAGACCTGGCATGCTTTCTGCGTCGTATGATAGTAAATCACCAGTAGCTGGCGCACCTTTCCCATCTGAGTATTGAGACATTTCTATCTTAGGAGAAGTTCTAGGTGCTCTTCTTATCATTGTGACGTGATCAGGTTTAACACCTCCATCCGTGCCAACATCTACTGAGTCCAAACTAATCAGTGAATTATTGCTACTATCTGGATCGCTTATCATCAACTTGGTGTGCTTGTTGAAAAGACCATCATCAGAGCTGCATCCAGCCTTACTTCTTGCAATGTTTATTTTCTTAGGCTCAGTTCTATTATCTGTCCAAAACAGTAAATCATCTATTATATTTATACCAGTTATATAATTTTTAGGAATTTCCTCATCTACTGGTGGGTCGTCTTGTAGTGAGAAATCTAAAACTGGGTTAGCTTTAATTACACAGTGATAAAGCGGTGAAAAAACTCCAACAATATATCTATCGAAATAAATTCTTGTGGCATTATTTTGTAAGTGTTCAACTTTTACGATTTTTATAGTCTCCTCTGGCATACCATTTAATCCACCCATGTTATTAGGTTTGTATGTAGATAGTACGTAACTGGTTCCATTATAAATCTGAAAACTCATTCCAGCTCTAATGTTTTGAGTTAAATTTTGATCAGTACTACCTATAGTAATGTAGTAGTACGGGACGGTTGCTGACCCGTTTGTTGTGCTATTGTTGTCAACTACAGTTTGAAAACTGTCTACTCGGGTTTCAATTCTTTTAACATCTATAAATACAGGTAACACACTCCGAGTAGCTTGGTTGTACTCAACTATCATGTCTTTATATAGCTTAGTACCCTTAACCATATCCCAAGTAAAACCACTTGCGGTTGTCTCCTCGCTATGCGGTGGTGATGCCACAAAGAAGTAAGCTTTATTTGTCTTCTCATTAGAAATAGAACCAACATGATAGCTAGTTCTACCCATCCAATTAGTTGTAGGATCTATATCACCCCTAGTTGAAAACCTACCTTTATTACCGTATAAGTTCTGTATAGCTCCAATGTCACTATCACTAGACGTCCTAACTTCTATGTTTAATGCGTCTCTATATTCACCTTGAGGAACTATTCTTTCATCAAGGTCTTTATTCATTTTACCGCCTTGAAATGTATGTCTTATCTCTGCCATAAAATATTACTTAATAGGTTTACTAATACCTTTTAGTATTTGAGTAAACTCTTCCATTTTTATATTAGACAATCTAATCTTAGCGTTTCTAGTCTCCGCAAACTTTTCTCTTTTAAATCTTTGAACAACTCCTTCTGGAATGTTAGATCTACCAGAAACTAACCCGTACATAATATGTTTGTATACTGCTTCTTCACAAAATTTATGTACTATCATTTCTGAATCAGTACCTAAACCATCGCTAATATACTTTAATGTTATTGTTTTCCCAGCTAAATCAGAACTGAAATGTATAAACCCAGTTGAGTTGTCTATATAGAAAGTACCATTACTTTGTGCGTGCTGAGGATCTAGACCATATCTTCTACCTCTATTATCTAAATGGTTGTGATCTGAAGTATCATGATCTTGATCGTTGCTAGATGATGATATAGAGTTAAATTTATCCCAAGTCCTTGATTGATGAGGCTCAGTGGCGCTAGTGGCATCTCCTGTAGGATTTAAATTATTACCAGTGTAATTGTAAACGCCCGTTGAAGAGTTTGCGTCAAGCGGGAAGGGATTAGATGTTTTACCTGTAGGGTACAAAAGCTTTTCAATACCACTAGAATCTACTCTAACTATCTTAGTGTAGTTGACGTAATCTCGCGGTAAAGGCATAACTAATATCGAGGGTACTTCTTGTTCAAAAGCTTTGTGAGAACGAAGAACATCGTATGATAATTCTTGTATAGCTCTCATGCCATGAAACTGAACGTCCATATAGTTAACTTTGTTTATTATTTTATTTTCTCCAACATAAACTAACATAAAAGATTTTACTATCTCATCTAAAGATACGAATTGATAATTACCTTTGCTAGTACCCTCATAATAACCTTTTTCAGTTGTTCCGTCTAGTAATCCCATAATTAATTATTTTTTGCAGCTTCATTACTAGCCTCGTTTCTCAAAGCCATTTCAGAGGTTTGAACGTCATCTGTAGACATACCAGCTAAATATAGTATTTTGTTAATCAAAGAAGATCTTTCAGATTCATGCAGCTCAAAGTCAACTGTAGCACCAAGTGAATAAGTAACCACTCCAGTATCAACGTTAGTAATACTACCCCATTTTGGTGTTGTTGGTTTTTTTATAAAATCCAAATTTGGATTGCTAGTAGGTTCTGGGAATATACCTACTGTGTTAGAGGTTTTTCTGTAGTATATATGTTCTAAATCTTTTTTGAAAAACGCTTTATTAGTAGAGTAAGATCTGACTTGTATAAAATAATTTTTAGAAACTTCTCTATATACAACAGCTGCACTAGCACCATCATTGTTAACGCTTTCAATCCAATAAATATCCGCTGGAGGATAAGTTGTAAAATCTACAGGTATACCACTTCCTTTATTAAGCTCAACACCTTCTACTCTAAATGGTTCTATTTTATTTGCTATTAAATCAAAGTCTCTATGTTCTTCGTAATTCCCTTTTTTTCCTTCTATCCAAAAAGCTTTGTATTCGTTTAGACTTTCTTCAAACAAATCTTGCTGTGCTCTGTCTGCGAGTATATTAAATTCATTAGGCGTTATATAATCTCTACGTCCTTGAACAAGCATAGGAGATCCTTCAAAAGATACATTTTGCTTCTCAAGCTTTTCATTGCTAATTACACTTAAGATTTCCTTATAAACTTTATTTATACTTATCGCCATGATTAATTGTTTTTATCAGCTTTATTCATAGATTCATTTCTAAGAGCTGAGTCAGATAATGGTTGCTTTTCTAGTGCTATACCTGCTAATTCTAATACTCTATTAACAAGAGAACTTTCTTCAGAAGAATGCACCACAAAATCTGTTGTACCACCTGCGTTGTATATAGGTTGGTGATCAGCCACAACATATCCCCATTTAGGAGGTGAGAACGCTGAAACTGGTTTTATAAAATCACATTTTGGTTCAAAGTCGGAACTAGGTACTGGATAGAAAAACATAGTATTAGTAGACTCTCTATAAAATACATTTTTAGATCTGAACTCAAGATTACCACCCGAACCGTCAAGCACAACGTGTTCTAAGTTTAAAGGGAAACCTTTAGCACTCATATAATCTTTAAAGTAGTTTACTTGTCTTTTAGTTACTTCCTCAAAAACTATATCGTTAGCCATATCATAAACACTCTCAAGCCAATATACATTACTTGCGTTATCACCTCCTATAGTCCCAGTATCACCAGATATTACTATAGCCTGATTAATTTCTCTAAATGGAGCTATCTTCTCTCTCAGCATATTAACGTCGTTGTGCTGACCGGCTACTTGATCTGGATGTAAGAAGGCATCTTTATAATCTTGAAAAGTAATTTCAAATATATCGTTCTGAGCTTTCCTAGCGAATAAGTTAAACTCCTGAGGAGTTATATAACCCCTTTGCTCCTTATTAGCTATAGCTAGTACTTGCTGATAAACATTGTCTACGCTTACACTCATTTTACTTTAATTTGTAGGGGAATTGTTTATTTAACCAATTCTTCCTTTTGTTACATCCACAATCCTTTTCGTCCTTAGTTACCATTTCAACTAAACTTTTTATACGTGTGAACTTCGTAAATTTTTCTATTGTATCTCCTAAACCTCTTGATTTCATATGATTCTATTTTACTTAAATATAGTTACATAGTAAAGCGAAGAGTTAGTATAGGGTAAAAAAAATAGCCACCCGCGAGGATGGCTATTAATATTAAGTTTAATGTTACTTATTAAACCGCTGCTCTTGTTATTACACAAGAAGTTATTCCAGATACGTTGTCCATAGTAGCATCAACGTCGTTCTTCACGATCATATAGTTTCTTTGCTTAGACTTATACGTACCATAGTTATAATTTAGTGCATCTATTATCGCTAATGTAACTGATCTTTCTGTTTCGTCAGGAACAGTTAAATCTATTGAATCAGCTTCTCTATCTGCGCCAGTAGCTGCATCACCAATATTTGGTTCGAAATACAACTTTACTACGTCATCACCTTCATGATGAATGCTAAGCAATCTATTAGAAGGATACATTACTGCGTCATCACCAGCACTAACAGCCATGATGAACTGTACTTTTTGATTTGCCATCTTTTATTTTTTTATAGTGTTAATGATTATGCAGCTCTAGTTATAGAATCAACAGCTGTTACATCTGCGTGGAAATACGCACTAGCTATTTCATCTCCTACTATAAGATAATTACCTGCTTTACCTCGGTTTTTGTAAAAGTTACCGTTAACTTCATCTGCAAAAGCTTTCATTATAGCTACCTCAGTATCTGCTGTAATACTACATCTAATAACATCAGTAGTTGTACTCGTAGTACCTGTTGGTAAAAAGTTCGCAGTGTCAAAGTAAAAATCTAACTTTGCATCCGCCGAACAACTAACACTTCTCAAACCGCTTAACGGATAAACCGCCTCGTCGTTATCAGCCAATTTAAAATATAGGAAATACTCTTGAGGTAATCCCATATTAGTTCCTGGTTTTTGTTGCATTTTTTAAATGTTTAATAATTAATAATTGTTTTTGAATTAAGGTTTAAAGTTTAAGGATTAGGGTTTGTGCTTATTTAGTATTAAAAGAAACAGTTATGATAACTGCTTCTCTATATTAGTGTATACTTCCATACCTTCATCAGTTTTAAACCACTGTGCAAGTGCGGAGTATGGGTGTTCATCAAACGGAACTGTCATAAGTTTTCTATCGTTAGATCCCCACATAAAGTGTCTTTGATCTGATGATAACTTTATAATGTTTAGTTCAGTTGCTTTAATACCAAAGTTCCTTAGCTGTACGTTGTCGTCATTAGCTAACTCTAAGAACAATCTAGGATTTCTTTTAGCGTATAATAATAAATCTCTTTTAAGCTCTTTAGAACTCATCTCTGACACCTTAGAACCAAGCTCTACACGCATAACAGCCTCAGCCATATCTATATCTAAATTTTGAGCAGCGTTTAAAGCTTCAATCTCTAATTCAATCCAAGCTACTTCATTAGCTGCTTTTAATACAGGCTTGTCTTCTTCATATATAACATCTTTCATTGGATGATATATAGATAGCAACTTCTGTAGAACGGTTTTATTCTTAGGAACCACTAATGTTCCATTTCTAAATATAATGTGCTCTAATCTTTGGTCACCAACCATCTCATCCACAAAGCATGTTCTTTGATTAGAGCAGTATTTTAACTCTCTTTCGTAACCTTTCTCTTCATCGAAGTAATAAATATTACTACCTTTTATAAGACTAGATAGGGGTGTTTTACCTTTTAGGTGATAAACTCTATCCTTGATCTCCCACTTAGGAGTTTGGGGTTTCTTAGGAATTTCCACCTTAGGTGTTTCAATAATATGTTGTTCCATTACTTCAACTGCAGCTTCCTCTACTGCAGTTTTTGTTATCTTTTTAGCCATAATATAATATAATAAAAATTAAAAAATAAGACCGAGGCCGAAGCCTCGATCTATATATTGCTTAGTTTAATAAGCAGAAGTTGTTAGCTCCTTGTACAACTAGACACCTTTCTGATAAGAAGTGCATTTCCATCGCATCTAAATCCGATGTAACTGCTCCAACAGAGCCAGTAGTCCAAGTTTTCATTTTACGAGATTCAGTATTAGAAGCTCTGTAGCGAATGTGTAAAAACGGACGCTTAAGATTCTTACCTAAGTTTTCATCGTAAACAGATGATACACCAGCTGGAACAACAACACCGCGAATAGCGCCTGCCACGTTTCTAGCATTAATACCACCACGAGTAGCTAAATCATTTAAGTACTTCCAGTCAGATTTGTAGAAGTCGTAAGAACCTCTTCTGAAACCAGAGAAACCTAAATTTAAAGCCATATCTTCGTCGTTGTCAAATACCCCGTAAGAAGTACCACCAGCTCCGTAAGAATTCATAGAAGCAAGCATGTCATCCATAGCAAGAGCAGTAGCTCTATTAATAAACATCATATTTTCTTCAATCGCACCTTGCTTGTCAAACTCCGCTAATAAAGCGTCAAACTCAGCTAGATCAGTAGCAGCGTTAACACCAGAGATACCAGTAGAAGTATTACCTCTAGCTTCTAAAGCTGAGAATAAACCTTCAGTACCTACTAAACCGTTAGCCCCACCTAATACTGTAGAGTCGTCATGAGCTTTTTCAGCTTCAACTAAAGCCATTTCACAGTAATCTGAGAAACGAGATCTAGTATCGCCTTCAGCTTTTAAATACCAGTAGTATCCGTTTTGACCATCTTCACCAGAAACTTCAACCCAACCAATTTGAGCAACATCAGATCCAGAGATCTCATACTTGTCTTTTAGGATAATAGGCTTGTTAGTAAATCTAGTAAAAGAAGGTTTGTTAGCACCAGCTCTACCTTCAGTACCTTTGCTGAATTCAGAACCGTAAACCAATATTGTAACTGCATCATCAGCTCCAAAACCAGCATTATCTAAGTGCTCTGCACCATAAGGTATAGCTGTAATGAAATCTGTTGCACCAGCGTTTTGCGCACCACCAGTGTCAGAGTTAATTTGAGATACATAACACTTCTTAGTTAAAGCCGCAGACGCTACTATAATAGTATCACCAACTCTAACACCGTGAGTAGTACCAACGTCGACTCCGTCAATATCTGTATCTAATTGAATTGTACTTACCGTGTTAGTACCAATGGTACCTTTGTACGACAAGTGTAATCTACCTTGCTCTGACCAAACAACTTGATCAGCAGCCATTGCTTCTTCAGCGCCTACTTGAGATAAGAAACCTGAGATAGTTCTCTTTCCGAAAACCTCAGCCTCTTTCTCCATTAAGTCCGGTAGGTACTGTTGTGCCCACCCGCTTGAGAAGTCTAAATAATTGTCAGCTAATACTTGCTGAACTGACCCAGCTCTATTGTTGGGTGCTCCTGTTACTGCCATAATGTTTTAATTTAAAAATTAATTATTTTCTTTTCCTAATTTTGAATTTGAAATCATTTGAATCCTCACCTAGCACTCTAACTTTCATCCCACCAGTATTCTCATTTCCATGAGTTCCTCTTGGGTTAACGTCAATATTCTTACCTTTAGCTACAGTATCTTTGATAGCGTCTGCTTTTCCTTGCTCATAAAAATGTTGAGCTATAACATCTGCATTCATCGCTGTAAATAAAGACTTATGATAACCCTTGGCGTCACCTAAATGTCTATCTTTATTCAAAAACTTTTCAATAAAGTTATTTATATCACCTTGGGTTTGTTTGACGTCGTCTACGTTTTTAACATTAAACCTATATTTTTTATCCCCAACATTGTAGTCAAAACCTTTGAACTTGTCGTTGAATAAATTATCGGTCTTCTGTTGAAAAACTTTTTTGCTAGAGTCTGCTAGTCTATTAGTCTCTTCAGATTCTTCGTTGTAACGGTTAAAGAAATCAACTGCTTTTTGTTGCTCACCCGTAAGTTTGCTACCAGCTTTTATTTCTTCGTAGTATTTGGTTTTTTGATTATCTAAATAAGACTTTGCTTCGGCAACCTGCTCTTTCAGCGCGATCTTCTTAGATTTTATTGTTCGCTCATCATCCATGTCTTCGTCAAATCCAAACTTATCTTCTAATAGAAAGTTTCTTTCTGACGCTGAAAGATGAGATTTAGTTTCTCTATAATATTCGTCAAGTATTTCAGAGTCGTCTAATTTCTCTAGATCTCTGTTTAAACTTACGTAATCATTTAAATCTCCCCCAGTATCTTCCATAAAGTCAACTAACTTTTGGATATTCTCTGGTAGAGGTTTACCAGTAGCTTCCGCTTCCTCTATAGCTTCTACAACTTGCTCTTCAACTTGCTGTACTTCTTCTTCAGTTATTTCCTCTAATACTGGTAACTCTGTTTCTTGTACTTCTCCTTCCGGCTGTACTTCTTCTTGTTCTTGTGGGGTGTCGGTGTTTTCATTGCCTCCCACCACTCCTGCTGTGTCAGCTTCTGTTTCTGTAGTTTCATTAGTTTCTTGGGTTGGGGGTTTACTTAAATCTACTTTCATAACGCTATCATCTCCAGCGCTTTCAAATTTTGATTCGTCAATAGTATTCTCGACGGTTTGTTCTACAGTCTCTTCAACTGTTTCTTTTGTTTCTTCTGCCATAATAAAATATTATATAATTAATTATCTAGGGTCGAACCGCTCTAAACCGAGTCCTCCTCCTACTACATCATTACCTGATGATTCAAACTTTTTAAGTGATTCACCCCTTTTAATTGCTTGATTGTTTTGGGCTTTCATATCTTCTCGTTTGTCTTTTCTACTCTCTCTCTTGTCGTCTCGCTTATCTATAGTCTCATTTTCCATACCACTAAGCTGCATGTTAATTTGGAATTCGTGATCCATTAATTCTCTCTTAACTAAAGCTTCTTGTTTTAAAAACTCTATCTTCATTTGATTTTTAGCTTGTTCAAGTTGTTGATCTATTTGAGCTTTCTGCTGTGCCTTCTGCATTTCAGCTTGTGCCGAAGCTTGTTGAGCTTCTTGGTTAGCTTTAGACTGCGCTTGAATATTTTCTTGCTGTATCTTCTGATCTCTCTCTAATTTCTTTTGTCTTCTAATCTTTAACAATTGATTAGCTAACTTAACATTTCTTATTTCTCTAAGATCAATTGCGTCATCTAAATCAATCAACCCTTGAGATATAGCTTGTTGTATGTTATTCTCAAGCATTTGCTTTTCTTCTTCATCTGGCGTTAACTCTATAAATATACCGAAATCATATAAATGTAAACCAGACATCTCTTTTAGTGTAGCCACATTATGAGCTCCTATAGATTGTATAAAAGCTTCCTTAGTAGGTGAATACTCTATAATATCAGATATTCTAAGAGATAAAGCTTCAGCTGACTCGGATACTAATAGCATCATTGATTGTAGTACGTGTCTAGTTGCTGTATTTGAATTAGCGGCTGCCATTTTTTGAATACCAACTAAAGAATTTTTATCTGGAGTTGAAGCGTCTCTAGCTTCGTTTAACCCGGTAACATCTCTAATCATTTGTAAGTAATAGTTATACGTCTGTATTAACGCTTGCAACTTATTACCACCTGCTCCGTTTTGTATTTGTTGTATAGGTATTTTACCCGGGTTCTGACCACCTTCAGAAGTAAACGATCTACCAATAACAGAACCTGTTTGGAAGAACATATTTAAAGCTTCTTGAGGATTGTAATTAGTACCGTTACCTAAATCTATTTCAGCTAATCCATCAGCATCTAAATATACACCATCAGGAACCATGCGAGATAACACTTGTTGCAACTTCAAGTGTGTCAACTGTATCATGTCGGCAAAACCAGTGATTCTACTAACCACAGACTCTATTTTACCTTGATACATTCTAGGTGCTACTATACTATAGTTCATTTTAACTTTATCAAAGTTAGACTTAGTACGCATCATGTTTTTAGCCATCTCCCATTTAAGTAGCTTGTCAGTACCTAGTATTAACACACCTTCATACAAGCACTCCATTACTCTTTCAAGTTTCATAAAGTTTCCTTCCATATCGGCAGGAGGATTAAAAGTATCATCCTTCTCTATCACTCTCTCAGCACCAGTACTTAATTCTTTTACTTTATAAGTATTGTTCTTGTGAGTTTTAAAATTGAAATATAAAACATCTACTTTATTTCTGTCTCTATTGTAATGATTGCTATTATTACCTTGATAGCTTTTCATAGAAGATCTAGGTCCTTCTACTAAATCTTTAATATCTTCTTCTGTAAGTTCTGGAAATTGTTTTACTAATTCATTTATAGGTACTTCTTTAACTTCCCCCACATAATATATATCATCAAAGTAAGGCGACTCAGTGTAAGAGTAAACTAAATTAGCTGGATCTACATACTCAACTTTAGCACCATCACTCCAGTCAAATGTAGTTTTAACAGCCCCAATACCTATAGTAGTTAAATCATACAAACATCTTCGCTTAGTTAACTCAAACTTACTACCTTCCATTAGAACGTTTATAGCCTGCTCTTCAGCTAATTCCACAGCTTGCTTGTAATCCAACTGCATGTGAAGTGCTAATTCTTCTTCAGTGTCAGGTAAATCTTCCTTCTTGTTTTCATAAAGATTCATACCAAACTGTTGTTGCACCATGTCATTATACTCCTTAGTACGCATGTCACGCAGTATTGACTCCATATGCTTAGTTCTTTTACTAACACCGTATGAATCTTGTGAGTATGCTTTAACTTCATAAGTTCTTTGAGCCATACCATTAACCACTATATCGACAAACTTAGGCACAATTGGCACTGGTTTCCAATCTAAGTTTAAGTAGCTTAAGTCACCATTTATAGATAACTCATTTTTATACTTCTGTATAGGCTGTTCACCCCGTGCGTATAGTCTTAGTTTGTGAAAATTGTTTTTAGTATTTAAATACTTTGAAGTATCATTACTAAACCACTCGTGCTCTATCGCTCTAGCTACTTTCAACCCATACTCTTGACTCATCTTCTCTAGATCGCTTACTGCTTGAGAAGGAAAATTATTTATCGCAGACTCTGCCATAATCTATTTCTTTATTATTGTTGAATTAAAACCTGTATTTTTATATTTGGATATTGTAAGGTTAAGTGGTTCTTTTTTGTATTCCGGGTTTGGCTTGTACATATGCCTGTTGCAAGCCATCACAGCTAAGCCAGTACTAATGGAAGCATCGTGTTTGGTTCTTTTAGTTATGTCAAATCTACTCCAATCGTTTAACGTCTCGTTAAAATACATAGTACCGTAAGTACCATCTTGAAGCAAACCTACATGATCGTTAATGTACATTTCTATTGCTGCTGCGTGAGCCTGTTTTATATCTTCACTAGAGTTTGGTATACCACCAACTTCTTTTTCAGCTACAGATAATTTATTCCATATCTTGTCAGGGCGGTTCATACTAAAACCTCTGTAACCTCTTCTACGCAGATAGTACAACAACCTTGGTTTATTATTTTCTGCTAATATAGGCATACCGTAAAACACTAACGCCATTAGTACATCTTCAAAAAATATTTCAGCGGTCTGTGGTCTAGCTATATATTCTAAGAAAAATGTATTAGCTGGAGCATCTTCCATGCTAAATTTGCTTAAGCCATGTAAAGCACCTTTAGAACCTTTACCATCCACGGTTCCACTAATATCATAGCTATCACAACCAAACGCACCTATGTGCTCGTTGCCAGGATACTTTACGCCATTTTTTAGTATAACATTGTTTTGTAAATTCCTACCCGGCACCCAACTAACTTTGAATCTACCGCTTGGATCTGGATTAAAAACCACTTGCGTGTCTTTTACTCCATTTACCCACTGAAAATTTCCAGTAGTTAATACTGAGGAGTTTCTATTACCCTCGTTGTAATCAATTTGTTCGTATATCTTTACTAGATTAAATAAAGAGTTTTTTGTCTCATCTCTGAATGCGTGTTCTTCTGATCTAGGGAATTGTCTATAAAACTCGTTTAAAGCATCTTGATCTCCTTTTAAGCCATCAACTTCATTCTCCCAGTAATCTACTACACCTATATCTATTAATTCACCATGAGGTCCTCGCCTTGCATCACTTGGTGTATCAAATACTGGAAGTCCGTACTGGTCAATAAATCCTTCATAGTTCCACTCCATTGGGACAAACAAAGAATATAGACCAGATTTTGTCTGGCCATTTCTATTTCGCTTTGTAACATCTGAGTCATAAAACAATTTTTTAAAGTTATCACCACCCTTGTCTAGAGCGTTTGATGTTGACCCCATCATACACTTACCTACTATTCTACCACCTAACCTTAAACAAGTTTTTGTAACTCTCCAGTTGTGAAGTATATTGTCAGGTCTTTCCCACTTACCACTTTCATCATGTACTAGCAGGGAAAGCTTTTCACCATCATAACTGTTGTCACCAGTGTTCTTCCAGTCAATAGTTGTATCAAGGCCTTCCATATCATCTTGCTCTTCATGAAGCCCCATTTTTCTACGGGTAAACTTCTTAGCTGGTACACGGT
>Ga0209337_1000369_pt1 | contig 35901 bp, 54 predicted proteins | sample LinPmetageLP53_FD_184044 | JGI IMG/M metagenome (GOLD analysis project Ga0209337, IMG submission 184044) | Marine viral communities from the Pacific Ocean - LP-53 (SPAdes) (version 2) | ecosystem: Environmental > Aquatic > Marine > Oceanic | place: Pacific Ocean | collected 2010-02-08
AATCTGGCCATCTGGTTGGACGCACACTCATAGGGGCGTTCCCAGTATGTCAGAAGAAAAATATGTGCTTACAGGTTGGTATCAATTTGAAAATTAGAGTAGTAAAGGATGTAATGCATGGAAATTAAACTATCGAATGTGTTGAGCCTTGTGCCTATTATCGTCGTAGCTACGGGTGCTATCTTCTCATACGCCAGTCTAGACGCTATGGCAGAAGATAACGCTGAAGACATCGAAGATGTGAGCGAGCAGGTCGATAAGATTGAAGAGGAGGTCGATGAACTTCAACAGCAGATGACCCGCAGTGAGATACAACTTGATAACGCCGTTGAGGACTTGTCCGAAGTTAGAAGCGACACTAAGGCCATCCTCAACCTACTCCAACGTCAGCCGACAAAATAACGTGAATGGGCGACTTAATTATCGTCTTCGCGCTGATAGTCCAACTCTCGCCCGACGCGGAAGAGCAGACAGCAAGTCACTGGATTAACCAACGGCATTGCCTGAACGATGCGCGGGTATTAGCGCGTAGAGAAGACAACTTCAAGCCCGTCATTGCGTTCTGCAAGCCCGTATTTGTTGACCCACTAAGCACCAAGGTAAATGGTTGGATAAACCCAGAATCAGCGGAGAGAAGATAAGTGGCAACGGTTAAAGAAGCTATCCTTAGACTTGAGGCGCACGAGAAAGAGTGTAGCCTTCGATACGAGAATATCGAAAAACGTCTTGAGTCTGGGGTCAAAAGGTTTGATCGGCTAGAAGTTATGCTGTGGAGTATGTACCCGTTTATTTTGAGCGTCATAGCCTTATTCAAGTGGATGCCCCAGTGAAGAAGCCACCTGCCATTGACGCTTTTACGTGGATTATGATTTGCCTATTGTTGTTTGCCTTCGCCATAAAGTTGTGGCTGGTATGACATCCAAGAAGCTAGAGCCATCCAGCAAGTACGCGAAGTACGATTTAGATGGCGACGGCACGGTTACTGACGAAGAGCTTGAGCGTCATCAGCAGTTAGTAGAACTTGAACTGCGTGAGGAGAAAGCTGACAGTCAGAAGCATATGGCATGGGTAGCAATGGCAAGCATGGTGTTGTTTTCAGTGTTTCTTATGTTGCCCATCATGCCAGACAGCAGAGTTAACGCCTTGAGCGATCTGTTAGGGTTGTTTTACATTGCCCAAGCCAGCGTGTGTGGAGCGTATTTTGGAGCCACGGCCTATATGAGCAGGAAGTGATTTATGTTGGCAGAGGTGCAAGCCGCCAATGCCGCGTTTAATACGATTAAGTCTGCTTTAAAAAATGGGCGAGAGTTGTATGATGTTAGCGATAGCTGTGCGACATATTTTAACTCTAAGTCGGTCATATCGAGGCGAGCAAATAAAAAGCGTAAAGGCAGTTATTTAGAAAACTTTATGCATCTTGAGAAGTTAAAAAAACAAGAAGAGTGGATACGCGAGTGGATGATCTACGCTGGAAGGGCTGGCCTTTACGACGATTGGCTAAAGTTCCAAAGCGAATGTAAACGAATGAGAGCGGCGGAAGAAAGACGACGTAGAGATGAAGCAAATAGTCTTGAAGTAATTGCTGAGAAGTGGCTAAAATGGATGGGCGCTGGCATCACAAGCGTAGGCTCCATAGTGGTAACTGTCATGGAAGTCCTCAACACCTAGAAAATAATCAGAAAAGTGCTAAACTCTGCGTAATTGTGTACACTGGTGAAAAGGAGTGCTTTCATGTTACAGGCATTGATTGGCCCCGTCGCGGGTTTGCTCGACAAATTCATAGAAGACAAAGACACAAAAAACGCTCTTGCTCATCAAATTAGCACCATGGCGGAAGTCCATGCGCAAGAATTAGCCAAGGGACAGTTAGAGGTCAATAAAGTCGAAGCGGCCTCGAAATCCATGTTCGTCGCTGGATGGCGCCCAGCCGTGGGATGGGTGACTGTAATCGGCATGGCCTCAAATTACATCTTAATACCAATGGGCAACTTTGCTCTAGCCATTGCAGGTAGCGATATAACCATCCCATTGCTTCAGATGTCTGAAATGATGCCTGTGCTATTAGGTATGCTTGGACTGGGCGGCATGAGAACTGTAGAAAAAATACAGAAAGTGAGCCGAGAAAAATGATTATACCTTTTCCGGTGATGTCGCCAGAGAAAAAGCAACAAGAGCGGGCGGCAAAACAAAAAATTGAGATAGAGGCTCAAAAAGCAGTAATTGAAAAGCAGAAATTGCGGTTTGAGGAGTTGGAAAAGTCTAAATGAAAACTAGTGGCGAGGGCATAGCCCTTATTAAAAAATTTGAAGGTTGTAAATTAGATGCTTATCAGTGTTCTGCTGGCGTATGGACAATCGGTTTTGGAACAACTAAGGGAGTTAAGGAAGGAGCTACCTGTACGCAAGACGAGGCTGAAGCTTCGCTTGCGCACGACTTATTTCAATTTGAGCAATCAATACTCAAGATGGTTGATGTTCCTCTCAAGCAAAACGAGTTTGATGCGCTCATTTCTTGGATATACAATTTGGGTGCAACTAACTTTTCTGAATCTACTTTGCTTCGTCGTATTAATGACAATAATGACAGCAGTCGTGCTGATATACCTTATCAGATAAGGCGCTGGAACAGGGCTGGAGGCAAGGTGTTAGACGGGTTAGTTAGACGCAGAGAAGCGGAAGCTTTGTTGTGGCAGGGAAAAGAGTGGATAAATGTCTAAAGAACTGGCCTTTAAAGACTTTGATGTCTTGTCAGAGCAAGAGCAAATTGAAGCAAAATCTTTGCTTAACCGTTACAAAAGCCTCGAAAAACAAGAAGAGTGCCAAGGCGACTTCATAAAATTCGTCAAGCATATGTGGCCTGAGTTTGTTGAGGGGCGGCACCACAAAATTATTGGCGAAAAATTTAATCGTATAGCCCAAGGCAAGCTCAAAAGATTGATAGTATGCCTTCCGCCCAGACACTCCAAATCTGAATTTGCATCTACATTCTTCCCAGCGTGGATGATGGGATTGCGCGGCAACTTAAAAATCATTCAAACAACGCACACCGCTGAGCTTGCTGTGCGTTTTGGCCGTAAGGTGAGAAACATAATTGATGGCGAAGACTATCAAGGCATTTTTCCAGAGCTAAAGCTCCAAGCCGACAACAAAAGCGCTGGGCGATGGACAACTAATCAAGACGGCGAAAGCTTTTATGCGGGCGTAGGTGGCGCCATCACAGGTCGCGGCGCCGACCTTTTGATTATTGATGACCCACATTCTGAGCAAGACGCCATGTCTCCGAGCGCCATGGATGCCGCTTACGAGTGGTATACGTCTGGGCCACGGCAGAGATTACAGCCCGGCGGGATCATCATAATTGTAATGACCCGATGGAGCACCAAAGATCTTGTTGGCAAGGTTCTAAAGCGTCAGGGCGAAGACCACGCAGATCAATGGGATGTTGTGGAGTTTCCTGCGATTATGCCAGAAACTGACGAGCCACTGTGGCCCCAGTTTTGGAAAAAAGAAGAATTATTGTCGGTCAAGGCTTCTTTGCCACTTTCAAAGTGGAATGCGCAGTGGATGCAAAACCCCACCGCCGCGTCAGGCGCCATTGTAAAAAGAGAGTGGTGGAACATATACGAATCAGAAATTGTGCCAGCATACTCTTATATCATTCAAAGTTACGATACCGCTTTTAGTAAAAAAGAGACGGCAGATTATTCCGCCATTACAACTTGGGCGGTTTTCGAGCCAGAAGCAGAGGCGGGAGATCAGATAATACTTCTCGACGCCAAGCGTGTGAGGCTGGACTTTCCAGAATTAAAGAAATTAGCGTATGATGAGTACAAGTATTGGGAGCCTGATTGCATATTGATTGAAGCAAAAGCCTCTGGCACCCCATTAACTCAAGAGTTAAGACGAATGGGTATTCCTGTTACGGCTTATACGCCCAGCCGAGGGCAGGACAAAATAGCTAGAATGAACAGCGTGGCGCCAATCTTTGAAAGCGGCATGGTATGGGCCCCAGACGAAGGATTTGCCGAGGAAGTAATCGACGAGATGGCAAGCTTTCCATTTGCCGAGCATGACGATTATACTGACAGCGCTACCATGGCGTTGATGCGATTCCGCCAAGGCGGATTTTTAAATTTAGATAGCGATTATCTTGACGAAGTTAAATTGCTACCACAAAACAGAACGGTGTATTACTGATGGTTATTGAGCGAAGAGATCTAGGCACGCCAGAGGTTCCTGATATTGGAAATTCAGTTGAAATCTTTCAGGAGCCAGACCGATCTGAAATGATTAGAAACGCGGCCCAAATCCTAGTCACCGAGCAAGACATTCTCGTTGACGAAGAAATGAACGCAATGGATGAAGTTATTCAGACCGACTTCAACGCAAACTTGGTGGACTTCTTAGACTCTTCGGAGCTCTCTGGCTTAGCGGGCGATGTTTTGTCGTCAATTCAAGCCGACATAGAATCTCGCTCAGAGTGGGAAAAGACTTACACGGACGGCCTAAAATATCTTGGCATGAAGTTTGATGAAACTCGAAGCACCCCGTTTCAGGGTAGCTCGGGCGTAATTCATCCCATCTTGGCGGAGGCAGTAACTCAGTTTCAAGCGCAGGCATACAAGGAGCTTCTCCCAGCTAAGGGGCCAGTAAAGACTGAGATCGTAGGAACGCGAAACTCTGATGTCGAGATGCAGGCGGAGCGCGTCCAAGAGTTTATGAATTTTTACATTATGAACATCATGGAAGAGTACGACCCCGAGCTAGATATGCTGTTGTTCTACCTTCCTTTGGCTGGATCCGCGTTCAAAAAAGTCTATTACGATACGGTTAGAGATCGAGCCCTTTCAAAGTTTATTGCCCCAGAAAACTTGGTTGTGCCTTATGAGGCGACAGACTTGTCCTCGGCGGAGAGGGTTACTCACGTTTTAAAGATGAGCCAAAACGAAATTAAGAAACAACAGCTTTCTGGATTTTATGCTGACATTGAACTGTCAGGCGGCGGCACATCCTTTACCGAAAGCGACATTAAAAAAGAAATTAACGAAATCGAAGGAATGTCGCCCAGTTATCAAGAAGACCGAGACAACACGGTTTTTGAGACGCACACGGTTCTTGACTTGCCCGGTTTTGAAGACCTTGGCGAAGATGGCGAGCCCACTGGATTAAAGCTCCCTTACATCGTTACCATTGATGAGGATTCTCAACAGATTCTATCAATTAGAAGAAATTATCTCGAAGGAGATATAAAGAAAAATAAGATTAATTTCTTTGTGCAATATAAGTTTTTACCGGGCCTTGGCTTTTACGGCCTTGGTCTAAGCCACATGATTGGCGGAATATCTAAGTCAGCAACCAGCATACTGCGACAGCTTATTGACGCGGGAACCTTGGCAAACCTTCCTGCTGGATTTAAGGCGCGAGGAATGCGCATTCGAGACGAGGATGAGCCGCTCCAGCCGGGTGAATTCAGGGACATCGACACTACTGGCGCGTCTCTTCGAGAGAATTTAATCCCGCTCCCAATTAAAGAGCCGTCAAATGTCCTAGTACAAATGCTGGGGCTGTTGGTTGACAGCGGCAAACGCTTTGCAAGTATTGGCGATATGAACATTGGCGACGCGGCGCAAAATATGCCAGTCGGCACTACCGTGGCTCTTTTGGAGCGCGGCACAAAGGTAATGAGCGCAATCCATAAGCGCCTGCACTATTCACAGCGCCTTGAGTTTAAGTTGTTGGCAAAAGTGTTTGGAGAATATTTGCCGCCGTCTTACCCATACAACACAGGCAGTGGCGCACAAGAGATTAAAGGTCAAGACTTTGACGGCAGAGTTGACGTCATACCCGTCAGCGATCCAAATATATTCTCGCAGTCGCAGAGAATTACTATGGCGCAAGAGTTGTTGACGATGGTTCAGTCTAACCCTCAAATACATGGGCCAGAAGGAATTTATGAGGCTTATCGGCGTATGTATGCGGCGCTTGGAGTTGACGATGTTGACTCTCTAATACAGCCGCCGCCACCACCTCCGCCACCACCAATGCCAATTGACGCGGGAATTGAAAACTCTGGGTTTATGATGGGCAGTCAAGCGCAGGCGTTTGAGGGGCAAAATCATCAAGCCCACATTGACGCGCACAGATCTTTGTTTTTAACAGAGGTGGTTAAGACTACGCCACCGCTACAGAGTGTAATCATTGCGCACATGATGCAACATTTGCAGTTTTTATCTGTTGAGCTCTCTGCCGAGCAAATGCCTCCAGAGGTAACTCAGCAAATAGAGCAGGCAAATCAAATGATGCAGGCTCAGCAAATACCCCAAGAGCAAATTCCGCAGATGCAGGCGGACATTCAAATGATGAAAGAGCGATTTAGCTCTCCGATTCTGGCGCAGTTAACTCAAGAGTTGATGGCAAGTATTGGGCAAGGCGATGAAAACGATCCTCTGGTTCAAATTAGAGAGCAAGAGCTTGCTCTCAGAGACAAAGAAATCGATCAAGATTCCCAACAGTTTTCTGAAAAGCAAGCGGCTAAGCAGAGCGAAAAACTTCTGGAAGCCGAAATTGCCAAGCAAAGAATTGGAGTTCAAAAGCAAGTGGCTGATGACAAGTTAGACTTGGGTCTTCAGCGTCTTGAACAACAAAACAACTTAAAGCTTATGGAAATGGGCGCAAAATTTGGGGGCAGACAATGACAACTGACTATATATTGCAACAACAAGAAGACCTTCGGAAGATGAAAAAACTAGAGCGGCAGGCGGAAAGATTAAAAGCCGCTTGGAACGCCAAAGAAGCTCTGGATGAAGAGAACGCTTCAAAAGCCCGAATTGCGGCAAAAGAAGCTAGGATGCGAGGCGAGAAACCTGTTGCAATTAAAGCACCAGAAAAACCAGTGATTGAGTCCGCCGTTGCTCCAACAGTGGGAATTGTTGTTGAGCAAAAAACACCCAAGGCAAAGGTTACCGCTAAAAAGAAATCAGCGCCAAAAAAGAAACCCACTAGGAGTAAAAAATAATGCCATTAGCAAAAGGTAAGAAATCAATCAGCAAAAACATAAAGACTCTTCGTGACGAAGGCAAGCCCCAAGCTCAGGCTGTTGCAATTGCAATGAAGACTGCCAAAGGAATGAAGATGGGTGGCGAGGTTAAGCGCATGAAGACTAGGGGAACAGGCGCCGCGACTAAGGGTCTTTTCTATTACGAGAGAACGTAATGGATGACTTAGGTCTTTCTTCGGCCCTCAAAAAGACAATTCGTGAAAGGCGGGAATCGATTCAGAACTTACTAATGGATGGTATGCTCAAAGATATAGAACATTATAAAAGTTTGCAAGGACAGCTAGAAGTGCTAAACTTAGTAGAATACAGCATTTCTGACTTTTATAAGGAAAATAAGTTTTGACCGATCTGAGTAAAAAACCCCCCGCCAAAAAATCAAATATTGATAGCGCATATGTTGAGGGCGACGAAAGGACATTGCGCCCAGAGCTTCTGGATTTAAGTCTTGTAGAAAGAATGCCAAGCCCAACTGGTTGGAGAATGCTGGTTCTTCCATATACTGGTCAAGGCATGACCTCTGGAGGAATTGCGCTAACGAAAGAAACGCTCGATAGAGAAGCTTTGGCTACTGTGGTGGCATACGTGGTTAAAGTTGGCCCTCTCTGCTATAGCGATAAGGAAAAGTACGGCGAAACTCCTTGGTGCAAAGCTAAAGACTGGGTGTTGATCGGAAGATATTCTGGTGCCAGATTTAAGCTTGAGGACGGCGCCGAAGTTAGAATGATCAATGACGACGAAGTTATTGGCACAATTCTTAACCCTGACGACATAGTGAGCTTTCGATAATGATTAATGCTGATCAAGAAGAATTAAACTCTGAAGAAATTGAAATTGAAATCGTTGCTGATTCTCCAGAAGAATCTGGGGCGCCAGTAAGCCCAGAGGATGAGCTAGAGAATTACACAAAGTCGGTTAGTAAACGAATAAATAAGCTAAACGCAAAAAACAAAGAGACTGAGCAACGCGCCGCGCAACTTGAACAAATTGCGATGCAAAAAGAGCAAGAGCTACAGCAATACCGAGCTCTGACGAGCCAGCAAAGCAATACGGTTTTAGCTAAAGAAGCCGAAGCCGTTAAAGCAAAGACCGCCCAAATTGACGAGGTTTATCGTCAAGCCGTGCGATCTGGCGATGCCGATCTAATGTCAAAAGCAACTGATCTCAAAAATGAGATTGCTATTCAGCAAGAGCGACTGCGCGTAGCCCAAGCAAGACAGCCGCAACAGCAACAAGCTCCGCAGGCAGACTCAGGGCAGTACCAGACTTATCAACAACAACCGCAGGCGCCGCAACAACAGCAAGAAGTTACTCCAACAACGGAGGCTCTTTCTTGGCATGATAGAAATTCTTGGTACGGCGATAAGGAAAACGAGGAGAATTTGCAGGCGACTCAGTTTGCTTACTTTACTCACTTCAATCTCTTAAACGAAGGATTTGAGGCCGATAGTGATGAATATTACGGCGCACTAGATAATCGAGTTAAAAAAGTATATCCTAACCTCGTTGGAAACGCCGAAACAACTGGACAGAAGCCCGCCGTGCAAAGAGTTTCGTCCTCCACTGCACCCAGTGGTCGGCAACAAACACGAAAAAATAGTGGAGTGACTTTTAGCAACTCAGAAGTTGAAAGGCTTGCTGGTCTAAAGCCTGCGAATATGACTATGGATGTGTGGTTAAAACACGTAGCCAAAGAAAAGCAGAAAATATCAGCTAAGGAGAATCGATAATGACAGCTAAGAGCTCAAACCGCACAACCCGTGAGAGTGCGACGCACGATAATCAGACTCGCCGTAAACCGTGGCGACCAGTAAGAAAGCTTGATACCCCAGAGCCACCACCGGGTTATACCTATCGGTGGATCAGGGAATCCATGCTAGGAGCGGAAGACAGAAGTAACGTCTCTCGCAGAGTTCGAGAAGGTTGGGAGTTGGTTCGTGGTACGGATCTTCCTCCTGAGTGGGCAGAAACTCTCCCGACAATGGATAATGGCAGACACGCTGGCGTCATATATAACGAAGGACTTCTTCTTGCGAAGATGCCTAATGAAACGATAGCTGAGCGAAAAGAATATTATGAAGGCAAGACCAGTGAAGCAAATCAGGCTCTTGACAACACAATGTTTGGCGATGCCGCGAAAGACTCTCGTTACGTTAAGTATGATCCGCAGAGGAGCTCCCAAGTAACTTTCGGAAGACGATAACGGAGATAATAACATGGCTAATAAAGATGCCGCGTTTGGTTTGAAGCCCAGTCGTATGATGGGTGGTGCTCCCTATTCAGGTGGTCAGTCTCGCTATAGAATTGCGTCGGGTCTTAGTGGTGCAATTTTTCAGGGCGATTTAATTCAGCAACTTACAGGCGGAACAATTTCTCGCCTTGGCGCTGGAGACACTACACCCATAGTAGGGGTTTTTAATGGTTGTCAGTACACTGACCCAACATCCGGTGAGCAAGTATTTAGCAATTCGTATCCCGGTGGTATTACCGCCGCAGATATCATTGCTTTTGTAATTGACGATCCAAATGTTGTGTTTACTGTTCAGGCAAATGCCGCTTTCCCAGTAGCTGATTTGTTTGGCAATTTTGATATTGTTGATCAAAGCCCAGTTGGTGACACCGCAAGTGGTCGTAGTAACGTAGAGCTTGCTGTTTCTACTGGCGCCACCGCAACAACTTTGCCCCTGAAATGTATTGACATAAGTCAGGATCCATCTAACAGCGATGTAGCCACCGCTAACACCAACGTATTGTGTGTGATTCAAAATCACATCATGGGTGTTAAAGGTGCAGGCTTAGCATAAAGGAGATTGACGAATGGCTATTTCAAGAGCGCAATTAGCAAAAGAGTTAGAGCCCGGTTTAAACAGCTTGTTTGGACTGAGCTACGACAGCTACGAAAAAGAGTACGAAGAGATTTTTGCTATTGAAGATTCTCAACGTGCATTCGAGGAAGAAGTCTTAATTACTGGCTTCGGAGCCGCACCAACTAAAACAGAAGGTCAGGGCGTTGTTTTCGACACAGCTTCAGAGTCTTACTCTGCCAGATATGTCGCTCAAACAATTTCTCTCGCTTTTTCGCTTACCGATGAGGCAGTCGAGGACAATTTATATGACTCGCTAGGCAAGCGTTATACAAAAGCTTTGGCTCGATCAATGGCTAACACGAAAGAAGTTAAGGGTGCGGATATTCTAAACAACGCATTCAATGCTAATTTCACTGGCGGCGACGGTGTATCAATGATTAACACCGCTCACCCATTAGCTGGCGGCGGAGTTGCGGCTAACCGTGCAACCACAATGGCGGACTTGAACGAGACGTCTTTGGAAGATGCGCTGATTGATATCAGCACGTTTACCGATGACAAGGGATTAACCATCTCGGTTCAGGCGACTAAGCTTGTTGTACCACCACAGTTAGTATTTGTGGCTGATCGCATTCTTAATTCTACACTGCGATCTGGTACTGCTGACAACGACATCAATGCCATCAAGAACACAGGCGTTTTACCAGCGGGATACACAGTTAATCACTATCTGACTGACCCCGATGCCTTCTTCTTGTTGACATCTGTCACCGACAGCGGCGAAGGTCTGAAAATGTTCCAGCGTACTCCAATGGAGACTTCGATGGAGCCAGACTTCACCACGGGCAACATTCGCTATAAAGCCCGCGAGCGTTATAGCTTCGGTTTCTCGGACTGGCGCGGAATTTACGGTTCTCAGGGAGCTTAATCCCAAAGGCTGTAAATCGAAAAAGGGAGCTTATGGCTCCCTTTTTTTATGCCTTAATTGCAGGCCGCGTCAATTTTTTCGTTGATTTCTTCCTGATCAAAGTCAAGATCGGCAATCTCTTCGAGCAAACAAATTGCTTCTTGAAGATTCTCAACGGCTTCATTTGCAGTTTCTGCTTTTTCTGAATCTTGAAGATTCTCGGGCATATTGTCGAGGTACTCTTGTTCCTCTTCCATTACTTCGTTTAAATCGTCGAGCATCTCCTGCGCTTGCTCTTTTAGCGCATCTAATGACTGCTCAATCTGCCCCAAGCTACCCTGTATTTTGGCAATTTTTTTGCGTCTTTCTCTGTTCATTTTGTATCTCCTATGCCCCCCGCAGGGGGCGGTTAAATTATCAATCCCAAGACGCCCTGCACTCTGCGGCATAATCAGCGCGTATTGTCTTGACCCACTTGATTTTGGCTTTTAGGTCACGCCAAGTCATAGTTTCTCCTTCCTTCACTTCACCGCTAATGACTTTTTCGTGATAATCTTCATACTTTGCTTCTTCAAGCCAATCAGCGTCGCTATAACACTCGACAAACTCGTCAAATCCATTTTCATAATTTGCTTCGCAAAATGCTTTTGCTTTAGCAATTACGGTTTCAGTTTTTTTATCAATCATCTTACGTTCTCCTATTTTCGGTTAAAGAGGTCAACATTAATTTCTGCTGGCGTTAGATCAAGCTCCTCAAATCCGCAACCAGCCACTTTGTAAACAACACCGTTTAAAATCATTCGATCTTCAACTGAAGTTGATCTGGCGCCAAGCCCATCTTCTAGGATGGCCAATGAAGTAACATCTTTGTTGTAATCCCCGTTGGCCTCTGTCACAGAGTCACCGTATTCATTCATGTAAGATATCACCTCTTCTTTTGACCAAGATCCGTTGACGTTGTTAGTCCAACGAAAGGCATACTCAAGGCAATCCATGGGATCTTTGTCTTCAGGAACCGCTACTTTTGCTACCAGAGAAAAGCCACTATCTGGACGGCCAAACATTGCACTGTGATATACCTTAACTTCATTCATTTTTCTTTCTCCTTTCTGCCGTTGATTGACTACACAGCTATAGTCTCACATATCGTGTCGTTGTGCAAGTGTTTGTACAAATAAAATAAACTATTTTTGTTAAAAACTGTGCGGTATACTTGGGACTCACTGTAGCTAATGGCGCAATTACGCGCTGGTTTTCTAGGAGAAACTGTTATGCCTACTCACTTTAAAAACGGCGTGTCCAATCAACAAGTTGGCGACCCACTGTATGATTACCCTTACTTGGATCCTTTCAAGTACGCGACTTACGCGAACGACTTCTTTACTTACACTGCGGCTGACTGGACGATCACAACTACCGAAGCTGGCGGCGGAGATGCTACCGAGGGCTTAGTATCTGGCTCTGGCGGTCTTTTGCAGATCCTCAATGACGCGGGCGACGACGATCTCGACTTCTTGCAGTTGAAGGGCGAAGGTTTCCGATATGTTGCCAACAAGAATCTTTTCTTCAAAGCTCGGTTTAAAGTCAGTGACGCTACCCAGTCAGACTTCGTGATGGGTCTTGGAATCACCGACACTACACCTCTTGATACTACCGATGGCCTCTATTTCATCAAAGTTGACGGCGGCACTGGTCTTGATTTCAACATCGAAAAGAATAACGCGGTTACGGCAAACGAAGACATTCATGTAATGGTAGACGATACTTTTATCACTGTTGCTTTCCACTACGATCCAAACGGCGGTCAAGACGGAGCGGGTGCGTTCAAGATCTTTGTTGATGATGTACACGTTGCTTCTCAAGCTACGCTGACAAATGTTACAGACGACGAAGATTTAACCGTTTCGTTTGGCATTCAGAATGGTGCGGCGGCGGCTAAGAGCATGACATTGGATTATGTGATCGCCTCAATCGAACGATAACCAAGGAGAAGCGACATGGGCTCAAGATTTACTGGCTCTGACGCTTCTGCGATTTTCGTAGAGGCGGATACAAATGCGGCTGACGTTGCATCGATTGCCGCCAACCAACGTCCAACGAGCGCCTTCACTATTAACGGCACTGACGCCGATGGTGGTGCGGTAGTTTTTGCTAGTGCCCGTAAAGTTTCGGTTACGACGACAAGTACGAACGACGCTGGCAAGAAAGCAACCATCACGGGTACAGACATTAACGGTGCGGCTCAGTCTGAAGAGCTTACGATGCTCGGAAGCGCGGCCACAGTTGTTGGTTCTTTGTATTTTAAAACTATAAGTGGGGCGGTTGTTAGCGCTCAGCCAGCACAAAATGTAAGCCTCGGAATGTCCGATGCGGTGGCTGTGAACATTTATGGCGGAAGAGCTCGATTGCAAGGCACGTTTATTGTGTGCAGTACAAGCGCTGGCATCTTAAACTTTGTCACCACAGGCGTCACAGGCGCGTCTCAATTAAAATTGGGAACGGTTGCTTCTGCTACTGTGAGCAGGGATGTGACTATTCCTGACGAGGGTATTTTGTTCACGGACGGAATATTTTTGCTCTATGATGTAGCTGACTTCGCCAACATGACCGTCTTCCACGCCTAGAATGGCTACGACGAAAGACGTCACAAGAAGCAAATCGGGAAGGCTCACCTATAGGGGTGAGTCTTTTCCTGCTTACAATAAGCAGGTAAGAACTTCTGGTGGAAAGAAAAAGTTTAAAGTTTTGGCAAAAAAGGGCGACCAAATCAAGTTGGTTAGATATGGCGACCCGAACATGAAAATAAAAGTTAATCAACCAGAAAGGCGTAAGTCCTTTCGGGCTAGGCACAATTGCGACTCGGTGCAGAAGAAGAAAGATGTATTTGCCCCAAGCTATTGGTCTTGCAAAAATTGGTAATCTATTATGATACAAGCACCTAATGCCCAAAGAAAACTGTTCGATTTGATCCCTGCGGGTCGGCAGGCGCCCCTTCCGCAAAAGCCCAGAATACCCATCGGAAGTTTTCCTCCAATGAGAATGCCGATGCCAATGCCTCCGCAGGCGCCCCTTCCGCAACAGCCCCGAGCACAAGCGGGCGGGATTGCGGATTTGTTTGCGGCGCTACAAGGCGGCGGAAATAGCCCTCTTTATGATCAGATAGCTCCACCTCAAGCCGAAGCAGGGCCGTCACCTTATGCGGACTTTCAGTATCTTTTGGACACTCCCGCTAGTGAACGCGGCTATGGTTTTGTACCACCGCCTGTAGATGAGGCTTACGGAGTTGATCTTGGGCCAATAGATCCCAGCGACATTGACACCAGAACTCCTGAAGAGCTCAACGAACCAATGGACGTTTTTGACGAGCCCATCATTAATTCCGCGCCTAGGCCGGAAATAATGCCTGATATTCGTTTTCCTCCAGAAGTTACGGCCCCAGAGCCCATCATTAATTCCGCGCCTAGGCCGGAAATAATGCCTGATATTCGTTTTCCTACAGAATTTACGGCCCCAGAGACAATTGTGCCAGACCCAGTGATGGAGGATGTGACGGCAGATCCCGCAGGCACAAGAATATCCTTACCGGGCGGCGGCTCCTTCTTGCTAACCCCAGATATGCAGGCCCGCATTGATGAAATGCAGGCAAAGGTAGCGGCTAATCAAGCGGCCCCTGCCGCAAATCCTGCGATGACGATGAGCCCAGAAGAACTGGCGGCTTTGCGAGAGCGACTGGGCAACATGAATTTCGGTGGCTTTGGAGGCAACTTCAACATCCCAACACAGGCAGTGGCGCCAGAGGCGGCACCTGCGACGACACCGGAATCTTTGATGGCGCAAATTCCCAACAATTCTTTTATGGGCGGGGCTTTTGATAGAGAAGCACTAATGGCTAGAATTAAAGCCATGCAAGCGCAGAACGCTGTAAACCCAGTTAAAATGGATGGCCCAAGAACAATCAGCGGCGGCGGTAGCACCGTAAAGACTGGCGCTCCAAGACCAATGATGATGGGCAGAAACCCAATGTTCCGAGGAGGACGATAATGCCAAACGTAGACGGTAAAAAGTTTCCATACACAACCGCTGGAAAGAAGGCGGCAAAGAAAGCTATGGGTATGAACATGGGCGGCGCCGCCAACAAAAAAATGCGTCCACCATCAAACATGAACTGCGGTTTGTTCGGCAGGACTCAAAACAAGATGGGCGGCGGCAAAATGAAGCCTGTTGGAATGAAGGGCGGCGGTATGCCCAATATTGGTAAAAATAATTTACGGCGACCATAATGGCTGTAAGCGGAACCAAAACATTTGAGTTAGACGTTGCTGATTACGTCGAAGAAGCATTCGAGCGCTGTGGCTTGGAGCTACGAACTGGTTACGACTTAAAATCGGCCAATCGAAGCTTGAACCTTATGCTGTCAGAGTGGGCGAATCGCGGTTTAAACCAATGGACGATCAGTCAAAAAGTTTTGCCGATGGTAGAGGGCACGGCTGTTTATACGATAGATGCCGCCAACCCCACCGCGACGATTGACGTTTTGGATGTTTTTGTGCGCGAGACAATTGGATCTCAGGTGACTGACGTACCAATGACTCGCATGAGCCGATCCGAGTATGGAAATCTTTCGACCAAGAGCACGACTGGTAAGCCAAACCAGTATTTTGTGGACAAGCAAATTACCCCCACAATCACGGTGTGGCCTGTACCAAGCTCAACCAGCTACTCTCTATACATTAATGCCCTGACAAGAATGGATGATGCCGATGTTGGCGCCAATACCCTGCAAATGCCTTTTCGCTTTTATCCGTGCCTTGCCGCTGGGTTGGCTTACTATATTGCCTTAAAGCGTGCGCCAGAAAAAGTATCTATGCTCAAGCAACTTTACGAAGAAGAGTTTGAGCGTGCTTTGTCTCAAGATCAAGATAGAGTATCTTTCAGGGTAGCCCCAGACTTGCGCGGCTATAATCTTAGCTAATGGCTTACGCATCCGACAGGCTGGCATACGGGATTTGCGATATCACTGGATTTCGCTATCGCCTGAGAGATATGCGAAAGACTTGGGATGGCTTGTTAGTTGGGCCGGATCAATGGTCGCCCAAAGAGCCGCAGTTAATGCCCAAGCCTACGGCGGTAGATCCGCAGGCGCTCAAAGACCCAAGACCAGACCCATCGTCGAACGGCAACGATTTTTACGCAAACTTTTTAGTATACACAAATTACAAAGATGGAATGTTAGGCACAAAGTTGCAAACTTTTGCAATGAGTGCTAATGTTGGCACAGTGGGAGTTACGATAACATGAGTTTCACGCTTGGAACACTGAAAACTGCTGTGCAGAATTATATGCAAGTTGACGAGACGACGTTCAACGACAATCTCGATGAGTTTATTAGAGAGAGCGAGGACAGAATATTTTCGTTGGTTCAGCTTCCAGAGCAGAGAAAAAACGTCGCTGGTTTGTTGTCGCAAAACAATAGGTTTTTGGCAACGCCAACAGATTTTTACGCGCCCTTTTCTCTGGCTGTAATTGATTCAAATAAGTATCATTATTTGATTTATAAGCACCCAAGCTTTTTAAAAGAATATAGTCCAGATACTACTGTGACAGGGCGCCCGAAATATTACAGTCTATTTGATCAGGCGTCTTTTGCATTGGCGCCAGTCCCGAGCGCACAGTACGACGTAGAGTTGCACTATCTGTACAAACCCAACAGCATCACGCTGGGTAATGACGACTCAACCAGTACGCTGTTATCCACAGAGTATTCGGATGCGCTGTTGTACGGCACCTTAGCAGAGGCCGCTATATTCCTAAAAGAAACCCCCGACGTCGTAGCTTCCATCGAGACTCGGTTCAACCAAGCGGTAGCTAGAATGAAGAACTCTAGCGAAGGCAGGGCGAGCCGAGATGAATATCGATATGATCTACTTCGCACGGGCGTTACTTGATGAAGAAACCAAAAGAACTCAAAGGTAAGAAAATAGCAATAATCGGGCTTGGCGCCTCTCAGATCGATTTTATAATCGGTCTGGAAAACTCTAAACAATGGGATGAGGTCTGGGTAATCAACTCTGCGGTAGCCGCTTACGACTACGACAGAGTATTTATGATGGATCCAGCAAGCCGTTATCTTGACACGGAAGATGCTGGCAACCAAACCGAAGTCATGCGAAGACTGTTACCAAGCGTAACAAAACCTATTTATTCATGCGAGAAAGACGACCGCGTACCAGCGATTGTTGAGTATCCACTTGCCGAAGTGTGTACCGAAGGTAAATGCGCCTATTTAAATACCACTGCGGCGTACAGCATAGCCTTTGGTTTGTGGGCAGAAGTTGCCGAGATGGATCTTTTTGGCATGGACTTTAGCTATAAAGAGAATATTCACTTTGCCGAGGCTGGCAGAGCTTGCCTAGAGTTTTGGATTTCCAAGTGCATTGACGCTAAAATTAAGATTGGCGTATCTCCTAGATCGACGTTGCTCGATTCAAACGTGCCAGTTACTGAGCGCCTGTATGGCTATCACAGACTTGCCGACCCGCTTGTCGCCATGGCTAGTCCTGAAGGCGATTGGATACTTTGCCCAAGATCTCAACTCTCAACGATGGTTCAGAAACACAATCTTGAAACCATCAAGATGCCCACATCACCGGAGCCATACAAAGGATGATTGATGATAATATCGGGTTTTCGATGGGAAAGCTTACCGTTGAAACCACGAACAACAAGGGCCACGACGTAGAGTTTTGGGCGGAAAAAACCACAAACAGGATTTGTGGAATTTCTGAGCAGGCGGCGCCTCACATAAAAGAGCAGGCGTTGGCTTTCCGTGGAGCCATTTACGGTGTTATACTAAATGGGATGAAGAGTGCAATTGCCTCTGATCGCACTACGATGTCTAATAAGTTTAACAGCATTGGGCATTCAGAAATAGCAAAAATTCTCAAGGAGATGTAAATGGCTATAGCATCTGCAATCGCAGTATCCTTCAAGCAAGAGTTGCTTGTTGGAACGCATAATTTTACCAACGGCGCGAACTCTTTTAAGTTGGCGCTTTATACTAGTAGTGCCAACCTTGGTTCTGGCACAACGGCTTACGTTACGGCGGGGCAATCTTCTGGCACGAACTACACCGCTGGCGGAAATGCTTTGACTAACGTGACCCCGTTTGCCACAGGCACAACCGCTGTCTGCGACTTCTCAGACTTGACCTTCTCGAATGTAACGGTTACGGCTAGGGGTTGCTTGATTTACAACGATACGAATAGTGATAAGGCTGTTTGCTCGGTTGACTTTGGCGAAAATAAAACCTCAAACGCTGGAGACTTTACCGTGGTCTTCCCTAGCCCTACGGCGACTGGCGCTATTATTCGACTGGCTTAATGCTATATGCCGCTGTCAAAAGTAGAGTTTCAGCCGGGTATCAACAAAGAAGAGACTGATTACTCCGCATCTGGGGGGTGGGTTGACGGTAACCTTATACGCTTCAGAAAGTCGAGAGCCGAGAAAATTGGCGGATGGGTTACGCTCGGCCAGAATACTTTTCTGGGAATTGCGCGAGCTCTACACAGTTGGATAACCTTGGGCGGTACAAGGCTTTTAGGCACAGGCACAACTTTTAAGTATTACATCGAAAGCGGTGACATATATTATGACGTCACGCCAATTCGGTCTACCACCAGCGCTGGTGACGTTACATTTAGCGCCACAAACGGATCAACCACCTTAGCCGTAAATGACGTTAGCCATGGTGCTGTTACTGGGGATTTTGTTACTTTCGACGGCGCCGCGACTCTAGGCGGAGCAATCACTGCGGCTGTTTTAAATCAAGAGTATCAAATACTATTAGTCACTGGGGCGAACACTTACATAATTACTACTAAAGACACTAGCGGAAATGTTGTACAGGCGACCAGTGGTGATAGCGGTAACAGTGGGGGAAGCACCAGAGGCACTTATCAAATTAGTGTTGGGCTAGACAATTTTGTATCTGGCACTGGCTGGGGAGTAAACGCTTGGGGATCTGGCGCGTTTGGTTCATCTTCCTCAATAGGATTCCTGAATCAGTTGCGTCTTTGGACGCACGACAATTACGGTGAGAACTTAATAATTAACCCTAGAGGCGGCTCCATTTACCGATGGGTCGAGAATAACGGGTTAGGCACTCGGGCGTTAGATTTGGCTACTGCCACTGGCGCCAACTTAGTTCCTACGGCGGCACTTCAGGTTATTACTTCCGAAACCGACAGGCACTTGATAGTGCTTGGCGCCGATCCGATATCAGGCGGATCTAGGACTGGCACTCTTGACCCAATGTTGGTTGCGTTCTCTGACAGCGAAAACGAATTAGAATTTGAGCCGCTTGCAACAAACAGCGCAGGTAGCGTCAGACTTTCCTCTGGATCACTGATCGTTGGTGGATTAAAATCACAGCAAGAAGTATTGATCTGGACAGACACCGCCCTGTACAGCATGGCATTTATTGGCCCACCGCTAACTTTTGCCATCAATTTAATTAATGAGGGCGCTGGTTTAATTGGCCCCAAGGCGGCAGTGGCCTCTTCGGCAGGCGTTTTCTTTGCAAGCAAGGCTGGGTTCTATCTTTACTCGGGAACTGTTACAAAGCTTCCTTGCTCTGTTCAGGAATACGTTTTCGAGGACATAGATCTAAGCCAAGCATTTAAATGTCATATGGGACTGAACAGTGAGTTTGGTGAGATGTGGTTCTTCTATCCGTCACTCACTGACGGCACCGAAGAGATATCTCGCTACGTTATTTTTAACTATGAAGAAAATACTTGGTCTATTGGATCTCTGATCAGGTACTCTTGGATAGATTCTGGCGTAGAAAATAACCCCATTGCTTCGGGCATAGAAGCTGGAAGATATGTAAACTATTTGCAAGAAAGTGGATACGACGACAACGAATCCGCTATGGATGGCGTGTTTATTGAGTCAGCGGACATTGCCATTGGCGATGGCGATCAATTTGCTTTTGTTAAAAAAATTATTCCAGACTTGGCGTTTTTTACTCAAACGGGTGTAGGGACTACGCCCGCTATGAATCTTGTGTTAAAGCGCCGAGACTACAACAATGAAACTTTAACCACAGATTCAACGACTCAGGTTACTCAAAGCTCAAAGTTTAGTAACGTGAGAAGCAGGGCTAGGCAGATTGTCTTGCGGTTTGAGAGTGACGACGACGCCACACAACAGTTGGGCTACAAATGGCGGCTGGGATCTACAAGGATTGACATTCAGCCTAGCGGAAGACGCTAATGAGTCGGTTGCTACAAACTCGATTACCAGTTGCCGCTGGCGGTTCTGTTGACTCAGCAACCTTTAATCGCCTTGTCAGAATATTAGAAATAAACCTTGGCGCCGTCGATTTTACTATATCGCCGCATTTTAATTCAGACGAAGTGGCTAGTTTACAGTTTGCCACTGGTGCTATAATCTTTAACACGACTTTAGAGATTCATCAAGCCTTTGATGGGGTTGCACTTAGAGATCTTTACGGTCACCAAACTTACGTGCTGAATAGTAGCGGCATTACTTCGGCGGTCGGCGCCTTGACAGTGAGCATTTAATCAATGAATACAGAATTAGAAGATACGTTGATGGGAATAGTTACTGCGCAATCAATGTCGTATGGCGGCAGTGTACAGCCTCGCAAAATGGCTGATGGGGGAAATGTTCCCAGCCAGAATCAAATGGATATGATGATGCAGGCGGAGCAAGCTGTTGCTGAAGCGCCAGCAGATCCGAATGTCGCAATCGCTCAAGCAATTGAAGAGCTAATGATGCAGTCGGGCATGACCGATGACCCCACAGAAAAGGCAAAGCTTGAGCATTTAGCCGAGGCCGCAATGGTTGGCTCTCAAGCTCCGATGGCTGAGCAAGCAATTCTTCTGGCGCAACAGGGGCGCGGTGACGACTCTGCGCTGGCGCATTTACGGCCCGGCGAAGTCGTACTACCACCAGAAGCTTTTGAAGACGAAGCCTTTGAGATGGCTGTGCAGAATAGATTTGCCGAGCTCGACATAGATCCAATGCAAGCGGTTGTAGGTGTGGGCATTGCCTCCCTGAACCCAATTACTGGTTTGGAAGAGTTTGGATTTTTTAAGAAAATTGCAAAGGGCGTAAAAAAAGTAGTTAAGAAAGTAGTCAAACCCCTAGCCCAAGTTGCGCAGTTTGTGCCCGGCCCTTGGCAACCTATCGCCGCATTGGCGAACAAAGCGTTTACTGTTTACGACGTCGCGAAAGGCGGCAATCCTCTGGCTTTATTAACTGTAGCTGGGCCGCTTGCTACTGGCGGAAGTTTGACTGATAACATTTCTAACATCTCCAAGGCAGGCAGTGGAAGTTTTATGTCTGGCCTAGGCAAGTCAATAACTGGATCATACGGTGAGCTTACATCTGGTATTGGCGGATTGATGGCAGATCCTCTCGGAACTTTTACTGGCTCTGCGACTGGCGGAGGAATACCGGGCTTGCTACGAACCGCAACATACTCTGGTCAACCAATGCCAGCAGGCACTGTTGTTGGGGCTGGATCTACTGTCGCCAGTCCGGGAAGCTTATATGGCTCTCCACAAGGCGGATTTCAAAAAGTTGGTATGCAGTTGGCTGGCATGGGTGGCGGCGGTGGCGGTATGTCATTAAGCCAGCTATATCCCGGCGGTGGTATGCAAAGCGGCCAGACCCCAGAGGATTATGCGGCGGGGGTTTACCAAAGTTTAATGGATCAAGGGATGTCTCAAGACGATGCGGGGATTATGGCAGAGCAGGCGTATCAAGATGCCATGAATCAAAGTTACGCCGCAAGCCAAGGTTCAGGTGGGCTATCTTCTTTAAATCGAGCACTCAACCCATTCATTAGTGGTGGCGCCATAGACAACGCTTTCGACACGCCCCAGTGGATGAAAGACCTTGGCAAGAGCTTTGGCCTTGGTAGTAAAAATCCAACGCCTGACATGATTAAAGGCTTAACCAACCCCAACGTGCAAGGCGGATTTGCGGGCGGTTTAGGTGGCTTGCTTGGCGGTGGGGGTGGAATGGGCGGTCTAGGTCAATTGGCTACCGCAGGAATACCCGCTTACTTGCTGGGTAAGATGGCTTACGACGAAGCGAAGAAAGATCGCGGGGTTGCGTTAACGCCTCTGACTACAATGAATGCCGCAGGCAGATACAACATTGAGGCCGAGATCGCTAGAAGAATGGGCGATAAAGCGCCGAACCCGACTGAATTTGGATTGTTGCCGAGCAACACGTTGCCGCAACTTGCGGGCGGCGCCCCTCAAAGCATGGCATACGGCGGGCCAGTAATGGCTTATGCAGATGGCGGAAACGTCAGTATGCAAGAGTTTCAGAGAATGGTTGGCGATATTGAAGGCGAAGGCACAGAGATATCTGACGACATCCCAGCCATGCTTAGCGATGGCGAGTTCGTGATGAACGGACAAGCGGTGCGTGGCGCTGGAGCGTTTACCATGAAGAAAGATGGCGGCATCATTACCTTAGAGGCTAACGGCAAGGAGTCGCGAGACAAGGGCACCGACCTTATGTATCAGATGATGGAGCTCTTTAAAGAGTTTGCAGGAGAGCCAGCATGAGTGTATTTTTTAGTACGGAAGCGGGCAACGCTACAGGAAGCGGTGACGTTGATGAGTTTGCTTTTGCATATAAGAATAAATTTGGGTCAGAGCCTGACGCCTCCATAATTCAACAGTTTCAAGCCGCGATGGCAGAATCAGGCAAGGCGCTCGACGACTACGGTTTTGAGGGCGACCTTAATTCTCGCCTGTCTCAAAAGAACGCCCTTCGGGATCAGTTGATGCAAAGTCAGCTTGACCAATACGGTTTAGAGAAAGACTCACCCATGATGGGCCCGAGTAATTTTCCTCAGACTCCAGATGTGATGGTTGGGGGGCCCGCCGCTCAAACAAATGAACAAATAACGCAGAGCCCTGAGTATCAGGACGCGCTACAAAGATTTCAGGATTCTCAAGGGCAAGATGCAGGGGCCAAAGCAACCCTTGATGGCTTTCAATCGCAGATGTCCGCTAATGCGGGAGATCAAGCGACTACATCAACGGGGCCAGCGCCAAGCGACAATCCATATGTCAGCGGCGTTACCTCCACGCAGACAACCATGGATCCGGTTACTCAGCAGTTGCTTTACGGTTTAGATGGGCAAGGCGGTTTTATACCCGGCGCGATGCGAGCCGCAAACCGCACGTTTTTTGATGCCGAAGGCAAGCCAATTGTAATACCGCAAGAAATTGCTGGCTTTAATCAAGACCAATTGGCGGCCATGAATTTGGCTAGAAGCAACACTGGCTCTCAACTTCCATTCCTTCAGCAGTCGGAAGCGGAAATGCGTGCTGGCCTTGGCGCACTTGATCGTGGTCAAGCTCAACAGTTGGGATCTCAGGGTCAGTCTTTGCGCTCTTTACAGAGCGGCGCTGGTCAATCTGACTTTCAATCTCGTCTTGGTCTTGGAGACGCTTTGCGTGGAAACAGGTTAAACGAATCTATTTCTAGGGGAGCCACTTCAAGCTTTGGGAGAAATTTAGGCGGATTAGATTCGCTCTCTCGCGGCGCTGTGGATCAGTTTGGAAATATGATCGGCGGAGCCACAGGAAACTTACAGCGCGGTGTTTCAGATTTAGGCTTTGGGCTGGATCGATCTTTAGGTGCCGAGGCAGGATCATTCAACAACTTGAGGTCTGGATTGTCTGGCGCTTCTGATACTTTAGGTCGTGCGGGAACTTCTCTGGGCCAAGGATTGTCTCAAGCAACAGGTGCCATGGGATCTGCGGCGAGTGATTTGCGCAGTGGTCAGTTGGGTGCGTCAAACACATTGCGCCAAGCAGGGGACGTTTTAGGCGGCGGTTTATCAAGAGCGGAAAGCGCTCTTGGCTCTGCTGGCGGGCGTCTTGGAAGTGGGCTTTCTGCGGCAACGGGTGCATTGAGCAATGCCGAGCAAAGATTAGGCAACGAGCTTACTGCCGCGATTGGCGCAGAGCGTGGCGCTGTGGATCGATTTGGTCGAGAGTCGGCGCTTGCTACTGGCAGTCTTGCTGGTTCTGTGGATCGTTTTGGCAATAGACTTGATGACGTTGAGCGTTTGGGGATTGGCGCTCTCAGCGACTTTACTGACGACTTGGATGAGTCACAGCAACTATTGCGTGGGACAACCAACCAGTCGTTTGATCCCTCGTCGGTAAGCAATTTTTATAATCCATACGAAGATGCGGTGGTTCAACAGACAATCGACGATGCCACCAAAAACCTCTCTCAAGCCGATATGCAGGAGTTTGCCAGCAACATAGCTAGGGGCGGAGAGTCGGCGTTTGGTTCTCGCGCTCGGCTGGGAGCCTCGGAGCGGGCAGAGGCTGTTGGCAGAGGTTTAGCAAAAGAGGTTGGCGGCATTCGTGCGGCTGGATTCCAGAATGCACAAACCGCCGCAATGAATGAGTTTCAGCGACAGCAAGATGCCCAAAGGCAAGGCGCTTCAGGATTGGCGTCACTGAGCAGTCAAGGTCTTGGCGCCTCGGAAAGATTTGCTGGGGCTCTCGGTTCTGGCGCCGGTCAACGCCTTGGTGCAGAGCAAAGCTTGTCTGGACAGTTGTCGTCAGACGCGGCACAGCGCTTGCAGGCAGAGCGAAGCATTGCAGATAGATTGTCAGCCGCAGGAAGCCAGCGCTTCGGCGCAGGGCAGTCTTTGGCGTCAATGATGGGTAATCAGGCGTCTCAAGAGTTTGGCGCCGATCAGGCATTGGCTGGCATGATAGGCAGTAATGCGGCACAAAGATATGGGGCAGATCAAGGGCTATCGAGCCTAATGAACAGCCAAGCAAATGCCGCTTTGGCCGCAGATCAAGCAACCGCAAATATGAGAGCCAATCAAGCAACCCAGCAGTTTGGTGCAGATCAATCTCTAGCCAATATGCTTGGCAATCAAGCGTCTCAGCTTGGGTCGGCAGGTCAATCTCTTGCTCGCAGAATCGGTGATGTTTCGCAGACAAACTTTGGTGCCAACCAAGCTCTAACAGGTCAGCAAATGGCTCAAGCTCAAGGTATGTTGGGCGCCAATCAAAACATGAACACGCAGTTGCGCAACAGCGCATCTCAAAACCTTGCGGCTCAGCAACAGTTAGGCAACACGATGGCTAACATGGGTCAGGCGTCAAGCAACGCAAGAAATATGTATGGTCAAAATACAATGGCTAACGCGCAAGCAGTCTCGCAGGGTCAGGCTCAGCTAGGCAATGTGCAGAATCAAATTGGTCAACAGCAACTGCAAGCCCAGCAGGGATATGGAAACTTCCTCCAAGGTTTGGGTGGGCAGATCTCTAACGCCAATAGCCAAGATATGAACACGCTGATGAACATGGGCAATATGCAACAGGGTCTGTCACAACAGCAACTAGATGCTCAAAGAGCGTCATTGTTGCAAGCCCAGCAGGCGCCGTTGGCTCAGTACCAATCCTTGATGCCATTTATGAACATGGGCGTTGGTGCAGGCGGATCCTCTCAGATCAATACAAACTACGCCCCCACGCCAAGCGCATTGCAGGCTGGTTTAGCAACAGGTCTGGGAACCTTGGGCGCCGTTGGAAACTTTGTTGGGCAGACAAGCGGAAATAATCAGCCGTCACAATACTATTACCAGTAGGTTAAAATATGGCAACGCCAAATCCAACAACTAGTTATTTTGATCAACTGACTGCGTTACAGAGAGATCAGGCTCCCCCAACGTATGCTGACATTAGTGAGCGTGCGAGAGAGCTTTCGATGCTTATGCCACAGCAACGCAAAGCCAACATCTATGATCTTGCTACATCTTTGTCGCAGGGCTTAACTCAGCAGGCGGCAAGTGGGCGACCATCGTCTGTGGGCTATGGTTTGGCGGCAGGGTTTAATCTGTTTTCCGAAGCGGCACAAAAACGCCGAGCGGTTGCGGATGAAATGCAATCTAAGTTAATGCAGATGGCTTACTCTGATCTTGAGAAGAAAAAAGCCGACAGCCAGTTAATGCAAGAAAAGATGTTGGATTCTAATTTTAAATATGAACTAGAAATGCTCAAGCAGAACAATGGTTACTTTCAAGGCAAAAGCGTTGAGTCTGCCGCATTAAATATGATTATTGAGGGAGAAAAAAACCCAGAGCTTAAAAAAACAACAGAATACAAGGTTGCTTTGGCATTAATAACTAAGCCGAGGCCGTCTACCATTCAGACAGAAAGGGGAACCGAAAGCATTATGTTACCCGGCTTAAATCTGGATGACGTATTAAACAATTCTTCTTCGGCCCCTGCGGCTACCGTAAATGCGCCAGCAGGATCTACTTTTACGGGACAATACAAAGACGGAAAGCCCATATTTAAAGACAACGACCCTAACGCTACAACAATATATTTTACGGAGTAATCGGGAATGCCAAGAGAAGCTATAAGTATGGAAGAGTTTACGAATATTTCTTCTCGCCCAGCGTCTACCCCTTCACAAAAGATTGAAAGTTTTGGTGTAATCGAAGGGACAGAAAAGAAAAAAGATCCTTTTGGTGAAGGCCAAAAAGAGGCGGCAACTTTTGCTGTAAGAATGAAAGAAGCAAATAAAAACATACAGCAACTAATTGACTCTGGTTTTAACCCAATTAATTTTAAGGATGCTGTTTTAATAGACAAATCCCCCTTTATTCCAGATCTTGCAGAAAATTATTTGAAGTCTGGAAAAAGACAAGTTTTTGAAAATGCGGCTATGGATTTTGCTATGGCGGTTCTACGAAAAGAGTCGGGCGCCGCGATAACACCAACAGAGCAAGAAATGATTCAAGTACAGTATATTCCACAACCGTTCGACAAAGCCGAAGTTTTAGCTCAAAAATCAAAAGCCAGAAAAATAGCAGTTTCTGGAATGATTTCTCAAGCGGGAAAAGCTTTTGATCAAGTAGAAGAAGGCATTGCAAAAGGCGAAACTGCTGGTCAAGCGCCAATTGAGGCTCTGGAAATTTTAAAGAAAAGAGCGCAAAATGACCCAGATTTAGCAAAAAAATTGCGGGATAGGGGTCTTATTAGATGAGCGAAACTTCACTTGGTACTTTAAACGACGATCAGTTATTAAGTATGGTTGTTGATAGCGCCCCAAATCCAGACGTCCCCTCATACGACGACAATTTTTTAATGAATTTGGCGCAAGAAGATTTAAACAAATCTATTGATACAAAGTCGGGCGCCCCCGCAGGCATAAGAGCGCAGGTTGCCGCCGCCCAAAATACCGACGACAAGTTGGCTACAATTAAAAAGTTTTATCCAGACGCTATTCCTGTGGAAGTTTTTGACCCAGAAAGTGGAGCGGCTAATTTTGGGCGCGGAAATTTTATAATAACAAATCCAGAGACTGGCAAATTAAGTTTGTTTGATGAAGACATACGCCTGTTTGGTATACCAATCCCAACGCTTGGCGACTTTGCTGACGCAGGGCCAGAAATTGCAGAAATGACTGGCGCAATCGTTGGCGGAACCTTAGCCGCTGGTGCGGCGGCTACAGCAACTGCGCCCACAGTTATTGGAACGGTTCCTGCGGCAACTGCGGCATTTATTGCTGGCGAAGGTGTCGGAAGCGCGGCGGCAAGAGAAGCATATATTGGAATCTTAGATTACTTTGGGGAAACCGAAGATAATCGCGGGGCTGGGGACAGGCTTTCTGACTTTGCAACTACAGCAACTATTAATGCGGCGGCTGGGCCAATTGCATCAAAGGTATTTCAGGGAGTAAAAGTTGTTGCTGGTGCTCCAGTAAGATTTGCCACGCGCACAATGTCGGCGCCCGCAAAAGAAGCTTTGACTAGAATGCAAAGTGCTGGAGTAACCAACCCAACAGCGGGTCAAATTACTGGTAGCCCCTTAGCGAATCTTTTTGAGCAATATTTATCTGCGGCTCCCCCATCTGTTGCGACAATGAAGCAAAACGCCGAACAGACTTTAGTTCAAATACAAGATTCTGCGGCAAAGCTTGCTCAACAATATGGCGGCGCAAGAACAACTTCGGATGCGGCATATAAAACAATGGACGCCGCACAAGCGGCAAGATCGCGTTACGACGAAAAAGTAAACGCAATGTATAACGAGGTTGGCGAATTAATTGGTGACGTTACTTCAAGCGGATCTGCAACAAAAACTTTTGTTGATAAATATATTGCTACAAGTAAAACAGCCACTGGGTCGGCAGACGTTGACCCAGCATTGGAGCTTGCGGCAAAGGTTTTGCGTGACGCAGGAGAAGGGCTGTTAGATTACAATCAGCTTAAAAATTTCCGAAGTAGTTTAATGGCTACAGTTAGAAAGTCAGAGTCCCAAGGGGCTTTAAATGCCTCGGACAGAAAAGTAAAAGAGTTGATCGGATATGTTTCTAGCGACTTAGATAATCTGGTTAAAAACGCATCCAGATCGCAGATGGATCTTTTGGGCGGTCAAGCTGGGCAGAAAAACGCCAAAGATGTATTGAAACTTTACAAAGAAGCCAACTCTTTTGTTGCTGACAATATGCGTAAGGGCGGTGACATTGCTTTTATTGACAAGGTTATTAAGTCTGGGGAGCAGGAGGCGACTGGAGCATTGCGGCTGGTTCTGGGCGGCAATAAAGAGGGCGCAGAGCGCCTAGAAAAAATGCGTCGGCAATTTACCTCGGAAGAATTTAATGTCTTGTCTGGTTATATGCTCGGAAGGATGGGGCTTCCAAATGCTGGGGCCGCTGGCGCCTCGGAGATGGGGGAGCAAGCCTTTAAAGAGGGCGCCGAGACAATATTAGACGCTGGATTTTCTCCTAACACATTTATTCGCAATTGGAATAACACTTCAAAAGAAGCAAGGGAAGCGTTATTTGGCGGCACAGAATACGAGAAATTAGCTCCCGCGCTTGACGATTTGGTTTTTACAATAGATCGAGTTGGCAAGTCAGCGAGCGACATGGCAAACCCGTCTGGAACCGCAAGGTTGTTAGGTGCCATGGGAACTTTTGGCCCGTTAGCTGGAGAGGCAGGTAGGCTTATCGGAGGCGAGGGGTTTGAGTACGGTTTGAGCGGACTTATTGCTCCGTATGCCTCTGCAAAATTAATGACAAATCCAAATTTTGTTAAGTGGCTTACAGAGGGTGTGGAGAAGGCGGCATATAATCCGCAGTCTTTTGGTCAACACATCCGCAGACTTGCCCAGATATCTGAGTTAAACCCAGACATTCGAGACGAGGTTCGCGCAGTTGTTCAGGGGCTAACGCAAGAGTCTATTGAACCAATTGAATGGCAAGATACCGAAACTTTAAAAGGGTCAGTTACTGAGGGAATTCCAGATAACAACGAGGTATCTTTTCGGCAAGCGGTTCCAAGCTCTGTAGCAGACAAGCTGTTGCCAACCAGAGAAGAGTTAATGTCTCAGATGTCGTCAATAGATGTTCCAGATGTTGGTGCTCCAATGTTTGAGCCCCTTCCGTCTATGGGATCTGGGTCTTTTTCAGGGCAGTCGAGTATGTCCCCAACGATCCTGCCTAATGACGCGGATAGAGAGTTGGCGGCTAGGCTCCAACAGCCAAGCGCTGGGATAGCTGGTTTAATCTAAATCTTCAGAAGATTCTGAGATAGAGATCACGGCGCCATCAACCTCATAATCGAATTCATAGCCCATATATTGCTCGCCGTTGACGTTGATCACGGTGTTTCTGCTAAGTAAACGCATTAACGCCGCTTGTTGATACAACGTGAGTCGAGCAAAAAGGTCTATGACTTCGCCGCCCTCAAGCACTGGCTTGTAAGATTGCGGAAGAGACTTTTTCTTTGCAAAGTTGATCATCTAGCCACGTTCCTAGGCAAAAACAATTTGTCATGTTCGTGCTCAATTAACATTTTAAGTTGATCAATTTTAGATCGGCGCTGATCGAAACAAATCTCCGCTAGAAGATCGTATGTATGTTGATCCACCGCCAAACTTTTGCGTTGCCTATCTTGCTGGCTTTTTTCCGTTATCACTGATTCCATTTTTTAAGGCTCTTTATGCTATATAAGTTTGTAGATTGTATAGATATGTGCAACAATTTACAACTATGAAATATACCCTAAAAAATTATTTGCTCGGCATGAAATCTAACTGGTTCATCAATCAGCCGTTGTATCAAGCCGTTGAAGAATCGATTCCAGTCATTGCAAAATATAGAGTAAGCGAGGGGAAGGAGAACCTAGAAAAAACCCCAGCGCAAAAAATGTGCAAGAATCCGTTTCCAGACATTTATACCGTGCCACTGTTTCGTAGGGCATGGTGCAAGATGATAGTGGAAGAGATAAAAGAGATGGAGAAGCACGTAGCCTTTAAGGTGAATGACGAAGAGGATGAGCTACGGCAGATACCCGAGATCGTTTTAAAAGATCATGTGCCACAGTTATATGAAAGGATGTGGTTTGTGGTGCAGACGATTTTAAATCCGTTGTTTTTGAGCCTTTATCAACGTGATTGCTTTGACATATCTGCAATACAAATTGCTAATTACAATCCAAAGGACAAGAAGGCGGGGGCGTGGCACCACGACGAATCCTCAGATATATCGGTGGTTATTCCATTGAACACTGGGGATTACATAGGAGGGGGCACAGAATTCCATAATCATGGCGTTTTAAAGCCTTTACCGTCAGGCCATGCCCTGATATTCCCTTCATTCACAAACCTCCACAGGGGGCTTCCTGTGCAGTCTGGTGACCGATATCTTCTTGTGATGTGGTTGCACGACAAAAGCCGCGCAACTCACATGGTTGAAGATCTCTAGTGACCGTACCCCCAAGCGGTTTCATATTTTGGTGTTCCGCTCCAAGGGTAAGCACTGCTGTATGAATTCATGGTGATGTTGCCGCTACCATTGAATCTTTTTTTGATGACTTCCTCGCCAATGTATGAGCCCTTCTTGGCACAAACATAATCGGCGCCACGCTCTGATCGATCCAATATCTTAGAGACTTTACGGATCTCGATGTTGACGCCCTTCTTGGCAACTATCTCGTAAAAATCAATGTTGGTCTGATCGTAACCCCAAGAGCAGTAATAAATGTCACCAACAACCGCCTTGGCCATGGCCTCTTTCTTATCAGCCGCCCTCTTGGCTTTGTCCTCGGCTTTCTTATCTTCCCAAGCCTTGGCATTGGCAAGAGTATCTGCCACCCAAGTATCACGCTTTTCGACAGTGGCAAACCTATATCTGTCGGTTGCCTTAGATTTCTTACCGTAAAAACTCATAGCGCATGGGGCGTCTTTGCCGCCAAGGTACGTGTAAACAACACAATTCGCGCCGTCAAGATTGACCTCTTCGGCGCCCTCTGGTATCCAAAATTCTCTTGGTATTTTCATATCTCAGTCTCCTTAAAAGTTTGCTATACAAGCGGCAACGACATCTTCCAGAGTGTCAACAGCCAATTCAAAAATTGCCGCCCCAGTTGCCGCGCTAATCCAAAATGCGTTACTACAAATGTCGTAGTCAAATTTTGCAACAACGGCACCGTCCTTGCCGACGACCTTGTGAAGATCAGTTTCTGGATTCTTCGCTCGGATAAAAGTAAGGTCGCCCGCAACAAGCATTCCTAAGTTTGCCCAGTCATTTCCGTAATTGTTCATATCGTCTCACCTCAAGTTATTAATCAAATTTCCCTCACCACAAGTACATAATAGGTTATATCGTGTCGGTGTGCAAATTTTAACACACTTTTATTTAGTACAAATAAGCATAAAAAAGCACATATTTATAACTATTTATTCTAATTAATATGTGCAATTATGTGTACAACGACACGATATATGCTATTATATAAATGTGGTGAGGGGAAACTGAGAGAGGGAAATTGAGATGGTTACAAGAGTTGAGACGGTGGTTGGAAGAGGTAGAGGGATGCCAGTTGGCGCTGAAGATTGGATGGTTTGTGCCGTGATTGCGATTGGCTTGATAACCGCTGTTTTGGTTTTGGTTTAAGGAGATGATGATGAGCGATTTACCCATGACGGTTTATAAGAATAAGACTGAAAATACTTTCGTCTATTACTACAACCGAACCAAGGATGTGTTCGTTGACAAGATGGAGTTCTTGGAGCTCAACGGTGATGTGGACTGCGTTGTTGTCGATGACACCCTGACCGCACAAGAAGTTGATGAAGTGTTCGGCGAGATCTACGGTCGAGAAAAATATGTTTACTACAAAAAGGGAGATTAGATAGTGATGAAAAAGTACGGTGAGAAGTTGGGAGAGGTTTCTAGTTTGAGTCGCAAAGAAACCAAGGTTAATAAAAAGTTGAGCAACAAAAAAATTCGTAACTCTGGCAAAAAACTTGGTAAAGGAGATTGGAAATGAAGACAGATAACGCGGTAGCAAATGCTTTCAGTCGAGCAATTTGTAATAGGGAAAATTTCGATGACGCTGGTACGTGCAATTGGAATTTTGTTGATGCAGACATTCATATGGAGCTAGGTAATTACATTGACAGCGTGCCTAATTACGCCGAGATGTTTGATTACATGGCGGGACTTTTCACTAACGGATACAAGGGGTAGGGGCATGAAGACTAATGTAGCGATAGACCTAACCGATGCCGAGAGGGCTCACCTCTCGAACATCTTTCACAACAAGACCACCAAGTCGATGATTAGCCGAAAGGAGCTCAATGAACTTATCGGGCTCATGGTTACTGACTTGCTGGCGCTTGATGTTGGCACGCCGAAGGAGGTCGTAACCAAGAAGATCTCTACGGAAGGTTTCTGCCACAAGTTTAATGGAGTGGAGGTGTCGAAAGAAGTTTACGAAGGCGGCATCAAAAAGTGGCTGGGACTGGAGGAAGACTAGGCTCTTCCTCTGGCGCCTCTTTTGGGCTTAGGTTTCTTTAGGGCTCCCCCTTTAGAAACCTTTTTGGGTTGTGCATTTAAGTAAATAAGGTGGGTTGCACATCGACACGATATGTGCTATAATAAAGTTTAGTTAGTGAGGAGAAGAGTGTGTTTTACGAGAGATTGGCGGCGGCGGTGGAGATAGCCGCTGAGAGATATGCGGGCGTTGTTGATAAGAGCGGCGTCCCCATCATCTGTCATGCCGTGGAGGTTTCTAATGCGGCTCACAAATATTGTGTTGAGGCGGGGGCTGGCAACCCAGAAGACTACGCCATTGTTGGAATGTTACATGATGCCTATGAAGACGCCCCCTACAATGAGGGTGACATGATGAGGTTGGTTGAGTTTGGTGAGGAGATCTTTGAGGCGGTTATGGCCATGACCAAGGGCCCAGAAGAAGATTACGAGACTTATTTGGCTGGGGTTGCAGAATGCCCGATGGCGTTGGCCGTCAAAATGGTTGACATAGAAAACAACACTGGCAGATTACATATGATAGAAGACCCAGCAACAGCGGCAAGATTGACAGCAAAGTACAAGCACGCCACCGCCGTGTTGGGTGGCTAGTTCTAGCCCTTTTTCTTTTTGGTTTTCTTCATGGCCCCGCCACTCGCAACCTTCTTGGGTTGCGATGAAAACTGCTTTCCTGCCTTGGTGTCCCGTCTTTTCTTGGCCGTGGTTTTGGCATACTCGGCGTCAGACATAGCGGCAATTTTCTTTTTGGGCAGGTAGCGCTCGCCAGTGGCATTCTTGCCTTGAGTCGATGGCTTGCCAGACTTTGTGCCCCAGTCTTGCTTTGTCCAATTCTTGAGGGACTTCTGGGTCTTTTTAAGCGCCATTACCTAGCCCTCTTCTTGGCCGTAGCAGACAAATCTTTGTAGTGGTACAGCTTAACACTTGTCTTGCCGTGCTTCTTGCCAGAATGCAGAGAGCCGTCTGGCATCTTGTGAGTTCCTCCAGTGTGCAATGTGCCATCTCTTTTATAATGATTGACGCCTTTCATGTTTTGTATCCTCCGCCTGCCGCCTTATATTGCTTGGCGAGCATTTGAGCTTTACGCCCTGACCACTGACCTGCGGCTCCGCCTTTACTGCTGGCTTTGATTTTGTTAAAAAGCCTTTTCCGCATAGTCGGCTTGGTGTAGTTGCCTGCCTCGTTAACTTTAGATTTCGCCATGACTTTCCTCCTTCTTTTTTGCTGACATCTCTTTAGCATACTCGAAAAGATCTCGATTGAACATTTTCTTAAACCACTCCGCCCATGTTCCCGTGCCAAATGGTAAAGGATCAAACCGTTTTTTCCAAGCGTATCGGGCGGCATGATACATCTTGTCCTGCGCCCATTTATCTTCTTTGGCTTGCTCTTCTTTAGTAAAGGTCAGCAATGTCAAACTCTCTAATCTCGCTTTGGTTATATGGTAGATATTCGTCGCGCTCTCTGCACGCCATTCCAACAGCCATAGCCTGCTCGTTCTTTGCATCACCGTAGGCAATGGCCTCGTCAGTCAAAGTGTAGATTGCGTAGGGGTAAGGATGCATTTTCTCTTGAGCCAAGAAATAAAATTTATCTGTACGAAGGCCAACAGCGCGGCACCCAGCAACGTAATATGCGGCTTGCTGATAGTATTTGAATGTGTTGATAGCGCTCTTGAAGCCCCGAGGCGATGCGTCTCTGCACGTTTTTAAATCCCAGATGTCGGTTCCAGTGTGCCAGTCCAGCTTGCCTTTGCATGGCTGACCGTTCCACATCCAGCACAGAGTGAGTTCGACGGAGTGATCTGGCTTGGGAATGTGATCCGCAACAACCTCTCGGCGCTCCATGCAGACGTCATACATATCTTGTTTGATTGGCGCCCTATCCCCTACGGTCATTAGCCAGTCGGCGTACTCTTCTTTGCCCGCTTTCGTTCGTCGGTCAACAATCGGCTCAATGGCAAACTCTTCGTGGAACTTGTGGTGTTCCAAAAAAACAGTATGTTGCACCCTCCCTTCAAGAAGCGCGGGGCTGTTGTGAAAGACGCGGTTCTTCCAAGTAAACGGGCACTTGGCTATTGATGTCAGATCGTGACTTCGCCATGCTGGTATTGAGTCGTAAGTTGGGTAATCGAGATCTTCGTAGATGCCTACTTTAAAATCCATAGCACATTTCTCTCTCTAAAAGTGGGGTTAAGACGTACTTCATTTCATGTTAAATTCGTTGCTGTTTTTATAAATATTAAGTGTTTGGAAATATTTATTCGCATTCTTAACTAAAAAGTAGTTGTTGAACGGACGGGTTGTGCGAAGAGTCATATCTTTTGTTTTCACCTTTCGGGTAGGGGAGAATTTTGTAGGATAAATTTTTTATCATAACTTTCTTTTCTTTTTTTGTGCCCAGAAGATAAAAGTACCTGTGTTTCCTTGGCCTCTCTTTGAGATACAACTTGTCTCCATACTTTTTTCTGAGCAAGGTATGCTTATCAATGCCTTTGGTTTTGTCGTAACGACCCACGCTGTCGCCAATTGACGCATGGTGAAGATGCTCAAGACCCTCTACGGCATAGTCGCTAAACTTACTGCTTAGGCCCGTATACAGCCAGTTGGTGGCTTGATAGATATAACCGCTATGGTTTTGCGAAGTGTCTGCGTAACTCACAACAACGTGCGGCTTAGTGAGTTGCTTTAGACACCGAGAAACAAAAAAAGAAAGCGTATTGCTTGGCAATCCATCGTTTACAACAAGCCTGTTAAGCTCAAGAAAACAGTCTTCATACAGGCCACTGAAGGCTCCTTTGACAAGCGTGTGGCTCATAGGCTTACCGAAACTGCAAACCCCTGACAAGATATCTTCAACATATAGGCCAAAAGCAAAAGAGAAAGATGGCATTCGTTTTGCGTAGTGCTTTTGCAAGAACCACTCGGTGCATTCCTCTTTTTTTATCGAAATGACCTTCATAGAAGCTCCTCATCTCCTACGCTTATGAAAAGGTCGAAAGGACAACGACTCGCAGATGTGGCAGAGGTGAATAGTCAAGCCCTCCTCATCTTCATCTGCTGACATCTCCATATCGTGCTGGTCGCACATATTCAGCCTCCTGACCGCAATCATTGCAATGAGCCATGCGCTCTACGCGCTCAACAAGTCTATCGCCCATAGGCTCATAATTTATCTCCTCCACAATGTATAAGTTATCTTCATCTAGCCCCTTCTTGCACTTCAAGCACTTCCATTCGATCATTTCTAGCC
>Ga0209337_1000370_pt1 | contig 35893 bp, 37 predicted proteins | sample LinPmetageLP53_FD_184044 | JGI IMG/M metagenome (GOLD analysis project Ga0209337, IMG submission 184044) | Marine viral communities from the Pacific Ocean - LP-53 (SPAdes) (version 2) | ecosystem: Environmental > Aquatic > Marine > Oceanic | place: Pacific Ocean | collected 2010-02-08
GTTCCATAGTTGGAAGCAATAGGTATCTTGCGAGTAGAACCCGCGTAAGACCTGCCGCCAACCAAGCCAACAGGCTTTAGCCCATACGGGGCCGAGATAGTAGGATAAGCCATTTTAAGCTCCTAAGTGTTAAGTTCCTTTACCGAATGTTACTTTGGTCTTGCGATCATTGAACAGCGGCATGCGAGGGTCATTTTCACGCATCAGGTTGTTGTCAACGGAACTCATTTGACTGTCCGTCTGGTTCTGAAAGTATTCGTTACGTTCGTCAACCATTTCAAATGGAGCTTTACAAAGCAACAATCCACCAATCACTACGTTATCTCTAAAACGCTCTTGTTCTATAGTAACCATAGAAATCTCTGGATGATCTGCTGCCTTTACAGGCTCCCAACCTTCACGTAATTTCGAGGAGACATTGGTAGCATCTACTTGGCCTTGGTTAGAAACTCGAATCCATCGGAAACTGTAACCTGCTTGGGGATTTGGAGAGGGTAAAGTCTCCGGGCGCGTCCAAGCCTTTTTACGGACAGTTTTCTCACGTTTTTCTAATTCGCGGTCTATGCGGTTCTCAGCCATTTGCTTTCCTCATGTCTATTGCAACCTGTTTGGCGTATTGTTCGGGTGTCAAACCTAACTTCCTAGCGATTTGGACCTGAGTGCGTGTCAACGTCACTTTCTTTGGTGATGTACTCCGCGTTGCGGGAGCGACCACCTGTGTCTTTCGCTTCGGTTTTTCAGCATCCTCGAAATTATCGGGGAATACTTGACGCATACGAGTGTCAATCGACTCGTAGTATTCATCGCTTTGCGGACTTACGCCCTGTTTGACAAGTTTATTGTGCAACCCCAGCGCTAAACTTGTCATCTCATCGTCAGGACCGAACCACGAGTTAGCTTTCTGCCAGTCTGCGGCCCGTGTATCAACTTGAGCTGGGGCGATCTGTTCTACCTCTGCTTGTACAGGTTTTTCTTCTTCCTGTAAAGTAGGTAATTTGAAGTTTGCTAGTCTTTCGGACTTTAACTTAGCATTGGTTAAGTTATCTTGTGCTTCTAACACTGCATCGGAGTCACCAGACTCGTATGCTTCCTTATACGCACGTTTAGCATTCTCAGATTCAATCGAAGCGTTTTTCTTCGCCTGCTCTAACAAAGCAGTCTGATTCTTGTTTACGTTACCTTTTAGCTTTTTATTTTCCTCCATAAGCTGTTGAGTAACGCGCTCAAGCTCCTGACTTTGCCTGTGAGCTTCCTCTTTAGCCCTACGCTCATCATGGTAACCCTTGCTGAAATGCTGAATACGCTTACGAACCTTGTCAGAGTAATCCTCAAGTTCTTCATCAGTAACATCGGTAGGCGGCTCTGACGCTTTACGATTGCGATCAGCTTTCGGAGTATCATCAACAACTTCAACTTCAAAGTCGTCATCAGGAGTATCCTCTTTACCCGCAACTTCAACTTCTGGTTCTTTAGTTTCTGCGAAATCCTCTTTAGTTTTCTTGCCTGAAACATCTATTTCCACCGCGCTAGTGTCTTCTATATCGAGTGTCTTATCTTCTGGTTCGGGGAACTCAAATTCTACTTTTTGAAATGCCATGTCTATGCCCTCTGAATGCCTGTTGGATCGGTCACGACAGCCTCAATAGAGTCATCGTTCATAAGCCGATATTCAATACCGCCAATGGTAAAACGTGTTCCTGAGTTCATACGAAACATCACGTAATCGCCTTCCTTGCACCATGCTCCGGTGGGGAAACGCTCTTCGTCAGAATACGCTTGGTCACCCATGTCCACAACAAGTCCTATGATAGACATGATATGATCTTGGGTCTTGGCTGTTTCCGTCTTCAGGATTGATGTCCCTGAGACGGTTTCTTCAGGTTGAGGGAGGGCTACCAACACGCGGTAACCCACGGGTTTAGGTAGTTGTAGTTCTAATTCAGCATCGCTGATTTTAACTGCTTGTTCAGTCATCATCGTTTTCCATATAGTTCTTCGCAAGGTCTTCCACGTAGTTAATGCCAGCTTCGAGACCCCGAATTAAGCCGACAACCTCCTTGTATTGAGAGAAGTCTTTTGCTCCTCCTGTTCCAAGAAATTCCTGTGCAGAGGATTTATCACCCTCGAGTTTAGTTTTAAGCACGTCAAAGACGGTTTTTGCCATATTTACTGATTACCTCCAGAGTTACGGTCAGGCTTTGCCCGATCCGCTTCTAATTCAAGTTTAGCGTTAGACACGCGCCTGTCCGAGGCCATCTTAACGCCGTCCTTCTGTGCGTTTAGCATAACTTCTTTCTCGTCCAGCTTCAGGCGTTCAGCGGCAACATTGCCGTCCAGCAGAATCTTCTGCTCTTTTAGCTGCATCTCAAACTGCTTGATCTTCTGATCTGCTTGGTCATTAGCGGCCTTGCGTTGCTCTTCAGCTTGCTTGATCTGCAATTCAGCCTGTTTCATCTGAATGATCGGGTCTTTCTGCTTTTGCTGCGCTTCTTGTTGTGCTGCCTGCTGTTTGTTAGCCTGCGTGAGTTGCTTGCCTGCGTCTGCAACCAGACGTGACAGTTGTACTTCCATGTCCTCAGTCATCTGCTCATTTGGAGCAGGGAGTGGTGCGCCCAGTTTCTCTTCTATCTTCTTGCGATAAGAGAACCCAAGGTGTTCTGCTATATGTGCCTGTAGTGAAGCCATGATCTGTTTGGCCTGCGGATTTTGCCCGATCATCTGCGCTACCATCGGGTCTTGCATGAACGACATGTGTGTAGCTATGTGCGCATCGTGGTCCTGATAGATGAACGCTTTCATCGGCTTACCTACCAAGGCATCCATATTCTCGCTTATCGGATCGGCTGGCTGGGCATCATCTTTAGTTGGCACAAGTTTATCTGCGTTCTTCACACCTAGCACTTCTATCATCTGACGATGCAACTGAGGCAGGTCGTATATCTGTGGAGCCTGTGATGACATCTGTAACACTGTCTGATACTGCACAACGCGCTGGGCCATAGTAGAGTTGTTAGGATCACTGACAGGGATCACGTCCACCATCATATAGTCTGACCGCTTGGCTCCCACCTCACCTCTGGACGGTATGTATGCGTACTCTGTAGGAGCATACTCAGCCATGATAGCCTTGAGCAGTTTAAACTCCTGTTTCATCGCGTAATGTACACGTGCCTGCACAGCAGCCATAGGCTTGAGTGTGCGCTCTAGGAGAGCCAGTGTAGTGCCCACAGGAGCGTTGGCTGACATGTCTGATATGTCCATGTCACTGATAGCGCCTAGCCTACGTCCTTCAGTCGTAATTTGATTTAAGAGAGCAAGAAGAGTCTGGCTAGGTTCTTTGTAAGGAAGAGGCATAATGTTGTCACGGATAGACCCTGACGGTACATCTACATCTTTAAATTCACCGGGATTAATAGGAGAGTCGTCTCCCTTGATACGAAGCCCACGCGACTTCAAACCGCCGGGGAGGTTCGACAGTGTGCCTGCGTCAACCAGTTGCCGTATCAAGGAAGTTCCAGCACGGGCGTATCCACCAATGATGTGGATCAATCCAAGGCCATAAAAGCCAAATCCCGGTACGTAATTGTAGTGGACGAAGTGTTGTCGCTTGAGGGTTAGTGAGTCGCCCTCCTCGTAGTTTCTACGGATAGACAACACCTCGCCACTTCCACGCTCAATAGTGACAACGTAAGGACGAGCAATCTCATCGTCGTCATCAATACCTTCAATAAGAAGGTCGGCATGTATCTCGTAAACAGCATAGCGGTCATCATCAGTGAGCGAGTAGCCCCCGTCTTCCGCTTTCTTTTCTTCTATGTCTGTATGGTAGGGTTCTGGGTCTCCGAGGTCTACGTCACGGTAGAACCCTCCAGCCTGCAGCTTCTTCAACTCGTTCTTTGTCTTACGCATTACGTGCGTTACACGCTCTGCAGCCTCGATGTTAGACGCACCATAAGGTACAATGACATCCTCTGCAGAAATATAGATAGCAGCCTGACGTCCTAGATTGGGGTCGTAGTATACCTTCTTAAACGCGGAACCTGCCAAACCAAGGCTGTACAGCATGCGTTCATGCTCTGGGCGATACTCTACCATATTCTCGGTAAGCTCGTAGTTCATGTCAGCCTTAACGCGTTCAGCGGCTTCTGTCTTCTCTTGAGTCTCTTGCCCAAGCACCTTGGTCTTTACAGGGCCAGCAGCAGGCATAGTTTCACTCATAGTCTCGGCTTGGAACCGAATAGCTGCTTCGGCTAGTACAGTTGAATTAACACCGCAAGCACCATCCCACGGGTCTGTACGTTCCTCATATTTGAAACCCAGAACGTCCAGACCTTTTACAAACGTGTCCGCCCAGTCTTTACGTCCTTCTATGTCGGTGTTTACCTGCCCAACAAGATCACTTGATAAAGTCTCAAGATCGTCGTCCTCCATCAACTCGGCAAGGTTTGCACCAAACTCGGAAAAGTCTACCTCATTACCGGGTATTATAGTAATCTCCATACTGCCATCTGATAAAGTAACAGACTCAGGATCAACAATCTCAATCTCCATATCGGGGACTTCCATCTCCTCCATGTCGGTGATGCTGTCCTCTAACCCCTGCGGAGCTGCATATACACTTTTTTCAATAGCCATGTGTCACCTTCAATAATACCCGCCTCGGCGCTGTTTAAAATACTGTTGTTCTTCTGGTTCATCGCTAGGTAGCCGTATAAAGCCACCCTGTCTAAAGCGCATCAAAGCCATTACCGTTGAGTCTACAAGGTCATCATTACTCATAAATGGAAATCCTGCAATCTCTTCAACCACTTCTTCTGCCCACCTTGTCTGTGGAACCCAGCAAAGCCCAGATGCCACAATGTCTGCAACGGAATTGAGTCTGGCTAACTTATCACCTGACCCTCTATGTGGTGTGTACTCAGACACTGGTAGACCCATACGCCGCATCTCTTGATACAAGGCTACACCAGAGCTTTTCTTCTCCACAATGAACGAGTCCGGTTCCCAGTCTTGATACTCTTCCATCGCAAGTTGTTTAAGTTCTGGGAACTCCATACGCTGTTTTATGCTATTTAACAATATAATATTGTACGCGCTAGTCTCTTCGTTCAAGAATACACCCCATGTGGTAAGTGCTGTAAAGTCTGCACGGTTGTGTTTCTCGGCTGCGGCATCAAGTGACATGATAACATATTCACAGGACGGGGGTGTTTCTGGGGTCCACTCGTTCCACCACTCACGCTTAACTAACGCGGCCTCTTCTGTGGTTGGTTGCTGCTGATACTGCGAGTTCCACTGAAACACAGGCATAGAGGCTTTGGTACGCAGTAGTGCTTCTAGGTCAAAGAACTCAGGCCATAACGGCTTTTGAGTTGTCTTTTTTGTTTTCTTGTTAACCACGTCTAGTATAGCAGGGAACTCAACCACCTCATACTGGTCTGCACGTTCGTTCTTGCCCATGTCACGTACCACACGGCCTGTGAGGTCATCCAGATGCCAACGTGTCTGTATGATAGCCACACGTCCTCCGGGCATAAGACGGGTCCGAGCGCCGAAGGTAAACCACTCATACGCCTTCTCAAAGACACCAAAGTTGCCGTTAATCACATCTTGTTCAGAATGAGGATCATCAACAAGCAACAAATCAGCGCCACGCCCAGCAAGAGCAGAACCAATTCCACAAGCATAATACTCTCCCCCTACATGTGTGTTCCACCGACCTGCTGATTTGCTGTCTTGTGCGAGCTTAACTGTGGGAAATATAGCACTATAGGCTTCTAATGCGATAAGATTACGTACTTTACGTCCAAAATCTACCGCTAGATCAGTGGTGTGAGACACCATCATAACCTTTTTGTCTGGGTTTCTGCCTAAGAACCATGCTGGAAAGAAGATAGACACAAGCTGTGACTTACCATGACGTGGAGGTATATTGACGCAAATACGATCTTTATCCCCCTTTTCAATGCCCATGAGCAGGTCTGCAAGGATGCGGTGGTGCTTGCCTACGATAAACTCGGGCATCATAAGTTTGCAAAACTCAATCAAATCATCATATGCACGCTTGTTTGTGGACCTTGTGGAGAGTTCATCAACCATACGGTCAATCTCTCCCACTTCTTCGGCACTAAAAGAGTCAAGATTAGCGAGCATGACCTCAATATCGTCTTCGCTAAAGTCAAATCCTTCAGTCATCATCGTCAAACCCGAACTCTTCGTCTGTATTTATCGTTTGTGCCTCTAAAATCGTAGCATCTTCTACTTCTGGCTCTGGATTTACCAGTTTTGCGAGCTTGCTGCGGAGTTTTTCTTTGAGATCATCAGTAGTTTGGTGCGTAATTGTCACTTCTGACTTCTCAGTGAACAGTCCTACGTCTGAAATCTTACCCATAAGCTCTATAGCACGCATTCTTACACGTGGATCAGGGTTCTCAGACTCTATGATGAGTTTGTTTGTTACCAAATTGCGCAGTTGTTTGGAAGATTCTACCACAGAGTGGTTAAATTCCTCTATTATAGCCCCTGCCATCTTAACAGATGGAGGTGTGAGCTTCGCTGCGCGTTTGTTTGTGACCTTTCGAGACGTTTTATCGGGTGCCTGTGCGTATGAAGTAGCCAAAATAGCTGCAACTTCCTTGTCATCCTCGTCTGGAGTGGTGTCTAACCCGTGTTTTTCTAATTCTTCTACTGTGTTAGCCAGTGCAGAGGTGCGTTCGGGCAAAGGAATCTGCTTCGCCTCGTCCTCTAAAGGTACACCTAGTTCGGGTATTAGATTCAATGTCATATCTTTTCGCAGGTTATTAACCGTGTAACGTAATAATAGGTTACAAAAAATTTTTTGGCAAGGGTTTCTAAAAAGGGGTGGGGGGTTTTCAAAAAATAGCAATTTATTTGGCTGGATTAGTAATAATAGTATATATACGGAGTCACAAATGACAGCGCGGGGGGTCGGGGTGGGGTATGGTTAGGCCATATCAGTTTTTCGGGCACCTGCCCGAATTGTAAACTATGCCATATGGTAACATCTAATTACTTTTAGTGGGTAAACCCATTGCATAACACGTTATGACATGGCATAAATAGTTATCGGGACAGCAAGGCATTGGGTCGAGCGCCGATTATATGGAGTAAATACTATGACTACTATGACAAAATTGACTGAGAGACTAGCGACTATTGGCGCGAAGCATGGCGTTGAAGGCCTTGACCTAACCGAGGTGGGAGCAATGGATACTATCCATAAGGCCGAGGGTACGCTGGGTTCAACATATGCTTACATGGTGTCTACTGGCATACTGCCAACGGATTACTTATCCGCCAAGAATAAAGAAAGTACAGCGTCGGTTGAGCAATACACTGCACGCGGCGAAGCGGCAGGCATGATATGTTACACCAAGGCCGAACGTGCGGAACTGGCAACCAAATTGCCAAAGGACGCGCCGCAAGGGGAGAAGGACGCGCGTAAGGTGTTACAAGATCGACGCACCGAGTTACTTAAAACTATTCGACGCGGGTTGACTACAGCTCACAAGAACAAGTTTCCAGATGAATACAAATCTGGTGGCGCGAATGAGCCTAAGACTGCCATTGAAGATCTTGGCGCGTTAATGGAAAAGGCAATCAAGTTACTGCAAGGTGACAAGCCGTTTCCTGATACGTTCGCACATGACGACGCGGTAGCGGTTATCAAGGGTTTCCAGAAAACATTCTGCTAACACCTTACCACATGGGGCCAGCCTTCGGGTTGGCCCTTTTTTTGTGCCTTTTTTCGGGCACCTGCCCGAAAGTATTTCGATACCAGTAAGATATTAGCGGTACGCATTGCGTGTTGCGTTACACCACGGATCATGTTAGTTAGATATTACATTGCACCACAATGCCCTACTAGGCCCACTTCGGTGGGTCTTTTTTTATTCGGGCATCTGCCCGAAAGTTCTGATACCAGTAGATGGAGTAGCTCCACGCATAACACGGGTTGGTACGTTACACACAGTGTAGCCCATAAGATGTCACCAGATTGTACTTCGGGCAACTGCCCGAAAGATGCGATACCAGTAGATGGAGTAGCTCCACGCGTCTAAGGCATTGAAAACAAAAGAAAGTACCGTTTGTACCGTTCGTGTACCGTCTAAAAAGCGGCATAAGTTATTGAAAGTAAAAGAAAGTACCGTTTGTACCACTTTTTTAAGTATATATATCTTTCTTTTATTGAAGGGTCTAAGAGAGGGTCTTCGGGCTAAAATCCCTTTTATAAATCTATATGTATCATAGTGGTACAAACGGGACTTAGCTACTTGGCTTTATTATCAAGCACTTACAGACCCCCACAACGTCACAGAACGTCACAAAGCATTACAAGTCACAATACACCACTATACCCCAAAACTTGACATCCCCTTACCTATATGGTAAGATGTTATATGGTTGGTAAACAAAGGTACGTCTACTACCCAACCATAACCTTAACTTAACTTTCGGGCATCTGCCCGAATAACTGGAGAGACACTATGTATTATTTGTTACAACACAACGGTAATAAAATACCATGTAAGACTTGGAAGGACATACGAGAGAACCTGACAGGGTATGTAAGCCCCAAAGAGTTTGCAAGTGCGCAAGACACAATGAGTGACGCCTCGAGTGGTGTGTGGTGTTTTGTTTATGGGTTCCATGTTGATCGTCTTTATAAGGAATATCACAAGTGTGGAGCAGTGGCATGAACGAGACAGTAACAGTCCAAGGGTTCGCTTGGAACTCAAATACACGTACGTATTCCGACAAGATTACATACGAGGCACGTAACTGTGTTGACGCTCAGAACTGGATAGACCGCAAGTCAATGCAACTCGACAATCTGATGATACTACAAGACAACACCAAATTCCTTATGCAACAGATGATAGCCGCAGGGTCTACTCAATGAGTGGCGGCACGTGTGAATGTGTTGGTTGCGGCGAGGATTATAGTATCCGTCGTAGGCAGCTTGGGTACAACTTCTGCCTAGATTGTGGTGACTACAATGCCAAGGAGGAAAGACTTGGGTGGTGCATAGCTCCACTGCCCAAACAAGGGTACACATTAATATCGCGCAAGGAAGACTTGCTACAACTAAACCAGAAAACACGTTAACACACAGGAGGACACAAAAACTCACAACTTGACATTACTCGCTACTTGTGATACATTATAGGTAGTGAGTAAACCTATTTTAAAATTAACTTACCTTTCGGGCAGATGCCCGAATATCAAACGGAGGACTAAACTATGAATGATCTATTTACAGCCCCAAGCGTCGATACTGCACCAAGTATCTCTTCGTCAGCTATGATCGTTGACTTCAACGCAAGCGTGTACACTGCACGTAAGAAAGACCACAAAGCATCCGAGGAAGTGAACCACGCAAACAGCGCTGACAAGGGTATCGCCAATGTGTCTAAGAACTTACTAGGTAACTGTGCCGAGCTACAAGCAATACAGAAGTTTGTTGGTAATCTGCGCAACCTACACTACAGCATGACTTTGCCGTGGTCAGACAACGGGTCACGCCTGATAACCACAGCGGCATTCTTCAAATACAATGACGATATGACAAGGCTCATCGACGAGGGTTGGGACTTGGTGAGAGCGTTTGGTGACGTGTACGAGTGGAAGATCATGGACGCGCAAGCCACCAATGGCAGTCTTTGGAACCGCGACGAGTACCTAACAAAAGATGCAGTGATGCAGAAGTTTTCGTTCCGTCTGAACTACACACCTCTCCCTGAAGCAGGTGACTTCCGTATCGACATTGGCAACGAGGCTATGACACAGATTAAGTCTAAGTATGCCGCCCACTACACAACCCAGATCGAGGGCGCGATGAATGACCTGTGGCACAGGTTACATGACAACCTGACTACGCTTGCTCGACAGCTTGACGTCAATGAAGAGGGTAAGGGCAATCGTCTGTATGACAGTGTGTTTGAACAGGCACTGAACCTGACCGAGATGTTGGGTACGTGTAACGTGACACAGGATACCCAGATGGAAGCGATGCGCCGTCGGTTGGAAGATGTGTTGCATGGGACAAACCTTGAGCAGATCAAGAACTCACCCACGTTCCGCGAAGAGACGCGCACCAAACTCACAGCGGCAATCGCCGCACTACCAAGTCTGGATATGTAATGAAGGGTACTATCCGAGATTTCATCGGGGCCGTGTGTATCATGGCCCTACCTTTTCTAATACTATATATCGTCCACGGTTTTGGATATTAACTTTCGGGCATCTGCCCGAACAACAGGAGTATAGACTATGAACCAAGCACAACAAATGTACGCACTAGGTCTTGACCAATGTGTGACGCTGATCGGAGCTATCGGGAAAGACCGCACTGTTCTGATCCAAGGTGATCTAGGCAATGGCAAATCATCAACACTGCCCGAGTTGGGCAAGCTCAAGCCAACACATAGGACGTTCTATGTAGACTGCACGAGCCTTGACCTCGGTGACATTATGATCCCCATGATCATGGAGATTGACGAGAACAGCAAGTTCGTTCGCTATGTCACCAACGAGGAACTGGGTCTGCACATCAATGGGCCTGTTATCATTATGATTGACGAGTTCGGTAAAGCCAATCCATCTGTCAAGCTAGCGTTGTTGCGTCTCATACTAGAGCGTAAGATCGGTAGTTACACACTGCACCCCGACAGCATTGTGTATGCAACAACCAACAAAGGGTCAGAGGGTGTGGGTGACATGTTACCACCACACGCACGTAATCGCATGACTGTTGTGCAGGTGCGTAAGTCTACCAACATGGAGTGGATCGAATGGGGTATCAACAATGGTATCGACGCTAGTCTACTTGGTTGGTGCAAGGACAACCCTCACTTGTTCGCATCGTTCGAGGACGTGAAAGACCCTGATGAGAACGCATACATCTTCCACCCCAAGCAACAGAGGGCGGCGTTTGTTACACCCCGTTCGCTTCACGCGGCATCTGACATCCTACATCAACGGCACTTGTTTGACGATCAGACACTGACTTCCGCGCTGATGGGTACTATCGGTGATCGTGGTGCAATGGACTTGATGGCGTTTGTGAAACTGTCTGACCAACTACCTAGTCTACAGTCTATCAAGGACGAGCCAAAGACCGCCAAGGTTCCTGACAGTGCCGCCGCTGTATGTATGGTGGTGTATCGTACGCTTGCGTCAATCGAGTCCGAGTGGCTTAATGCGTGGATGGACTACATGCCACGTCTGGATAACGAAGCACAGGGTATGTTCGCCAATGGCGTTCGTGCGCCCAAGTATTCAAAGCAATCTATGGTGATGCAGAACAAGAAGTTCACCAAGTGGGCTATGGATAACAACTATCTGTTCACAGCAGATAAAACATAGGAGAGAGTAAATGAGTAAGCCTAAATACAAGAAATGGTCACAGGCAGATGATGCCGAACTGACCTTGATGCGCGAGGCGCGTACGTCAACCAAGGAGATAGCGAAAGCTCTCAAGCGTACACCTACGTCTGTAACTAATCGTATTGCTACGTTGGGTATACCTAAAGGTAGACATATTTCTAAAGAGACGTTGGATTTTCTTGCAAGAGAACGTGCGCGTGAGTTCGGGCAGATGCCCGAAAGTAAAATTGAAACAGTGCAAGGTTCACAACCCAAACCAGCGTGGTGGACGAGCATGATGTGGTGGAGGAAATAAAATGTTCGCATTAGGTAAACAACTTACAGAGGAGCAACGGCTGTCTAAAGCGGTCGTTGATATTATGCCTCGCATCCCAGAGATCGCAGGTATGCTGATGATCGGTGAACGTGTGATTGATGATACTGTGCAAACTGCTTGCACCAATGGGCGTGACGAGTGGTATGGTCGAGAGTTTGTGGCAGAAATATCTGACGCAGAGTTGCGGTTTGTCATAATACACGAGGTGTTCCACAAGATATATCGGCACTTGGTAACGTGGCAACACTTGTCCAAGCTGTGTCACCGCACAGCCAACATCTCAATGGACTATGACATCAACGGCAAGATCATCAAAGAGTATGGCAAGGACGGTTGGGTCAAGATGCCCGAAGGTGGTTGTCATAGTATCAAGTATGATGGTTGGGGTACGGCTAAGATATTCTGGGACATCTACGATCCCGAAGCCGCAAACGATCAACCACAAGATGGACGTGGTAAACCACAAGAAGGAGGTCAGGGCCAAGGTCAAGGTACACAGGGTAACAGCTTACCAGATGATGGTCACCCGACAGGCTTTGACGAACACGACTGGGAAGGTGCGCAAGATATGACCGCTGAAGAGAAGCGTGAGATCGAACGTGAGGTGGACGAGGCACTACGCCAAGGTTCATTGGTTGCAGGTAAGATGGGTAGCGGTGGTAATCGTGACCTTGATGAACTGCTACAGCCCAAGGTGGATTGGCGTGAAGTGTTGCGCGAGTTTGTGCAGACTACATGTGCAGGGTCTGACTACTCTACGTGGAAGCGTCCTAACAGACGATACATAGGTGCAGGTATTTACATGCCATCTGGTATCAGTGAGCAGGTCGATTGCATCGCGGAACACAATGACATGTCTGGTTCGATTGGCAAGCGTGAGCAACAGATAATGATCAGCGAGTTGGTGGGTATCTGTGAACAAGTCAAGCCTGACGAGTTACACGTAAGCTATTGGGACACTAAGGTGTGTGGGTATGAGAAGTATATCAACGACGAGTTGGACACAGTGGCAAAGCGTACCAAGCCCGTAGGTGGTGGTGGAACCGATGTGCGTTGTGTCCCTGAGTATCTGCGTACACATAACATAAAACCACAAGCGTCTATCGTGTTTACAGATGGCTATCTCTATGGCGGTTGGGGCGAGTGGGATCATCCTGTGTTGTGGGTGATTGTCGATAACAAGGAAGCAAAGCCTGATCATGGCGTTGTTGTTCACATTAAATCGGAGGATTTGTAAATGTCATCAGCACTAAGTAAGCGAAAGTTTACGCCACGCGCACGTTGGAGCCGAACCAATCCGTTTCAAGAAGACATTCGTGGGTTTGGAAAAGGCACTACTAAAAGGGGGGAAATTGATCCAGACAAAATCCCTGTAAATCGGAGAGAGCGCAGAGCTTTGGCCGCAGTAAAAAGGAGTAAAGACAATGGCAAAATGGAAGGAGATACCGTTGGGAAAAGTTAAGAACCTCTTCATGGATGAACAGGAGAAACTCGAGGATGAGAAAATGCGTTGGGGGTGTAACCCCACTGCCGAGGAAATGGACGCACTGTTGGACGATGTGTTCTACAAAGTGTGTGGCTTTGTTCCTGTGGCTAAATATGAGGAGGACGAGTAGTGTATAAAATTTCAATCCTATGGGGACAAAGCCCCGAAGATGGTCAAGAAGCGATCACCTACAAATTTAACACTCAAGCGGAGTTAGACGCATTTGAGCTTGGAATTGATGAAATGGATGGATGGCTTGGGTACGACGACGATGTGCCAGAGGGTCACGTTCATAGGGAGAACGAGTAGTGTTCTTATATGTCCTTGTGCTAACTTACGCACTGAATGAGGACACCCCATACTCTGAATGGGAAGAGAGTATCATATGGCTTCCCAACTACCAAGCCTGTGCAGATGCAATGGACGTAATGTATGACGTTGTGTATGCACACTACCCTAACAGCATTGGAAGGTGCATTGAAACGGACGTCCCTCGCGGGGGAGTCCTACGACCCAAGATAAGACCTAACAACTTATGACTTAACTTTCGGGCAGGTGCCCGAATAACAAATGGAGTAACATACTATGGCTATACAATGGCTACAATACGAAGGCTTTGATCACATTGCCAATCAGTACGCAAATACCAAACCACTGATATCGAAATGTCACACGCGTGAAGAGGACATACGTCCCCTCGGTGACCGCAACCGCAAACAAGAGCGCATCAAGAAGATCAGTGACAACTGCTACGTCCTACAAGATGGGTATCACAGTGGTGATGAGGTGTTCGGTGGCTATCACCGATACAACAGGGATGATCCCTACGCGCCAACCAAACCAACCGAAGCAGAGATAGTCAAACTCGCACCTATCGTATGGCGTAAGCACAGAGATGGTTCGGAGACTATTACAATACGTAATGGCACAGGCTACGGTGCGCACAATGGTAGGTATAGCTTCTTAGACAGACACCTGCCAATGGGGCTTCAGTTTATCATACGTAATGGCAAACATTTTATCCTATGTCAAAATAACGGGGTAGAATACTATCTCGCCAAGAGTTTGACGATGGCAGAACATGCCATACCCAAGAAACATATTAAAGGTAGTAGGATCAAAACGGCTGAAGGACGCATGGGTGGCTACACCACACGTGACGATGGTGTGTCATTGACGTTCAAGCGTATCACCAAATACCAAAGGTGTTTTGAGTTTGTCAGTGGTGGTAAACCGATACCCAAACCACCAAGGAAGGTCGTGGACAAGGAAGCCAAGGCTAAGATGAAAGATGCTATCATTGCGTTCCGTAATTGGTCGTCGATTATGTTTCCTATGCTACCTAAAGATGATCGTGAGTACAGAAGTCGTTTGATGCAGGAGTTGTCAGAACAAACAAACGGAGCTTTTAGTCCGTACATGTGGAACGTGATAGACAGCTTCGGAGATAAGTTCGAGCTATCTCGTGACATCATATCAGATGAGGATCACCCACTGCGGTTGCATCTGGCGTACTTCTTGTTCAGTTCTATCGAAGACATATACGACGAGGATATGGATGCCGTTGCGAGTAGAGCGTATGTGATGTCGGTGTTCAACAGAAGAATAAACAAAGTGTGTAATTTTACAAAAACAGTGAAAGGGTGAAACTATGTCTTACAAACATAAATTGGTGAGTGACGCACGTGAGCATGCCGAGGCTCATTCGGGTGATCTAATTCACTCGCAAGAACTTAGAAACTTCCGCATACGGGTGCATAAAGACTTGCGTGGCGTCGAGACGTTTCCACGTTGCCGCAACTCTGCGTGGGTGTGTATAAAGGGTGAGCCTATGGCTCTGGGTTGGATAGGTTATGGTGACTACCAAACCAGCAAAAGCGGTGACCCTAAGTATGTTGTGTACGCACGTGATGTGGCGAACATGAAGTACAGCGATTACACAGAGCAATACTACATGCGCATGGCGGTCAACATAGATACGGCTGTGAAACATGCTAAGAGGTTCATGCGTAAGTACACCACAGATGAGATCGCTAAAGTGTTTGCAGGGGACATCAAGAGAGCAGTGCGTCAGGTAAAAGGCGCGGCAGATGATGCGTACGAAATTGCTCGAGCCGACGTTGGTATCAAGAACTCTAGCTACAGCGGTGATGCGGATAAAAGGCTTATGTCTGAACTGTTCAATATGATTCATGCAGGGCATAAGTTCGTGGACGCTGAACTGGATACAAACATACGCACACTCATGGCAAAGAAGAAGGAGAGCGATAGGTTCGGCGATGCAGACATACCTGTGGACTTCTTACGTACATACGAACACTACGATGGTATGCGTGTGGATACTACGAGGATAGCAGACGTTATGTCTTACAAAACAGAGCCTATGTACGACCACAAACATACGTATCTTGCTCAAGACTTGCCCGAAGAACTTGCAGGTAAGGTGGCAGTTATGTCTATGTGTGAGAATGGTCACTTCGTCGAAGGCGTTGGCTACAAAGTGAATGACGCCATGTTCTACTTCTATGTAGAAGACGTTACCACGTGAGTAGGTTCCCAGACATCACATACCACGTACAGATACACCACGACACTAAAATAGTCTCAGTAACAACATTAGGTATTAACAGTGTTGACTCAGAGACTATAGGTGCGTATGCTTCTGTGAACAAACTCCCTGCGTGGATGCAAGATAAGCTAGCAACACTTATGATGTTGGATATACCACCACCACTAAACGATGTAGATGGTGTTGGCAGTAGGCTTGGTCCGTATCTATACTGGGTATACAAATAAATTCGGGCAGGTGCCCGAAACTCAACGGGGTGGTGTAGTGCCACCCCCACAACTGGTATCGATGGAGAGACTATGACCCCCGAAGCAAAAGTTAAAAAAGTTGTCACTAAACAACTAAAAGAATTAGGCGCGTATTATTTTTACCCTGTTACTGGCGGCTACGGCAAAAGCGGTGTGCCTGACATAGTAGGGTGTTACAAAGGGTTCTTCTTTGGGTTCGAGTGCAAGGCAGGTAAGAACACAGCCACACCTCTGCAAGAGAAGAACTTGAAAGAAATCAACCATGCAGGTGGGCTTGACCTAATAGTGAACGAAGAAAATATGAACTCCATTACGAGAGTTCTATCACGCTGGTCTGTATCCAAACATCACTAACACTAAGGCCAAGCTGTGAGAGGCCTTGCGACATAGTCTAAATATCCACAGCAACATGGGCAAAGATAACTCCACCCGAGACACTCTTCTTTGTGACCATGTCGGAGAAACTACGAGACAGTTAGTCCCTGCGTTTACGCGTGGGGCACCTAACAACTGAGGAGGAGTAAGATGGATAAGTTTGATCGTTTAGAGAGTCTTTTAAGAAAAGCTAAAGACCCTGCTTGTTCTTTTGAAGAGGCATCATCCGCTAGAGATATGGCTGAAAAGCTAATGAAGCAAATTGGCGAAACTCGTAACACAAAAGAAAAAATATTTGTTAAAGGTTTTTACGCCAAGGAGCCGATTGATAAACCCCCGTGGGTCTTATTTGATTTGCATATTAGGCGTGAAGAGTTGATTAATTGGCTTCAACAAGAAGAAGGCCCGTGGATTAACGCGCAAGTTTGCAGAAGTAAAACCACGGATAAGTGGTACGCAGAAGTAAATCAATGGGCATCTAAAAAATGAGGAGGAGTAAATGGAAGACGAAAAACTAACCCCGTTCCAAGAGAGCGAACTAAAATACCTGAGACAACAGGTGGATAACCTACAAGATAAGGAAAACAGCAGAGAAAAATACTTCAACGTACAACAAGACTTATGGGTAGCACGTGAGGAGTTAGATATGTTTGTGAAGAGCCTACGAGCAGAAGGGAAGAACATATGAATAAAGTAGACCTTATGGGTGTGAAGGATAAGAACGCGTTCAGCGATGCCCTTAAAACAACCAAGCAAGGTGACACTATAAGGTATCACACTGGGTACTACGCAGGGGGATTGTTTAAACACGATGCTCTCATGGCGGCAGAAGCACGGCTGGTGAACCTTGTGCAGAAGAAGTTAGGTGCAGGGCTGTTCCAATACATAGCGCAACGCACCAAGAAGAAATTCAAAAAGTAATCGTTTAGGAGAACGACATGGCTAAGAAATTAAAGCGCGGTAATAAACAAGTGAAGATATGGTCTTATAAAGTTGACCACCCATTGGCTACGGCAAGCGAAGTTGCCAAGGCTACCAACACGTCCTACGGGTACGTGTACAAACTGTTTCAAAGTATCGGCACACCGAAGGAAGTATTTGAAGCGGAAGCAAAAGCAAAACCTACTGCTGTATTATCTGACCCAGTGGTTACAGAACACTCACGTTGGAGGTCACGAGGTAATATCTTAGACACAGCCAAGCAATATGTGGACACAGATCGTGCGGAAGAACATGGTGACATGGAAGATAACTTTCAGCGTATCGCCGCCTATTGGAACGCGCATCTTGGGTTAGTAAGTTACATCAAGGACACTGATGTTGCGGTTATGATGACCCTGCTAAAGGTAGCACGTATCCATTCAAACACCGAGAATGTTGACAACTGGATTGACGCATGTGGTTACATGGCATGTGGTGGTGAGTTAGCTGGTAAAGACTAATGGACCTCATAACCCTAGACTTTGAAACATTTTACGACAAAGACTATTCTCTGCGTAAGATGACAACAGAAGCCTACGTCCGTGATCCTCGTTTTGAGGTGATCGGCGTGGCTATAAAAGTTAACAATGAGGAAACGGAGTGGGCTAGTGGCACGAAGGAACAGGTTAAAAAGTATCTCGACACCTTCAACTGGGGCGAAGCTATGTTACTTTGTCATAATACTATGTTTGATGGTGCCATTCTTAATTGGTGTTTTGATATTCGTCCTCGGATGTATACCGATACTCTGTGTATTGCCCGTGCCCTACATGGGACTGAAGCTCGCGCAAGTCTCGCTGCGTTATCTGAAAGGTACAATCTCGGCGTTAAGGGGACAGAGGTCTTGGACGCACTTGGAAAAGGGCGTAGAGATTTTGAACCCGAAGAACTAGGTGCGTACGGGGACTATTGTATCAATGACGTAAACCTAACGTATAAGTTGTTTAGTGTTATGGCACGTAAGTTTCCTAAGTCGGAGCTACGTTTGATTGACCTTACCCTGCGTATGTACACTGAGCCTACCCTAGACTTAGACGGGGACTTGCTGGCCTCACATCTTATCGACATCAAAGAGCGTAAGGATAAGTTGTTAGTAGATGCAGGTGTACCTGACAAGAAGGAGCTGATGTCTAACCCCAAGTTTGCCGAGTTGCTAAAAGGGTTTGGGGTAGAACCTCCTATGAAGATCAGCCCGACCACAGACAAAGAGACGTTTGCGTTTGCTAAATCAGACGAAGGGTTCAAAGCACTGCTCGACCATGAGAACGAGAATGTGCAGTCTCTAGTAGCGGCACGGCTCGGCACCAAGTCTACCTTGGAAGAGACACGTACACAGCGTTTTATAGACATCGCAAGGCGTGGGCTTCTACCCGTACCTGTAAGATATTATGCGGCACACACAGGACGTTGGGGTGGCGACGACAAGATAAACCTGCAGAACCTACCTAGCCGTGGTCCGAACGGCAAGAAATTAAAGAGTAGCATTGTGGCCCCCGAGGGGTATTCCCTCATAGATTGTGATAGTTCGCAGATCGAAGCACGGGTGTTGGCATGGTTAGCAGGTCAAGATGATCTCACCACTGCGTTTGCCAATGGGGATGATGTGTATAAGCACATGGCGTCCAGTATATATAACGTGCCATCAGACGGGGTGAACAAGGATCAGAGGTTCGTGGGTAAGACTACAATCCTCGGTGCAGGGTACGGCATGGGTGCAGTCAAGTTTCAAGCACAGTTGCAGACGTTTGGTTTTGACATGGAGCTTGATGAAGCACGTCGCATCATTGACATATACCGAAATACCAACGGGGCTATCAGTCAGCTATGGCGTGATGCCAACAACATGGTGCAGTGTATGGCGCGTGGCGATAGCGTACAGTTTGGTAAGTCAGGTGTCTTGCAAGTAGACGCACGGAAGAACGCCATCATGTTACCCTCTGGACTGCCTATGTTTTATCATGGCTTGGCGGCAGAGAAATCCGAACGTGGCTACGAGTATACCTACCGAACAAGAAAAGGTCCGAATCGGATCTATGGCGGTAAGGTGGTGGAGAACGTGTGTCAAGCTGTTGCACGTTGTATCATAGGGCACCAAATGATACTACTTGCCAAGAAGTACAAGGCTGTGCTAACTGTACATGACTCAATAATCACATGTGTACGTGACGAAGAACTAGATGAAGCGCAAGCGTACATGGAAGAGTGCATGAGCCAGACGCCTGATTGGGCCGAAGGATTACCTATCACCTGTGAAAGTGGCACGGGTAAATCATATGGAGAATGTGAGTGACGAAGGTAGCCCCGTGGTCGTTTAGTAGAATTAAAGCGTTTGAGCAGTGCCCTAAACAGTTTTACCACGAGAAGATACTCAAGGAGTTTCCGTTCAAGGAGACTGAGGCTATACTGTATGGCTCCGCATTTCATAAGATGGCAGAGGACTTTGTTGGTAAGGACGTACCTGTCCCCGCTAAGTTTGGCTTTGCAGAGGAAGCCCTAACATCTTTGAGGGATCGCAAGGGCGATAAGCTATGTGAGATAAAGCTAGGTATAACAGAGAACCTAGAAGCCTGTGACTTCTACGCCAAGGACGTTTGGTTCCGTGGTATTGCTGATCTGGTAATACTCGACGATGATCTTGCGTGGGTGGTAGACTACAAGACAGGCAAGTCAGCAAAGTACGCAGACAAGGGTCAGCTAGAATTAATGGCCTTGGGCGTGTTTGCAAAGTACCCCCAAATCAAAACTGTACGTGCAGGGTTACTCTTTGTTGTGTGTAATGCCTTGGTAAAAGATACTTACATGGAGTATGATAGCGGCAAGCTGTGGGAAAAGTGGTTGGGTAAGTACGCTCAAATGAAGACTGCGGCAGATGAAGATATGTGGAACGCACGACCTAACGGGTTATGCAGACGCCACTGCCCTGTAATTGAATGTGTTCACAATGGAGCAAACGGATGAGAAAACGTAAGAAACAAGTCAACGCCCCCGTAGGTAGTGCTACGTTTGAGAGACGTATGGAACGTCAGCGTGCGCGGCGCAAGGTTGATAAAGAAGGCGTAGACCGCAACGGTAACGGTAAGGCCGACAAACGTGAAGGTAAAGATGTCAGCCACAAGAAGGCTTTGGTCAAAGGTGGCAAGAATAGAGACGGAATACGTATAGAGAGTTCGAGTAAGAACCGCGCCCGTAACTATAAGAAGAAAAAATAATTCGGGCAGGTGCCCGAAAGGAGAACTAAATGCAGATTATTGAGGGTAAGGCGTTGCTACTAAAGCTACGCAATCCAAAACGTGTCACTGAAACAGTACCAAAGAGTACCGAAGTGCGCGATAACGAGGTGTTGGTGAACTGGGGCATTGATGAGATGCACACACTAAAACGCCTTAATATCAACGTGCCATCACCTATACAGAGCCAGTATACGTGGACGGGTAAACACGTACCCTTTGACCACCAGAAGAAGACATCAGCTTTCTTTACTATGAACCGCAAGTCCTTTTGCTTCAACGAGCAGGGTACGGGCAAGACCGCAAGTGCAATATGGGCGGCTGACTACTTGATGAAACAAGGCAAGATCAATCGCGTGTTGGTTATCTGCCCTCTATCTATTATGGATTCAGCATGGCGCGAAGACCTGTTTACCTTTGCTCCACATCGCAGTGTAGACATAGCTCATGGTGCATCTAAAAAACGTAAGGCAATCATAGAACAAGGCGCAGAGTTTGTCATAATAAATTATGATGGTGTAGAAATCGTGTCCAAAGAGATAGCGGAAGGCGGCTTTGACCTTATCGTTGTAGACGAGGCGACACACTACAAGAACACACAGTCTCAACGGTGGAAGACATTAAAGCGTTTGATAAAAGATGATACATGGCTGTGGATGATGACGGGCACACCTGCCGCACAGTCTCCGCTTGATGCCTATGGCTTGGCTAAAATGGTCAACCCCGACTCAGTGCCACGGTTCTTTGGTTCTTTCAGAGACATGGTGATGCGCAAGATCACACAGTTTAGGTGGATAGTTAAACCCGAAGCAACTGACCTTGTGTTTAACGTATTGCAACCTGCCATACGGTTTACCAAAGAAGAATGTCTTGACTTGCCTGACATGACGTATGTGAAACGCAAAGTAGAGTTAACGAGGCAACAAAAGAAATACTACGACCTGTTAAAGAAGAAACTTGTTATGACGGTGGGTGGTGACGAGGTAACTGCAATCAACGCCGCTGTTGTTATGAACAAGCTATTACAAATATCAGCAGGGGCAGTTTACACAGATGAGGGTGACACCTTAGAGTTTGACATCAAACACAGATACAAAGTGTTGCGAGAGGTGATCGACGAGAGTAGCCAGAAAGTTCTCATATTCGTGCCGTTCAGACACACCATTGACATACTCACAGATAAATTGCGTAATGACAAAATTACCACTGAAGTCATACGTGGTGACGTACCTGTGAATAGACGCACGGATATATTTAAACGGTTTCAAACAACTAATGAACCACGTGTGTTAGTTATCCAACCGCAATCAGCGGCACATGGTGTTACGTTAACAGCAGCTAATACAGTTGTGTGGTGGGGGCCAACGCCTTCATTGGAAACCTATGCGCAAGCAAACGCACGGGTGCATCGGTCAGGTCAGAAGCATCCATGTACTGTCGTACAGCTTCAAGGCTCTGCTGTGGAAAAGCGTGTTTACTCACTGCTTGATAATAGAATTGACGTCCACACAAAAATGATTGATTTATACAAAGAAATACTTGACTAGCATATTGTTCAATACTACAGTGTAATTCTCGCTAGTGTAGGAGGATTAAGATGAGCGATAATTCTGATATACCTGCGGACAAACTTACTAAGGCTTACATTAAGATAAGGTCAGAAAGGTCACTACTGTCTGCGGAGTTTAAGGAAAAAGACGGAGCGTTGGTTCGCCAACTGGATGTCTTGAAGAAAGCGTTGTTAGACTATTGTGATGTACACAATGTCGAGAGCGTACGAACCTCCGAGGGTTTGTTTTTTAGGTCTAGTAAAACAAAATACTGGACGGGAGATTGGGAGTCCATGTACGAATTTATAAAAGAACATGACATGCCCGAGTTCTTGGACCGCCGTTTGAACCAGACCAATGTCAAACAATTCCTAGAGGAAAACCCAGATGTTATGCCGAAAGGTCTTAACATTGATGTTGAGCATGTAATCTCAGTTAGGAAGAAGTAATGGCAGAACCCTTTGTGCAAATAGAGGAGTTGGCAAAGCACTTTGCAGTGTCGATTTCTACAATAAGAGCGTGGGTACGGCAGGGGCACATCCCTAAAACCACGTACATCAAGATCGGGAATACATACCGATTTAATAAAACCTCAGTGACTGAAGCACTTACAAAGAGTGCGCAGGACGTGGACGAGACTTTAATTGAAGAGCAATTAGAGTTCGATTTTAACCCAGACCAAGACGTATAACGCCAGATAGGAGAACGATATGGCAGAGATTTATATTATTGAAAACGTGGAAGCACTATGGCCCAAACTTAATCAGACATACGCGTTTGATAAAAAAGCCAACAAGCACATGCCTTGTGGTCCACGAGATACTAACGCTGCATTTTCTGTAGACTTTCGTGCAGATAGTGGCACTGCGAAAGCATTGTTCGCACAAATGAGTGGCGCGTATAATGCCAACAGAGAGAAATCTTGGCCCGAAAAGCTAACGATGGAAGCGTCACCGTTGGTTAAAGACGACGATGGTACGTTTAAAGGTACGTCTAACATAAAAGGTGCTTACAGCGGTAGGATCACAGACAAGCCTGTGGAGTTAGACAGCCAAGGTAATTCGTTACCCGACGATTTTGAATTGACCACAGGTAGCACAATAAACATTGCGGTGACCTTTGTTCCTTATCACATGTCAAAAGACAACTGGGGTGTGAGCCTACGATTGCAAGCTGTTCAAGTAATTAAATACGTTACTAGACCCGTGCGTAATCCGTTTGGTAACGTAGCAGGTGGCTATGTTGTTGAAGTTAATGAAGCTGAAGAAACTGCTAAGAAAGCATTTCAGTCAAACAACGTGTTAGAAGAAACAGACGTAGACGATATGTTTGAAGATGAGCCAGTAAAAAAGACTGCAAAGAAAGCAGAGACTGCATCATCGGAAGAAAAACTCGACTTAACCAATATAGTTGAAGGTTGGGACGACTAAACGATCCTATGCCACGGCTATTAATTTAGCCGTGGTTAACCTTACAATGGCGAGTGGTGGCTATGGAAACGAAAAGATTTTTAGACTTAGTATTAGAGGACGATGGTCATTACTGCGTATTTGCGGCAAGAGATGGCACCGTCAAGCAGAAGTTCTATACCTCTGTAGAAGATGTTATAAGCGCGGCTACGGATTTTGATGCGAATGGGTATGACGCCTACTTTGCACTAGCCACGTTAGAAGAAGCAGGTTCACGCAAGGCAGATAACGTCAGGTCGTTGAAATCATTCTTCCTAGATTTAGACTGTGGTCCAGACAAAGAGTTTGTTGACCAGAAGACCGCAATTACAGAACTAAAACATTTCTGTAAGAGTAACAATTTACCCACACCAACTCTTATTAACTCAGGGCGTGGTGTGCATGTATACTGGATTTTGTCGGAGGCAGTCACACGTGATGATTGGTGGCCTGTTGCTGAACGTCTCAAACAACTGTGCGATACTGATGGGTTTAAGGCTGACCCTGCCGTGACGTCTGATGTAGCGCGTGTGTTACGTATACCGTTCACGCATAATCACAAGAGTGACCCCCCTGCCCCTGTTACGTTTTTTGGTGTGGAAGCTATCAGTACCGTGGACTTTGATACGTTTGCGGAATTGATAGGGGGTGACCCGATACCAGTACCACACAGATACGCTTCTGACAGCACAAGCGCGTTCTTGGACGCACTCAACGAAAACCGAAAAGGTAGCTTCAAGCGTCTCTTAATTAAGACTGCTAACGGCAATGGCTGTGCGCAGATAGAACACATCATTAATAATCAGCAGACAATATCACATGATATGTGGCGTTCGGGGTTATCTATAGCAAAGGTATGTAAGGACGGGGACAGAGCCGCAGAGCTTATGTCTAGTCAGCACGACGATTACAGTTTAGAAGCCACACTCCGCAAGATGCAAGACACAGGGGGTCCACACTTCTGCAAGACGTTCGAGATGTACAACGACATATGTGACGAGTGCCCTAATAAAGGCAAGATAACTACACCTGCTATGTTGACCAAAGAGATAGCCGAAGCCACACCCGAAGATAACATATTAGAGGAAGAGGTGGGCGGTACGACCAAGACAGTATCAATACCTACGTTTCCCAAGCCATACTTTCGAGGGCAGAACGGTGGGGTATACGTACGTGGTACAGATGCAGAAGGTGACCCAGAAGAAGTATGTATATACCACAACGACTTTTACGTTACTCGCCGTTTACATGATGTAGAGTTGGGCGAGGTTATATCATTTGCACTGCACCTGCCGAGAGATGGCATGCGTGAATTTGTTGTGCCATTGTCCTCTATCACGTCACGTGAAGAATTTCGTAAACACATGTCTATGCAGGGCATAACAACTTTTGGGAAGGATGTAGATAAACTCATGTTATACACAGCCGCATGGATAAACGAGTTACAACAGACAACAGCAGCTAGCCAAGCACACCAGCAATTTGGTTGGGTTGATGATACTAAGGTAGATGAGTTTGTGTTTGGTGACCAATTAATTACTGCTCAAGGTGTTGAGTACAACCCACCCTCTGCAAAAACTTCGGGGTACATAGAGAAGTTTAAACCTAAAGGTACGCAAGAGCGTAGTAGAGAGATACTTGATTGGTACAACCGTGATGGCATGGAATTACATCAATTTACCGTATGTGGTGGTTTTGGCACCATACTCATGCCACTTACGGGTCTGTACAGTCTAGGCGTACATCTGTTCGGTGAAACAGGTGGTGGTAAAACAACTGCTATGTACGCAGCGTCGTCTATATGGGGTGACCCTCGTGGGCTAATAGCCACTGGAGGAGATACGGTTAACTCTAAAATGAACCAAGCGGAACTTATGCACAACCTGATGTTAAACACAGATGAGTTGACAAACTTTACTCCTAAAGAGGCATCAAAGTACGCATACCAACTGTCTGAAGGGGTACAGAAAAATCGTATGGCAGGTGGGGGTAATCACGAACGTGTTAGGGGTAAGCCTTGGCGGCTACTGGCATTCTCTACAGGTAACGTGAGTATATATGCGCAAATGGCTATGTATAAAAGTAACACTAAAGCCGAGATGCAACGACTACTAGAGCTTAGAGTAGATGAGATGCCTCGTGTTGACGTTAACCAGCAGGAAGCAGATGCACAACTTAGGGACGTACAGCTTAATTATGGTCACTTTGGACCAGAGTTTGTGCAGTATGTCATAAACAACAAAGCTACTATTGCCGCAGATTACGCACAGATAAAGGCCAAGCTAGACAAAGCGGCAGGGCTTAATAACGTCAACCGCTTCTGGTCTGGTGGGTGTGCGTCTATCTTGACCGGAGCCTTGGCAGCTAAACGTCTAGGTATAATATCTTATGACTTAAAGAAATTGTTTGTATGGGTTGTTGGTATGTTGATCACGGTGAAATCATTTGTAGACGATAGCACCGCGTCTGTTCAGACATTGGTCACAGAGTTTGCCACAGAAAATTGGGGTAGCATACTCAAGATCAAGAGTACGGAAACTTCACATGCTACGGAGGGTATAGTCCCTATGGTTATCCCCGAACAGAATCCACGAGGGACGTTTGTTGCAAGGTTTGAGACAGACACAAATATGTTCTATATCGTACCCAAGGCTTTCAAGACATGGCTTGGTGAGCAGAAGCTCGACTACACTAGCACTGTAGACGGGATGAAAAATCAAATGGGGGCGAAGCGCGTACAGATAAGACTTGCAAAAGGCACTAGCTTCAACCTACCTCCTATACGCACTATAGCAGTGAAGTTGGAAGGGTTTAGTGGTGTACCAGAAACCTCTTAAAGTTGACGATCTGAATCCTGATACTGTTAAGATTATAGTACAATGGGACGATATGGTTGTCGGTGCGTCTGTGTTTATACCTTGCATAGATACAGAAAAAGCCAAACAACAGGTAGAAAAAGTTGTAACTGCAAAATCATGGCAAGTAGAAACACGGGTTAGAATAGAAGATAAAATGTTTGGGCTTCGCATTTGGAGAATTGTGTGATACCCTACACATGACAAGTTTAGACATGCTTGTCGTTCTCCTACTACCCCCTCGTCGGGTCAGGTTTCGCACTGCAAAGATGAGGGGTTTTTTAGTTAAAGATTTGTAACCCCTGATCGTACTCTTCTAAACTACGGCGCATCAAGGGTGTATACTCAATTCCACCAATCATCTTGCTTGTACGAGTACCGAACGCTTTACGAGACCTTTTAATTGTGTCTGCCAAGATAATATTTTTTCCGCGAGCCGCACGAGGTAGACTACGATTGTACTCACGTATCTCTTTTATCGCTTGTTTGTAAGCGTCACTATCTCCATTTGCGGCTGCAATGTTAGCCTTACGCAATAAAGTGGTGCGTTGTTTACCAAGGTAACCTACCTTTCGCCGTTCGTTCTTATTGATGTCATATTGTCTTATGAGGTCTTCGTTAGCAAACCCAGCAAACTGACCCAGTATCTGTCCAACACCTATATCCTCTACCACAGCATCGCCCCTGCGTGTCGCAACTTCTCCTGTTGTTATCTGTTTACCGCCTTTTACCACATTACGAAGCGCAGCAGGTAGAATAGCTTCTACACCTTTTAAGTTTTCGCCTTCAGCAAACAAATCGTAACCACGATCAAAACTCATATAAATGCCCACTAGAGGGCCACCAAGTTGTTCTACAAGCGTTACCAACCCTGCTTGGTCTTTGTCTATAATTGGTGGTCGATACAGCAAACTATTCATGCCGATACGGCTAGCAACGTCTACTCCTAGGGCCGCGTTTACAATACCTTTGTAGAACCCTTCGCCAACAGTTTTACGAAGCATAGCATCAAAATCGTCTTCTGAATCGTCATGCACTGCATCGTATAGTTGACCCAACGCACCCATGAGAGGCATCCCTGCAACTCCTGCAAATAGTCCTGTGGATATAAGGAAACGTCCTAGCTGATGTTGAGCGATCCTACGGTTTTCTTTTGTATTGGCGTCCCCCCCTGCTTGAAACGCATCGTTCGTCATAGTTGCCATCATATGGTACTTACTAATAGCAAACCGTTTAAACAACATGGCTACGTTACCGATTGGCCCCTGTGCCAAAACAGGCCGACCTGCTGATGCTGTAGCACCAAGGGTAAACTGTGTTTCATCAATAGCAACCATAGCCGCCTTTTGTTTTTCAGCAAGAGTTAACGCGCTACCCTTCTTTGTTTTCATACGGTTTAATTCTAATAAGTAGTTAGCAGTCATAGCAATTTCACGGTTGTAACGCTCTGAGTGGTGGAACAGAAAACTCGTCCATGAGTTTATTTTTTCTATACGGTCTTTTGCGTTACCCATGTCCAGTTCTTCTTGGTTTAAAGACTGGTTTATTTGTGCGTTTTCTGTAGCAATGTCTGCCAACACTTCTATGTCTTTTAGTTCTGATGATAAGTTAGGATCAGTGTAATCATAGTTACCTATGGAAAACCCAGCTATTCCCACATTTACTTTACGTTTTATCATTTTGCCTTCTGGTCCCATGACTTCAATCATTTTGGTTTTAGGACTTTTAGCAAGAATTGCTGCTGCACTACCCATCGCTTTAAAAGTAGCTTTATCTCCGTACTTGCCCATGAGACGTGGGGTGGTACTCATAAAGACATCGAACGTGGTGATAGCAGCGGAAGAAAGATTCCAACCCATTGTCCACGCATACCCTGCGGCAGTAAGTGATTGAGACCATCGTGGTATATTAGGGTTTTTAGCAAAATTAGCGATTTGATTTACTCTGCTCTTATACAGCGCTGTAGTAGTGTCGGTGCTATCAGGGTCTATTTTTTCTAAAACTTCTCGTTGGAAAGTTTGTATTTTAGCACCAAACTCCATTTGAACAAGTTGACGATTGTAGTCTCTACCTTTGTTCTGCACCATATCTACAAGGTTAAACGCCTCTGCTGCCATACCCGTAGGTGTAACATCTCCTAAGAAACCACGAACATCTTTACGTTGTCTAAATGATTGCATAAACGAGCGTTCTGGCATGGAGTCAATGGCAAGGTCTAAAATTCTATTAACTGTCTCAGGGTCTGCTTTTTCTGCTTCTAGTACCTTTAATACGTTGTAAACAAACGATCCGTCAGGTGCTTTGCTGAAATCTCTTTTGCCTTCTTTAGTGCCCGATATAGGTTCTACATTTACCTGCGCACGTCGAGGGTCATTGGCAGGTAGTTTTGCCAAAGAGGTTTTGTTGTACTCTTGAAGATTTACTTTAGCCTTTTCGCGTTGCCTCATTGTTTTAAAATATTCTACAAATGTTTCAACTATACCTGTCTTAGGATCAATGGCGTTATACTGTAGGCGATGTATGCCTTCGCGTGTTAAAGGAGCAAAAGGTTTAATAGTTCCGCGTTCTTGATTTAACAACTCAACCAGTTTATCTTTAACTCTTTTTTGACCTTTAGGATCAGCTATAGTAGCCGCAAGGTTTGCGTTAACTGCATCCATGACATCAAGCAAAGATTTTTCAAAAGTAAAAGTTACTACTTTATATAGGTCTTGGCCTTCTGTACCTAAACTGTTGTATTGCGCACGTAGTTTTTTATGAATTTCACGAGCAATTTTTACGTTATCAGGGTCAACATCAGCTTGTTTAAACCCGTATGCTTTATCAAAATCTGCTTCTCGTGGATCAATACGTTCATAAGTTGCATTGGGGACTAACGACTGCAGAGTGTTAAACTTCTGCAAATTTTTCTTTTTAAATCTTCTTAGGTCTGCAACGATAGGGTCTAAGGATGCGTTACGTACGCGCAAAGAAGCACTCATGTTGTTTATTATGTTGTTAAGTTGTTTGGCCCCGGGGATACGTGACTCCGACAGTTCTGTTAAGATGTTAACAGGTTGCAAGTCTAACCATAATTTTTTTGCTGGCAGTGGGATTTTGCTACCCATAAAGTTCCTAGATAGCTGAATATAGTCGTATAGGTTTTTACCTTTTGCATTGATTGCAATTTTAGACGCTAAATTGTTTATGGCTTCTCCTGCATCTTTAGGAATTTTAAGTTGCATATACATTTTAGTAGCTGCACGCCCATCGTACGTTGGTGCAATTATCTCCTGTACCAGCTTGTCCACTGCATCGAATGTAGATGTCTCAGGCACTGTGGGACGGCCTATTAAGGTACGTACAAAGTTAGCTATAGCTCGGACCAACTGTTGAAACGGGTTACGTCCGTTTACTGTGGTGGTTTTTAATTGAGTTGAGAAATCAGGGTTAGCTTGGTACTCTGCAACGAACTCATCTAAGTTATTTAGACCATACTCCCCAGCCAACTGCTCTTTGACACCCTCAAATATTTTGTTTAGTTTTTTGGTCAGTGGGTGTGACTTGTTAGCTATTGTAGCAGACGTAACCGCGTGGAACATCTCGTGGAGTAATGCGTGTGCATTGATACCAGTTTCTTCGTCTAACGCTATCGTGTTAGTCTCGGGATCGAAATAACCTGCAACAGGTGTGCCATCGTCTGCTTTTAGTTTTTTCTTAATTATAAGTTTTGTGTTACCTATATTTTCTGCAAGCGTTTTGGCTAGTTTAGATATGTCACGAGAGCCTGCGGTGAATTGTAAAGCCACTAGCGCATCTTGCAAACGTCCATCTAACAACGCTTTACGCACTGGAGGGCGCACGGGTATATCAACAGCTAGTTCTGCAGGTAGTTTAAACACCCTGTTGACTTCATTGTCTCGCGCAACTTCTTCGTCAAGTTTATCTGCAGCTAGGTTTCTGCGCTGTTGTTCTTGTAGTTTAATGCTAGATTTCTGTCGGTTGTTTATGTCAGCGTAAGCAGTTATCTCGGTACGCAATTCTGTAGCTATATACTCTCTAAGCGCTTTAGACCCGTTACCTTCATCTAAGACTTTAACTGCGCCTTTTTTGACGTCTACACCTAACCACTTTAACACTCTAGCTCCAGACACGTTACCCATTGACGGCAAGTTGTTTGCTGCGTCAGCTACATAAAACTCACGTTCTCTAACCTGTTGAGGTAAGTTGCCTGAGAAATCATTACTGTCAGCTTTACGAGTTTGACCACTAGCTACATCGTCAATGGCTTGAGTAATGGCAGCGTCAAAAGAAGGAAACTGCCCAAAATACCTTTGAATTGCGTTTCTGACAGGCGTGGCTTTGGTACGATCCTTACTCATCTCTGCGAGAATTGCCTTCTTCGTGCTATTAGATACTCCTTCAACAGTGGCACCAGCGTCTAACTCAGCTCCTATTGTTCTTATGTTTTCAGACTTGTTCTTGTATATAACAGCTTGTTTGGCATCAGATGTTCTAGCCTCAATTTTTTGTCTTTCAACAGCTCTTTTAGAAATGCGGTCAGCTTCTTCTTTTGAAACTTTTGAAACTACAGCTTTTTTAGGTTTAGTTTTTAGTGCAGCCTGCTTTCCGACTTCTGATCCATCAGTTGATCTAGGCTCCACGACAGAGCTTCCCACTCTGCTAGCTCTAAATGCTCCAGTGACTTTGGAATCTGTTTTGGAATCGGTAACGCTAGAAACTCCTCCTTTGGGTTTCTTTGCCACATCTTGTTTAACAAGAGGAACGCTAACTCCACTTGCGTCTGATTTAATTTCTTTAGGCGTGACATCGGTTTGCTCCTTTGCCTTTGTTTTTGTTTTAATAAACGGTAAATCAAGTTGTGCTTCAGGAGTATCTGCCAACATACGATTGATGTTTGTTTTTACTTTGCCAGAAGTGTTTTTATTCCCTGCTAGTGTAGCAAACTCTTGACGTACACCTGTGTCGTTTAAATCCTTGTTTATAACACGTTTGCGAATAGGAGCAGACGGTGGCACACCTAAGTCATCAAATAACGCGGTATCCACAATTTTAGGTTGTACTGTTGGTTTTGCCGTAGCAAGCGTATCTTGACCGGAGCGTTGCGGTGGAGTTCCAAGATCACGTTTACGCCCTAATGTTGGAAGTGATGCTTGTATTTCTTCTACAGGTTTAGGGGCTACCTTGTCTTCCATAGCTTGTTGACGAGGGTCTTTTAGTGCTTCTACTTCTGTAGTTACTGCAGGTTCAACAAGCGGCGTAATGCCTTCAGGAGTCTTAGCTTTTAATACGTTAGATGCCCTTGTTAGGCTAGCAACCTCTGCAGGAGTAGCTTCTGGTTTACTTACGTTTTTTGCAACTAATTCGGATTCAAACGCACGCTGTAACGCTGCAGGGTTTCTAATTTCTTTAGCGTTTGCTACTGTGTCTTGCAGTATTTTCGTACGTGTAGTTTGAACTTTTTTAGCTCGTTCTGTATCTAGTTTTCCCGTAGCTGTCTCTTCAGTAGACGCTCGTACTATTGCATCTAAATCAAACTCTGGTTCAACTACAGTACCAAGGGCTTCTGTTTCTTCTTCTATTTTCTTTGCTCGGGCCTTACGGACAGCGACATTAGCGTCATCCTCAGTAACCCTTATCATCTCGTCAAGCTCTTGTTCTACTTTAGCAGCTTCAGCTTCTTTTTTAACAGCTTCAGCTTTTTTCTTTGCAATTTTTTTACGGTCTTTTTTGGTGTATTGAAATGTTTTAAGAGCTTCAATGCGGTCTGTTTCTAACAGTGCTTCAATATCTCTTGTTTCTGTCTGATCTTCTCGCCGTTTCTCCCCCTCTTCGATTCTTTGTTCTCTAGTAGTAGCCTCCCCAGTACCTTCGTCTAGTTGTACGCCAAGGTCTTCTGGCCCTGTAAGAGTTTTTGGAGGTGCAGGCATAGGAATTGCTTCACCAGATGTAGAATCTTGAAGCTGTCGTGTGGAAGCTATACGTAGTTCATCTTCTGTTGGTGCAGGTAACAACCCTGCGATACCTTCGGGCAGTGCATTGGGGTCTACTTCTGGAGCGCCACGAGGGCCAACTGCACCACCAATACCACCAATACCACCACCTAATATACCAGCGGCTAGACCAGCTTCACCATACTCTCGCATGGCTTCTGCGCTTGTCAGAGAAAGACCTGCCTGCCCACGTTCAAGAACCGCCTGCCCAATCTCGGTGGGCACTTCAACAAGCACACCTGCAGTAGCTCCCCTTCGGGCACGTGTAAGCAACCCCCCAGCAGCTTCACCTGCGGGTCTTAAAAAGAACTTTGCGCCCACTACGGTTAGAATAGAGTCCAATGCCGCCTGTGGGATTGCAGCAAGTGCTGCTGCGCCTTCGCTTACTTCGGTTTTAAGTCCTTGGTCGATAGCATCTTTTTGACGTTCGCGGTTTGAACCAAAGAACAAAGGGAATCCAGCAGCAAAACCACCTATTGCGCTACCGATAATAGCGCCGGGAACGGCTCCAACACCAAAGAAAGCTGAACCAGCAACAGCTCCAGCAGCGGCACCAGCGGCTACAGCGCCCATCTGTGGGGCAGACTCACCTGCTAACTCACCAACGTAGCTTGCGCCTGTGCCAACACCTCCAATATCATCTAATCTTGTAGCAAACCGTTCAGAGCGTTGTAATGCGGCTTCGTTCTCAAGAGCAACATTGGCTCCGTAGTTTTCAACACCCTCAAGCCCTAAAAGGCCACCTACACCCTCTATCGCAGAGCCAAGGTTCTGTTGCAGTGAGTCAATACCACGACCAACTCCACGACCCAGAGCAGTTCTAGCGTCTTTGGGGATGATAACTGGACCCGCAGCGGCTTCTTCCAACCGTGTTTGTCTAGCACGCCGCGCAGCTAAACGTTCTTCTTTGCCCACGTCTAAACGCTGCTGCTGTGCAAGCATTAACAGTTCTTGTAAAGGAGTATCACGGGGAGCCTCTACTTCAACTTGAGAACCATCGTCTAAGGCTAACGTGTATATACTCATTTTAATTACCTAACGCCTATTACTCTACCGCCCGTTGGCTTCCTCAAGGTTCTCACAAATACTTCTTTTGCTTCACTTTCTATTTCAAGCATGTTGTAGTCGCTACCCTCTGCTCCTCTATTCATCGCAGTGTTGACGGCAAGAGAAATTTTAGCTCTTATTTTAGCAAGGTCAGCGTCAGCAGCTTTTTTCTCGTTAATAGTATCAGCATCCTCATACGCCTCAATGGCATCCGCAAGGTTTTTTGATTCTGGACCATTTGTTTCTTCTTTTAAAGTCAATGCGTCACGTGTTGCAGAAACAATATTCATAATGTCTAATGCTGCTGCCTGTTGTAACTGCATAGTCTGGTTATCAACCTGCATTACGGCTACTTCTCTATCTAACGCCTTGTCTGCAGAAGTTAATCTTGCTTGGTTCTCTTCGGAAACTCTGTTAGCGTTTTGAACTGCTGTTCGCTGGTCTTGAATAGACATGTTGGTTGAATTAGTAATTAAATTTCGTTCGGTTGCCGCAGCCTCTTGCGCTAACACCATACCCAACTGTTGACCAGCAAGCCCTATCTCTCTATCTGCGCCCATCTTTTCTTTCGTCAACGAAAACTTTTCTTGTAAACGATTGCGCCTATTCCTAATACTGCGATCCATAGCTTGCTTGCCGCCTCTAGCAGCCGCGCCAATAGAACCTGTACCCCCTGTGCCAATCAAGAACGAGTTAATATCTTCGTATTCGCCGTAGTTTTCTGCATCAAACGCTGCTAACTCTGCTTGCATATCTTCAAAAGACCTGTTTGTTTCGTCACGTTTTAAATTAGCATCTGAACGAGCTAAACCTTTATCAAATGCAACGTCTGAGGATATGTCATTTACTGTACCCATAATGTCTGTAGACTCAAGAAAATCTCCTGATAAGGCTGTCTCAGGGAGCTTAGATGTTGGTTTCTTCTCTATTACTTGTGTTATTCCTCCTGCTTTTGGATCAGCGACTGAATTTCCTGCGTAAGGATCGCTAAAGGAAGTGTCTGTAGGCACTGGTGTATCTTTGTCTAGTTGTGCAGCTATACCCGTCTTATCTTTAGATTCTGGAACAACCTTGACAGGAGTTTCATCTTTAAGTTGGTTTTTAGGCATCATTAAACCTAAAGGGTCTGGGCTTGCAGGTGCAGGTTTTCCCGCAAGTATTGTTCTAATTGCATCGTCAGAAAAACCACCAAGCCCAATACCTTTATTCTTTTCTCTGAACGCGTCAATTTGCTCTTGTGTTACACCTTGTAACCCCGTCTGCCCACTAACACCTTCACCTTCAGCAAACCCTACAATACCGCCACCAGCCATACGACGAACGGGGCCACCTTGAGCAGCCTGCATCATACGTGCATTAGGAAGTCCCGCAGCTTGAGGTCCACCCCGTGGTGGCATAGGAGGTCGTCTACCGCCGCCCATTAAACTTGCAAGACCTGCACCGCCGCCCATTTTAGGTCTACCTGCGTTCTGTGCCATTCTATTCATATTTTTCTTTTGCATGGCAGCTTTATTGTTTAACGTGCCAGCCGTTTGTTGTGTTAAGTCTCCAAGAGTACGCGATTGTTCTTGTTGTATTTGCGCTATAGCTTCTTCTTGTCGTTGTTCAGCAATGGTTTTTGGGTTCTGCTCTGCTTCAGCCATTAATGCTTTAGCTTTTTCGTTTTTCTCAGAAATTAACTTCTGCAACGCCATAATATCGACGGTCTGTTTTGTTACACCAACAGCTTTTTGCAACGCCTGTGGATTACTCCGGTAGGTGTCCATCTTATCTTGAATTTGTGAATCTATTCCGCTAGTTGCTATAGACATTACTGCGCTCCTAAATATCAGCTATCGAACCAGCGTCTGTTTGCACGCCAGCGTTTGTGGTGCTACCACCACCAAATATTTTATCGTACAGCGTCCCAATGCCACCAGCACCTGAGAGGATTTCAGAGAGTGCGCTAGGCTGTGCGTAAGAGTAAGACTGTGCTTCGATTGGAAGCCCTTGTAGCAACGACTGCATGTACTGCACCTGCTTGTACGGGTAATCACGCTCTTCTTCAAACTGCAGGCGGTCTGCTGTCACACCTTCGGACTCAATACCACGCTGCACCGCACCCATATCTGCAAGCCCTTGAATACCTGTGCTGCCGTATAGGTTGATTTTGTCTTGTGCAGTCATGCCACGATCTTGTTCTGTGTTAAACTGATTCATAGCTTGCGTATATGCGTCGGCGTACCCTTGGCCTGTAATCCCAGCTAAGTTTCTTTGTAAAGCAGCTTGGTTCTCTGCGTCTAACACAGCCTGACGTGACCCCCCAAACGACCCAGCTCTTGTCATACGTGACGCATTAGCAACACGATCAATCTCAGACTGCCTTCTTGCTGCTTCAATCTGTGGGTCC
>Ga0209337_1000371_pt1 | contig 35856 bp, 52 predicted proteins | sample LinPmetageLP53_FD_184044 | JGI IMG/M metagenome (GOLD analysis project Ga0209337, IMG submission 184044) | Marine viral communities from the Pacific Ocean - LP-53 (SPAdes) (version 2) | ecosystem: Environmental > Aquatic > Marine > Oceanic | place: Pacific Ocean | collected 2010-02-08
TAAATTTTTCATTTTTAAGGGGGGGTTTTGTGGGGAGTTTTTAAGCTCCCCTAGTTATTTTTTATTTTCTATTTTCTGTTATTACTTGCTCCAGGATTATTTTTAAATCCTCTATAGGCGTCCAACTGACGAAATAGTCGTAAGTCATTATTGACCTAGCTTCTCCAATATACATCTTATATAGGTTGTCTTTTTGTACTTCCTTAGATGCGTTATCTAGCTCTTCAGATAGTTTATTTATTAGATAACTTCTTTCTGTTTGTTGCTCCTGCGTTTCGTTGTTTACGTTTAACATTTTTTTTAGGTTTTAATTAATAATAGGCAAATATAACGGCTTTTATTTGGACTATACAAATAATTTACAAACTATTTACAATTTATTTCTAATTTATAATGATTCTAAATAAGCTTTTTGTCTAAAAATAAATTTAGGCAAACCTAAAAATAAATTTTAGGCGCGGCTAAAAATATATTTAGGCCAGGCTAAAAGTACTATGCATGCATAGTAAAAAAAAATTCAAAAAAATCTCCTAATATAAGCCCCTAACAGTTTCAGGACTATATATAAGCCGAGGACAGTTTCAACAGTAAATCAGCTTCAGGAAATTGTTTGGGAAGAAAAAAATTTTTTTTATTTTTTTATATAAGCGGGAGACAGTTTCAACAGTGTTTTGTTTTTTTATATATAAGGGTAAGACAGTTTCAGGGCTATGATGGCCATATTACAACTAAAATATAATTCATTGTACCTTAATCTTTAGTGTAGGTTTTGTGTGTAAGTATCTGATTTATAATTGGTTGACTAACTTCACATACCTCAGCTAATTGGTCTTGTGTGTATTTTCCAGTCTTGTATAATTCTCTTATACCTTCAGCCTGCTCGTATGTAAACTTTCTTTTTGCATATCCTCCACCTCTCCTGTCTTTTCTATCTTCTCTTTTAATCTTCCCCATTATTCTTTTTTTTCTTATCTTTAATCTTATTTTTCTCAACCTTATAACAAACACTACATAATCCTATTATCTCTGTTGTTAATGGGTCGCATTCTTCAGGGTTTTTAGAGTCAAGACGAGCTCCTAAATAACTTTTATTCTCTAATAGCTCAAACTCTTTACTACATACATCACAAATAATCTCCATCATAACTTTTTGGTATTAAGTTTATGATTTTGAAAACAAAGGTCTAACCCCTGCCCCCTGTACCCCCTATATCCCCCTCCTCTATAGCTTACCCCCATCATACTGTTTATGCATATAATTATCAATAGCTTCTTTACATTCATCAAACCCTTTACATACCTTAGCTGTATATCCAACTTCGTTTAGGTATTCAATCCATTCGTGTTGATGTTTTGAAGCGTAGGACTTTCTATCTTTCTTTATTTCTAAAAAAAGACCACATGATTCTCTGGTAGGGTAGCAGATTTGGAGGTCGGGGAAACCTTTTATATAGCCGCTAGCTTTCGCTTTTACAGCTTGAGTATAAGATGTTCTTATCCCTCCTAAACTCGCACAGAATTTAGCTAAGGGATATTGTAGTTGTAGGTATTTAACTACTGACTTTTGGAGCTCGTACTCGCTTTGACTTTTTGATAATCCGTTTTTTGTTGTCTCGTTTAGCTTTTGGCTTATCTTCTTTTTCTTTTTCATCTTTTAATTGTTGAGCAGACTTAACAAGTTCTAAAAGATTCTTATCTGTATTATGCATAATACTTATTTTCTTGTTAATCTGATAATATCTTATATCAACTCCAATGAGCCATAAGATAATTACTGCTAATGTAATGTAAATTGTTGTCATAGTTTATTTTTCTTGGTTAATTTTTTCTAATTCAAATTCTAAATGAGCTATAGCTTTCTTGATACAATCTGTTGGAGTATCGTGTTTTTTGTAAGCTCTTAATATATATGTTGTTGCTGTTGCTAGATGGTATGTTAAATCAAAGTTATCACAAACTTTCCTTGCTTCATAACCTTCTTTACCCTTGTAATATTCAGGTATTCTATTATCGTTTTGCAGTCCTCCTGATAATGTTTTGCCATCATATTGGCCTGAGGTTAAACTCATATTCCTGTCTAATTCATAGTAATGTTTACTATGCTCTTTCTTTTTCATCTAAATAAGTAATTAGTTGTTTTGGAGTATATATAGATAACTGGTTTGTATAGTTTTTGTATATCATGGTAAACTCTGGCTCTACTTCGTTAAATGTCCATAAAGACCTAACTCCACTTTCAATCTGTTGTCTTAATAATCTTTTTATATTATTATATTTCATAATGCAAATATATAAATTAATAATTCATAATAAGTAATTCTGTTCCCTTATTTTGTTTCTTACCTTTCTGAGCTCCAGCAGCTTTATTAAATTCTTTACTTTCCCATCTGTATTTATCTTTAGGTAGCCATTCTGATAGTAAGGGGAAATCATAGTAAGACAATGCAAATTTACCTCTAATTCTTTTTAGATGTGTTACTAATGTGTCGTGGTCATCTACATCAAAATCATGATTAGAATAATAATCTTCAGTTTTCCAATAAGGAGGGTCAACATAAAAGAATGTTTTGGGGCCATCATATTTTAATATTAAATCTGTATAATCTAAATTCTCTACATCTGTAATCTTTTCTAATCTATCTATTATGTCGGAGTTCTGCAACTTGTTTATTAGGCTGTCGTATTTACTACCATACTTACCTTTTAAGTCAATAAAACTACTTTCTAATATCTTACTACCACTAAAGACTTGAGTTGCGCAGTAAGCGTATTTCATAGCTATCGGATAAGTACCTAATGGAAAATTAATATTCTCATCAACCAATGTGTTTAAGTAATCTTGAAACTTATAAAACCTTTCTTCGTCTTGAGACTCAAACATTTTTAAAGATTTGGCTATAATGTGTGGGTTTTGAAAACACGCAAACATATTTGCCATAAACTTATTCTTGTCATTATATACAATTTTTTTAAGTTCAGGCTTAGAGTGTATGTCTCCTTTAACATAAACCCAGAAAGCTCCTCCAAAAACTTCTACATAAGCTTCTATATCGTTAGGTATGTATTCACATATCCATTTACTCATTCTTGATTTACCTCCTATATAACTAATCATTTTTCTTTTTATTTAATTTATCTATGTTTTTAATAATTTTATTTCGGTTAACGGAACTGCTTATTGAGCGCTCTATTTGTGTTACTACATACATTCCTACTATAACTCCAACAACAAATGTTATTAATGATAATGTTATTTCCATAATATTATTTAGTTAATTTATCGTATTCATTTATTACCTCTCCCCATATCTCATGACCTTCGTAAACTCTAGAAACTCTTATATAAAATATAGTTAGATACCTTTTGTATATAGCAGCTTTATCATCTCCACTACTTAGTATAGTGTATCTCTTATGGTCTGGTATTACCTTAAGCGTTATTTTTATTGGGGTCATTATTTTAATTTTTTATTAATATTATATATTTGTATTAAATTTTCTATTTCATCTTTTGCCATATATCCACATTGATGTATAACTGTATGAATTACTTTTGGAATAGCTATTAAATTATCTAAACTATTGTTATTATGATTAAAATCAATATGATGAACATCCCAATCTTTAGGTATTTTCTCAATATGTTTCTCATATAATGCCCTATAACTCATTTTAATTTTTTAATTTCTTTATTCATAATCTTAAGTCCCGTTCCCTTCCTACTTCTATATACTAATCTTTTATCTCTACGCTCAGGTTCTTTACTAGACTCATTCCATATTAATTGTCTATGTTCTTTTATCCATTTATAATAATTCTGAACATTCAACACAAAACTATCTGTCCCTCTTACCCCCTGTCTAAAAGATTGAACTATATCCTCAAAATATAAATTCTTAAAATCTTCCTTAACATCATAAGCTAAAGACTTAGCTAGTATAACAATATGTTTCTCATCTTTTAACTGCCCTAACTCAACTAATGTTTTACTTATTAAATCAACACACATTAGCTCTAACTCTTTTATATCTATGTCTTTTATCATTTTATTTGGTCTTTTCTTATTATTAATTTATCAGTAAATTTTTTATCCTCATCTTCTAATACTAACATATTTTTATCTCCAACACTCATAATGATATTATCTCCAACCACCAATCTAATCTCATATCTTTCAAAATATCTGCCGTTTTCTGGATAAACTCTATATTTATCTCCATCTAAAGACATAACATAAGCGTCTAAAGATTTATCTGTAAGCTGATTTAATTCCATTTGAGTCATTCTACTTCTATGTTTCATTAACTATTGTTTACTATATCTCTAGCTTTCTGCCAAGAATCTATTTGGTTTTCTACTTTACTTGATTTATTAGAGTTTGTTGAGTTCTTTTCCCAAGTCCTTAAAGAAGCCTTCCAATCTTTCATAGAGTTCTTTCCAACCTTCCATCCGTTACTTTCGTAGAAGTCTATGAATATTTCAGGGTTTATATTATTCCCTCTCTCTAAACAATATTCTTTAACCTCGTCTATTGTAGGTTTTTTAAATCTTTTAAACTTTACAGGATTACTTATCTCTCCCTCAAAACCAGCAACATCAACAGGGCTTATACCCTCTACATTATATACATCATACTTGTCTAACAATTTAATTACTGATTTATGAGCGTTAACATTTTCATTAAGTTGTCCATATTGAAAATCTATAAACTTAGGTATAAACCATTTATTGCCATTATCAAATATCTTTATCTGCTCTCCTAATACTCGTGAAGCTTCTTTTTCGTTTATCTTACTTCCTATTCTTATTGAAGCAACCTCAAAGTCTGTGTCCCATATACCAGCGTGGTTACAATCGTCTAATATATATAACCACAGTAATTTATATTTTGAAGGTAGGTTTCTTATAAATCCTTTTTTCCATTTATCTGTATCTGTAAATCTTTTAGGCATAATTATTTATTTTAGTAGTGAGTATTAATAACATTATTTACTTTGTCTAAGGTTGGGGTTTCGTCAACATCATATATTGATTCATCATAATAAACCTCAGCTTTACATCCCTTGCAGTATCTATAATTTTTTACCTTTGATATAGACTCTACAACTTTATCTCCACAATAGTAACACAACTCCTCTCCATCTTCATATACTACCTCGTTACCATACTCATCTTCCCATTTGTCAGTTTCGTAGTAATGTCCTCCATAACCACCTCCCCAATAATTTTTACCTCCATTTGAAAAATCGTATGTTGTTTTATTAAACTCAGTATTAATATATTTTTCACATCCTAAATGAACTATAAGATTATATATTAAGTTAAGACAATTTTCTGCATCATAGAAATCTACAGTTTCACTATCTGTATGGGGATTGTAATATCCACTACTCATGTTAGCTACACAAACATCTAAACCATTATCAACTAACTGCTCTACATCTGTCATAGCTCCGTTTGTTTCTTTGTATTCATGGTATTGTAAAACAGGAGCAATCTTTTCTGAAAAATCTTTACCAAACAAATCCTTACCACCTATGTTGTTTACAAAATCATTATGACCTCTCCTGTCTGATTGAAACACATATCCAACATCTTTGAACCATTCCATATCAGCCTGACTACTACCTACACATCCAACTTCTTCTGAATGAAAGAATGCACATTTAACTATCTCTAGGTCTAATAACATCTCTAAGCATATCCATACTCCTACATTATCATCTCCACCTACTCCTACTTGTTTTTGTTTGTCGTTACTAAATGCAAATAATACACCATCATTATCAAACACCTTAAAGTCTTTATGTATATCATGCACTGTATCTGTGTGAGAAACCACACAAGGATAGTTTTCTGAAATTCCCTTAGTAACATAAACATTATTGTTTTTTATTACTACTGATGCTTCAGGAACATTTTTTGTTACAAAATCTTTTATGTACTCTATCATCATTTCCTCTCTACCTGATGACGATTGAACTGATAATACATCAATCAGTCTTTGTTTAGTTTCATTCATATGTTTTTATAGTTTTTAAGGGTTAACGAAGGGTTCTCTAACCCTTCAAATCTTATACAAAGATACGAAATAAATCCGAGACTGCCAAATAATTTGGTAGTTATTTCTAAATATCTATTAATAATTGTAACAATGGTAGCAATATACCCTTAGAAGTGTTGTTATCTCCACCCTTAAGGTCTAAATTTGTGTTAAGAAACTTTCTACATTTTTCTTTAAGCTTCTCTGTTTTGATAAGGATAAAAGAATCCTTAGACACAACAAAACAATAGTAATCAGCTTCGGTCTTAGAAATTCCAGATGGATTACCACGGCTTTCATATTCAACAAACACACTGCCAGTCTCAGCAGCTTTAAGGTCTGTCTTAACTTCTATTGATTTGTCGTTAAGTATGTCTCCGAGTTCTTTCTCTTTGATTTGTCCTAATTTTAAATCGTATCTAAAATCGTTTGAGTATTCCATATTAATTTTATAAAAGGAAGGGGAGAGTTAAATGATGAGAATCTCAATCTCCTGTATCTTATTCACTCTACTCAACCCCGACCTATAATGTGCGGTCATGTATTAGAACGGCACATCTGTATCATCAGAAGTCTTAAATTTAGATTCTGAAGTTTCTTTTTTAGGAGCTTCATAAGTGTTCTCAAAAGCATAATGAGTAGCTCCTTTTTCTGAAGGAGTTTTTCTTTCAGCTATTGTAATTTGTACCCATCCATTTTTAGCTATCTTTTGTAATTCATCTAATTTAAGATTAGCGTTAATTAGTGTTCCGTACTGAGTATTAAATTCTTTAATACTACTAGCGATGTAATTCTTTTCTGCCATTTTGTAATTGTTTAATTGTTAGTAATTTATCTAATTCTTTGTTGATTAAAATTATTTTTTCTTTCATATCTTCAACCTGTTCTTCAACAGAATCTTTCATTAAATCTAATTGAAAACATATATCTTTGTATGGTAATATAGTTAGTTTAGGATAAGGAACAGTGTAGTCGTCAAATGTTCTACACGCGTGTAACACAGTTGCGTGATTATGAAGTGTGATTTTACCTGCTTTTTCAAAACTGTATTGAAAATAGTTTCTCATAACATAAAAAAACAATCTTCTTGCATCTAAAATCTCTCTTTTTCTTACCTTGCTTCTAATTTGTTGCTCACTTATACCCATTTCCTTATGTATATAGTCAAATACAAATTGTATTTTTTTTCTATCTCTTTCCATAATTACCTTCTGTTAGTTGGTAAAGCTTTTACCATATCATAGTCCTCCTCTCCTTCAACTACTATAGAGTGTCTGTTTGGTATATCAACTTCTATTATATCTATTACATCTCTAACATCTATATTTAGAAAGGTAGCTAATCTAGCCATGTGAAAGTATCTTAAATAAAAAGGGTTATCAATATATTTTTCTATTGTACTTCCTTTTACATTTATTATCTTGCCAAATCTTACTTTGGATATACCTCTAATACGAAGTATTGCTTCAAGTTCATTCTTAGAACTTCTTATCTTATCATAATTATTCTTTGCCATTTTTTGTTTTTTTAGTTAAACATTTTTTTCCATTGTTTTCTTACATCAGTTTCAACTACATCTTCCTTTAACATTCTTATAACAGATGATGCTTCATCTTCACTGTATGTATCTATCTGTGAAAGTATTTCAGATTTTTCTGGTTCTGATATAGGACTAATCTTTAACAGAGACTCTATTACACCCATCTGTATAGATGAGCATAATAAAGGTTCTCCATTAGTTAGTTCATCAAACCACTCCTCATTCATTAGTCAACAATCTCATCTTGACCAAACACTCCTTGCTCGTAGAATCCAGCAATCTTTAATACAACTCTACTCATAGCTCTTTTCTCTGCCATAGCTACAGGGAATTTTTTACCTCCTCCCATTAAGTTGTTGTCTGCAGACTCTCCAAACGACATCATGTTTCTAGGCTCTCCATTAACAGTCATAGAAGCAACAGCTTTTAATACACAATATCCTTTCTCAATATCCATACTTATAACTTCATAAGCTACAGTTATCTTTTGTTTAGATACAATCTTGTCTATACCTGTTCTTGTGATAATTACAAATCCTCTTTTGTCTTTGTAAATATCTTCTTCTGTTAAACCATTTTCAATATAAAGCCTTCTTAAAGCTTCTTTCTTGGTTTCAATTTTTACCTCAGTGTTGTTTTCAACTTTTTTCATTTTAGTTTTAGTTAAGTTATTACTCATTTTATAATTAGTTTGGTTAATATTCTCTTTTGGTTGGTAATTATTATATTCGTATTCAGTTAAATCCCAATCTATATCCATCATCTCCATCTCATCAATACATTCAGAACCCCTTTCATTTCCATAAGCGTCATACGATTCTTCTAATAGTCTTTTTTTAATTCTACTCATATCTATATGTTTTTTTATTAAAATTATGTTCTGTACAATATGAATCTAATGCTGTTTCTGAATGTTCTTTACAATCAAAACAAACAAGTATGTCTGTATCAATAGTTGCATCACAACAAGAACTTACTGTGTCCCATTCATCAAATTCATCAATACATCCTGAACATACATCCGTATCATCAATCTTATCGTTCATTCCGCAGTTCTTACATTGTGGGGTGTCATCTTGGTATTCTCTTGGGTCATCATACTGACCTCCTGTAATAATAGTTTTAATCATAGTTAGTTTTTTTAGGTTTATATTCTATTTATTCTTTCAAATCTTGTACAAAGATACGCATAATAATTGGAACTGCCAAATTATTTAGAAAGTTTTTTTAAATTTCTTTGTTATTTATCCTTATCTTTATCTTTATATTTATCCTTATCTTTATATATAAGGGTTCACTAAAGTGTTAGTTAAGGGTTGTTTAACTGTTAAAAATAATGTGTAATTCTTGCAACTTGACCATTAGTTTTCTCGTGTAAAAATCCTTCAACAGCTTTAGGCACCCCGCAAAATCCTTTTCTACTATGCCAACTATCTGTTCCTGAGGGACTTCTTAAGTACTCTATAGTAACACCTATATAATCTTTAGCATCTAAATACTTATGTTTAACTTTATGATGTAAGTGATGTAAATACCAATACCTAAATTTAGTTTCAGACCATTCTTTTGGTTTTTCATTAGCCATTAATAAGGGTAATTTATCCATTTTAGCTCCATCTCCATGTTCTAATCCTATTAAACTATTACCATATCTATAATATTTTCTATGAGAAACTTCAGCGTCAACAGTAACATCATCACATTTTCTAAACCAAGATTTTAATGCGTGAGCTAAATGAAATCCACTCTGGTAATCGTGATTAGACATACTATGAACACAATCTACAGGAGCAACCTCTCTCAACATCTCAACACATTTAACATATAAAGCTAATGCTATTTCAAAATGCTCCCACCATTTACCATCTGTATCTTGTGGGGTTCCTTTAGTTGTAGTTCCATAAACATTGTCTATATGTAGAATATCATTACCAATACAAAAAAGTATTCTATCTACATTAAAGTTTTCTACCTTCCATAATATACCATTTATACCCTCTATAACTCTATTGACAGCAGTGTCTATATCATAACCCTCAACAGTTTCAACGCTATTTGCATATTTACCTATATGAATATCCGCTGGATTTATTACTAACAAATGCTCGTTAGCATCTTTTTTATTTCTTTTTAATTTTTTGTAGTTTGGAGAGTAATTTTCTATTAAATCTTTGATTTTAGGAAGTATATCCTCTTTATCTACAACATCTTCTTTTGTAACTATAGAGAACCTTAACTCTCCTGATGATGATTGCCAATGCTTAACACTAACGACATCCTTTTTATTTATACCCCTATCCTTTAAATGAATTTCTAAGGCTGTATTACCATTAATATTGTCAACAGTTTCAGCTCTATTTTGATAAATTAATTCTTCTTCTTCTGTGGTAAGTCTTAATCTTTTTCCGTACTCTTTCATAATTTTTTTTCAAATATACAAAAAAAATAATTATAAAAACGTAAAAGGGGGAACTACCCCCCTTTCACAACCCAAAAAAACTACTTGAAAACATAGAAATACTCCCGAATGGGAGTGTGTAGTTATCAGCAAAGATAACTATTTTTTACAACAATCATTGCCACAAACAGGATTTTTTTCAAATGCTGAAAAAATTAAAGGTAATACACCTATCCCTGTTAGTATTAAATTATTTGTTGTTATACCATGTGCTGTTATATCAGCTGAAGCAGCTAATACAATTACACCTGATACAGTTCTTTTACTAGACCACTTACCTTTGTTATCCTTAAATAACTCTAATACAGCTTTTACTAATTCTGTAATTGGTTTTATGGCACTGTCCGCAACAGCAGACCCTATCCATTTTGTAAACGGGTTTTTAAATTTAATACCCATATTACTTCTTAGATATATCAGCTATTCCCTGACCTAAGATAAGAGCGAGAATTGCGTAATAAACTTTTTCAACTTCTACTTCTGTTAATCCTAATTTAGCCGCAATAAAAGGAACAAATATAGCTCCCATTGTGTACCAAAATTTTCTTGAACCAAACATTTTTTTTAAAATTTCCATTTTTTATTTATTTAATTAATATATTCTATTGTTACTTCTTTACAATCCTCTAAAGCTTTAGCTATAGCAGGATATATTCTAGTGTAAGCTTGTGTAGATTTTCCTATGTAACCATCTTTTTCAATCTGATTATTAACTTGAGTATCTCCAACAAGCAAACAACCAGAAGTGTGCTCATCAGTATTACCGCAATGTATAAGTATATACTCAAAGTTCGGAACATCTCTTACCCACAAAGTCCCCTTATGTATATCAGAGAACCTTTTTTTATATTTATTATGTATTCCACCAACTGTTCTTAAAGTTATTCTATATGTACCTTGTGGTATTCTAGTTTCTGTTATAATCTTTTCTTCCATAGGTCTATACTCATCTTCTAAAGTATAACACAAAAACTTAATACCATCTGTTACATCAAACAAAAGACCATTAGTAGAATCTTTTTCACTACTAAATCTTATTACTCTTAATTTCATATTATCTTCCTTGACCCCTATACTTTTTTCTATAGCCTTTTTGACCAACAGAAGCGTTCTTGCTATGAACTCCCCTACGCTTCTTGCTATTAGACTTCCTAAAGACAAATCCTAATCCTTTTCTAGTCACTATGACAATGGAGCTGTTATCATTAAAACCTCAACATCACAAGCTGCTGTATGAGCATCAGCTGCTATCTGAGTTATATCTGCAAAACCATTAAATGTTGTTCCAACATCTATATCAATATCAGGACTCATTAAGAAAAATGACTCTCCCGCCTCTACTTTAAAAAACTGAGAGTCTGTTCCATTATATAATCTAAGAGTTACATAATTAGTGTCATCTAAATTTGTTATTCGGAAATAACACCAATCATCAGCTACTACCTGACCTCTGCCATCTACTGTAGAAGTATGAAAAATATCTGTAAAAGATGTTGCTATACTCATTATTCTTTGTATAACCTCTCCTTGACTTCCAAAAGATTTAGATACAGCGTTACCATAGGTTACACCGTTAAGAGTTATGTTTTCTGATAGTGTTATTGTTGCTATTGCGGGAGTTACTGTAGTTGCCATATTATTTATTTTTTAATTTGTAAAATTTATATATTGTAAATGCAATCGCTAAAGATATTGAAATAAAAGTCAATATCTGATTACACTCTGTTAAGGTTAAAGCACTCGCACCTCCATTTGCCATTACTACCTGAGCCGTATCTTTTGTCATTTTTTTTGTTTTTTAATTTGAATAAATTAATTCTATTGATATGTTAAAATATAAATCACTATTTCCTCCAGCTGATTTCACTAAAGGTATTATTAACTCTCCCTTAGATAAACTTCCCACTGTAAAAGATGTATCATCTATCACTCCCATTAAATTATTATTACCATAAGTAGAAACGCTTATTTCATCTAAAATAGTTATAGTGTTAGCTGCAGCTTCTACCTCAAAAGAATCTGAAAGGTCTGCTGTTGGAGTACATTTAATTAATGCTAATGTAGCTGTCTCTGCAACATCTCCTGACATCCATCCAGAAATTTGATTTAAAGAGCAATTTACTGCAGCCGCATAACAAGATGACCTCATTACCTTACTCACTGTAATATCATTCGCTGCGGTAATACTAGAAGCCCCATAATCTTCTGCAAACTCAAAAGAAGCTTTAGTGTCTGTCATAGCTGAAGGGAAAAAATAGTTAGTAGAGCCGCCTGGATTCATAAACCCTCTAATATTAACAATAGTTGATTTTAATGACGCTTGAGGAATCCACTCAACAGAGCCTGTAGAGTTTTTAGAAAGAACTGTACTATTAGAAGCCGTGCTAAAATCTAAGGGAGGATGAAGATTAGCGTTGTTTAAGTTTTTATGTTCGTTAGAAGCCATTAAATATTCTTTTTATATTTATTATTAATCTCTTTTAATTCTTTAGCTAAATCCATTATTTCATCATCTCCTATTTCGTAATCTTCAGTTTCAACCTCCTCGTTACCATAGGTAAATTTAATAACCATTTCTTTTTCATCTTCTTCAACCAATACAACCAACTCTCCGTTACCATGTAGTTCTTCCATCATTTCTTGAGTGAAATGAAAATGATAGTCATGGTCTATATCATTCTTTATTTTTGACTCCATAATATTATCTATTTGTTCTAACTTTTTTATAGCCCACTCTACTCCACTTGTTCCTCCCCAAGCATCCCACATTATACCTCCACAACCTTCATCATAAGGAACATCTTTATGTTGTTGATGTCTTTTAAAAGACGCCATTCTAGCTATTGTACTTCTTGATAATTTTTCTCTCCTAGCTAATTGACCAGCTCTTGTCCATCCAACACTTGTTCCACAATCACTACCATTTTCCTCTTTATATTTTATAGCTCTCTTAGCATTGTTCGTAGCTGATTCAGGATAATCATTGTAAGTTTCCTCAGCGTAGTAATCAGCGTTAGCTTCATCACATTGAGATTTACTTTCGTATTGACATTTACCTGTCTCTCCGAATTTCCATAAATTATTTTCACACTCTAAACAAGGCATAATTTTAATTTTTAATAATAATAACCTTCATAATAATCACAACCATAATTACAATTATAATCTCCACAACAATTTCTGCGTCTATCATAAATACTATCATACATTATAATTCCATGATTTTTCCAAACACCCGTTCTACAAGGTTTGTTAGATTCATAAGTAGGGAAATCTCCAGCTTGGTCTGAGTCATTAAGATACTCTATAGCGTCCTCTAAAAATATTTCCGCTTTTCTGTAAGTGTCTTGTTTATAGACATTTAACTCGTCAGGATTTACAACACTACTAAATTCATCCATACTTGTAACAACCCCCATACTTGTACTATTCATTTGAATCTCATTGATAATTTCAAATCTAGTAAACCAAGCCAAGCAATCATTAAGATAATCTGTTAAAAATGTAGTATTATTAGCTGTTAAAGTTCCATTGTTATGTTGTTCTTTTAGTTCTCCATAAAATTTTATTCCTAACTTATCTTTTATATGAGCTAACTCTGTAATAATTAAATTATTATCACTAATTAAATAAGGGTCGGTATTAGCGTTAGTAAAAGATTTACTAATTACTTCAGACGCTGTTATGAGTGGTTTATATTGTCTTAAATTAGCCATATTAATTTTGTTCTATAGTTGTTTCTTTTCTTTCAACTTCTCCATCTCCATCATCATCTTTTTCTACCACTATAACCTCTCTATCAGCAACAAACATATCTCCATCTTCTAACATATCAAAATCTTCATCTAATAAAGCTCTCTGTTCGTTTATAGTTAAGACTTGTTTAATATCTACATCGTTAGCGTAAGAAACTGGCGGCTCGTAATGTATCTTTAAGTTCTTAGGGTCAAATCCCATTTCATGATATAGTAGTTTGTGAATACCTGTTAGTAATAAATCTGTAGTTTCTTTAATAACAGTAGTCATAACTAAGTCATAAGATATTCTAATTTCACTTCCTGTATTATTCATCTTACCAGAACTAACAATACCACTTAAAGATGGTTGCCATCTATGAGCGGTAATTATATTTTGGTCTGTAATTTGTTGAAGCTCCATCCAACTACCATCTCTATCATCTTTTAATATCTGAACATTAGCATTTGCTGTATCTCCATTCTTAACGATAAACATAATTTTACCATTATTACCCTGTCCACAAAATTTCTTTTGAGCTTCTGTAACTAATTTTTTAGCTTCTTCTTCTCCCATATCTCCATTTATCTCAACGATAGCTGAAGGTTGGAATCCATTTTGGAACTGTGTGTTATTCCATAATCCTATTTCATAATCTACCGATATATGTTCTAGTCCAGCAACATAATCAGGTAGTCCATAAAAACTAAAAGTAGGTTCATAATCCTTAAACTGCATTATAAATCTACTTGATGTTACTCTTGGATAAAGAGCTATTTTTTGTATTTTTTCATCTTGACTTCTATAATTCTTCCAATCAGGATGTACATAGACATCTTTTTTGTTTTTAGACATTCTAACTGTAGTAGCGTCTACATGATAAAGATTTACGCCTCCATCATATAAAACACCCTCTACATAAGCATTACCAAATGTATAGTAGTCATCAGCTAATTTTTTGAATACATCTCTCAATGATTCTCCATCAGCATTTACATCTTTAATAAAATCTCTTGTAGCGTCATCTTTACAAACGAATTTAGCTCCAGCTGTAAACACAACTTTCTGAGCTAACACAGACCTGTGAGTAGATGATTTTCTTTTAAGTTCTGCTAGGTATTGAGGAAATAAATTATCTTTTCCAAAAGGAATAAATTTAGTATTTATCCTGTTTAAATCTAGAGGCTCCACCACATTAGGAGGAGTTACTAAATCAAATACACCAAACTCAAAAGTATTACTCTTTGTCTTTTTTGTCTTTACCTGACTCTTTTTCGGACTCGTTTGTTTCTTTGACTTTGCTGACTTTTTTAGCATCTGTTTTAGTAGTTTTATTAGTTTTTTCTGTTTTCTCAACAAGTTTTGTTAATCCTAAAACTTCATATATAAAAGCTAATTCTTCCTGAGTATTACCTTCATTTATTGAAGTTATATTGCCGCCTCCATATCTTATTTGTTGATACTCAACTAGAGCTTTGTATTTTGCCATAATAGTATATATTTTTATTTGCTGTAAATCTACAACATTATTTTCACAATCACACATATAAATAAAAAAGATATAAGGGGGTTTTTACACCCCCTTTTATCATTCTTATAAATATTAGGCAGTTGTAGCTGTTAAAGCAGCTAAGTCTGGAGATAAAAGACCAGAGTATAATCTCGGTAACTCAAACTGTCTAGCTGTTAAAACTACTGTAATTCCATTTTCCTCAGAATAAGCAGCTCCTGTTTGACCTTCCATTGAAGTAAGGTTTAAGTAAGTCTGACTTCTTGCTATCTGAGCAGTAGAAGCTCCTGTACCTGAAGCTGGTGCTCCTACAGAGTATTTATTACTCGCTCCAATAACATAAACCTTGTCATTTGTATCTACCACTAACCCCATCATACAAGTATTTAGCATTTCTTGTAGAACACCATATTTAGCGCTACTCATTCTTGGTATGTAGAAAGATAAAACACAATCAAAAGACGTTGAACCATTCTCTTTTGAAGCTGTTACATTTAATGTAGGAGTTTCATCCTTAAATTCATACATTAACCAATCTGCATCAGCAGCTCCTTTTTTAATACTTGATATAGCGTGATTTGAGCCAGCTGTTGTTGCAAAAGTTATTATATCAGTCTCGTGCCAAGTTCTTAGAAATATTTGTGATATACCACCTGTTCTTTGTAAATCAGGGCATGTTATTGATAATCCTGTTGTTAATCCCATTTTATTTTATTTTTAAAGTTAATAATTAATTAAGAAGTAAGACAAGCTCCATATATTAATGAACTCCAACCATACTGGAAGCCCATAGTGAAGTAAGAGCGAATATACATCTTATCAGTAACTTCATCATAGAACATTTTTAATTCATTTTCAGGAGCATTAACATCTGTTCCAATAAATAAATTGTCTATTGACGCATATATAACTCCGTTTTTAGCGTCAAATCCTGCTCCTGCAGAGTCAAGTACACCAAAAATATCAGGCTTGTCTGCTCCTGTTCTTGCAGTTAAAGCCTCATCCCAAGTATATAAAGGTACACACTCAATTCCTCTAAAGTATAATCTACCTTTTCCTGTTTGTGCTTCTGAGTGTCCATAATCAACTGAACCAGCTGTCGCAACCGCTGTTAAAGAAGCATACCAAGCATTGTAAATATTTGGAGTCATAAACATTCTCTTTCTACCCGCTTCTAATTGTTGTAGCTCAGAAGGAGCTCCTTCAAACGCTTGTCCTAATACTGTAGCTGCGTCTGCACTAGGTATTCTTGCTGATACCACATTGTAGTCTGCTGCTACTCCACCACCTTTTATTGCTTGTAAAGAACCTGCGTGAGCGAAATTAGCATCTGCTCCTAATTTATCCCAAAGTCCTTCTCCCATTGATTCGTAAGTACAGTCTGCTACTGCAGTAGCTGTCATTCCTGCCCAAATATTTCTACTCATATCATTCATGATACCATTTCTTACTCTGTTGATGATAACATCAGCTAATTGAGTTCCTGATAAGTCAGGCATACTGATACCATTCTTGTAAGACTCTACAATAATTTGGTCTTTAAACTCATCCCAACATTGTTCTTGTTTTACAGAAACATTTTCTACTGTAATTGTTTTCTTTGTAACTGAAAATCCTGCAGGGTCGCAACCTGCGTTTGGCCCACAACCTTCGTTTACTGCTGTAATACCTCTTAACGCAGGAGCCATTGTTATATTTTGTTTATATTTCACAGATGGGTATATAGTGTAATTACCACTAATACTGTCAGAGTGAAACATAGGTTCTAAAAGAATTTTTGAAGCGTAAGTACCTTGATACCCTGCTCCCATTCCGTCTAATGCTACATTTGCCATTTTTTTATTATTTTAAATTATTATTATATATTAATTTTCGCTAACATTTTATTGAAAAATGCAGCATCGCCACTCTCTACCTCTGTAACTTCTACTACTTCAGGGTCTGAATCAGTTGTGATTTCAGTTCCTTTAGCGTTAGATTTACTTGTCAATCTCTCTACTTCAGCTTTCAACTCTGTAATTTCATTGTCTTTAGCTTCTGATAAAGTATTAACTTCTACTACTTCGGATTCTAATTCAGAAAGCTTGTTAGAGATTTCTTCATTATCAGCCAAAATAACATTTACTTCTGATACTTCTGTTTTATCAACTCCGCCCTTTACTGCAGCAACAATTTCTTCAACTTTTGTACCAAACCATGATTTTAATTCTTCTGTCATTGTCTTACTTTTTTTGTTATTATTTAATTGATTTACGATTTCTTTTTGGGTTTTATTTTTAAATTTAGTAATGTCGTACTTAGCTGCAACCATCACAGCATCAGAAATCCTATCAATAAATCCGTATTGCAAAGCTTCTTCTGAATTAAACCAAGTCTCCTCATCCATCATTTCCTCAATTTGAGATAACGGCAAACCTGTTTTCTTTGAATATATATTAGCTATTTCAGAACTTAACTTGTCTAGCAGGGTTGCTGTCTTTCTCATATCCTTTGCTTCTCCCATTGCCCCACCCCAAGCATTATGTATCATATATAAAGAGTTCTCTGACATTATAATCTCATCAGCGGCTAAGGGAATAATGCTACCCATACTTGCAGCTATACCTTCTACATAAGCTATAACCTTTCCTTTATATTTTTTAAGAGTGTTATATATAGCCATTCCATCAAACACCTCTCCTCCAACACAATTAACATGAAGATAAATGTCTTTACCTTTTAATAATTTTATATCATTAACAAAATCTTTAGCTGACACTCCATAGCTTCCAACTTCGTCATATAAGTAAACATCCACAAACCCATCAGTTTGTTTTGCGTTTATTGAATACCAACTTTGTTTATTATTATTCATTTTACAAAAATAATTTTAATTAACATTATATTTACGAAAAAAATGGAAAAAAGATTTTTAACGAACATTTCGTTTTAACACTGACTTATTTCTCTCCTTATAAACTATGTTCTGAGCTGTTCTCTCAGTTATATCATATTTTATTGATAAGTCTATAAAACTATGAGTTCTGTTACCTTCATTAGTAACAAGTAAACTGTCAAAATCTTTAATTACCATATAATTCCTTAGCCTCTTTGGCTCTATCATTCCTCTCTCAATTAAATGAGATAGCATATCTTTTATTTGAGGCTCTTCCCCAAACCTTGTTTGTAACTCATGATATAATAAATCAATATACTCTGTTATTATATCTACCTTATTTTCTCTTTGAGCCATATTATTCTTCCCAATAATTATATACCTGAGTCCAAAATTTAACCACAGCTTTCCTACAACCTATACAACCAATAGATTGTTTAATTGTTGGAAAATGCCTATGCCATTCAGAGAATAAAAATGGTAAACTTGTAGGATGATACACTTCTTTAGAGTCCATATGTTCTTTGTTTCTAATAATATTCTCCATTATTTCCTTTCTTTTATCTCCCTTAATTTTTTCAGCTACTAATTCTACACTCATATTGTCAACAGTTTCAACTGTATTTAAGTTATTAATTACTCTTTCCATTTACCTAAAGGACATTCTCCGTAAAACTCTTTAGTAAGAGTTGTTTTTGCATCTAAGAAACAACTACATTTACCACATCTTGCTCCCCATTCCCATTTAGGTTTTTTTAACATTAAAAAATTTCTGTAAAAACTACAGCTTTTACAGGTATCTAATCTTTCTTGTTTAACTTTTTTATTAACAAACATATCTTAAAAACTTGCTTCTGATTGAATTGTAGTTACCGTGTTTTGAGATTTAGTTATATCAGACTCAACCACAACAACTTTAGATTTTTGTCCTATCGCTCCTTGTAACCCCCTTTGTCCATCAACTTGGAACTGTGTTTGAGAAAACGAAGGTACATTTGCTATACCTCCATCAGCAAACCTAGCTCCTCCTCCAGCAGTATTCATAGCTGATAATTGACTTCTAAACATTGCTGTACTTCTTTTGTTTATAACAGCCTCTCCTCCTTCTAATTCAACTACTCTACCACCTACAGCAAACTTCTCCCCACCTTGAGCATGAGATTTACCATGTACCATACCTCCATCAGCATAACTATCAACCTCTCCAACAGTTTGATGTCTCCCTCCAAAAGTCATTAAAGACATCATTCCCCCTCCTTCTCCTCCACTACTACCACCACTACTACTACCCCCACTATCTGAAGGCATATCTCCAACACCTCCTCCTCCAAAACTAGATTTAATACTCCGAACAACTCCTTTTATTGCCATATAAGTAGCAGCTATAGCTAATAAGTTAAGCGGGAAAGGTATAGATTTAGCCGCAGCAGATACTGTAGCTATAAAGCCCGAAGCAGCTGTAGATATATTTGAAATTGTTTTCTTTAGATTAGCAGCTACAACTTTACCCGTCATAGCAACATCTATTACTTCAGCTATAGTTTTCTTCTTTGTAGCTAAGGTGTTTATTGTTGTAGCAATAGCTAATATTTTTTCTGCTGTAGCTGCGGCTTTAGTAACAACTACACCAACCTTTCTTAATCCTGATAACTTTTCCTCATCTCCCGCTAAATCTTGCATCTGCTGACCTAAGTCTCCAACACTACTTATGTAATCATTCATAGCTGCCATTTGAGCTTCAGTAGTCTCTATAGTGTTTCGTTTTAATTCCTTATTAATATTCTTTTGTTCCTCTGCATATCCATTATAAATGTCGTGTTTTTGTAATAAATAACCCGCTTCTAACATTAACATAAATTGTTGATGCTCCATTTCTGTAATCTCTTTATTAGCAAGAGCCTCCTCAAGGTTTAGTTGGTCGGTTTCATACTGTTCAGTTAACAAATTTGCTTCTTGGTCTTTCCTTAATTTAGCTGAATCTAATTCTTGTTGAGCTATTTTGTTTTCAATCTGTGTAGTTTCTTGATTATGTTTTTCAAGAGCTTTTTTCTTATCGTCTAGAAATTGAGCGTCAACAGCGTCTAATAATGCTAGTTCATCTTCTTTAAGTAAATTCAGTGATTGAACATGAATCCTTTCTTCATCTTTAGCATTTGTTAAATCTCGTAATTCCTGAGCGTATCTAGCTTTATTTAATGCTAATAGATTTTTATTGTAAGCTATATTAGCAGTTCTTTCTTCATCTTTAGTTATTTTATCTTGCTTCTTAAAAGCTTCTATTCCTCTACCTTTAGCTTCTAACATTAATACATTATACTCTAGTTGGTCGCTAACATCAGAAACTTCCACTTGTTCTTCTGTTACCTTCTCAGACATACTGTATTTAGCTCCTGTAGATTTCTTAACACACCTACCAGCAGATTCACTCCATTTATAACCCTTTCCACAACTTCCAGGCCCACCACCTTCATCTCCTAAATCTAAAAGAGCTGTAACATCAATATCTTTAATATTGCTTTCTATTGCTTCTTTAAGTTGTTCTGCTTCTTCCAGCTCAGGGATGCTAACCATAAGTTTCTCGTAAGATTCAACAGAACTAATCAGTTTCGCAGCTTGTTTTTCATTATAGCCGTACTCATCCAAAACACCTCCCCACTCTAACCTTCTTATTGTTTTTATTGTAGTTTCCTCTGAAGCAGACTTGTCTTTCATCCAATTTTTTCGGAACTCATACATTAAATCTGTATTTTCTGCATAAACCAGAATTTGAGCGTCAAGCTTAGCTATTTGTCCTGCAACCTCTATTAAAGCAGATTTACCAGCTTCTATAGTAGCTAATTCTATAAGAGTAGTTTTATAAGCTTCGGCTGCTTTATCTAAATCTTCATAATTCTCCATTCCGATTTTTAAGTTTCCGAAATGTTGTTCACTTATACCTTTTAATTTATCTAATATCTTAACTCTTGTTTCAAGAGGAGTTTCAGCATCCCTAAAAGCTTTAGTTAATCTATCAACTTGTGTTATTTCTTTTGTTGTAGCGTCAATAACATCATCCTCAATTTTAGCTAAATCTCTTTTCTTATCAATCAATTTAGATATAACTTCTCCTTGTTCGTTAATCAGCCCAGCAAGACGCTCTGCGCTTGTTTCAGCAAAAAACCAAGATGCAGCTAACTCTCCTAATCCAATAATTAATAAACCTATACCTGTAGAAGCTATAGCTATTTTAAGTCCCCTTAGAGCAAACTTAAGTCCTATTACCGCCCCTTCTAATATAGTTATACTTCCAGCAGCTCCAACAGTTTCAGCAGCAAAGAATTTAATAGCTCTTCTAACAATAGGAAGTCCTATAGCAAAAGCTGCAAGTGTCTTTGTAGCAGTTTTTACACCCTTCCAAAATTTTTCTAATTTTTCTTCACTATCAACCATTCTATTAAGCCAACGAGCTAATTTCTCTAGTGTTTTCTTCATAGCGTCGCCAAATTGCTTAACTAAAGCTATAGAAACCCCTTGTAAAGCTGATTTAACCCTAAATATACTACCCTGTAATGTATCTCCAATAGTGTCCGCCATATCTTGACCTGCTCCATCAGCATTCTTTAATTCTTCTACTAAAGCTTGTATATCATCAGCTCCCTCCAACATAGTACCAAAAGCAGCTACTTGTCTAACATCCATGAATGTTAGAACATCTCCTAAATCAGTTCCTTCATCCTGTAATTGCTTAAAGTAAGACAACATATCATCTAGATTTGTTATTGTATGCCCAACCTTTTTAGTTAACTCAGATGTAGGGTCTTGCATTTTAAGTAATATGTTTCTTAAAGATGTACCAGCAATAGAAGCTTCAATACCTGTATCAGATAATTTAGCCATAATAGCTGTTACTTCCTCAATACTAAATCCAGCCATTGCTGCAATTGGAGCTACTTTAGTCATAGATGTTTGCCATTTCTCAATATCTAAAGCTGAACTTGTAAAAGCTACAGCCATAATATCTACAACTCTTGTTGTTTCACTAGCATCTAATTGAAAACCTCTAATAGCGTTACCAGCAACTGTTGCACTTCTAGCTAAATCACTACCTGTAGCTATAGAAAGATTAATAACCCCTTGTGTAGCTTGTTCTATTTCTGTTACTGTAAATCCTAATTTAGATAAATTTAACTGTAGATTACCTACTTCAGTAGCGGTAAAAAATGTTGAACGACCTAATTCTTCAGCAGCAGCTGTAAGTCTTTTAAATTCTTCAGGAGTAGCGCCACTAACGGCTTTTACCTTAGCCATTACAAATTCAAACTCAGTAAATGTTCCTATAACAGATGTTAAAGCTTGACTAACTCTCCTGAAAGCTGTTACTAATATAGAGAAAGCAGCAGCTCCCTTTATAATACTCATAGTCATTGACCCTTGTAAGCTAGTGGATTTTTTAGTAGTGTTATTAGCGTCTAACATAGCTTTCTTTGTTTCTCTTAAAGCTTTAGATTGACCTTTAATAGCGTTTTCACTCTTTTTATATTGTTGTTCGGCATACTTACCAGCGTTAGCTCCATCTTTCATATCCTTCTTGATGTCTCTTTGCTGTTTTCTTAATTTCTTAAGACTTTCCTCAAGTTGTTTTATTTTACCTACACCCTCAACCTTTACATTTATTATCTTATTTACTTTTCCTGCCATATTTTTTTATTTATTAACCTGCTACTACATCAATTATATTACCTTCTTCATTTAAGAATCTAAAAAGGTCATCTACTTCATCACTAAAAGCTGAATCTAAACCATTATATAGACCCTCATATTCTGCCAACGCATCTGCTTTACCTGAAAAATCACTCCTTCCTGCAGATTCAGCCATTCCACGCTCAGTTGGCCAACCCTCATCAGTTAATTCTTTGGCTATTCTACTAGCTGCTGCTCGCAAATAAGCGTCATCGCTAGTATCAAATGTCCCTTTTTCCCTCATCCACCAATAAATAACCCCTTTTTTAACATTAGCAGGGTATCTTTGGTTACCATAATTATCAATCATTTGCCAATAAGACCTACTATTACCTATTGTTAAATTAATTACATCTGAATCTTCCTTAATACTCCAATAAAATCCTCTTACAAGAGACCCTTTAGCACTATGACCCTGCTCTTCAATTATCCTAATCATATACTGCGTAAGCTTATCCCCTATATACGCTAACTCTCTTTTTATTTCTTTGTTTTCTGCCATTAGTACATTATTTCTTCATCAATCATAGGATTTCTAAATTGAGCAGGCCTATTATTATCTTCTTGTGTTACACTTCTTATAACTTCTTGAAGATTATTAGAGCTATCAGTGTACATAATAGGTAAAAATATATCTTCTTTAACATCTGCAACCCCAACATTCGCAACAGTCCAGTCAACATTGTCGCCAACAGTTACATTAGTTAATAACTCGTCTACAGCCTCACAACATTCCCCTGTGCTTGATGTAGTAAGTGTTGTAGAAGTCATCCTTTCTCCCATTGTAACGGTAGTAGTTGTAGAAGTCATAAAACTATGAGTCATATATATCTTACCTCCTTTTTGCTCTACAATACCCTGTGTATTTATATTTATTATATTTTTATTATCCTTAACATTTAAGTTAGGGTCAACAAAATTTAGAGAAGCTTTGCTATTGCTCATTTATATATATTTTAATATTAATATTTTTCATAGATTATTGAGACGAAATTAAAGCAGAAGAAACCTCCTCTGTCCATTGAATAAGCTCTACTTTTGTTAAATCGTTTTTAGCTGGGGCGTAATCTACAATTTTATTTATTTTCCAATAAGAACCATCTATATAAACTAACCTTCTTAAGTCTATATTTATAATATCTGATAATTGCAAGTTAATATAGTAAGTCCTTGTTCTAGGGTTAGCTTTATATTTTTCAATCATACCTTCCCAAAATAAACTATACAATCCTTTGTTGATAATTGTCTGATTAGAATAAGGAGGGTTTATTATTTCGTCTGCAAAAGATAAATTACTAAACAAATCTTCAGTTGTATCTTCCCAATCTACAAACATAGCTCTAGGAGATAAAGCTGAACCATGATAAGTATCAGATTGTCCAGAGAAAGCTGTTCCATAATAACTCCACACAGTTTGAAATCCTATTTGACCAGCAGTAGCGTTACTAGGGTCATTTGGCCCCTTAACCATTCCGTTGTACTTCATTATTCTTGGAGCGTATTTAGTTATTTTATCTGGTCTAGTAGGATATGGAGCTACAGCATATCCATATATAGACTCAGATTTATTTATAACAGGCATTAGTTTTGGACTACTAGCTGGCCCAGCGTCAGCGTTCCAATCTGTCCATGTACTTGCAAACACAGGATTTACAAATCTTTTCATGCCTTTATTAAATTTAACACCCATATTATGTTTTACATTAAAGAAATGTTCAGAAGAATCTGCTGGTCTAAAAGCTTCATTTACGAAACTCATCAAACCATCCGAACTATCTTTTTTATATTCCCAAGACATTTCTTCAAATATAGCGATATTGAAAACATCTTTAATGTCTTTAGAATAATCCACCTTATTACTCCAGTCATAAGCTTGAGATTTGTCTAAATAAAAATCATCAAAAGGCTCTATGCTAACTGTCTTAGAATCAGCGTTTGTACTGAATTGTAAATTAAATAAATGAGACAATGATTTAATAAAATCTATTTGACTTACATTAGCGGGCAAACACTGTTTTATTTTATAAACTTCTGGAACCATGAATCCCTGATTAGGGACAGGTTCAACCTTAAAAAATGGCTTAGTGCTTTTTGCCCATATTTTATCAGCATTAGCAATATCTACATTACTATCCCCAGCTAGGCCAGGGTCATTATTCAAAAAACCCTTACTACCAGCAGTATAGTAACTATCATTATAGTTGTTAGCGCTTTTATTGTATGGTAATATTCCTGGAGCTCCACCTGAACAAGCTTTCCTATGCTCATCACTCAACACAATATATCCCATCCTAGCAGCGGTAGGGTTAGAGTTCAAATTTTGAGCTACGTCATAAAAATTAAACTGTACTGCCACCTGAACTTTTACTCTATATCCTACAGGCACATACCAAGCGTATGGGGTCTGCATTTCTTTGTGTACTGGTATAAATATAGGAACATCCTGCCCTTCATAATTTCCACCATCACCCAGAGTAGGTAGAGCAATCTTTCCAATCTGTGTACGGGATTTTAGCTCTGTTTGTGAGGTACCAAAATTATCAAAAGCCGATAATCCTGTACTAGCTCCCGTATTAGTTTCCATTACTATTCTTATACCAACTTCATGAGGATGAGTAAAACCAACATAATCATCTGCAATCACACCATTTGAAGCCTGACTATTATCAAAATTTCCTATTAAAATATCAATTGCTGTAGAGAAATTATACAATCCAGATTTGGGGCATGTCCACACTCCTGTAGTTTCGTTATAAGATGAGTTGGTAACACCACTGGCCGAATTAATTTCCTTATTCATTATTACAGTTCTCCATTCGGGGTCTCCATTACCATCAATATTTCCTTGTGTAACCCCAGATAAAGTTCCTGATACCCAATTAGCAGACTCTACTATTTGATAATCTACAAGTCCAACTAAACTACTATCCCATATACCCTTATTTCCACCTGTAGGGGTTTCTAAGTTCCAGTATGCTCTTGTTGCAAAAGTAGCTCCCTCAGTAGAGGTTACTCCCTCTGTAGAAGTTGAGCTGTTATCAGGAGAGAAATGACATATTAATTTCTTAAATTCAGAATTTTCTATAAAATTACTATTTATAGTATAACCTATGTTGTTAAATATTCTTTGCAGTATATTGTAAATCCAAAATGAAGGTCTCCAATCTTGAGAGTTATCTGTTTCATCAGATAGATTTACTCTTGCTGCAGTATGATTAAACCCAGCGCCTGCATTTGGCCAAAAATCCCCATAACTAATTAGTGGGTAAACAAGCTCTGAATTAGCTTGGGTGTCGTTAAATGACTGCATAATACTCAGGTAGTCGTAGGTAAAAGTTTCAGTGTCGTTATATATTCCCTCATCATTAAGATTAAGTCCTTTTAGTTTAGAAATCCATCCATAATTACCCCCATATATTGTAGCAGAATAACTGTTTGGAGTAGATGTTTGTGAAGTTCCGTTTATCTTAATTCTACCTCTAAAAAATTCTGTATCTCCAACTAAAACTCTACAATTTTTAAGACCCGTTATATCCTTAGTGTTAACTGATTTAACATTAAAGACATGAGATAATAATTGATTATTGTTTTTTGTAGCGGGGATTTCAAATGTTTTAGAGTAATCTCCAAATCTACTTTCTAAATTTTCTCCATCAGAAACAGCGTAAGATAAAGAGAGTGGGAAATTTTCACTGTCTGTTAACTCTATATCTCCTACAATATTGTTGTTTTTATTAAAAGCCACCTCTTTGCAAGATATATTGCATAGTACAGCATTAGAAAATGTATGTCCAACAGTAGACCCTCCACTAGTAGCTTTAGATTTAGATGACTTTATTCTAATTTGAGTTCCTGTAGCTACAAAAGTTTCACTATAATATCCGTCTGCAGACAGCCAAGCGTTAGTAGAAATTCCTCCAGTTTGTGCAAAACCTAATTTACCTGTATAACCCAAGTCAGCTCTCATATTAGTTAGTGCGAATGAAAGTAAATAAGTTTTACCTACTGTTAAAGGGGTTGATAATATATTTTCTAAATAATGAGGTTGAGTAGGAGACACTCCAGGCATGCAACGATTACTAGGAATAGTAGCGGAACCAATATCATAAGCTCCTTGATATAAAAATGCCTGTTGCGTGGTTACGACAGAATATGTTTTAAAATAAAAAGGAGGCATCCATTGCCCCACCCCAGCAGCTCCTGTACGGGTACCCCCCATAACATCAATTAATTCTGGATTTGCATTTACAGAATCTATAACATCTGTTATTTGTAATCTAACTTTTTTATCCATATATTTTTTTAATTAGACTGAGTAACTATTGAGTTAGCCATAGTGTATTCTAAATTAAATTTAACCAACCCTAAAGCTTGGTCAACTGTTGTTAATGAACTATTAGTAATTGTTACAGGGAAATAATCTCTTGTTGATGGATGGATTTCAGCCGAGTTGTCTGTAACCCATTCAGTCCAAAATCCAGCTTCATTATCTAATTCTACCCAAACATTTGGAGAGGTTAATATTTCTTCTAGCCATTTTGATTCTTCCATATTAAGAGGCTCTGTATATACAGTTTTACTTCTTGTTGCTTCAACAGCTAGTGTATTAACAGAACCTTTATAGGTATCTCCTCCTAAAGCGTCTTGTGGATTACTAAAAGTATTACCAGTACCATTATACTGTTGAATAAACTGACGATTAGGAGATTGTCTTTCAAAAAATACTTTACTAACATTTACGGATTCTGATATATCTCTCTTTGCTGTATAGCTATCTATACCTCCTAATCTATTTAACCAATGGAATCTTACATAGTCATAAGCTGTATTAGCGGTTTCATGGTCTAATGCATAAAATCTAGATTCAGATACTGATTTACCTGTACCTAATGTTCCTCCTGAGCAAATTAATTTAGCTCTGTATGAAATAGTATCAGATGTTATTGTGCCAGGTTGAACACTATTTATATAAGCTGGAGATACATTTTGAGATAATACTTTCATTACTTCTGTGTCGTATGGGTCTGAATTAGCCCCCCATCCTGAGTTACCCCACCAAGAAGAGCTTATAGTGCCAGTATTACCTAATGTATATTGAACATCTCTTAAAGCTGCTGTATGATGAGTTCCATCACTTTCATCTGTATATATCTGTAAATAAAAATCTGCCATATCATAAGTATGACTAGGACTTCCACTATTAGCGAATTTTTCCTGAAACCAAGATAAAAACTCTCCTTCATCATCTAATCTAACTTTCTTAAATATTTGAACCCTTTTCTCTCCAGATGTTGAATCGTTGTTTGGGAAGTTACTAAAAAATTCCTTATATGTAGTACCTAAATTACAATTTACATTATATCTATTAAGAAGTGGTTTTTCATCATGCTGAAGAGCTGCGTTTACCACCACAATACCACCTGTGTTTTTAACAACTTCACTACCACCAGATGTAGCTATAACTAATCTTTCAGATATAGTTGCGTCTTGCTCATAAACTTCAAACCTAGCCTGTATTTGTATAATTCTATCGCTACCTCCTATACTTGTAAAATCATAAGAATTATTTGTATTGTAAGTTCCTCCCATATTAAAAAGTTCAGAAGGAGAGCCTTTCATAAATGGAGTTAGTGTATATGATAAATAACTTTTAACAACAGGAGCTATATCAACAGTGAATGTATGAAAATTTTTTGTGTTAACTCCTGTTGTAAATTGAGGGTTCATCCCTTCTCCCATTATTAAAGGCATATCTCTAGATTTTCTTAAAGAGCCAATAAACGCCATATTAGGTATATTGTTATCATGCTCTCTCCATACATTACCCATATATATATCAAATATAACATTAGCTACATCTCCATCTTGATACTCATCTTTGGTCATAAAATTCGTTATACGAGAGTTTGTTTGACCCCATTGAAGCTGATAGGTAATAGGATTATTAACAGACATGATTTTTATTGCATCACTTTTGCTATATCCCTGACCAGCCATGTGGTCTAATGGATATTTAATGAAATGTATATTTGATACTCCGTTAGTTACATTTGGCATATTTAATAAATTTTATATTTGTTATTTAAGTAATCTAACACTTGATTTGTTTCTGATGTTGATAAAGCTTTATTATAAACAAGAATCTCTGGAGTGTCAAATTCTGGCCAAAATCCCTCCGCAAATCCAGGAGCTCCTCCAATACTAAAAGTCTGAGTATTAAAAAGAGCTGTCGCATTAAAACCAGGAGTAGTATTAGTTACCTTGCTGTTATTGTTATGTTGCACACTTAAGTTGTCTGATTCTAATGTGGTTACAAATATGTTATCTGACTCTATATTTGTTGTACTAACAATAGTAGTAATACTTTTCCCAGTTTCATCTGTTACTAATGAGAGAAACTTATCTGCACTTCCTTGACCTATTTTTATAGTAACTCCATTTCCAGTATCTGTATAAGAATAAATAGGTCTATGTACTGTCGCTTCAATACAGTTTGCTACAATAAAAATAGTAAAATCATTTCCTGATATTGGAGAGTTATTATCAGACAAAAAATGATATTGAGGTTGAAGTCCTGTAGATGGTTTGGGAAATGTTATTCTAGTTTTATCTAAATAATCTCCACTTGGTTCAATTGGAGATGAGGGACTGTAACTGTATCTGAAAGGCTTCCTTCCTGCCGCTCCTTGTGATATACTATTATTGTTACCTGAAGAATCTCCCCAAGTAGATACTTTTTTTGTAGGTATATCAAAATTCACATTACTATCTGCTCTAAGCCATACCACTAAATCACTTATTGTATTAGGATAAACAGATTTTGGAGTGAAGCATCTTGTAAACATTCTCATGTCAAATCTCATTGTTATCCTACACAACTTATCGTTCTTATTATTCTTTATTCTTTCTATTTGTAATGATTCTTTATCTATATAAACCTGTGTTGGAGTAGGAGAAGATGTTGAAACATTAGGTATTACTCCACCAGAATACTCTATCAAAACATTATCTAACCATTCTAAAGCTAAATCTTGTAAGTTATCCCATCTTAATTGTAATGTAACTGCATTTTGAGCTGCTGTTTGATAAGTGTTATAAAACTCCATCTCTACATTATAATGTTCCCACCCTTCATAAATATCAGGCATCCTAGATGTAGGAGGAGTCATAATCATTAGGGGGTATATAGTATCGTGGTCTTGATTTACCTCTCCCTCATACTTAAAAGCACTATCTCCATAAGTCCATTTGCTTGTAGCAACAGTTATGAAATCTGTTAGTCTTGTGATAGCCATATCTTTTTATTGTTTTTTCTGTTATATTTTTTTTTATTCAAATGTATTTTGTTTCCAATCATACCTCCATTCTTTTTGTCCTCTTGGATTTCTAACCATTTAACATACTCTTTTAACTTTTTGTTATCTTCTTCTGATATTATCATGCTATTTTATTTGGATTCCTAATTTTATCATTAACAGCAGCTTCAAAATCTTTTGTTGCTGTTTGCCAACTCATATATGTTAATACTTTATATAAATTTGCATCTTTTACTGAATCTATACTATTTTTATCCCCTTCTGTAAATACTCCCTTTTCTGCTATACTATACAAACTATTTAACCAACCATAAGGCTGTATAAATTTTTTATACTCTCCCGCTGTTCTTACTCCACCTGTTGGAGTTGGTCTTGAACCGAAGATATTTGAAAATGATTGGTCAATTTGAGATTTTGTATGCTTAAAAAAAAACTGAACTCCCAAATAATATCCATTGTAAGTAACTTAAATCTCTCTGTTTTCTTATCTATCGCATCTTCATCATATTCTTCTCCTGCTCTCCTACATAAAATTGCCATCTGCTCTGGTAATACATCAAATACTCCATGTTTCATACTCTCAATAGTCATATCTAACTGTGTAGCTTCAATATAATCCCCAAAAGTGTTATCAAACATAGCTTCTTTAGGGAAAAAGTACTTTTCTTCTTCAAACATAAAACCATCTACTCCCATAGGTTTATATTCCTCGGTTACCTTACCTATAAACTCCATAGCTCTACTAATACTATCTACATCACATCTTTGTAGTGTATTATCATCAATTTTTGTTATATATTGAAAAATCTCAGTATTCATCTTTAACATTTCAACTGTACTAATTTTAGCGAATGGTTTTTCTTCATCAAACTCCCCTTCTTTTAATTTAGCCCTATGTTTTTGTTCATTACTTTTAATAATATCATACCAATCACACCAATACTCTAATGTAATGTCCTTCCATTCTGTAGGAACTTCATATTTTTTACCATCAATATCTAATGTTACCATAAGTCTATTATATTTCTTTTAATTTAACTTTAAATTCATCACTTACTCTATCTTCAGCGTATATATCGTATGTCTCCCCAATTATTTCTGAGGTTTTTCTAAATAATTTCTTTTTCAATATTTCAACATCTTTACTTATAGATTTTCTTTTTATTCCCGATAAAAATCCAACAGATGAAAATACTACTAAGTTTGGAATCATATATCTCCATTCATTCATTAAAGATGTCTGTTTTTCATTATCTTCTCTAAATTCATTAGAATATGTTATTATTGATTCTAGCGTGTCTATAAAATCTCCAAATTTCCCCGCTTCATGCTCTTCAGTGATGTGATAAATAGAAGCTTTAACATATTGCAAGTATTTTTCTAATATTTGCTTGTGTTTTACGTTATCGCATACTATTTCCATAATTTTAGATAAATTTGTACAAAAATAAGATATTAAATAATACAAACCACGAAAAAAAAGGAAATCTACGAAAAATATACAATTTTACCAGAATTTGACCAAATTTCTCTGTTTACAGCCATTACAAGACAATCTACCATATCATCATGCTTGCCTGATGGAAATTTAACACATTGTTGTATAAATGATTCGTTCCAATCCCCTTTTAACAAAGTTACTCGCTCAGATTCTAAACTTGCGCTTATATCTTGTACTCTAGCTACCTTATCTTTAGTTGGAGGTTTATCTTCTCTAATATTTAACCCTGTTTCTCTTTTTAATGTTTGAACTATTGACTTACCCGAAGCTTTTGGCTCTACATATATCCTGCTGCTATTTGTATATCCATTCATCTGTACCCACTCAGGAATAAATCTAATTAAATCAGGGAATGTTTTATGAACATTTATACAATTAATAATCTGCCATTTATTATCTAAATAAATATAAGCTAATAATGCTGATGGGTCGTTCTTTTGATTTTCAGTATATGCTGGGTCTATTATAAAATTCACATTTACTCCATTATTTTTTTTAGAATACTCATCTATCTTAAACCAATTACCCTTAATCAATCCTGAATTTAGAGGAGTTGGAGTTTGCATTAGCTGACCAGAATACCCATAAGTACCTAAAGCTTCTTTATAATCTTGTAATATATCTCTACTAAACCTGTCTGTCCAAAATAAATCATCTTCATCATAATATTGAGTTAAAGAAGATGGTTTTACATCATCTGACAATTCTGCGGGTATGCAAATGTGTTTATACTTCAATCTTGTGTTTATACCATTAACTAAATAACCGCTTAAGTCATTTTCATGGATTCTTTGCATTATTATTATTCTGACCCCCGTTAGTGGATTATTTAACCTAGAGTAAAATGTTGTTCGGTACCACTCGTTCGCATTTTCCCTTTCTACTTCAGAAGCAGCGTTTTTCGGAGAAACGGGGTCATCTATAATTAGGAAATCTGCTCCCTGACCTGTAATGGTACCTCCAACAGATGTAGCTCTTCTCATTCCCATATAGTTATTCTCGTATCTAGCTTTTAAGTTCTGGTCTTTCTTTATATGGAATATTTCTCCCCATCTTTCTTTATACCAATCACTTTGAATAACATCTCTTGATTTAGTTGCGTGTTCTATAGATAGGTCTGCAGAATAAGAAGCTGTAATAAATCTAAGCTTAGGGTCTCTAATCCAACACCAAACAGGAAACAGTACCGTAGTAATTAAAGATTTAGTTGAACGGAAAGGTACATTGATAATAATATCTTTCTTTTTTGGTTTTCCTTCAATAATTCTTTCTGCTTCCTCTTGTAATAAATTGCATAGATATTTATGATGCCAATTTGTTGATAGTGGTACAGATGGTTCTACAATATGCCAAGACATCTTAAAAAACTCATAAAATGACATCTCACATAACTTTTGCTCAATAGCAAGTTTTATAGGGTCGTTATTCGCTGTACTCATCTAATCTTTTTCTCAATTCTTCAATAGATACATCTTCATTAAAATCAACCTTGATTCTTTTAGATGTATTGTCTGTAATCTCAGATGATGAGAGTTTAGGTACTGTATAGTTCATTAATTTCGCAACAGCATTTATATATGCTTCAGGGTCTTTATCAAATAGTTTCTCTAAAGCTAATTTAATCTTTGTTGAGTGTCCCTCCAAAGCCCAAGCTAAAGCATTTCTACTCATCGCAGTTGTTTTAGCTTTTCCCCTTGTTGGTTTAATTTCCTCTATCTCTTTAGTTAATGGAGGTAAGTTTCTTGATTTTGGTTTAAGCATTTTTTCCCCATCTGCATTCTCTTTTATATTGTTCTCCATATCATCCATATTGCTATCTAATCTTAATCTTCTTCTTAACTCCTCTTTTTCTTTATCTTTCATAGTATTATATTTAATATTACAAATAAACAAAATATAATTATACCAATAACGAAATTTATAGAAATAATATAAAATTCAACTTTAAATTTTTATTTATATTATACCTAGCCTTATCCTTATCCATATCTTTATCTTTATATATAAGGGTACTATAAACTATTACCCAACCCTTCCCTAACCCTTGATATTTCCCCTTTTTTCGTAGTTATTAAATTTCATTCCCCTAACTTGTGCTTACATTTGTATTACATTTGTATTTCCTAGAAAACATCCTAACAATCTTTCTTAACTTACTAATTATCTGTTTAATATGGATATAAAATTGAAGTTCAAAATTTATTCTGTATGTGTACACCCTTAAGAAAGGCGGCTTCAAAAATTGACGGAATTGCCAAAATATCCCGAATTTAAGTAAAAATATCCAACTTTTTTAACAATTTGAGAGAAAATTAAAGAAAATACAAACTTTTTTAGTTTTTTTGTCGTTTTTTTTGGAATATCCAAAGAAAAAGCGCTAGTATTTCAATAGTTTTTTTATAAATTCTTTAACTTTCTTTCTAAATTATTTGTTAACTACAAAAGGCGAGAAATAAAAAAGTTATTATAACGATTGCTTTAATTGTTGCGCTCTCTGTTTGGAAGTTTGCCATGTGTTTAAATTTTAGTTATTAATTAATTATTTTTTCTTTTATATGTAATTATCCAATCATTGCCGAAGGCTATTCTGTATTCGTTTACTAATTTGATAGCTTCTTTTTTGCTGTCGGCCGTGTCTATATTTTCGTTACTGTATTTTGACATACCTATTATATTGTAAATTGTTTTTTGTGTTTTTGTTTTCATTTTGTTTTTGTTTTTAGTTATTAATATTTAGATTATTTAATTGTTTTAAGGTACCTTCGAATCCGGGTATATCTTCTATTTCCTCTATTACAGGAGATAATAAAAGTATAACTTTTTTTAAATCTTTTGCCAGTCTTTGAATCTCTGCAAATTTAATCTTATGGCAACCAATATATAAAGTTTTATTTTGTGCTTTTGTTATCGTGTAATATCCTATCTTTTGGCCTTTTAGATTTGCATTTATCTTCTCATCATTCCACTTCCAGAACTCTAGCGCTTTTATTGCCTTTTGTCCTTCTTCTAATGATATTTTAACATTCTGTGAAGTATGTATAAAATATCTTTCTTCATTATCTAGGTTTTGTTTATCATATTGCAAACTTAATAAATCATAATCAAGGCGTACAAAGTCGCTCTTCCCTAATCTATACATCCGTATTAATTGCTTTTGCCTTCTCTCTCTTTTGTTCTTTTGCTTTTGTTCTTCTTCTTTTGCTTCTTTCTCTAATATTGTTATATTGTCCATACTTTTAGCAATGTACAGGAACCTTTTCCAGTCTTTGGAACGTTTATCTATTTGGGCTTTTATAAAGTCGCTGTTACTCCATCTCACAAACTCTATTTTGTTGCTTTTGGCGTATCTTTGGAAATCTTGAAAATGGTTAAATATTCCTTTTATTGTCGCTATATATTCTAATTTTCTACTTTTTGCCCTTGGTAGCTTTGACACTAATTTTTCTGTTCTTCTGAGGGCATTTTTTATAAATATATCCTCGCTATAAAACTGTTTTTTGTGTCTTGAGGCGTGCTGTATTTCGCCTATATGTTTGCTAGTTGTAACGCTATAACCTCCGTTATTTATTAGAATCGCTCCTCCGTCAAGATGTAGGGCTAGTTTATAATGGTAGCCGTAAGAATAAAGAGAAGAGCGCTCAAAAAATGCGTTCCTTGTTTGGTTTTTTGCGTGCGTTTGTGATTTGTTTGCGAATAGATGAATAACTTCGCTAGAGCTTTGGAAGACTGTTTTCATTTTTTTTAGTTTTTAAGGGTTTTATTTTAATATGTTATATAAGAATAGATAAGTACGCAAAAGCCGATTAAAACGGTTGCAACTGCTATTGTTTCCGATATGTTTGCTATCCTTTGCGCTTTTCTTTGTCCTGGTGTTTCAAATTTGTACTTATGTAATTTTCCTCCGTTTCTTCGCATAAATTCCTGAACTTGATTTGATGGCAAAAATAAAACGGCGTTTGTCGCTCGGTTTGTTAGTTTGTAATCTTGTAAACTTTTTAGAATTGTTTTGTTTAGTAAATTTTTCATTTTTAAGGGGGGTTTTGTGGGGAGTTTTTAAGCTCCCCTAGTTATTTTTTATTTTCTATTTTCTGTTATTACTTGCTCCAGGATTATTTTTAAATCCTCTATAGGCGTCCAACTGACGAAATAGTCGTAAGTC
>Ga0209337_1000373_pt1 | contig 35791 bp, 34 predicted proteins | sample LinPmetageLP53_FD_184044 | JGI IMG/M metagenome (GOLD analysis project Ga0209337, IMG submission 184044) | Marine viral communities from the Pacific Ocean - LP-53 (SPAdes) (version 2) | ecosystem: Environmental > Aquatic > Marine > Oceanic | place: Pacific Ocean | collected 2010-02-08
ATAACAGCTTCTAGTTTATTTGCAGCTGTTTTAGGTATTTGTATGTGTCTTAGCTTACATAAATACTCCACATCCTCTGCACCATAAACTATCTGATTTTCCGTAAACGGAGCTCCATCTACACCTACAAACTTATTTCTTATCTCTTTATTTAAATCTTTATTAAATTCTCTTTTAACTAGATCTTTTAATCCAAATCCTATTCTTTTACCACAATTATTGACTAGCTCAGCAAGAAACGTGTCATACACCCCTTGACAAGTAATGTTAGACCATTTCTTGATGAACTTGTAGTCAAATTTAACATTATGAAAGATTTTAATTATTTCTCTGTTTTCTAGAACACCTCTTAAGGGCTCTATACTAACATGTCTTGTATCGATTACATATTGATTGTGCTCATCACCTATCTGGAACATAATCATCTTTTTAATTGTGAAGTCAAAGCCCTCAGTCTCTGTATCCACTCCAAGCTCACGCTTGGTTTCACAATATTTTACTGCTTCCTCTATTGTGGCTTCTTGGCAACACGGTAGTAATGCCTTTGGTCCTATAAAATATATCATTTAATTTAGTTTTTAGTTCTACACTGAATATAATCTACTAAGTAGCTTAGACCTGCCAATAAAAGTATAACAGGAGCTATTATATCCATAGTATGTAGATATAATTTAGGCATAACAAAGAAAACCAGGAGGATTTTCGTCCCCCTGGTTCTAGTAGCGTTAAATAGTCGTAGTCTATATAAACCATTTAAAATGAATAAGTTATGAGCATGTATAAAAGATCTTATTACAATCTAGTACAAAGATACAAAACTATTTTATAGTATCCATCATAAATATTAGATTATTTTTTTAAGATTTCTTTAAAACTTCTCTTAACTCATCAAATGTGCCTGATTTAGGTACATCAACGCCTTTTGGTACAGTCCACTCATAGCCATAGTCTGTATTATCAGCTTTAACTGTGAATGTACCTTGTTCTTTATAGTCTGGATCAGCTAACAACCATTGGTGTTTAGGCTCATCAGTGACTATAAATGTATTTGCAAATATAAATTTACCTTCGTGATAGTATTTTTGTCCTGTTTCAGGATTTTTCTTACAATCTGTGTCAGCATTATCAGCTTGCCACTCATCTTTAGGATAAATAGATTCTCTTACTTGTACTCTTAACGTTTTACCTTTGTTAAAAGAAGCAGTAAATGTTGGGTTAAGAATATTTAATGTTAATTCTTCTTTACCTCGACAGTTAACAAACCAGTCATCTCTTTCTGATACTTTAATACCAAAGAAAGCTTCTAATTCTGCGTAACCAATTGGCATCCAAGCATGTCTAGGCTTATGTGTGTATTGTCTTGTTAATGATTGAAACAATAACTTCAGATCACCAGACTGTTCAGGATCAGGTCTAACTATTTCTAGCAGTCTAATCTGAACTAGTCCAGCTTCTGAATTAGTTTTGATGATAGCTTGTAATAAACTATCACCGGTGTTTAAGGTGTCTGCATTACCAGATTCACGCAAGTTTGGCTTTTTCTTCATATTTAGTTATTTTATTAATAGAATAGTACTCTTTCTTGAGTTTCTTTTCTATCATATTAATAAACATCTTGATGAAAGCTTTCTTTGGCTGTTTAGCAGTTAAATGCTCTATTTTACATACTTTTAAAAGCGTTGTTAAAGCTTCTTTTGATCGTGGTTTATTTATATCCACACATACTCCTTTAAGTTTAATCCTCATGGTTTTATTATTTATTTATTATTAATTAAGTTAGTAAGCAGGACACTGGTATGATGTCCCGCATGATGCTAATGCTATTGATACTATTATCAATAACATGCAAAGTTGTAGTCTATTCATTTGTTTATTTATCTGTGGCTTTCACCATAAATTACAATCGCCAAAATAGCTGTCAGTCCAAGGATTAAACCCCAATGGTTTATCCAAATTGTTTGTAGTTTATTCATTATTATTATTTTAGTAAGAGTAATAGATAGGCTTACAAGTGCTGAGCATGCATCTCCAACAAATGTAATTTACTTGAACAACCTGCTCAACCTATCCGTTACAAACCTGCTAAGGTTAGTACTACTCTTTGATTCTTAGAATACCATCGCAGTATCCTTTATCTATTATATATTTACCGTCCTTTTCTTTTAGTTTTAAGAAATTATTACAATATTTACCAGTGTTCTGCCCAATGATTTTAACACCATCTGACATTACAGCTGTAACTATGGCAACATGACCGTATCCTCCGGTGCTAGCTCCCCACACAAGTATGTCATTAACTTGTGGTTTAGTGTCTCCATTGTGGTACTGAATCAGATTTCTTTCTGTATTTAGTTCACCACTTGGAATCTGCAGTCTAAAGTAATCAGCTGCATTTCCCCATCTATTTGGCATTGAATGTCCAAAATAATCATAGTAATAGCGTCTAACAAACTCAACGCATTGCCATTTCATTCCATACATGTAATCACCATCTAACGACCAATGTCTGTCATCACATGAATGATAACCATCGTTATAATAAACAGGTATACTATTGTAAGAACCAATTTGTTCTCCACAATCTATCTTAGAAGTAAATGAAAATAGGGTAAACAGTATAAAACCTGCTAAAATCAATCCTAAAATTGATCCTAATGCATTTAAAACTCTCTCAAATCTTGGCTTTGGTTTAGGCACATGATGTGAGTCACCATATGGTGGAATCTTATGTCCTTTGCTGTTTTCACAGTACCAGACTTCGTCTGTTTTACGCTTCATACTTTATTTACTTCAAGAGTAAAACATAAAAACATAAATGCAAGACCATATCCAGTCCATGCAATTGTTCCAAGTGATATACATGGTCGTATATGAAATAGAAACTTTAATTTAAATGATGTGTTCATTGTTTGTGTTGTCGGTTTGATCAGTTGACTCTTCTGTGTCAAGGTTAATTAAATTGCACTTCTTTAGTGCTGTTAGTACATCTCTTGCGTACTTGTTGTCCATACATATTTTGTGTAGAATAATACTCTGTTCACCTGATGCTAATCTACGAGCTTCAGGATTTAGTTTCCAACAGTTGTTCTTATCTATAGATACTAAGTCTTGTGTTACAATTTGTAAGTCTACATAATTGCTTCTTAATGTATCTAATTGTTTAGTAAGTTTAATGTTGTTCTGTAAATGATCTATCTTGTGTGTCATGTGTCAAGGGTTTTAGTTAATAATTAGTTTAGTTAATAAAAAACAGTTTGTCTTCTTGTTTAGGAATACGACGTTGCAATGTATATAAGTTTACGACTATTTGAGCTACATTACTCTAAAGCTATACGTCCTTTCTTCATTGTACCTAAGGATGGATTCGAACCACCTATTCCCCAACTTATTTACTACAACTGTCCACTCCCATTAGAGCTCTTCAGAGATAGCGACAAGGCATATTGCTTGTACTTAGGTAACCTTATGAAAAAGGCCAACAGAATAGTTATGACTGTTGATAAACCATGAAGTAAAACAACATATTGTATTATGTCTTAAGTCTAGTCTGTTGGCGCTTTGTGTTATATTATTATAATACATATTAAATAGATAGTTAGTGAAATGGTAGAAATAACAGTGTATGAGAGCTGGTCCACACACTCTCACACACAATTATAATAACATAGTTAGCTTAACTATTTAAAAAAAAGGGAACTTAATCCCTTTTCTTTTATACAAATACGATTGTATTTCTGTATTGTCCTGATATTTCTTTTACTGAAACCTGAACTTTTGTACCTTTTACTAATCTAGTATCAGTATGATTAACAGCAGTTGTGTCTGTTATATTACCACACTTGAACTCAGCTAATGTAAGTACTTTATCTTCTCCTTTCTTGGAGTATAAGATATTTTGATAATTACCTGTAAGAACACCATCAACATCAGCTGTATCCATAGGTAATTTAGTACCACCACCGAAAGCAGATGTTCTACCTTCCTTAATGTAGTTATTCATTTCTTGTCTAACTACATCAATAGTTTTCATTTCATTACTCATAATATATAATATGTATTTTATCCGTAAACCAACAATATGTTAGAATTTTAGATAAATGAAGGGGAGGACGTCCCAATCACTATATCCGATAGGGGTAATGTTTGGGGAGGTTTGTGCGCTCATCCCTAGAGTAAAAAAAATTTTTTATCTCATTTTATTTTTTTATTCCATTTAATTTAGTTTATCTTTGCACCGCAACATTATTCAGCCCTCGGTAACCATAAAAGGGCAAAGACATTGGATTGGTAGGTCTAAATAAGACTGAGATTTTCTCCGGTAGTTGCAAAAAAGTTAAGTATAAAACTTAATTGGGATAGATTACACATAAGTATGTGTGTTGAATTAACAACGATCTTATTATCCCTAGGTCCTTTGGAGCACTGTTAAGCGGAAATCTAAACTTGAAAGAGAAACGAAAGGGGGATAACTATATCCTTTTTTGAAATTATTAATTTGGTACTTATTAAGTGCCGCCTAAAACAAAAATTATGGCAAATTATTTAGATTTAACAACAAAATCAGCGGATGGTCCTTACCGCTTACCTAAAATTAAAGGTCAAATCAAACCAGTCCGTACTGTAGATGATACTACTACTTATTTATATGATTATATGAGTGGTGAAACTATCTTTGTAGATATGGGTGGAAATGTAGATATGAATGTATATTTACCTAATGCTAGAGCAGGGTTAAACTATACTATTGTAAATAAAAACATTAGTGCTGGTACTGGTAATTTAACTATTAATGCTCTTGCATCTGATACAATGAGAGTTATTAGTACAGCTCCTCAAGGTGTAGCTCAAACTGAAACAATTAAATTAACATTTGGAGCAGCAATAGTTAGTGGTAATACTATAAGTGTGAGTGTAATGGGTCAGACAATTACAACAGCTTTTACTACTAATAGTGATACTACTATGGCAGAATTTGCATCTTCAATACAAGCTGTAGCTCAAGTATCTACTGCAATAGTAACACAAGTAGGATCAGGTACAAGTAATGATCGTATAATTAATATTTCTGCTACAGATACTTTTATAGGTAATACTTTAAAAGTACATAGTGCAGTTGTTACTGGAGGAGCTTCTCAAGCTATAGTTCAAGTAACTACAGTAAGAGCAGCAAGTGCTTGGACAGGATTAGCGCATGTAAACAATCAAGCAGCAGATTATATTCAAATTGATACTGATGTAAGTCCTGGAGGAGAGTGGATTGAGCTTATTTCTGACGGAAGATATTGGTATGCTAAAATAACATCTGTATCTGCAGCTGGGATAACACCTGAAGGCTAAGATAAAGATTAACTTTATTTATAAATGGGCGGTATTAACATACTGCCCATTTTAATCTAAAAATTAAATTATGTTAAAATATATATGTAAATGTGGAAAGAAAAAAGAATTATCTAGAGCTACTTTAAAAATAATTGGTGGAAAAGTGCAAACACAAGAAGCATTATGTGAATGTGGTAATTATATGCAAGAATATGCAAAAAATTTTGGAGGATTCCCTAATATAAAAAGAACAGAGCCTACTCTAAATAAAAATTAATTAAAAATCGTTTGGTTGTATAACAAAAAAGTTTATATCTTTGTCAAAAATTAAAAATATATACTATTATGAAGTTTACACCAAACAAAAATTGGATACTTATACCAGATCCAACCAAAACTAAGACAGATTCAGGAATTATATTAGATGAGGCTACCGCAAAGTCTCAAGCTACTAATGTGCTAGTTGTACATTCAGTAGGACCTGAGTGTGAGTTCGTAAAAGCAGGGGATACAATTATGATTGATCCTAGAACAGAAGCTGTAAGAGCTCCTATTGAAGATACTACGTATTTATTAATCCAAGAGTTTCAAGTATTAGGTAAATTTTAAAATGGAACTTAACGGAACAGTTACAATCAGTCTTAAAGACTACAATAAACTTACACAAGCTTATCCTAAAGTTGAACAATCTAGAATAAGTTTATATGAGGCTTCTAAAGAAATAGAAGTCTTTTTATCTTTTCTTTGTACTAGAGAAACGATAGATGATTATGTTGGAGAGTTTAATAGACAATCTCAACATGCTCAAATTATTATTGTAGATGATAAGGCTAAAATAAAATTTAATGAAGAGAATAACAATAAAAGCTGATACAACTTTAAAATATTTACAGCTCTGGAATGGAATATTTAATCTAACAGATATGGAAATACAAGTATTATCTGCACTGATAGATAAAGCAGAATCTTTAGATGACATATGTAATGCATCTTTAAAAAAATCTGCGGCTGTAGTTTTAAAAATAGATGATTATAGAACTTTAAATAATTATGTAAAAAGATTAAAAGATAAAGGGGCTATAAATTTAAAAAATAAAATTTATAAATTAAATACATTATTAAATCCAAAATTAAATGAAGTTTACATCACTATTCAGCATGATTAACAATGAACTAATAACAATTTACCCAAACAGGTATTTTGTTATTATGATTTATCAAAATATGGAAGGTAAGTTTAATAAGTTAGAAATAGAAAGTTTATATGACGAAGAAACCAAAGAAGCCATCTTTGATTACGATGGTGAAAAATTTTGCTAAAGATTCAGCACAATTTATAAAGCAAGGGGCACCCATGTGTTCTACAGAAGAATTTGAAGAAAGAATGACTATCTGTAAATCATGTAAACATTTAACAGAAGAAGATAAATGTGGATTATGTGGATGTTTTATGCCTGTAAAAGCTGGATGGAAAACAACAGAATGTGCAGATAATCCTAAACGTTGGCATGCATTAATAGGTCCAGACGCTCCAATAGATTTAGTAGATTCTGAAAATAAAGATATTAATCCTAATGATGTAGTTACAATAAGTGGTCACTCAGCAGAATCATTAGCAAAAATAACAAGAGACAATATAAATAGATTAAAAACTAAAAGTGGTAAAAAATAAAAAAGATCTTATATTATTTCTTGCTGATAAATATAATTTAACTATTAAAGAAGTAGAAAAAATAGTAATGCATCAATTTAAATTTGTTGCAAATATAATGAGTAAAGGAAATTTTGAAACTGTAAGACTTCCATATTTTGGAAAGTTTTCAGTTAATCAAAAAAGAGTTAAGTTTATAAATAAATTAAAAAATGAAACCTCAAAAAAAACGAGTAAAGATTAGATCTATTTTTCATAACTATATATCTGTAGTTAAAAAAGGAGATACATTATATCGTATGAGTCCAAGAGGTGTTTTTGATGAAGGTATGCCTAATTTTACAGATTGGGAAATATTAATAGATGATATGTATGCTAATGGAAATGATGAAACTTTTTATGTTAAACATTACACACATGGTCCAACTCCTGTTAAACAAATATTAGAAAATAATATAATAGTAGATAGAAACTTAGATGATTTTAAATATATTACTATTCCTAGTGCAAATAAAATAGAAGCTTGTAAATTAAGATTATTAACTTTAATGAAAGGTTTAGATTTTACAGTTAATGTAGTTATAGAAGGAATTAAAATGGAAGTTCCAAAGACTTCTAATAAAAAACTTTCAATAGAAGATGCAAAAAAATTAGTACAAGATCCTGGAAATTATTTTAAATTAAAAGATGATTAATAAAGAATTACTAGAAATAGTAGACAACAAAGCAGTGCCTAGTCCTTATACAAAAACTATTAAGGAATTTAAAGATTTAGATTATAAGTCTCTAGCGTATGTATATTTTATGGTAGATTATAGATCTCCTTATTCAGTTTATGAATATCAAGAACGTAAAAAAGAGATAAAAAACAGTATCTTTGACAAAAATTGGAAAGTAGATTCTAAAATAGATGCAGCTTGTTTAAAGTATGCAGAATTAATGGAAACCTCTGCTGTAAAATTATTAAAAGCAGCTAGAGAATCAATTATTAAATTAGAAAAATACTTTAGAGATATTGATCTTACAGTAGCAGATGATAATGGTAAACCTATATTTCATGCTAAAGATTTAATAAATAATTTAGAAAAAATGGGTAAAGTTGTAGAAGGTTTAACTAGATTAGAAGATCTTGTAAGAAAAGAAGAACAAGCCAACAATAGTAACAGAGGTGGCGTAGAAGTAAATAAATACAGTATGTAATGGATGATTATAAACAATATGAAGAAGATTTAGAATTATATAGTAAAGCTATGAATAATGCTTATTACTTAATAACTAAACAAAGAACTTTAGATGATATATATTATGAACTAGAGAGTAAAGAAATAGCAACTTTTCCATTACCTTTTAATCCAATAGAAGAAGATGGTAAATCTCATGATGTACTTGATGTTTTAATTGAATATTTTACATCTACTGAAGAATATGAAAAATGTTCTAAGTTAGTAAAAATTAAAGATCTATGTCCGAGAAATTTCTAGACATAGATAGAATAAGACCAGCTGCTAAATTTTTTGAGGAGAACGGATACTATACAGAAAGTCTTCCTGGAACTAAAGATTATTATGATCACTGGGATGAAGAACAAAAAAGATGTCTATATGGTTATATGACAGATGACATTCACGTTACAGGCTTTCATTATTTTTATTTAAACTATTGTCCTATTGATAGAGCTGTAGATGAAGTATTACCTGATGGAACTACTCAATCTAAACGTGAAAGAACATTTCCTAGATTTTATGATGGTGACTGGGAATATTTTCAAGAAATAGATAAAGCAAGAGCTAGCAATAAACATATGATTGTATTAAAAGCAAGACGTAAGGGATATTCTTACAAAGCTGGATCTATGTTAGCACGTAATTATTTCTTTGTACGAAATAGTAAGAACTTTGTATTTGCTGGGCAAAAAGAATATTTAATTGGTGATGGACTTCTATCTAAAGCATGGGAGTTTTTATCTTTTATAGATGATAATACTGCATGGGCTCAACCAAGATTAAGAGATAGAGAGATGAGTAAGATGTCTGGTTATAAAAAAAAGATTAATGGTATTGAGATAGAAATGGGAATGAAATCTCAAATTATGGGAGTATCATTAAAAGATGCACCAGATAAAGTAAGGGGTAAAGCAGGTGAGCTTATATTTTTTGAAGAAGCAGGTTCATTTCCAGGATTATTAAAAGCATGGGAAGTAACAATGCCAACAATGAGACAGGGGGCAAAAACATTAGGAATGATGATTGCTTTTGGTACAGGTGGTACCGAAGGAGGAGATTTTGAAGCAATGGAAGAAATATTTTATAATCCAGCAGCATATGATTGTATGGATTATGAAAATGTATGGGATGAAGGTGCAATGGGTACAAGATGTGGATATTTTATACCTATACAAAAGAATTTAGATGGGTTCATAGATAGTAATGGAAACTCGCAAGCGGATCCAGCAGTAGAATATGAAAAAGGAATGAGGGAGAAAAAGAAGGGTGCAGCAGATGCCAAATCACTAGACCAATACATCGCAGAGCACCCTTTCTCTCCTCAAGAAGCTACATTACAAGTTACAGCTAACTTATTTGACATTGCTACTTTGCAAGAACATTATAATAATATTAAAGCAGGAAATTTACATACAAAAGGAACTCCAGGTAGATTCTATTACAAAGGAGAAAATGTTGAGTTTAAACCTGATTATAATTTAAAACCTATTATAAAATTTCCACATAGAAAAGATGATGATAATACAGGATGTATAATTGTGTATCAAAATGCATATAAAAACAAAGAAGGTGTTACTCCTCATAATTTATATGTAATATGTCATGACCCTTATGGACAAAATCAATCAGCTGATTCATCATCGTTAGGATCTTGCTATGTTTTAAAAAGACCTAATAATGTATCTCAACCAGATGACATGATTGTAGCTTCATATGTAGGTAGACCTAAAACTCAAGATGAGTATAATCGTAATATGTTTATGCTTGCTGATTATTATAATGCAAAGATAGGATTTGAGAATGATCGTGGTGAAGTAATAGCATATGCAAAAAGATTTAGAAAATTACATAAATTACAACCAGAGTTTGAAATGTTAGATAAAAAAGAATTACAATCTAGACGAGTTAGACGTACATACGGCATGCATATGACAGAGGCTAGAAAGCATCAAGGTGAGATATATATAAGGGATTGGCTAAATTCTTTACGAGGAGTTGATGAAGATGGAAAAAAATTACTAAATTTGCAAAAGATTTATGATCCTGCTTTAATACAAGAATTGATAAAATTCAATCATAAAGGGAACTTTGATAGAGTAATGTCCCTTATGATTGGTATGTATCATACTAGGGAACTATATAATGCTGAGGTCTCAGACGTATACAATGATAGATCTCAAGATGCTTTTTTTAACAGAGAACACTTTTAATTATGAATATACAGGATACAAATACACACTACCAGATTCCAAAACAAAAAATATCTAGATCTAAAAAAACTGAAAAATGGGGTCGAGAATGTGTTGAGGCTTATATTAGTTTATCTGATATAGGAGGATTTACTTCTAGACGAGGTAACTTAACAACATTATATGATTTTTATAATGGACATATTTTAGAAGAAGATTATAGTTATGTATTAAAACCTTATGGAAAAGCTAGAAGAAACTTTCCATCTAAAATACGTAACTATCCTATTATTAAACCTATTGTAGATTTATTATTAGGAGAAAAAGCTAAACGACCTATAAATTATACTGTAGCTGTAGCTAATGCTGATTCTGTTTCTATAAAAGAAGAGCAAAAGAAAGCTAAGATAATGAAGATAATGCAACAACGTTTTATTAATAAACTTAATGAAACAGAAGGAGCACCTCCAACTAATACTGCATCTAGAGAAGTAGAGATGCCTCAACATATAAATGAATTATTTGAATCTAGCTATGTAGATAAAAGAGCATCAATAGGTCAAAATGCATTAAGTTATTTAATGTATCATCAAAATATTAATCATAAGTTTCAAAAATTATGGTTTCACTTTTTAGTGTCTGGAGAAGCATATACACATAGAGGAGTACATAACAATGAAGTTTTTTATGATGTAGTAAATCCATTAGATGTAGATTATGATAAAGATCCAGATGTAGATTTTATTGAAGATGGAGATTGGGCATTAATTAGAAAAGACGCGCACGCGAGTACTATCATAGATATATACAGAGATTATTTAACTCCTATCCAAATAGATGAGTTAGAAAATCCAGCAGAAAATCAAGATGGTACTATGTTATTATACGGAGCAAACCCTTCTAGCAATAGAGGAGGTAGATCAAGATTAATTGAAGTTATTACTGTGTATTGGAAAAGTATATCTAAAATAGGATTTATGAGTTATCCAGATCCTGAAACAGGAGATATAGAACAAATAGAAGTTCCAGAAAATTATAAGATGCCTTCAGAATTAAAAAAAGCTGGGGCAGTAATAGAATTTGATTGGGTTCCAGAAGTATGGGAAGGAACTAGAATAGGTCAAGATACTTTTATTAAAGTTGGTCCTACAACTAATCAACGAAGATCTTTAAATAATCCTGGACTTTGTAAATTACCTGTTAATGGTATTAAGTACTCAGAAATAAATGCAGACAATGTATCTTTAGTTCAGTTAGGTGTTCCATATCAAATTAATTATAATATTTATAAATATAGAATGGAGGTAGCTATTGCTAAATCTAAAGATATTATTGCTCAGTTTGATATTAATATGATCCCTAAGAAATGGGACATGGATAAATTTATGTACTATATTGATGCAATTGGTATTGCTTGGGTAGATTACAACAAAGAAGGAATACAATTAAATCCACAACATCAAACTGTTATGGATTTATCTATTAAAACTATACAACAATATGTAATATTATTAGATTCTATTTTATTAGAATGGGAAAAGTTATCTGGAGTTAATCGACAAAGACAAGGGCAGACTGGAGAATATGAAGGTAAAGGTATTACTCAACAAGCAATTATGCAATCTTCACATATTACTGAAGATTACTTTAGAAAAATATCTACATTAGAAGAAAAAGATATGCAAGCTTTATTAGATTATTCTAAAGTAGCTTGGGTTCAAGGTAAAAAAACTTCTTATATTATGCCTGATGGAACAGTAGAATATTTAGCTATTAATCCAATAGATCATATGGAATCTGAGTATGGTATATTTGTTACAGATGCAGGACAAGATATTAATAAGAAACAAAAAGTAGAAGCACTTGCACAATCAATGATACAAAACGGTGTTCCTGCTTCTATTGTAGCAGAAGCTATTGATTCAGATAGTTTTACTCAAATAAAAGAAAAAATTGCTAAAGCAGAAAAAATGACTCAGCAATTACAACAAGCACAAGAACAAGCTCAAAATGAACTGCAAGAAAAACAAATACAAGTACAACAAGAAAAAATGGCATTTGAAGCTGATCAAAATGATAAAGACAGGGCTACACAAATTGAAGTGGCACTTATACAATCTGACTCCACTGATACAAATGCTGCTATGAAAGCAGGTTTAGAGCAATTAGAAATAAGACGTAAATCTGAAGCTGATAGAAGTAAAGCTAATTTTGAAAAAGGTAAAATTGAAATAGATAACAAAAAAATTGCTGCTGATATTAAAATGAATAATGATGATAACAGTGTAGAACAACAAAAAATAGCAGCAATGGTTAAAGCAAAACAGAATGGCTCTAACCAATAAACAAAAAAGAACTGTAATAGAAACCGCAAAAGCTAATGGTTATAAAGGAGATTATACGTCTCTTTTTAATCAAGTTGAGTCTAAACAAGTATTTAATAATACTGCTCCTGGTATTCCTGTACCACAACTAACAAAAGAAGATATTAATTTTGCTGAAGCAGATGATTATAAATTTAATCCAAAATCTTTATTAGTAGATAGAACTCCTCATAGATTTAATGACAATGATAATTTTATAACAAGTGATCATAGTGTTAAACCTAATAATAAAAGTATTCTCAGATTTTTAAATGACCCAGAATATACTCCAACAGCTGAACCTAATATGGGAGCTAATGGTGGTTTAAAAAAATATGATGAAGGAGGAACTCCTCATGATCACCCACATCCTACTACAGATGCTGAAACAGAAACAGAAACAATTCCTGTAGAAGAAACAATTCCTGTAGAAACTGAAGACGAAGTACAAACAAGACGTAGGCCACAAAATCCATATGGAGCTGCTGGTAGGTTAAACACATATTTACAGTCTGAAGCGTATGGGCCTTCTCAACTAAATAATACTCTTAAAATGCAAAGATTTCTTGGTTTAGAACCAGATGGAAACTTTGGAGATAGTAATAAAGAAAAAATGCTTAGTTGGTCTAATAAAAATTTAAGCTCATTACCAGTTTATGATCCTAGCTTTAGAACAATGAATATAAAATGTAGTGGTAAAGAATGTTCTGAACAAACTACTAATACATTACAATTATTATATCCTCAATTAGATAGAGATCAATTAGACCCTGATCACAGTTGGTATAGAAGAGATAGAATATTAAAAAATGGAGGGACAGATCTTTGGAGTCAAGATGTAGAAAATATTAATAAAAATTCTAGAGACGAAAGATCAGATCTTAGTGGTATTCCTCCTATGGAAGTATGGAATACTTTTCAAGTTGGAGATATTGTAAGTATGGATAGTCGTTATCGTGAACGAGATCCAGATGAAATTGAACAAGATAATGGCCAAGTTTATGATGGTTCTGAACATACAGGTTTTATAATAGGTAGAGATCCTAACACAGGAATACCTTTAGTAATGCATGGATATAAAGGTAAGATGGAAGTAGATCCACTTAATCAAATTTCTTTAGGAAATCCTTCAAGCTATAATAATCCTGATTATATTATTGCTGGTGTATCTAGACCTAAAGCTGTAGGAAATGCAGAAAATAATAATTATACTTTTGATAAATTAAATTTCTTTTTAGAAAAAGATGATTTTGCAACTCATAATACTTTTGCATTTGATGAAGATTATTTAACAAATATGAATGAAAAAGAATTAGCAGTAGCTAATCAATTTACAAATTTTTTTAATGGTAGTACAAGAAAACGTAAAGATGGATTTTATGATGAAGATGGTCGTTATGAATCATATAATATTCATGAAGTTTTAACTGAAACTGATTCATTAAATCAACTTGCTGTAAATAGTAGTGCAAGTATAAGATTTGGTGAGAGTCGATTTAATGACTCATATCCAATACAAAAAATTTCAAATATAACTGGTTATAGTAAAGATGAAGTTAGTAGAGCAGCTATGATGACTTGGGGATTTTATCAAAATGAATCAGGAGATGCGCAAGGAATAAGAATAGGTAAAGGGATGGAATGGATTAAAGATAATATGAGTACTAAAAATGCTGCTAAATTAAAAGCATTAAAAAAAGGGGATATTACTTGGACTCCTAAAGTTTATAACCTTTTAGATTTTACAGCAAATGAAGAAAAGTATATGTACAGCGCACAACAAGAGCCAAGTAGAGGTATACTACGTATTAAATATAATATGCAAACTAAAGATGGTGAGGGTAATACAACTAGAGTAGGTGCTTGGGCATCAAGTTATGGAATATATGACAGCGAAGATTTAATTTCAGAAGATGAAAAGGAAAATTCATTAATAACTGGTGTTGCTGGTACAGAAGGTATTCAAAATTCTTTTGCAATGGGAACAATGTTAACTTTAAGCTATTACGAAAATATAAGAAGAAAAGAAGGATATGATCCTGAAACTGAAACTTACAAAGGAGTTCCTATTGATTATGTAGTAGCAACAATGCATAAGGGATTAAATTTAAATTCACAAGCAGGAGATGGAAACACTATATTACAAAATTTACAAAGAGGAGATAGAGGTTATTCTAATGTTACAATAAATACTGCAAATAAATTATCGTATACTACAACAAAACTAGATCGAAAGTATCTTGAAGAGAATAGACCTATAGAAGCAATACTAGATGCAAAAACTATTTCTAGTGATAACTATCCTTTTAAATCTTCAATAAATTTTATAAATGATAATAAATAAAAGTGTTATATAATAAAGGCAAAATCAGTAAACTAAAAAAAACTAAATAACTATAAATAACTATAATATTAACCATAAATTTGCACAAAAATAAATAGATATGTCAAACGAAAACAAACTAAAACTAGAAGACATTACTTTTGATGATTTCATTAGTGATGGTATAGAAGCCCCACCTGCTCCTGCAGCAGAGATTGAAGAAATTGAAAAACCTGAAAGTGAACCAGCTGAAATAGATGGTAATCTTGAAGAAGAAGTAGAAGAAGAAATAAAAGAAGAAGTTGTTGAAGAAGTTGAAGAAAAGCCAGCAACTGAAGAAGTAGATGAAACAGTAGTAAGTGAAGTTCTTTCTCAATTAGGATATGAATTTGAAGAAAATTTTGAAGATACTTCTGACGGCTTAATTAAATTAACTAAAGCTGTTGGTGGTAAAATGGCAGAGCAACAATTAGATAATTTATTTGAAGCTCATCCAGAAATTCAAAAACATTTAGATTATGTTTTAAATGGTGGTAAATCAGAAGAATGGTTAAAAATGTCTAATCAGATTACAGACTTTGAAGGTATTAAAGTTACTGAGGATGATCAAAGAACTCAAAGAGCAGTATTAGGTGAGTACTTTAAATTAAAAGGGCATGACTCTGAGTTTATAAATGAATTATTAGATGACTATACAGACACTAATAAATTATATGACAAAGCAACTAAAGCTAAAGGAGCTCTTACAAATTACTACGGTAAAAAAAGAGAAGAATCAATTGCTAATGAAAAGCAAATGAGAATAGCAGAACAACAAAAACAAAGAGATTTTTGGGATGATATAAATGATACAATATCAAACTCAAAAGATTTTGCTGGATTGACTGTTCAAGAAAAAGATAAGAATAAATTTTTTGATTATTTAACAAAAACAAATCAAGAAGGTGTGACTGAAAGAGAGCTTGCTCACAAAAAGTCTACAACAGAACAAAAGTTAGCTATTGATTACTTAATGTTCAAAGGATTTAACTTAAAAGATATTATCGCAAAAAAGGCTAAAACAGCCAATGCTCAAAGTTTGCGAAAAAAGATTAAGTCTAATAAATCAGTTAAAAGTGCAGCTCGCCCTAAAAGGCAGTCTGGATTTGATGTTGACAGTTTAGATTTAAATTTGGGTAACCTATAGTGTGCAAAAGGAGCCAGGTTATCATAACCCTTTAAATTAATTTAAAATGCAAGTATTAAAAACTTATTACAATGATGCGCAAATGACGGATACAAATTCGTTAGTAAATGCGTTATTGGAAAAGCCAGCTGAGCTTTCTCCAATCATCACACACCTTGCAGGAAGGGAAGACAGAAAGTTTCCGTTAACTATGTTAACTGAAGGAGTTGGTAACACTAAGTCCATCGATAGATGGGAATATGAATACCGTGTAAAATCTCATACTGTCCATACTCGTCCATGCGCGGCAGCAGCAGTAGGAACAGGAATTGGAGGCTCAGTCTTCACTTTATCTTTTCCAGACAAATGGTTTGTATTTCCATATACACTAATCTCTAACGAAGGTACTCAAGCTAGAATTATGGCTGAGCCAGTTGCTTCAGGAAGTGGATATGACTATACAATGCAATTAGTAGATCCATCTGCAACAGCAGCTATTGTAGCTTCTGAAGGAGCTATCGGAGCAATCTGGGGTCAATTATATGCTAACGTAGGAGTTGATTTCTCTAGAGGAAATGCTTCTAACTGGTCTACTCCAGGTATGGTTAGAAACAAAATTGGTACAATTAGAAAATCTTATCACTTCGCAGGAAATGCTAAGAACTATGTTGCTGAATTTGCTCTACCTACTAAAGGTGGTAAAACTACCAAAATGTGGATGGACTATGAAGAGTACTTACACATGCTTTCTTTCAAAGAAGAGTGTGAAATGCTTTACTGGTACGGAGAAAAAACTTATGGTAACAATGGAATAGTAAACATGACTGATGAAAATGGGCAACCAGTAATCACAGGTCCTGGTTTATTACAACAAATTATCAATAAGGATACTTACTCTACTTTAACTGAAGCTAAATTAACTAACCTTATTGGTGACTTATTCTATGGAATGAGTGATGCTAACAATAAAAGTGTTACGTTATTCACTGGTATCGGTGGAGCTAGAGAATTTGACAATGCATTAAAATCTTACACTGGTGGTTTCGCTGCTGGTTGGACAGTAAATGCAGAAAGTAAATTTATTACTGGATCAGGACGTTCTTTAGGAATGACTGGTTACTTTACAAGTTATGACCATATTGATGGACATACAGTAAATGTGGTTAAGCATCCAATGTTTGACCATGGTCCTGTAGCACAAGCAAGAACTAAACATCCTGTTACTGGCTACTCTATGGAATCATACAGAATGGTATTTGTTGACACATCTTCATATGATGGTCAAGGAAACATTCAAATGATTAACAAGAAAGGACGTGAATATCTAAGATGGGCAGTTGCTGGATCTGTTGTTCCAAATGGTTTTGGATCAAGTGATTTAAGAGCTTCTGACATCGACGGCGCAAGCGTGCACATGTTGAAAACAGCTGGTATCGTTCTGAAAAGATTTGATACTTCTATTGACATGGAATGTGTACGAGTGTAATGATGGGCGTTAACTAACGTTTTCGTAGTCTATATCTAGTTTTTTGTAAGTTGATGGGGGTGTCAAAACCCCCACCATCTTATTATCATAAAGAAAGTAAGGCAGAGTATTCTTACAAGCCTGAAAGGAAATCAAAATAAATTTAATAATTAAAAGAACAAACAAATGCAAAAGAAAATAATAATTTTGCGTAAGGAGCCAGATGGGCCTTTACCAAAAGAGATCAGAGCAGAATCAAGAATGTACATTAGTAGTGTATATAGAAATAGACAACCTTTAAAAGGTATATCTATAGAAGAAGAAAAAAAATATTTAAATGGTATTTTAGATGTTAATCCTGACCATGTTGATTGGCCAAAACATATAAAAGACTATTGGGCAAACATGTCAATAATGGTTGGATACGGAGGAGTAGAGTTAGATGTTTCTACTACTGAAGATGGAGAACCAATAAATATTGAAGATTGGATAAGATACAAATGGATAATGAAACATCCGCATGTAGCTCTTAATAAAGATGAGATGCAAGGTAAAATGAGATTTTTTATCAAAGACACTCAAAGAGATTTAAGAACAGCGAATAATAAAATTCAAACTTTAAAAGATGCTGATAAAGTATTTATTAAAGTATCAGATAATAAAGATGAGATGAGAAGAATCTATCGTATGATGGCTTCAGATAATCCTGACAAGTTAACTGACTTAGAAGTTGAAAATAGATTATACGCTTTGAAAACAGATAAACCTGCAAAGTTTATTAGAATTTCAACAGATAAACATTTAAAGTTAAAATCTGAAATTGAAGAAATGATAAGTTTGCAAATATTAAGAAGAATAGGAAATCAAGTAATATTTCAAGATGAAATTTTAGGAGATACATTACAAGATACTGTTATTCATCTTAATGATAAAAAGAATTCTGGTAAGTTAACAACACTAAGAGCTCAACTAAAAGAAGCAGCTCTTTAAAACTATAAATTATGGCAATAGAAATAAGGAATACAACAGAACATTTATTGAGTGAAAATCCTAATATGGCTAAAGATATAAATTTACTTCGTAGAAATGATTTATTATCTAAAGGTGTTGGTGGATCTAAAACTATAAGTGGTGCTGCTGCACAGTCTGTAGCTGCTGGTACTTATTGGGCAGTTATGATGATAAAAGAAACTGCATTAACAACATTTACTATGACTAATAGTCAGTGTGTAACAGGATTAACATATCCAGCAGGAACTTGGATTTACGGTGATATAAGAACTATTACTGGAAATTCAAGTGGAGCATATATTCTCTATTATGGAGACGCAGCGCTATAATGAATTTAGGACAAATGCATATATCAGTACAGCATGGGGTTGACAAAATCAACTCCATGCATTCTGATTTATTGCTACCTGAAGAAATTGACTTAGAATTAAATAAAAATATACAAAGATTTATTAGTCAACGTTGGAATGCAGGAGGTAATAAATATAGACAAGGGTTTGAAATGTCTCAAAAAAGAATAGATGATCTTAGAACTTTAGTTACAGAATTTTCTGCACCTACTGTTTATAAAGGGCATGTATACAAAAAAACTTTTATAGATGCTTCATTTTTACCTAAAGACTATTTACATTTAATAAACTTAAAAAGTCTTGTATATAATTATAATTGCAAACCATATAATTATAATATAGATGTTGTTGCTGTAGGTAAGCAAGTTATAGAAATGGAAATTGATGTTACTACTATAAACATAAGTGGTTATACTAGTTATATTGGAGCTTTTTTATCTCATGATATAACAGGAAATATTCCTGTAACATTACCACCAACAAATGCTTTAACACTTCCATATACAGGAGCTGATAATATAACTGCATTTAAAGCTTGGGTTACAAATCCTGCAAATTGGACTGCAGATGTAAATGCTGTTGGTTATGTTACAGTTGGTTCAAGTACTGTAGTTTCTGTAACTTTAAACGCAGGAGTAACTACATTTGGTGGATCTACTGTATTACAAGTACCTGCTCCTGGTAGTGGTCCAGCAACAAGTTTACCTTTAGGTCCTATAACTTCAAGCAATGTAGCTGGATTTGGACCTAGTTTTATATTTGCAAATAAAAGAATTAATGGTTTAGATAGTAATGGAAATCCTTTACCATATGTAAGTGATGTGTCAATGAATAAATTTGTACAACATGACGATATATTTAAAATGTTATCTGATCCTTTTAACAAAACAAAGATAAGTACTCCTGTTTACACTATAAAAGATGATCACATAGAAGTATATACAGACGACACATTTATTGTAGATGCAATAAAAATGACTTATTTAAAAAAACCTGTAGTGGTTGATATTATAACCAATCCTTCAGTTAACTGTGATTTGCCTGACTACACTCATCAAGAGATTGTAGACATGACGGTAAATAGCATTTTAGAGGCAATTTCAGATCCTCGGTATCAAAGTACTAGTATAGAGATGTTAAAATCTGAATAATTTAAAAATAGTTATTAACCATATAAAAATTAAAAATTATGGCAAAACATGTATTCGTCGGAGTAGCAACGGGAACCCCTGCTAACTTCGCACTAAACGTATCAACTACATTTGCAGGACCTGCAGGTATACTTGGTATTTGGAATCCAGATCAAGGTACTGGCGGAGATTACTTAAACGGAACGGGAGCTGAAAAATTTGTAACAGCGGCTAATTCATTAGCACTAGGTATGAATAGATTCCAATTTGTTCAAGGAACAACTGATGGGTATCCTTATGGAACTGGGCTTTTAGAATCAGCAAGAGTAAAATCTGTAAGATCTCAAATGTATTTAGCATCTGCTAAAGCTACTTCAGGCGCAGTTACTGTTGTACAACAAGCTGGTAGAACAGGAGCTTTTAAAGTTGTTAAAAAAGCAATGTATTCTGATTACGAAGAATTCTTAAATCCAACAGGAGATTATGATGACAGAGTAGATCAAATTAGAAATTACGCTTTTTCTTTTGGAATTAATTTAGCAGCAACTTGTGCTGCAATTGCAAAAGTAGTTAATGATGATTTAGGTGCATTTGTTTCAGCGGTAGCAACAGGTACTCAAGTTACTTTAACAGCTAAAGATAATGGAACTTCTTTTCAGGTTATTGATACTTCTGTATTAATTGACCCAACATTAGGTGTTGCAATGTCTACTTGGGGAGCAGCTTTATCTGGATCTTTTGGGTTTACTGAAGGAGCGGGTAATGGATGGCAAGCAATTATGGCAGAGAAAAAATCTCTACACCATAAAACTGGTTATATGAACAGAACTGCTACTCCTTTTACACCACCAGAAACTTTTGCAGTAGCAACAGGAACTTATGATGTAATTACAATTTGTTTAGATGGAGGTATCAGACAAGATGCAACTAATGCTAAAGATGATCAAGTTGTTGAACTATATCTTCCAGCTGGATGGACTGATGCTGGAACAGGTGTAATTGAAAATCATTTCACAGGATTAGCTTCTGCTACTGCTGCTGGAGTGAAACAAATTCTATACACTAAATAGTAGTAGTAAATTAATGTAAAAATTAGGGGTGAGAATCCCCTAGTTTTTATATTTTTGTAAAACCCTCACTAAAACTTAAAAACATGGCTTTATCAGCAACAATATCTGGTGATTGCAGATTGTTAACTATTGCAGGGGACTCTACTATGAGTGGAGCTCAAGTTGACTTATACTGGAATGACGCAACAATCACATCTGTACCTTACGACCCTTCTACCTTATTACCTATAACATCTTTAGATGCTACAGGATCTTTAGTATTAAGTATAGCAAATTTTGTAGATGCTAGTGGACAACCTACTACAACATATACACATCTTAATGGTATATTTAAAATAGTTATTACAGTAGCATCAGCATTAACGGCAGACACTGTTTATGAAATAGGAGCTGTAGGTATGTGCGATATTAATTGTTGTTTAGGAGCTAAAACAAAAGAACTTATACAATGCAAGTGTGGAGATTGTTCAGAATGCACTAATATAATTTCAGATATAACAAAAATATACTTGCTTCTAAATGGAGCAAAAATTAACGTAGCTGGTTGTGTTCAAACTAATACGTTATATGAAGCATCAATTGATGAGTACTTAAAAGCAAAAACAATTTGTGGTACTAAAAATTGTCAATGCGACTGCTAAAAAAATAAAATATGCCTTGGAATCCTCAAATACCACCTGCTCATAATCAGGCTAATAATTTCCACCCATGGAACGGTCTTAGATTTGTATTAGTCAAATTAGACAATCAGTCTTTACATATTATAAAGACTAGGTGGGGTGTATTTAGCTCAATAGGCGAAGGAGCAACAAGAAGATTTAATGGCTCTGTAGGAAATGGCGCTGGATACAATTATAAATTACATGCTGACAGAGGAGGTAATAGTGCTAGTTGTGATGTTCAAACTAGTGGTGCAGTATGGGATGCAAATGGTAGTGGCCATGCAATTACTGTCGGAGGTCCAAATCAAGGAAACTCTATAAGTGCTGCTTGTATACCTTGGTTTAACGCAACTTCTTTTATACAACCTTCAACTCAACCAACTACTGGATGGAGAACTATGATAGATTGTGTTTCAGGTTGGGAAGGTGCAACTGGATCAAGTAGTCAATGGAGTGATTACCAACACATGGCTAGACCTAATGTAGATAATTATGCTTGTAGTGTTAATTCTGGAGGACCTCTTAATTATGCTATAGATCCAGGAGATATGCATGCTGGTACTCCTAGAATTTATTACAGTACAGGATCTAATGGTATGTTAGCTAATAATGGAAAAGGAGCTTATAATGATTCATTATGGTTTCATGAAAATCAATTTGCAAATAGTACTCCAACAAACATTCCATGGGGAGCTGCAGGAAGTAGTCAAGGAGTATATTCTGGTGCTTCTATTGGAAACCCTATAGCATGGACTAGTAAAAGTATATATGCAACAGGAGGTTGGACTATGTATGACATTGTAGATAATTCTTCTATATTTTTTGCTGGTAGTGTTACTGGTTGTAGACCTGATGCTGCAGGAGTTGATGTTTATAATTTGGTTGAAACTGATATTTGTGCAGGTACTAATGTTATTTATGGCGCAGGAAAAGGTTTAACTGGTAGATTTGATTGGAGAATGCAACAATTTGAAGCTACAAGTTATTATGCAATTATAGTATTTCCAACAAGCCCAAGTATGGCAGCTAATCCATCTGCTGATCCTATTATCCAAGACACAAAATTCGTATTACATTTTGATATGGATTCAGTAGCAATGCAAAAAATCTTTGGTGAGAATCATCATTTAAATACTTATAATAATCCATTTTATGGTTGGCAAGCTCAAGATACACTTGTAGGTATAGCACCAAGTTATCCAGGAGATGAAACAAATATGGCTTATTCTAATACTGGATTAACTCATAATTTATCTTCTGATACTAGTTGGAATGGTAGCCCTAGTATTGTAGTAGATAGTGTAAATGGTATTAGTAATGAAATAGGAGATTATTCTTCTTATGCAGCTTACAATGAAGACTTTTTCCAAGCTATTGGAGGTATATTAGATGGAGAGTTTGTATCTTTAAATGATGATTGGTGGAGTAAAAGTGGATCTGGTTCTAATCCTTGGAATGTTGATTTACTTAATGAATATCAAAAAGCTTTAATAGTTAACAGTGCATTTGATAGATATGATGACGCATTAACACCTGTTACTTTAGCTGATAAACAAGCTTGTATATTTGTAACTAAGACACCAGCTTCTGGAACACATTATAATACTATACATGATTATAACTTTTTTTCAAAACAAGATATGGTTAATGAGGATGACAATCCTTATTTTAATTTACATATTACAAGAAATGGAGATACAGTAGTTTTAAAAGATGTAGCTACAGGATTCCAAGATAAAGGAAGAGAAATGGATCCTGTATACTATGGTGGTTTATCTGATGGAACTGCTTATGATAATGAAGGTATGACTATTGCTGGTCAATTTATTAAAGATTGGAAAGAAGGAGCAGGAACTAAATATCCAACTCCTCATGATATGCCGATGTTAAGTATTCAATCTGCAGGTTTTGATTCTTTAATAGCAGATGAGCATAACACAAATGTAGGTACAAATCTTGATAATAGTAGTAGTACAGGCGGTGTAGCTAGAGGAGCTTTTTTTAGTTTTGATGCAAGAATTTATGGTGACGCTTCTAGTGGTCAAAGTGATTATAGAGCTTCTCATATGCATTTTACTAATGCTGCTTATCTTTCTTCTAATTGGAGTCAACAATGGGGAATACAAGGTATAATTGGTAGAGGCTTACATGGAAGTGTTGCAGGTTTTGGTTCTACTATTAATCCACCGATAAACACATATGGTGGAGCTACTTTTACAGATCAAACTTATGAAGTAGTATACATGGGTGCTACAACAATTCATAATGTTGGTGGTACTAATATTGGTTACAATTTTGTTACAAATGCTTCATTTCCTAGTACAGCTGTAAATTGGCAAATTCATAATACTAATTTAATAAATGGTACATATGGTGATGAAGGAATATATTGTTTTCCTACAGATGGTAATATTGAATGGCCTGATAATTTTACAAATGATTATAGTGTTTTTAATAAAAAAGGCCCGACTCCAATATCTGGTGTTGCTGGAGGTCCTGATGGAGCTTTAACTGTATTACATACTAATCACTCTACTCCAAATAAAAATAGATGGGCATTCCGTACAGGAAATGGTTTATGTTATAACTCACATGTTGTAACTCCTTGTCCTACTCCTCCACAAAATCCATTTATACTTCCAGGTTTATGTGCTAATGGAGGTAGTTATATTTTAATGGCGTCTGGAACTTCAACAATAGTTGGAGATCAAACTTTATATATATATGATAATTTAGGTAATGTAGTTTATACAGAATCATTTACAGGAGGAACTGTTTATAATACAACTCCTAATTGGTTATCTTTACAACCAGGAAATTATACTTATACTTGGGAATCTGTACATTGTTCTCCTTTTATATATTTTACTGGTACATTAAATATACCAAATCCAAGTCCAGCAATAAGTTTTACACATGATGTTGCTAACATAGTACTTACAGATCCAACTACATGTACTTCAAATGATGGTTCAATTTTAGGAGCTTTCAATGCGTCAAATGTTTCTGGATCTAATTTAACATCAGATAATTATAATTTAACTTGGGCTTTATATGAGCTTGATGCTACTTCAGGTTTATATAATTATGTTGATCATGAGCATCCATTTTTATCTCAAGCTAACGGAGGGTTAAATTCAAATTATACTAATAATACTGGTAATACTGGTACAGGAGTAGCAGGTAGTGGATGTGCTGGTATAAATCCAGCAGGAGCTAGTTGCTCAGGATCTGAATATAATATAGCAAATAATTTAGATGATGGATGTTATAGATTAATACTTTTTCCAAATCCAAGCAGTTTAAATTTACAAACATATACAGATCCATCAGGTGTATTATATTCTGATTTTACAGATCCTGCAACTAACGGTCCGTTAATGGCTTGTATGGAAATTTTTGATTTCTGTCTTACTTGCAGTAATGTTTTCAATGTAAATACATTTGGAACTACAACAACAACTTGTCATATATTAGATGATGAAGATCAAGGTAATCTTGGAGTATGGACAGGATTGTTACCAAATAATGGTTATATAAATGGAGCTCCAAATCAACCAACAGATGTAGGTAGTATTACAACAACTATCACTTCTGGAGGTACAGCTCCTTTTAATTTTATTGTTATGAACAGTGCAGGTCAAATGGTTGGTCAACTTGTAAATACTACTCTTACTACATTCACAGTAGACGGACTTCCACCAGATACATATACATTCCAAATAACGGATTCTAATCCAACGTTGCCTATGGTAATATCTACTCCATATACCATAAATGCTCCAATACCTTTAAGCTGGACTACTCAACCTACAGTAACTAATCCTACATGTAGTTTAACTAATGGTATTATTTCTGGAGGTGTAGGAGATAGTCAAACATGTGTTGGACCTTTAGAATATTGTTTATCTATATCAAACACATCTGTATGGGACACTATTATAACTGACGAATGGGTAGTAGAAGGATTAACAGCTGGAACAGCTGCTATATGGCAAGCAACTTCTACATTTAATAATGTTCCTCCTGGTACATATTATGTTTGGTTTAGAAATATTTGTGGATGTGCAATTCCTAGTGGAGTAATGACTGTAACTTCTGGAACTGCTTTAAATGGAGCTATTGTAAACAGTGCTGGAGCTTGTACAGGAGCTATTCCTACATTAACAGCAGGACTTAATTCTGGAACAGCTCCATATTTATATGCGTGGTCTTCTGTTACAACAGGAACAAATGGTGTTGCAGAGCCTGGATTTATAGCTCCTGCAAATACATCTAACGCATATACTCAAGTAACTTTAGGAGCTTTTGATTATGAAGTTACTATAACAGATAATGCAGGATGTACTTTAACTTTGACATACAGCACTTCTAGTGCAGGAGCTTTAAATATTAATACTATTGTTTCTCAAATAGGATGTTCAGGGGGTACAGGATATATTGATACTACAGTAACTGGTGGTACACCAAATTATACTTATCAATGGTCAGGATCATCAACAGCAACTACTGCAGATTTAACTAGCTTAGCAGCTGGTACTTATACAGTAACAGTGACTGATGCCGCAGGATGTACTGTTACAGCTACTTATATTATAAATCCAACATATGGATTAGAAAAATTTCTTGATTTAAATCAATATGAATATAATTCACCATATGGATTAGCTCAAACAGGTACAACATATGAAGATGCGTGGTATGGAAAATATGGAGGACCTACTTGTGCAACAGGAGATGACGGTACAATAAGATTAATGCTAGACGCTTCAGCACCTGTGTTAGGAGCAGCATTTCCTTATACAGTAGAAATTAGTAATGATGGAGGATTAAATTATTATCCTGTAAGAAATAATGCAGGTACAGTTTATACTGGAGCTAATGGTCTTGTATTAAATTATGATTCATATGATACAGCTACAGGATTTTTAACTTCAACAGGAGCAGCATGGGATCATGTAGTTGATGCAGCAGTTCCTTTTGTTTATTTTGAATTACAAGGTGGTACAGGAGGAGATGAGTGGGATCCAGGAGGAGGTTATGTAGATTTACCTTTTACAGCTGGGTCTGCTTGGCATTTTAAATTAACAGAAGTTGGATCAAGTCCTGCTTGTGAAATATTTGTTGATACTACTATATTACCTTCAGATCATCAGAATGTAGATGTAGGAGACAATATAGCAACTTTAGTAAATGACCCTACTTGTTGTGGTTGTAATTCATATGGAGCATCAATGTTAGGCGCTTGTAATGGAAGTATAGCACCTACTCCTACATTAGGTACTTATGAAAATCATGTTGGAATTACTCCATTTGGATATTTATGGACTTATGCAGGGTTACCTACAACGTGTACTGTACCAGGGCATATTAATGTAAATACTCAATGGACTAATCAAACAACTCAAAATTTAGCTTCTGAATGGCCTGGTGAATATACTTTAGTAGTAACAGATAGTTGTTCTGCAACAGATACAGAAACACTAACTTTACCAGATCCTATAGTATATGTTGATGATATTACTTGGACACATCCTTTATGTGCTGGATGTTGTGATGGAACTTTAACAGTTACAGCACATGGAGGCAGTGGAAATTTAGAAGTATCTATTGATAATAGACAAAACTGGACTCCTATAACAGGAGGTAGTGTTACTCTTACTGGTTTATGTGATGGTATACTTAATGTTTGGGTTAGAGATGATAGTGCTTGTGCTGTTGAATATTTTGCAGATTTAGATGATTCTATTTACGGATCATCATTTGACGATCACTGTTTTTCAGATGCAGATATAACTGGTATATTAACTACGTCAGGAACATGGACTCCTTCAAATAATAGTAGTGTAATGGGTACTCCTACTAATACAGCGTTTACTGGAGTAAATTATACAAGAATACAATTAATAGCAGTATCTAATTTTGTAGCAGCTAATACTTGTGTAACAAGTCATAACTTATTTCCAGGAGGAACAGATGGAGAAATAACATTACAATTACTTGGAGGTAATCCTCCGTATACTATATCTATGCAAACATTGATAGGTCCTGTGTATAGTCCTAGTACTGGTATGATTCCTTGTTCTGGTATTGGTCCTTTATCAACTTTAGTAGATCCTTGTACATTAACAGGACTACCAATACCAGGAAACAATTTAGCAGGAACTAGTATAATTACTATAACAGATAACACTAGTGGAGTTTTAACTCAATGGTCTTCTGTTCCATCTACTGGGTTTGTAACAAGTGGAACTAATTTTACATTTGAACAAGTTAGTGTATCTAGAGATTTAAATTCTTCAGCTTTAGGTGCAGAATATATTATAACTGTACAAGATAGTACTGGCTGTGTTAATCAAGGTCAAATTGGTATGGACAATGGTATGTTTAATTTAGTATCTATATATGGAGCTGAAAATTGCGATTGTATTTGTCCTTTAGGATTTACAATAGATACAGATCCTGGTTCACCTACATTTGAAGAATGTGTAAGTAATTTTATAGATCCTGTATGTTCAAATGGTACTATGGGATATTGGTCTTTATATAGTTATAATATGCCTGGAGGATCTTTACCTTCAAATTGGGGTTCTCTTGGGGCAGCTTTATATGGTCCATGGATAGGAGGAGTAGTATCTTATGGAACAGCTGTAACTTTAAATTTAGCTACACTACCGCTTAAAAAAAATATAGTAACAATTACACCTAATTTATTATATGATGATAATGTAGGAACACCTCAACTTGGAGTTGATTTAACTCTTTGGAATACTGTAGGATTAACATCATACATAAATAGTAGAATACCAGACATAGCTGTATTTTTAACTCAACCAACATGGCCTATTACGCCTCCACCTCCACCAGTACCTACAGGAGAATGGATTGGTGATATAACAGAAGTTAATTTTCCTGCGCCTGTAGAAGTAATAATATGTATGGCGTCTGATGAAAAAATGAGAATGAAAGTTGATGGAATAACTTATATTGAAATGGATGGAGATGATACTATTCCTGGTACTGTTACATCTAACTCAGATCATTTTAATATGTTCCCAATAATACTTCCTATGGGTATACACACTATATCTTTTGAAGTTCAGAATAATACTGGACACGGATTTATGGCATATGATGTAATATCTAGTACAATGAGTACAGGAAATGTTTTTGTAGCAGAATGTTTAGCTCCTACTTACAGTCAACCTTTTCACGAAGCTAATTTAATATTAGATGTAAATGGAAATGCATTAAGTAGTAAAGTTTTAAATGGACAAGAAGTTTTATTAGGTAGTGTTTCTTATGGATACCAATGTTGTAATCCAGGTTCTGTAGTAAGCATTAGTAGTAATAATTTGTTCTGTACTACAGATATAACTGCACCATGTGAAGTTCCTTTAGATTGTGGATATTGTTTAGATCATGTAGGAAATCCTGCACCTCAATACACAGAAAAAGGACCTTGTGAAGATGCAACTACAAATGGTATACCTCCTGTGTCATTAGGTAATGAATGGATAACAGATGTTTCTGCTTTATCTGATTTAGTTGAATGTCCAGCAGCTTTAGCAAATATAGCTTACTCTAAATTTGAAGGCGGTCTAGGTACAGATGTAATGGACATAAGATGTGCTTGGCTGGTAATTATGATAAAGCATATGTTAAAAAATCTAAATGTATGTTTTACTTTAAGCGATATACAAGATGTGTTTGCAGGATTCTTAGATGAAGTATGTCCAACTTGTAAAGTAAAAAAAGCTCTTACACCAGCAGAAATGGCAGCAATAACAAATATGTTCACACTTAATACTAACGTAACTTTTGACTTTTAAAATATAAAAATATGGCAACTCTAGTAAAAAACTTATCTTCTATTGATTTAAACAATTTAAACTCATTATCAAATAATTATTATTTATACACTACTGATATTAGTACAGGTAGAGATAATAAAATCCGTTTAAATGATGTTATTAAAAGTTATAGAACTCTAGGAAGAGGAGTATCTATAATACAAGAACAATCTGTAGCTTCAGTAACTTTAAGATCTATATTAGGATCTGGAAATGTTATAAGAGTTGCAGAACAATCTGGATCAGTAAGCATCAGCCTTAACGAATCACAACTTAATTTAAATAAATGTAATAATACAACTTCTTTATTTTTACAAACTGTAAATCTAGCTTCTAATGTAGGAGCAACAGTATTACCTACAGCTAATGGAGGTACTAATAAAAGTACTGCTTGGGTAGTAGGAGATATAGCTTATGCATCAGCAACAAATACTTTAGGAGCTATTGCAGCTGCAGCATCAGGTAATGTATTATTATCTGCTGGTACTGGAACAATTCCAGCTTATGGTAAAGTTGGATTAGGAACACATGTAAATGGCTCATTACCAGTAGCTAACGGAGGATCAGGCCTTACAAGTATAGCAGCTAAAACTGTTTTAATAGGTGCAGGTACAGGTAATTTAGTTCCTTCTAATGTTCCAACAGCAGGACAAGTATTAATAGGACATGCGTCTGGCAATCCAGCATTTGCAAATATTACTTCAAGTGATGCTAGTGTAATTATTGCTAATGGTAATAATACTATAGATCTTGTAAGTAGAAGTTCTAAATTAGAATTAGCAGATGGAACTGATATGGTAGTTAGTTCAGGAACAAATACTGCAACTGGAAGCGCTAAAACATTTAGTTACCAAAGAAGAATAATTAATTTAACAGGGGCTAGTAAAACTTGTGACTCTACAGAAACTGGATCTATATATACTTTAGATAGAGCTGCAGGAATGGCAATAACATTACCACCAGCGGTTGCAGGATATTGCTATGAGTTTCATATAATGACTACTTTTACAGGAACTTGTACTATTACAGCTGCATCATCTGCTGATACATATGTAGGATCTGTTATAAATCACGACAAAGATGAAAAAGGATCTGTAGTAGCTTTAAATGAAAATATTTCTACTAGTGGATTTAACATACCAGGCTTAACTGATTACATATTAACTTTAGATGCAGACACTGACGGTAGGTTTCTAGGTGGTAAATTAAAGTTTACAGCTTTATCAGCTAGCAAATGGCACGTAGAAGGTACTCTATTTAATGATGGCTCTGTATCTCATATATTTAGTTAGAAATATTTTATATATTTGCACCATTATTAATAAAAAAAACTATAGACATGGCAACGAAAAAAAACAACGTTTACAAAAAACAACAATTAGTAGACTTATTAACTGGTTTACAAGATGTTCAAGACCTTAAAGGTGTTGAATTAGCAGTATGTTCTCAAAAGAACACAGAACTTATAGATGAATTATTAGCAGACATTGAGTTAAAAGCAAGACCTAATAAACAATTTGTAGATTTAGCAGCAGAAATGCAACAATTTAACATGGAAACTGAAATAGAAAAAGTTAAAGCTAAAGAACAAGAACCTGAAAATGCTAAAGTAATTCAAGAACGTAGAGAGCAATTAGATGAAGTTGCAAAACTACTACAAGAAGAGATAAAATGTAAGTTATTCAAGATAAATAAAAAAGATTTACCAGTTGATATTACAGGCAAACAGGTAGGATTAATTAATTTAATAGTAACATAAAAAATAAAATTCAATGGCAACACTTAAAAGCAAAATCCAAATTAGTAGTTCAGACTTCTTTAGTCAAAGCCTAAATCTTAGTACTTCTACAACTACTAGCACTTCAGGAGATGATAGAGCTTTTAGTGTAGAACGCGTAGAATTAGGTGTAAGACCTACATCCACGTTAACACAGTCAGAAACTGCGTTAGCAAATATGAACACCAAAACATTAACGTTAACAGATGCGTACCAAAATACGCATACTGTTACGTTTTCAACTGCTTATGCTAACACTAGAGGAGGTGTATCTGCTTCAGGCAGTGTAACAATATTAAGCACAGCACTAGCTACTTGGAATGGTAAAACTCTAACAATGAGTGATAATTTAGCTACTCCAAGAGCATTAACTATAACATTTAATAATACAACAACTACAATAGTAAGAGGTACATGTACTTCAACTGTTATAGCATATGCTGTAGGATTAAGTGGATTAACTACAACAGAAGCTATCAGAAATAAAATAATAGCAGCAATTTCTACTATTTCAAATGCAAATGATTTTTTCATGACTGCAACTAAAAATATATCTAATGTAGCAGTAGTTGATTTAACTCAGTCTGCTGTAGGTAATGTAGCAACTCCAGCTATAGGAGGTACTGCAGAAAGTAGTAGTTTATTAAGTGCAGTTGATTTTACAAAAGGAGGTGCTGGTTATACTTCTGCATTTGTAGGAATAAGTAATAATGCTGCTACTACTACAGCGCATTTAACTTCTTTAAGAAATACACTTTTACTAGCAAAAGAAGAAGGAAAATTAATGATAGATCCAGGACCAGTTCCTACAGCAAGCACTTTAACACTTTCTATGGTAGGACCTTATGCTTCTTCTAAACTTAGTTTACCTACAGGTACTGCTATAACAGCTAGTGAAATGTCTGCAACAACTTTTACAGGTGGTGATGTTCCGTTAGTATTTCCTTGTGGAGAATTTAATAGTTTACACCAAAAAGTATATTTATATGTTGTAAATAAAAGTGGTTCTGGTACTGTAAACTTTTATATGAAAGATACTACAGCACACGCTGAAGGTACAATAGTTGCAAGTCAAACTGATACATCAGGGATAAATGTTGGTAAAACACTTATATTAACATCAGCTAAAGGTATAGCATACACTCTTACAAGTGTAGCTCCTAATGCTGCAACTGCTAATACAAGAGTTTCAGATACATCTTATATTTATGGAGATGGAGACACTATGGAAGCTACTATGATTAACATAATAGAAACATTAGCATTAATTAAAAATAATGCATCAAGAGAAAAAACTCCTTTTACTGCATCTTTAGATAGCTCTACAGTTTTAAGAATTGAGCAAAACACACTTGATGGAGGTACTTTAAGTAATAGAGCTATTACAGGTACTTTAATTGATGAGGGTATTATCAGTACTGGTGGTATAACTGGAGGTATAGATTCTTATCATTTATTCGCTAGGCTAGGGCCAAAAGAATTTATGTATCTTCCTATGGCAGGATCTCCTAAACTATATGCAGATTCAGAAGACGTAGTATCAGAAATAGAATATTTAACTTTAGAAGCGTAATGCGTAAATTTTTAGTAATCATATTAACCTTTATTTTAGTTGCATGTGTTGCACCTAAAAAATGCTGTGGGCAAAACTTTAAAAAGTATTTTAAATTTGCTACGTTTTATGGTGGACTAAATGGAGGTACGTCTATATCAGATGTTGATGTATTTTCTGTATCTAATGGATTACAAACAGCAACTGTTAAAACTCCTTATGATTATAATTTAGCTTTAGGTGTTCGTAAAATTGCTAGATTTGGATATGAAAATAAAGCACAAACTTTTTATGATGGTACAGAACAATCTTGGTCAGATAATGCTAATGTAGGTAAAGCATCTGGATTAGAATTTTTATTTGAAATAGATTATAAAAGACAACAAGGTAATGAATATTTAGATCAAAACCACTTTATTAGATATGTAGATAATAAGTATATAATTAAAGGAGAATATCTTGAAGATGGATTTGCAGATATTAAATACTTTGAAACATCAGAAAGATATAGATATAAAGTTAATGACAAATTATCGTTTAACGCTGGAGCTGTTCAAAGGTTATCTGAGCCATATGGTTACGATCCTTTAGCTGAGTGGGTATTAGATAACGGTGATATACATTACACTTATCTAGCGCTACAAGAAGGTTATGAAGTTGATGTAGCTGCTAGTGAGTATTTTTCTCCAAATGGAGATCTTGTAGCTACTAGTGCTGAAGTTTGGGAAGAAGTTGTTATACCTACTGCACTTTCAGACTATACTGCAAGAAAAAGAAATGAATTAAATTTAATGGTACAACACTCTGTAGTAGTAGGGTTTGATTATTATCATTATACTAAAACATTTTGGACACACACTTGGGCTAATGTAATGCCTTATCATTTAGATATTGATAATGAATTTTCATATCATAAATATAATAATGGGCAATGGATTGATTACAGTGGAGGTTTAATATTTGGATATAAACACAATAAACATTTAGGTACCTTCATTGAGGGTAAAGCAAACAAGTACTGGAATAGAACCTGGTATGATTTTAAAATAGGAATAAATTATATAATCTTTTAATACAATGGGAAAAGAACTCAACGAAGACACGACGTTTAAATTAAGTATAAAAACAATGGGAGGGATGGCAGTCTTAATATTTACTTTAGTCAGCATGTGGTTCGTGTTGCAGGCTGATATAGCTGAAGCAAAAGAGTTGCCTAAACCAGAAGTTTCTAAAATGGAATTTCAAATGAAAGATGCTAATATAAGATTGTCGATTGAAAATACAGAAAAAACAGTAGATGAGATTAAACAAAGAATGATCAGGTTAGAAGAAAAAATTGACGATTTAAGATAATGAAGACTCAAGGATCTATAAGATTATTTTGTTTTTATATGATGCTAATATTATGCATGTTATTAGCTAATGCTTCTTTTGGACAAATTGTAGTTACACACTTTAATGCAGAATGGAATGATCCAAACAAAGTAGCATACATAGGTAAATTAACAGATTGTGATATAGTATATGTAGACATTGCAAAATCACCTAAGATACAAGAAAAACATAATATAGTAATTGTTCCTACAGTTGTTATATTTAAAGATGGAGAAGAAGTAAAAAGGTTTCAAGCTGATATATCTTTTAGTATGAAAGCAACAAGAAAAGAGATGCAATCAGTAATTGATGAATTAATAATGAGTGATTTTTAAAATTGAAGAAATGAATAAATGTGCATGTGGTAAAACAAAAAATAAAGATGGGAACTGCGATGGTTCTCATTCAAGTTAAATACTAAAACAAAAATAAAATGAATTGGATAAATGGATTTTCAGCAGGAAACAAAAAACAAAAGTACGAGCTAAATTTTAGACTTGGTACATTTACAGTATTAGAAATTAAAGCTTGTTTGTTTTGTACAGAAGATTGTACAGCAAAAAGATTTAGATTAATGATTTGCAATTTAGGATTTGAACTATAATTAAAATGAAAAAAATATTATCTATATTATTATTATTACCAGCTTTATTATTTAGCCAAAATTCTTGGGTTAGATTTGAAGTGCAGTTTGATTTCTATGCTCCAGCAGAGTCTAACTTCTTTATGGTTTCTGATGGATATGGAGATACATCTATATTTTTTCAGCCAACTACGCAGTATGAATATTTAGACACTGTTATAGATGTTAACAGTGGTAGTTATACTATAAGTTTAAGAGACAGTTTTGGTGATGGCTGGATGTCATCTCAACCTTCTTCTTTTAGAATGGGTAATATATGTCAAGGAGCTATAATAGATTGGAATCCTGTATTAGGTTCATTTTTTCAAAGAGATACTACAGTTACTATTATGCCGTGTCCACCACCTACACCACCACAATTAGTATCTGCTAAAGTTATAATTAATTTAGATCAATATCCTTCAGAAACTTCTTGGGATATAACAGATTCAAGTGGTACTATACACGCATCAGGATCTGGGTATGGATCTCAGCCTATTTATTCTACTATAGAAGAAACAGTTTGGATACCTAAAGGACCTTTATTTTTTACAATTAAAGATGTATATGGTGATGGACTACAAGGATCTTTGTGGCAAGGTAACGATGGTTCTTATTTTGTAAAACAATGTAACGATACTTTAGTTTTTGGTACAGATCCTGCTTTTGGCAATGATTCAATACATGCTTTT
>Ga0209337_1000375_pt1 | contig 35730 bp, 45 predicted proteins | sample LinPmetageLP53_FD_184044 | JGI IMG/M metagenome (GOLD analysis project Ga0209337, IMG submission 184044) | Marine viral communities from the Pacific Ocean - LP-53 (SPAdes) (version 2) | ecosystem: Environmental > Aquatic > Marine > Oceanic | place: Pacific Ocean | collected 2010-02-08
GAAATATCCAAGTCAGATCCTATTCTTTTACACCATACATACAGTCTTGGATATGTCAATCCTTCAAACAGCCTACCTTTTTCCTTGAAGATAAGCCAAGTCTTTAGTTCATCTACAAAAATATGAGGAATATGTGCAGTATCTTGTTTCTTTGTTTTGGTTTTGCCTAGATAAATTTCCCTGTCTTCCAAGTTGAAACTTTCTTTCTTTAAATGAATTGCCTCGTTAGCCCGTAATGCACAGTAATACATTGTCTTATAGAGCATTTTAATGTCCTCGTCTTTCCACTTGCGAATACCTAGTATCGGTATATAGTCAACGATTCTCTCAAAAGTTTCGGGGGAAATATAATTTACTTTATCTTGCATTAGAAAACTCTAGCTTTTCTGCCATGCTTACATTTTGTCTTGCCACAAGCAGGGCAACGCTTTCCAGATTTTACTGTGTAATTTGTTACGCCATAACCGTAATCAGACCCATGTGGCATTAGCAAACAGCACCCGAAAAGTATAGCCCGAATGATATACCTGTCAATGCACCAGCAATTCCATATAAGACTAGTAGTTTTTTTAATTTGTTACGTTTAATCTGAACTAAATCTTGAGGTGTATCGTCCCATCTGTCCATGATTTATACTAAATGACCTTATATTTAATGTATTTTGTCTGACGGCTGGAAGTTTCCTTTGGTACAGTCAGTGTCATATAACTCATGTAACTTTAGGTGTTTTTCCTCGTCCAGTTCTGCGTGTCCAGTATAGCCATAGGTTGTTTCTTCTTGCATATAATAAAACAGTTTGTCACAAGCCCATGAATGAAAAAATTCTGTTTCCTGATCATACATAGTCCAAGCAGTAAAGACAACTGCAATAAAAATACCCATCACAATAAAGCCTGTATATTTGTGCAAGATTCTTTTAAACGGACTTAGGTTGTCATACCTATTGTTAAATTTCTTAACCACCTAACATCAGTCCTTTGTTGTTTTCAATGGCGTTCCTTAACCAGTCCTGATAAACCAGTGCTGGTGAGTCACGCCAGTTCCTATCGTCATGTGGTGTGGGTTCTTGCTTGATAACAGTATTTTTCAAGACTTCAATCTCACCGTTACAGTTGTTTCTTGCGTATTCAACAGCCTGTGTAATCAGTTCCATGTTAGGTGCAACAATTATCTGACGGCAGTCCTCAGTGACTTTAAAATTTTCCCATGTTGTATAACTTCCATTTTTAAAACCCCTTGCATTGTCACTACCAACTACCGAAAGAGTGGTAAAGTTACTAGCCTGAATTTCTATATTGACTGACTTGTTCTGATAGTCAGAGTCAGGATCTACCATGATTAAATCAAAGTCAGTCTGATATTCATAAAATTTCCAATGCTTTTTCATTATGTTTTCCCTAGAAACATCATACCCATAGTCAGTCATTGTGCCTGACGCAGTTGGATTTGTCGTATCAAACGTGTCAAACAGTTCACGATAGGTAGGGCAGTTGGTGTATAACCCGTACTCGATCATGGTCTGACAGTTCTTGCTAAGTGAAATTGAGATATTATTGTATCTGTTTACATCTGAGTTTGCTTTGGTTATATTTTCAAAATCCTTGTTCATTCTTTCCAGTAGTATCTTGGCAGTTTCTAAATCATGTTCTAATTTTTTAAACTCAATTATTATTTTATCAAGTATTCTATACTCGACACGCCATTCACTCTTGACTTCCCTTGCCTTAAACTCTACAAATTCCTGTCTAGTCTTTGAGTTATCCCATTCTTCTTCACGTTCATACTGTTTAAACTCGTTAAACAATATGTTCAACTTGACTTCCTGTGCAGTTTTTTTTACAAGCAGTTCTTCAAATTCCTTTTCAAGTTCTGTAACCAGTTCAGTTTTCTCATCTATGTTGATCTGTACGTCCATCAATGCACCAGCATTACCCAACATCATAAGCATTATAATTTCAATCATCAGTTATGTCACCCAAATACCAAAAGTGTTTCTGACTTTGGTGTTTGAACCTGTCCTCTTCATCAAAATTTTCCCCACATAACTTGCACTTCAATACCTCTTGACCTCTCTACGGTGTCGAGCAGACTTGCTTCTTGACTGAAATCGTAGATGAGCATTGTAGCAATTCGGGTTAGGACACATGGTTAATTTTAATTCCTTTGAATAAAGTTGGTTACATTCCATACAGATACATTGAGTTTGGTAATCTATTCTTGGTCTAGCCATGCCCTGAATATATCAAACTATACCCATATTTAAATACGAGTATAGTTAACATTTTCCCGTCTTTTAGCTGAGGGTGACTTTGGTTTGTGTCTTAGTTTCTCATTACAAAAATCACATCTTAGCATATTTTTAGGAAATTTTTTCATCTTTCTTTCTGAACAGCCGTTGCAATACGAATACAGTTCATAGTTTCTACCTGACAATTTTTTTACCCCCAAAATAATGACACTTGGCACATTGTTGTGAAACAACCCAACAATGATAATTATTGGGAACCTTTACAACTTTGCCACATAATAAACACCTCATGTTTTATCACTGTCCTCTAATATTGTTTGCTGTGGTTCCCTGAACTCAATGTTCAGCCAAATTCTTTCATGGTCTGACTTTGAGTCCTCATAATATTCCGAAAAAGCCTTGCTGAATCTACCCATGCCCAAAGGAACCTCGCCCTTTTCAAACATTGTTTTTTTATAAAACTGGTATGTGTCACGTTTTGAACGGTGACCGTTTGAATCAATAATATGGTTCTCGACAAACCAGTTCAAGGGATCGGAATTTTCATTCCACATTTTTTGAACCGTCTTCCAGTCTTTAGGATTTAAAAATCTGTTAGAGTCATATAACATCTTGGCAACATGAATCAGACATGAGAATACCAAGTCCATTTCATCAGACTTTTCCAACAGTTCCTTTTTCAAGTTGTCATTTCTTTGTGGGTCTTTCTCAAAGTTTCTTTCCCAAAAAATAAGAATCCATCTACGGAAAAATCCCTGCGACTGGTCAAAGACTCTGGGAAACTTGTTGCATGAAAATACCAATGAAGCAAAAGGGTAAAGATCAAAACCGTTTTTGTTTTTTAACTGTGCGTGTACTGGTTCGCCTGAAGACAGATCCTTAATCATACCTGTATGGAACAGCTCGTTTCTTTCCAAGTCAGAAAATATGTTTGCTTGTTTTCCGTCAAGTCTTGCCGAAGCAAATTTGTCTTCAGCCAAAACCTGTAACGGAATATGTGACACGTTGTCATTTCCTAACAGTGTGGAAAGATAGTCAAGACATACTGACTTTCCATTGGCACCGTTGCCAAGCATGATAAAACTTCTTTCGTCAATATTCTTTCTAATGAATGTCGAAGCCATCATTTCCAATACGGTAAGCATGGATTTTTCATCAATGACATACTCTTTTGTAAAAGAAGTTTCTAAGAACTTCCAAAACAACGTGTCTTGTAAGTTTGACTTTAACGACTCAAAAATATCATCTGATCTAATTTCAAACTCAGGCTTGGCGTAATTACAAGGTAACAAAACCTTTGTCAAAAGAAGGGGGGTATGTGACGACAATTCCATTGTCTGTAAATTCAGCACCCCGTTTTGTACGACTAGAATGTCAATGTCACTGTCAAAATGTTCAAGACTTTCATAGGTTCTTGACTTTATCTTGTCAATGACTTCGGATTTGTCTGACTTGGTACACTCTACAATCTGTGCCTCAGTTTCCTGTTTGATTACTGACTCACAATTCTTGGAATCATAAATCTTGCCATTGAAATAATAAATTGAATCGGTTTCCCTTGCAGTAATAAAATTATATTTTGTAATTAGCCTACCAGTAACAATGTCAATTCTGTCCTTATGCTCATGTTTTACAGTATCTAATGAGTCAGCCTCGAACTTAATTTGGTCTGCAAATGATAACGACTCGTTGGAAGTTGTAACATTCCTACCATGTCCCATATTGGTACACTGACAAAATGTCTTCATGCCATTGTTGATATAATTCTGCTCACATATCTCATGGTACCCGTTCATATACCCACCGTCTTTTTGACAGTGATCACATAGTACGGTTCTAGTAGATAACTGAGGTTTACTTGGATAGTTTGGACATAAACCACCGTTAACACAGTTTTCAAAATCGTCTTTAAGACAAAACTCACAATTAGTAATCAATTTATCATTAGGAATTAAAGTCATAGTATCGCTTCCTTTTCTGTGGTAAGACTGGAATCGTCACTAGGGGTTGTTTGGACACTACCCCTAGTATATTCAACTAAAAATTTTATTATAAGTGCCTCAATTAACCTAGACCTTGTTTGATCAGAAACTTCAGCGTCAAATGCCCTTATCACTTCAATATTTAATGAATAGTTCTTAACCACTTTCAATATTTATCTATATTTCATTGAATTAATAAATCTTACCTAAGTAAGTCAGTGTTTTATATAAAGTATAATGAATTTACGGGACACAATTCTATCATTAACTTTGCTAGAAAAAAATATACAAGAAAGTTAATGATGAAAAAGTGTCCCGTAAATATCATGGGACACCTAAGTAAGTTTACTACAATCTTAAATAGATTATAACAAGTCTTAGTTTAAGTTCGCTGATTAGATTAAATTCGTCACGAACCAAACCCTTCAAGGTGAAAGAATGTAGATACATCATCACCTTTTATAAATAACAGTATCATACTATTCATACAGAGTATTAAGATTGCATACTCATATTCCTAGTCCCGATAGAATGAAGCCCTCTATCGGGTTATATTAAATCCACACTCAACACATGGATAATTCATAATTCTTTGCCTACATCTTTTACAGGTCTTGGCGTTTACAGACAGGTTAAACCAACTCATTTCTCATGTGCCTCATGTGTGCAGTTGCAACGATAGGTACATTCCCTATCAATATGTGTGCCGTTTTGGCATGGGAAACAGTTACACTTCATACCATACAGTACCCAGACTTACAAGAGTCTTTTCCTACATCATTTATTGTCAATTCATTAACTGATTTTGTATTTTTACCCATACCTCTCAGTTTAATTTCTGGGTATCTACTATTATTTTCTTCCAATGCCTGTGTCTTTTCTTTGTAACGTGGGTCTAACAAGTCCAATGTCTGAGCAAAAGGACAAAACCAACACCCTGATTTTGGTACTATCGCCCAGCCCTCATCTGCAACAATTTTAGCACAGTCCTCTACTGTTTTTTTACCCTCTATATCCCTATACCCATCAACAAACGGATATACTGATTTGGCATATAAAACATTAGAAGCGTTCATTCTAGTTGCCTCATCATAAGATATTCCAATATGAACATAGCATGGGTGTTTTCTTGTAACACCTAATTCTTCTCTTATGAATTTTCTAATTGGTGCTATCTTGAATTTGGAAGTACAATCTCTGAATTTTATTGATGGCACAATTTTTTTATCCCAACAATAATCATATAATGTTTTTCCATATTTATTATAAACTCTTACAAAATTAATATTATTGGTTTTACAATATGGTACAATATAATCACTTATGTAATCATAAGTTTCTTGATGCTCACCCCCCGTATCTGCAAATATGACATACCCTTTATCATTATTTTTAAAAATATCTTTCATTAATATTAATAACGCAACTGTTTGACGACCACCACCAAATGATAATATATGGTATGATGGCTCATAGTTATCTACATGGTACTTGGCAGTTTCTAATCTCACAATACTACCCCATACTTTTTCAACTTTTTTCTCATTACGTTCATTCATAACAACAATCAGTATAATTTTCTATATTAAAATGTTATGTTGCGAAGGCTTCAATGTGGGACAATAGGTTAAGACCATAAACCTAAAAACCCATGCCGTACTTTTAGACTGAAGAATTGGATTCGACTGATTGTCCATTATGATACGGTTCTAGCCTTCTAGAATTATATTAAGAATATACTTTCATATATACTTTCTTTCAAAAACTTTCCACCTTGAACCCTGTTTCTTTACGTTCAAAACGATACATTTTATCCTGTGGTCTTTTTGGAACTCTATAATGTCACTGGCTTTCGCCCATGCGTTTGTCTTAATTTGGATAGCCCAAAGATAACCTTTGGAATCAAAACATAAGCCATCATAAAGGTTCCATAAGTCAAGAGCATAGTATCTAGAATCCTGACATTGTACTTTGTCTTTAAACTTTGTGTGGGCTTTGAGCCAAATGTGATTATATTTTTGTTGCAATAGATATTTTGTAGCGTGACCATTACTAATTCTCATTCGTTGCCTATTATGCATAACTCACATTGGTACAGCCCTTCGTCTATATCAAACAATTCCACGTTAGAATTATGACACTTGCTACAAAGTCCAGTCATAAGGGGGGTTATACCCCCCCATCTAATTAACTAATCGGTAGCCAACCACCTTGTCAGCTAAGTTAAACCAACAAGCATTAACAACAACACTCTGCGTATGTTGTGCCACATATTCCACATTTGGTATGGGCGTATCTGTAATGTTGACCGTAGTGTTCCTCACAAAGAACTTTTTTACTTTGAAAGAAAGTATTACAGTCTTCCCTGAATATTCCAGCCTTTCCACATTCGTGCAACTCTTTTCCAAACTCGCCTTTCAGTCTGTGTTCGCATTTGGTATCTCTTTGGAAAGACTTGCACTTGCAAGGTGGCGAACCACATTTACATTTTGTCATTTTCACACCTCTCGTTATGTTGTTTTGACCACTTGACTAAAAAGTATATCTTTACTGTAAAGCCGACTATCGATATGCTTAGGAATAAAAAGTTCTGATACAAAAACATATTTGGAAATACAAACAACGGAACCACCGTAAGTCCAAGTGCAAGATTCAAAAAGAATCCAGACCATAGTTTGCCTATCCTGTACCATGCGTAATAACCTGCGACTGGTATAAAAAATAATAAAAATTGGGTGCTAAGTTTAACTGGTTTCATCTTTATTCAAATACCTTATTTCGTGTTCTTGTCCATTGTCTATATGGACAAGAAGTGAATTAAAATCTTTAATCAAAGTTCCACATGAACGACATTCATAATCTATTGCAAAATTTTCATCTTTCATTTTTTTTCGTGCTTCTTCCTGACGGGCTTTGATTTCCCTTATTGCCTTGTATTTCCACAAGTCACCCATCTTCTTCGTCCTCGTCTTGCTGGTCTGATTCTTTAGAAAAAAGAATAGAATTGTCACTGTCTAAAACCTGTGACATTCTAAATTGTGTGTAACACATTATGCCTTTACCCTGATTGCATTGTTACCCTTGATGTTCTCTACGAAAACACCTACGGATTTTCCAACCCAAGCAGTAGATTCATCACCGAAACTATCAATTAAGAAATTGATGTTCTGTAAGTTGAGTGTCCACTTTTGCTCTGTTGTTACACCATTGTTTGATACCTTAACGGAACATTTAGGCTTCATACCGAAGTTGCTAGATTCTTCTTTCACTTCTGTAAGGATTTCAAATCGAACATTTTCAGTATTTACCAAGTCGTTTCCACTAATGTATTCTGAGTTCTGTTTTTCAAATTTTGCCATTTTTTCTTCTTCACCTTCCTCTGAGTTTGTTTGTACCTCAGTGTTAATGTTGTCCGTTATTTCCTTCAAGGTCGAGTCATTAGGAAATAACTTATCGAGATTTTCTTTGACTCTTGGATCAGAGTTCACTAAATTTCCCAGATAGTTTTCTAACGTATGCTTTAAAGTCATTATGCCCTGCCCTTCAGATACTCTTTCAAAGCTTCGTTTACAACTGCCTTAACTTTGAGATCATCACGCTTACATAGTCTGTGAATCTCTGCGTGTATCTCATTACTTACTGCAACTGTTGAACCGTTTTTATTTTCTGACAACATACAATATAGAATATTTTGCTTTAATATATCTTTCTACATTAATCTAACTGTTTTTGTTTTGGATTTTTTACGCTTGGCTGTTTTCTTTTTAGGTTTGGATTCAAATCCAACAAATTCATCTTTAGTTTTTGTTACACTTCTACCAAACACACTTTCTGTCTTGCTTTTCTTTTTCTTCTTGGTCTTTAGCAGACCTGAAGACGGAAGTGCAATTCTGTTTTTAGTTCCAGCCGTCAATCTCATGTCCTGTCTTTCTAACTTTGATACTTTCTTTTGACCGTATGTGATTTCTTTTCTCTTGTACATTCCAACAACGTTGTCAAGTCTGACGTTGCCAATGAACCCTGCCTTCTTACCACGCTTTCTTTTTCTTTTTTGTGTTTGTGGGTTTGGTGTGTCATAGAATAATGTACCACCCCCTATTCTTTTTGTAGTTTTTTGTATTGTTGGCAACTTCATCTGTGCAACTGCCTGAACCTGTACTGTCTTTGCAACTACGGCTGTTATAGCAGACTGACTTTGAACTGCTCTAAGTCTTTGTGCTTGTTTAATCTTAGGTTTTTGTTTGGTCTGTTGTTTGGTCAACTGTGCAGTTTGTTGTACCAAACCAGTTCCAGTTTTCTGACTTACAGTAGGTGTGACAATCTGTTTAATCTTTGGCGAAACCTTTGGTGGTTTAACACTAGCCTTAACTTTTGGCACTTGTATCTGTGCTGGTTTTGCTACTGCACTTTGACCCAGTTTGATTTTGGTTTCTTGGAATGTACCAAGTCTTGTTCTTTGAACAGTTGACCCCTCTTTACCGTCAACTATCTTATCACCTTTTTGTATTTTAGGTTCTTCAAACTTTTTTACGTTTATTCTATTGGTTGTAACACCAACAACATCAGGTTTGCTAGACATTCTTTTAACATCTTTTATGTTAGATATACCACCCCCTTTACCCAAGTCAACATTTGTTTTGGTGAAACTACTGCCGACACCCGTTGTACCAATGCCTGAACCAAGTTCAACCCTAGTTCCCTGAAAAGTCTTACCAGTTGACTTTGACTCACCGATAAATGCGTGATACTTTTCTGTTGGTGGTTCGTCAACACCTTTTGGTACTTTAGGCTTTTTGTTTAATGGTGCTTTGTCTGCCATCTCTCTAAGAAGATTTGACTCTTTCATGGTCTGTGCGAAAGCCTTTTTGTCAACTGGAATCTTTCCCTTGCTTACACCGTAAAGTATTGTTTCATCTTTTGGTTTTATCTTTCCACTTTGGGTTTCATACGTTGTAGGGTTTCTGCTTTCCAATGACTGCTTTAACTGACCAGCCTTCTTGCCACCCCCGAAATAATCAGTTCCCTTCATTACAGTCTTCTTTCCAACTTCTTCAATCTGTCCTTCTTCTACCATATCATCAATTAGTTTCAAGTTCTTTTTGCCAGTAAGTTTTGCACCAGTAACTATTGTGTCAACTTGCCTTACTGGACTTCCCTTGAACTTTATCTTGCCACCAGCAACTTCAGAAAACTTTAGCTGACCTTTGACAGTTGATTCACTTGTTGAAGTCTTGTAGTCCTGAAGTCTTGTTCTAGTTCCAGTTATCTCAGGCTTTTTAAATCCCCTGTAATTGACACCCTCGCCTTGCAATTCGGCTTTGGGTCTTTTGACACCTTTGACCAAATCGCCAGTGGTATCTGAATAAAATGTAACCTCGTCAATGTTTGTCTTATATTGTTTTGTACTGACTTTTGTTCTGTATAATGCAGTTGATTTAATTCTGTCAAGAACTGTCGGTGTCTGAAGTTTTGGAATACTGGTTTTACCAATGTCCTCAACTTTGACTAATTCAGGGAATGGTTTTCCACTTGTAGTTGCCTTACTGTCATATAACTCAGGGAATGGTTTTTTCTCTTTTGGCAGTCCTTCTTTTGGAATTAGTTTTGTTTTATCAGTTGGTGTAAACACATCAGACTTGAACGGGGTTTCTTTTGGCATATCATATTTTGTTGTTTTCATCTTACCTCTTGTTGCAAATCCTACAACATTTTCATTTTCAAACATGGCAACTTGTTTGTTTAGGAACTTTGGCTTTGCACCTATCTCACCAGCAATATCAGTTGACTGTCTTACAAACATTCTGCCTGAAGGTGTCATAATGAAATTAGCCTTAGCACCAAATCCGACACGACTTCCCTGAAACATTGTCGCAGTATCGTATGGCTTTACAATTCCCTGACGCACTACCTGTTGTGGTATTGTAAATACTGGCATACCATATTTTGTTCCTCTTGGAATATCACCGTAAGTATAAACGGAACTTCCAATTCTGCTTGGAATTGCTGACACCTGTGCACCAGTTCGCTGAATCGCTTGACCAGCACCCATCATGGCAATAGTCGGAACCTTGACTATTGTTGGTGCGTTACTTTGAATTATTTTGTTGCCAAGTTTTGCAGTTGCACTTACGCCAATACTTGCACCTTTGATTCCATAAGTTATTGCCTTGCCACCCATGACACCTGTGACAACGGCACTTGGTATTTCAGCCACAGCTCTGAACGGGTTTTCTACAACATAGTCAGCAAGTCCAGTTACCCCTGTACCTTTTAACGGTGTACCTGACATAACATCAGTGATAGTACCACCGATTAACTTGTCTTCGGCAGTTGCCAACATTGGGACTTGTTTGTCTTCAGGCTGTGTCAGGTTGTAAACAGTTTTAAGAATATTGTAAGACGGTGTGATAACATATCCAGCACCAAGTCTTATATCATCAGACCATGTTTCAGTTTTACTTGGGTGTATAACCTCGCCTGAGTCAACTGCTGGTGCATAGTTGTATTTGTTCCACCATTCATTATCAGTTCCAGAAAATACTTTTGGTATCTGACTTTTTTGAAACAAAACTGCTTCTTCCCTAGTCTTAAAGTCAGCCGTATATTCTGCATTTTTGGTTTTTATTGGTACAGTCCAAGTTGTCTGCATATCTTTGTTGACTTGATTAGCGATAGGATCAAACCCCCAAACATCAGTTTCTTTCTTTGTCAACAATTCATTCTTTTTTAACGTGACAGTTCCTACTGAAGGAACGTATGACGAATCTTTTGCAAGAAAAGAGTCGATAGGCTTTGGATCAAATACTGCAATACGTTGCTGTGCCAGCTTCCTTTGGTTTATTTCCTTAGAGTCAGCCCGACTCATTTGGTACGGCTGGTCTGACTTTCCAACAAACTGAGGTGAAGCAGTTCTAAGATCACCAGTTGTCTGTTTTCTAGCTTCAGTGAGTTTCTCATAATAGTCAGGCTTGAACATAGAGTCAGGTGCAGTCTTGGCAACAAGTCCACGTTCCTTCAGGAAGGTTCCAAGATTGACCGTACTGGTTCCAGTATAACTTTGTGTCGTCTGTGGACTTGACAAAGCATTTGCAGTTCCAATGTTACCAGCACGAAGTTCCTTGACATACTCTTGTTGTCGTCTGTTTGCCAATTCTATTGCTCTTTGTTTTTGAATGATTGGCATGACCTGTGCAGTAACATCTTTTCTAGTTCCCATTGTACCACCACTTGTTTTGTATAACTCATCAGTTTCATACACTGTCATTTTATCTTCAGTAACCTGATACTCTTTCTTACCAAGCAGACCACCAGTCATATCTGACAGTGCTTCAAGTTGTACGGCTTTTTTAGTTTCAGGTGAAGTGGCAAAGGTTGAAGCCATAGCAGAGCTGGTTAACTTTTCCTGTGCCGACATAGAACCGTAAGCACTTGCGACATTTCTTTTTGCCTGTGCCCTTGAAGCCTGATAATCAGATTCCATTTTTCCTGACGGATCTAAATATTTTCTCATCACTTGTTCTCTTGCCTTTCCTGACATAGAAGTTGCACCAGCACCCGAAATCTTTCTTGCTTCTATCCAAGTGATATTGGTATAACCTTGATTTTGAAATGACTTTGCAATTCGTTCATAATAGCTTTGGTGGAATGTCGCATTGGTCTTACCTCTATTGCCAACTTCAATTATTATGTCACCTTTTGCAAGACCGACACCACCTACCTGAGCATAGTGAATTTGTTTGCTGAGGTGTTTGTTAGTTCCACTACTTACATTTTTCATAAAATTTTTGTATGTTGCTTCTCTAGCCGTTGCTTCTTGATCAAGTTTCAAAGCCTTTGCTTCTTTGGCTTTTTGAATGTCGTCTAATCTTTTGGTTTCTCTTTTTTGTTCTGCAACTATCTGAGTCTGAAATCCAGTGATCAGATCTGTCTGTCTTTGTTCTTCTGCGACTCTAGCCTTTTCTACTTTTGACTCAACTGACTTTGACTCTTCTACTGCACTTGAATATAACTCTGGAATCTGTCTGTCTAAAACATGAATAGTTTCTTTTGCCTTTTGCTGTTTCTTTATCTCATCAGTATAATCATCAACTTGCTGTCTTTCTGACGGACTGGATATGTTTGCCTTAATGTACTGTGCTTCCAATAATCTTTCCTTGTAATAAGGATCATCAGGAATTTCTTCAGGCAGTTTTGATCTAGCCTTTGATCTTTTTGACTTGGCTTCTTGGTATGCGTCTTTGGCTACATACGTCTGACCTTCATAAACTTCAATCTGGACTTTGGCAATTTCCCCTGCTTGAACTGTCTGGGCTTCAGCCAACTTTGCTTCAAGTTCTTTTTCTTTTGCCGTCTGTGCCATTGGTTATACCAAAGCATACTAAGTTAATTAATGTTATTTATATATCAGAAGGACATTGAAAGTTTGAATGGCAGATATTAGCATTATCGAGTTTGCAGTTTACGCCTTTATTGCCTATTCAGGTATGCTTATGCTGATCATTTCTACTATTCGTGAAGCACCTCAGACCAAATCACAGTCGTTCACACGTGCCATGTATCTCATTCCTTCAATAGTCTGTGCATTTTTACTGGCTGGTATGGGGGAAAGTGTAGGGTTATACGAAGTGGTATCATCAGGTGTCGAACAAGGCACAGCCACCAGTCTTAATCAGGTGTTTACAATAAACCTAGTCAATCCAATTTGGATAACTGTCAACTTTATGTTTGGTATTCTAATGACATTCCACTTTATCATGCAGACTTTACAGTTGTTATTGTTTAGAGAATAAAATTAGTCTTCAACAAGCCAAGCCCATTCAGGTCTTTCTTCGTATTCAGTATCAGTCACCAGCTCTGTTTCCTCTAATGGTATCTATTGCCCAAACTGATATTAGTATGACGTATATCATTGAGATTCCAGCGACAAATACTGGTGGTATGCTCAAATGTAAAAGTAAGTTAAACGCATAAGTTCCAGTTATGACTTGGAAGAATTGGTAAATCATAGTGGCTGAACTTGTAAGTGGGTTATCTGTAATTGAAACTTCCTGTGCCATTGTTAATTGCATTTCTGAAGTTTGGAATGACAGTTGTGAGAATGTTGAATTAGTACCTTGAATCCATTGTGTCGGTTGATAGTTTGTTGGGGCATACTGACAACTCATAGCGTCAGTGTAAGTCTGATTAGAATAACCCCCAATTAAATTACCAGTAGCGTCATAACACCCTGCAAAAGTATCACTTATTGATTGAATTGCTTCCCTCATCGAGCCACCGTCCATTTTTCCAGTATCAGGGTTATATCGTTGCATGTCCACACCGATAGGATCACCGAGTATAGTCTGTGCACCTAAGATAGAAAATGAAGCAATATAGGCAATTAAAATTACAGCGATAGGTTGAGATACCATTATCTATTCCTTGTAATTCCCCATGCTAAGAATATTACTAATCCTATTACACCTATTATCACAGTTGGAATTGCTATCAGTCCGAAGAATGACAGTGCGAATATCGTACTTGCAGATATTAATACACCTACGATTGGTGACACTCTGTTAAAGCCGACCATTGAAACAAGTATTACAAACAGTCCGACAATATCTATTGCACCAAAGTCACCGTCAGTTCCGTATTCACCAGCCGTAAAGTTTGTTACCTGTGTGACTAGAGGAATGTTAGGAAGTCCAGTTGAATATGTTCCGTCTTGTTGCAAAGTGCCAAGTGTATTTTGTGTCATAACATACTTTGCTGATACGCCATCATCTTGCTGACTTTGCTGAGGTGCACATTCTATTTCAATTACTTCGTTGTCAACGTCTTGGAAGTTGAATCCTATGACTTGTTTGTTTGCGTCACTTGCCATTACCTGTGAGGTCATGTCAGTTCCCTCTACATACTGGTCTGTCTTTTGTGCAAACTTGTAATCCACATCACAAGTCATGTCGTCCCACCATGAAGGGTATGCTACTTGCAAAGTATCAACGGCAGTTGCAGTTCCATTTACTGATATTGTCTGTGTTTCTCTTTGGAACTCTATGACATTGACTGTTTGGTCATTGACTGAATCAATGTCAAACCATTCCATGCCACCAGTTGTAGGATCAAATGCCACGATACTGTTGTCAATGCTTGTTGTGACAGTGACATAGTTGCTGAATCCAGAGTTGCCTAGTGGCGAATTAACCTTTACACCAAAGATATAACTTGTATTGTAATCCAGTTGAGGTGCAAAGTTGGAATAAGTATTGGTTGTGGTTCCAGCACTGGTAGTAGGTGTGCTGACACTTGCAGTTATCTCAGAATAATAAACTTCATAGTTTGTAACCTGTCCCTGATAATATGCTGGTTCGTCCCAGTCAATTACTACACCAGTTCCAGTAACGCCCTGTGCAATCATTCCAGTAATTTCAGTTTCAGGTGTTGTCGTAAACGTGTTAGACAAAACACTGTCACCAAATATTGAAACTGCTTTGAGAGTATAGACATAGGCATTACCGAATGTCAGTGTTTGAAAGTCAGAGTGTGAAGTTCCAGTTACGGTTGTCATTAAACTGCCATCACGATAAACTTTGTAGCCAGTTACAGTTGCGTCACTGTTTGGTACGTTCCAAGACAGTGAAGTGGTTCCAGCAGTTCCAGATAGTGTCGGTGCACTTGGTACGTCACCAGTCGTAATTGTAGTTGTAACGAAAGCAGTTGACTCGCCTACATTATTTAATGCAGTTATCTTGTAAGTATAACTTTGGTTCAATGCACTTGGAACTGTGTCACTGAGAGTCAGCACCGACTGTGTTGTAGTTCCGACCAAACTGAAAGCACCAGTGCCAGTCTGTCTGTAAATTTTATAGTTGATCAATGATGAGCCACCGTCACTTGTTGGTGCTGACCATGTTACAGTCGTGCCATAAGGTGCACTGTCAATGCTTGATATAACCACGTTTGCGTTAGTTGGTGCACTTGGCACAGTCGGTGTTGCTGTACTGTATGATGAGGATAACAGACTTGTACCGACATTGTTTGTCACCTCAGCCTTAAAGTAGTGTGTGCCAGCTCCCGAAACTGTATGGGTGTATGGAATAGTTGTGCCATTGATAAGTGAAACGTAGAGAGAATCGTCACTGGAATATTGTAAGTTATAGTCTATCAAAGCAGACCCACCGTTGTTTGCTGGTGCTACGAATGTTGCAGTAATGTCAAACGGATTTGTGTTAGGATTGTTTGTAGCCAAAGTTATACTTGGTGCGTCAGGTACAGTCGGTGTTGCGATAGTGACTGCACTGCTTAAAGTTCCGTTGCCAACATTGTTAAGTGCTTGTGATTTGAAATACCAAGTTCCAGCACTTGCAAGTGTTACTGACTGGTCAGCCGTAACTGCTTCTGCGACTGGCGTGTATGTCGTATCATCAGGTGAGGTAAACAAGTTATATCCAGTTACAGAAGAACCACCGTCAGAACTTGGTGCTACGAATGTTGCAGTAACATCAAACGGATTTGTGTTAGGATTGTTAATTGCCAAAGTTACGCTTGAAGCGTCAGGTGCGTTAGGTGTTGCGATAGTAACTGCCGTACTGTTGTTACTTGTACCAGCGTTGGATATTGCTTCAGCCTTAAAGTAGTGAGTGCCCGAACTGCCTACTGAATAGTTAAAGTCAGAATTTGTCGCATTGATCACTGAACTGTAAAGTGTGCCGTCAGATGAATGATACAAGTTAAATCCAGTTACCGAAGAACCACCGTTGTTTGTCGGTGTCACAAACGTTGTTGTCACCTGAAGTGGACTAGGGTTAGGATCATTAATTGCCAAAGTTATACTTGGTGCGTCAGGTACGGTTGCAGTTGTAATTGAAACTGCACTGCTTAAAGTTCCGTTGCCAACATTGTTAAGTGCCTGTGATTTGAAATACCAAGTGCCTGTACTGTCAACTGTTATTGTTTGGTCAGCCGTTACTGCCTGTGCGACATAGTTGTAAATAACATCATCAGGCGAACTGAGTAGGTTATATCCAGTTACAGAAGAACCACCGTCAGAACTTGGTGCTGTGAATACTGCAACTATGTCAAGTGGACTTGGATCAGGACTAGGAATTGAAAGTGTCACACCTGAAGCAGTCGGTACTGACGGTGTGGCTATGCTTACGGAACTGCCTTGATTGGCAGTGCCAACATTGTTAATTGCTTCTGACTTGAAATACCAAGTGCCACCAGTCGGAACTGTTATTGTCGTGTCAGTTGTTACTGCACTTGCGACTGAATTGAATGTTACGTTATCATCAGAACTGTAAATGTTATATCCAGTTACGGTACTTCCACCGTCACTGCTTGGTGCCACCAGTGATACGGTTATACCTCTAGGACTTGCATTAGGATCAGGTATTGCCAAAGTCGTTGAACTGTCACTGCTTGGTACAGTTGGTGTTGCGATATTAGCTGAAGTTCCCTGAGATGAGGAACCTAACAAGTTTGTACTGGCAATTTTATAATACCAAGTTCCAGCACTCGGAACTGTGTCAGTAAAGTCCAAGTCACTTACGGTTCCGACTGAAGAATAGGTTCCAGTTTCAGTTGCACTTCTGAATATTTCAGTTGAAGTTATTGCACTGCCACCGTTAGACTGTGCAGACCAAGAAACAGTTACGTCAAACGGACTTGGGTTCGGACTGGTTATACCCAGTGTCGGTGCGTTAGGTGCTGGGGGTGCAGTTGGCGTGTCAATACTTGAAGTTGCTGAGAAACCTGAGTTACCATGTGTCGCTAATGATTTTAATGAATAAACATAAGTTCCAACTGACGGAACTGTGTCAGTATCACTTGTAACTAATCCAACTGTTTTATGTAATGTGCCGTCACGATAAATCTCAAAGCCCGTTAGCGTTCCAGTTCCAACGTTTGTCGGTGCTGACCATGAGAGTGTAACGTCAAGTGGGTTAGAGTTAGGTGAACTTATTGTAGTTGCAACACTTGTTGGTTCAGATGGTGGGCTTCCAGCCAGTCCAGATGTATAAGACGACAAAACACCCTCACCAATAGCATTGACCCCAGCTACTGCAAAGTAATAGGTGTTGCCACCTGTAACACTGGAATCGTCATAATCAGTTGTACTTGCACTTGTGGTTGTAACTAATGTCCCTTTGCCACCCCTGTCATAGATGTTGTCTATCTCAGTTGAAGTAAGTGCATCTGAGTTTATGAAGAACTCGTCAAGTGATCCTGAGATGTTTGTTGTGTAATCAGATACAGAATTGTATTCATTGGTTAATGTCGAACCTGTATCATCAAAATCAAAATGTGCTTTTAGATCAGTTGTTGGTACGTTGGTAGTTCCACTACCTGAATTGTATAATGCTGTAATCTGACTTTGACTTAATGCAGTTTCCCAAATACTACCCTCGTCAAGTTGTCCACCAAAGTAAGGCTGACCACTTGTACCCTGCCTACCTATGGATAAATAAGAATTATAACTCACACTACTTGGACATGAACCACCTACACTTCCCTCTTCAACACCATTAACATACATCTTTAATCTGTCAGTTCCACTTTGAGATCCGTCAAAGACCATAGTAACCATAAACCAGTCAGAAGTATTCCAGTTAGTACCAGCATTACCATCAGAATAACATTGGTTTGAATTAGATCCAGCAGTTACAAAGAATCCATTACCTGAACCTACTGCTTGAACCATTGTTGTGAAAAAGTTATTTGTATTACCGTCATTTGGGGATATACCAAAAGTATATTGACCACCAGTTGTAGCAGAACCGTCAGGTTTTATCCAAACATTTGTAGTCAATGCAGATATTGTTGATGATAATAATTGAGTAGAACCTGAATCAATGTAATCGTTACTTTGGTCAAATGACATTGAGCTACCTATCTTTCCAGTTTGTCCAGTTGTTGCACCGTTGATAGTTCCGTCAGGGGATAGTGAAACTGTACCACTGTTAGCACCCAAACTTGTTGAGTCCGTTGCAGTTGCTACCGAAGCACCATTCTGATATAGAGTCCAAAGATTAGATGAGTCCCTTGTTACAGCGTAGTGCTGTGCCGTACTTGTGTTATCTGTAAGACCTGTGGCTGAAATGATTGGTGAAGCAAAACTATATGAGAGCCACATATCCCTGCCTGATTGCCATGACCAACTGGATTGATACCAGCCAAATTCCGTATTACTTGCGTCAGTTCCAACGTTTGAAGCCTGAACGTTTACCTCGTTATTATTACTTGCACTTGCACCTTCATAAGAAATTATGTAACCGTCAGCAAAAGTAACAGTAGGGGAAAACTCAAACTCATGTTCAATAAATGACATTTGTGGATCACCGTTCATTGTTGTAACATCTAACCCATTAGTAGATGTTGCAATAAGATTCAAAGATGAATCATAAATTTTAAGATATGCTGTACCAGTTGGGGAACCATAAGTTGCAGTTTTAATTGTTATTGATGAAATAGGTTTTCCGATTATGTCGTGTCCAGTATTAAATTTAGCACCAACTTTTACATTAGAACCACCACTACCACCAAGACTTGAAGTACCGTCACTATTAGAAGTGGTTTGTTCAGTAGATGTAACTGAACCTACACTTGCAGTTGTAGCTCCGACATTGAATGTCACATCATTGAGTCCGAGAAGTTTTGACGGTTCAAATTCAGGTATTCCAGTAGAAGAAGTTACACCGTTGTAAAATTTTAACAGATCAATCGATCCCTCCATATGTCCTGATTGAGTATCTGATCTAGTATTATCCCCAGCTTGAATTAGATACCTTAATCCTGACTCACTTCCAATCGTCTTTGATATTGTTGAACCAACTTGTGTTACATATTCATCTGAAAATACTTTAAGCGATAAGGTTGTTCCATCTCTTACCAACTCATAATAATATGTGTCGCCATTTGACCATGTTCCTTGTGCTACTGAATATGCTGATCCAGCAGAATTTCCAGTTCCTAGACTTAGTGCAGTACCATCTATGTTTTGTAATTGTAGGTCGTATGGGTAGCTATTATATGGATTATAAGTAAAACCTACAAAGTCTTGTGAAGTACCTTTACCACCTGTTGAATCTGAGATTCCAAACCAACCAAAGTCAGTTATTGAGGTTCTTGTTATGGAATCAATAGTCCACTTGAATTGTAATACCCATTTATCATCAGATACAGTACCTAAATCAAAAGTAGATTTATCATTTGTTCTTATTCCCCAGTCTAACAATCCACTTGTAACACTATTTGCACCACCATGTGTCCAATTATCAGAATCAAAATTATCTTCAAATGTTAATGCTGGTGGTGCATCAAGTTTTACCCAGCCACCAATGGTTAGGTCGTCAGTGTTGTCAGGTAGGTTGCTGTCAGTATATGCTAAATTAGGATTTTGAATTGCTGTATCAATGATACCAGTTGTTGAAGTACCCACTGTATTTGCAGAATATACTTTGTATGCTGGATCTCTACCTGTATCATCATTCCATGCACCATGATCACCCTGAGCTACATGAACGCCTGAGTCAACATCGCTTGTTGCTTCCCAAAGGTTAAGATAATTTGTTGCACCACCTTGTTCGGAATGTATTACAATTCTATCCCCTGCCGAAATTGTTGTCGGTGTTGCTAAATCAAAAGATACCCATTGTGCAGTTGTAGTAAATTTATCCTCACATAGAAATGAATGTTCATACTTTGCAGAATCACTGGAATCTAATACTTCAAACTCACACATTTGGTTGTAGCCTGATAGCTGGTATCTTTTTCCGTAAAAGTCAACTTGAACAATATCTTCCCCTACCATCGGACTACCAGCACCGACTACAATTCCCCAATCCTCAATCGTGTTTGAATTTAATTGATCATCATTGTCTAGTTGTGTTTGTTCTGCTAGTAACACTCCACCAGCAACAGTACCTACTGTTATACTGTTGGCTGACTTGTCTGTAAGTCCAATAGTGCTATACAGTATTTCAAAATCTAAATCTTCTGAATTAGTATTCCAATTTAAGACATCTGTTTGTGACATGTATGTGTTAGTTCCGTCATAAGAATCTGCACTGCTTCCAGCAACTTTAATGAAATTACTTCCAGAACCTGTAATCTTATTTATAGAAATTTTATAATCAGCTCCTAATGTAACCGAATCAGAATTAAACGTCTGTTTCGTATATGACGAAGTTAGTTGACTGGCAGTGACACTTCCCATGTCTGCTACTATGGTGTTGCTATCATCATAAACAACAATATCGGCACTACCACCTGAACCTGAGTTCTTCATCCAAAATGATACTTCTGTTATTTGTTTTCCCACCAATTCCGAATTGGCTGTTATGTAAATAGCCATTTTATGATTGTTCCAATCTAGATAGCCATCCCAACCTTGATCAGTATGTGTGAGTGGTGTTGATACAGTTTCAAATCCATGAATCAAAAACTCGTTGTCAGTAAATGTTAACTGACTGTCTGAACCTGAACTGTTTGGCAGTTCTTGATATGCAAACTCATTGAGTGATCTATACACGTTATACCCTGTGATTGAACTGCCACCGTCACCTGAAGTTGGTATGCCAGTCCAGTCCAGTTCTAATGGAATACCAGTTACAGTTGATAGACCAGTAGGTGCTACCGTTGGTGCTATTGCAATAGCATAGGTAACTTGTAACTCTACATTGTTAAGTTGTATCATAGCAGAATCGTTTGGGTGATTGTCAAATGGGTTCATTCTAGTGACGATTGTAAACCAGCCCTGTGATAATGAGGATTGTATATCCGAGTTAGCAGAAGTTCCTAATTGTGCAGTAAGTCCAGTTCCAGTTGATAAATTGGTTTCTAGTAAATATGTAGGGTTTGATACCATTTCTTCAAATTGGGTTTTTAATGTTGTACCACTTGTTGCACCTATTTGTTCATCAGAAGTGATAAAGTCCAGTCCGTTAAGATTACTTATCTCACTTGTTGCTACAATATCATATACTACATCTACATCATTAATTACAACATCATTTGGAATACTTGATATATCATATTCCCACATTGGCATGGCACATACACCGTTACCATTACCCTCATGGCTCATGTAGTTATATTTTGACTCAGCATTTGAACTGTAAGATGGAACTTCACTTCCGTCCATTGTACAATCATTGGTATCATAATTACCTGTTGTACTTGTGATTATTCTTTGTTGTGTAGTTGCTGTGGCTGTAAACGTAGGATCAATTTCGAGATAACCTACAAACCCACCATCGGCATAATCCATGTTGACTTTGTATGTATTATCTTCAAAGATTATGTTCACGTTGGTTAGACTTTCAATACCAGTATCAAAGTCATAGTTCACGCTATCAGTAATGGCTAGGATTTCTGCTTCGTTGTCTATGATATATTGCCTGTCAAAACTTTGTCCGTTTAGTTGTGCAATATCAATTACAGTTTCACCAATGGTTATTGAGTCCCCTGAATGAATTGTTTGACTTATCCCTAATGGCTGATCACCGTCATTCCAAACCTTGAAAGTTTCTTTGAATCCTTTATGGATATTCAAGTCAAGTTCTTGTACGAACTTTTCTACTTCAACTGAGTTTACTGTTACAGTTTCACCGTTGAGATACCCCTGATTTGTTCCGTTGGAAAACTGAACTAGGTTAAAGTTTGCGTTAGTTGAATTGGAATAAAAATTCTGAGTGGTTCCAGTGTATGAAATAAAAACATCTTGTGTAATATCTTCTGTGATTACTTTAGTTGAAGTAAGAAAGACACCGTTTTCATACTCAGTTACTTTGACAGTACAGGCTTCATCATTTACTGGTAGGTTAGACCATTGACCATTGTCAAGATAACTTGCAACTGCACTGACACTTGGTATAACTTGCTGACCGTTGTAACCGTTTTCATAGATTGAATAACTACAACTGTTCTTATCAAAGACAAATGAACCAACAGAATTGGTATTGAAGATAACTTTCTCACCAGTGTTTGTCAGTGCATAATTCTTCCAGCCATTGTCCATTATTCTTTCGGGGTGCGAGTTCCAAATTGCTTCACCGATAAAGTAATCCTCAACGAGGTCATAGTTTTGTCCTTGTGTTTCTACTACTTGTGCAAAGGCAACTGGCATTGTTAAGACTAAAGCTAGTGCTGAGATAATTGCAATTTCCGTACGCATTATTAATCCCGTCCTCTAGCACTTGCTACCATTAAGACTTTGATAACTAGAATGAATATACCTATACTTGGAATCAATGGTATCAAATACTGTGTAGTTTCTTTGGTCTGATTATACATATCAATCCATTCCTGTGTCATTGAACCGTTAGTCAGATTGTTTTCCATGACTGTGAACACAGAACCAAGTATCATTGGTGCTATGGTAAACATGACACCATAGGAAATTATAAAAAGTATAACCGAAAATCCTAGAAAGATAAGGCTACTCATGCTAACTAAAAGTGTGGGGTGTAGTTATTAAAGTTATTTAAAAAAGTAAAGCGTATAAGTTTTTTAGGCTTATAACATCTTGACTACTGTCAAAATTACAACGGCTGCAATCACAATTAACACAATTATCAAAAGTGCGTATGCATTTTGAGTTTGTGAATTGTTTGCTTCACATTGAGCAGACCAACCTGTTTGGACTGCGTTTGCTGTTGCGTCATAATCTGAGAGGTTAGTACAATCTTGAACTGAGTTGCCTAAGATTTGTGTACCGATTCCTAATAGTATGGCGATACCAATGAAGGCACCAACTAAAGCCATAATGTTATTCTCGACCATATTGATTACTCTCAAATAATTCTAGTATATAATGTTAAAGTAAACTCTAGGCGTGGATTAGTTTCTTGTACGCCAAATAACCATAGTTGCAATCAGTCCAGTAAATGCTACGGCAACCAATGTAACTGCATACACCAAGAAAGTATCTGGGAAGAAGGTGTAACTTATTGGAAGGAATAACAGACCAATGAGAATTGGATATAGTACGTTGTGATATTTTATGTAAGCCATAATAATAAAGATAGTAACAAGTATCATAGAGAAATAACCACCAGTGACGTATTCAAACGGCATTAGTGCAAAGTCCAAGTAATCCTCGTTAGCCCCACAGTTGTTCCACATCTCAGCACCAGCCGTCATGTTCATAAAGCATGGCTGAAGTGATTCGTCACCGATAATAGTTACTGTGCTTTGTGCATAGGCTTCATTAGATACAAAAGATACTGCCAGTATTGCCAATATTATATACCAGTACACATTCAATCATCAGCCGTTCTAGTATTAAGGTTGTTCGATAGGTTCAACTTCAATTAATACTGGTTCTATTTCTTCTTCAGGTTGAACTGGTTCTACTGGTGGTTCAGGATCAGGCATTATGATTATCGGGTTTGCTTCCCTGTGTTCATCTACTATGCTTTGTGCAACTGAGGACAACTTGTCATAATCAACCTCGCCTGAGTCAACTGCTATTCTAAGACTTTCAGCGTCAGGGTATTTTGACATGACAGTCTGATCATCAATCTGACCTAGTGATGGCACTGACATACCACCCAGCATAGAGTCAAGGTGTCCACCGTCATATACAATGTAGCCTATTGCACCTACCATGCCGATAGCCATAAAGATAGCAACGAACTTAATCCATGCCTGTTTGGAAGCGATAGGGGTATTGGTTACTTTCTTGTGTTCCATGTCGGTTCTTTGATATGATGATACAACCGTACCCATGAATTTAGGGTCTGTTGCAATAAGGTCTTCCTGAATAAATTCTGACACCTTCTTTAACGGTGTAACGATTTCCCTTACGTCCAAGTGATCTAGATAGTTAATCATATTCATGGCTTCCTTTGAGTATCTTTCGTTAAGTTCAGTCTGTGCCTGAACTTTCTCATAGCCTTGAATCTTGTCAATCAGTTCAGACAACTTGTGTGATACAAAGTCGTCACGTTCCTTTGAACCAAGTATCTTGAATATGTTTGCCAACATACCGTCAACCTTTGGAAGCTTGTTTAACTCTAATATTATTTCCAGTTCCTTGCCGTCAGAACTTAACGGCAAGTGATGGGTAATGTCATACTGTAATATTCTAAATGTCTTGACCATTGACTCTCTGTATTGTAATATTCTTCTGCCGTCAATCTTGAAGGCATAAACGTCACCGTCAATATCTGTGATAAAGTAGTCACCGATAGTATGTTTGATCGGAACAAAATGTACCCTGTGTGAAGCGTCAGAAATAATTGCAGTTATCCATTTAGGTGAAAGTAAATCTCTACCATGTAAAACGCCCATCTTAACTTTACATCAGAAATTATCTATATAATATTATCGCCCTATCCCGTAAAGGATAGGGGGAACAGTGAGGGCGACACCATTCAAACTTAATTATATCAATGACTTTTTATTCTTTTTCTCTTGTTTTCTAAACGCTGAAAAACTTCCAGTGACACCTAACGCCCTATACTTTTTAGAGATTTCCTTATCGGCTTCCCTATACTTTTTAGAATATTCCCTATGGTATTTTTTAGATTTTCCCAACACTTAATTCAAAAACCATTATGTTTTTAAAGTTATAGTAACCACAACATACAGGGCTATGATTCCACAAAGCGAACCTGAACACAAGGACTTAGTTGACGTACTGGTTCAGTCAGTTCAACGCATAGAGCAAGTCCCACAAGAGGACGGAACCTTTGAAAAGTCTTTGGTCATTGACCCAAAGTCATTATACTACAAGACGTTAATCGTAGCCTCGCCTCACCTCGCAAGATTCGTACTGGAACTGGAAAACTTTCAGAATTTATCTACACAGTGCTTTAACTTTATGTCCAGACGAAAAGCCACAGCACTGTCTGAACAAATCAAGGAACTGGTTATCGCATACCAGTATTCAATAGATTCCAAATCCTCAGAGAGTATAAGAGAAAACGGCTCAGCACAAAGTACACTCATAGATAAGATTGCAAGAAACAAGATTGAACGTTCCTACCAAGTCAAGGGCGAAAAAAGACGTTCATTCCTTGACGCCATGATGGGTAAGGACAAGGAAGAAGATATGGATAGTGATTAATTATGTGTGACCTAATGATTATGAGTAACGTTAGGAAGTTCTGTAAAAGTATGTGGACAGTTCTAAAAGAAGACTGGAAGAATGATGATGATATTATAGGACTGTTCAAAAGAAAGAAGACTAAACTAGAAGACTAACAGTATTCGTTTTCTCATACTGAACATACTATACTCTACATTTTGGGTATTTAGAAAACTGTTTCAGATCACAATAGTCAAATGTTGACACTTTTTTCTCATAATAGATATGTGTAGGATCAAAGTCAGGATCAATGAACTGGCTTAACGCTTCAAGATGATATACATTAGAAGCCTTTGGATTGCTGTACCTTTCATTAGAGAAGTTTATGTCCTCGTTCCAAGTCCAGTTATACACAGGGTGGTCTGACAGATCATATTCTTCAGCAAACACATAGCTCATACTTGAAATCATAAGCACTGCAACAATAACTGAAACACATGACTTGTGAACTATAACCTGTTTCTGTGTCGGCTTTAACGGCTTGTTACAGCAAGGACAGTATGAGTGAAAAGATATTGTAGGTGGCTTTGTAAACTTCAATCCCAGTCCTTCTCTAAGTGTTTCTTTACGTCTTTTATCGTGTATTTCTTGTACTGGTAATTATTGTTTACATACTTTCGTTTAGAGTATCTTCTATGGAAACATGACTGACAAACATGAGTGCCCTTGTCATGTATTAGATATGTTGCAACTTCCATACAGTCATAGCAGATTCTCATCTCAGTGGTTCCCCATTAAATGACACCAGCAAATACATTCCTTTTCTGAACAAAATGAATGTAACACACTTTTGCACCTAGATGAGATAAATGTGTCAAGACTACTCATCATTAACCACCCCTGACAGTTTCTTTCTTAGTCTAGTCTTTTTTGGAACCAAGTCGTAATGTGAGGCTATTGCTTCCAGTGTAATCAGTTTCTTTTCCCTGCACTTGTTTAGATACTTTAGACATGATATGACTTTGGGATTATACACTGTCATGCCCTCGACATACATATTGAGTTTGACACTGGCTAACCATGTACCCTTACCCCATTTATCCTCAGTTTCCTGACAGAACTGTTCGATAGGTACTTCTGATTCAAGTTCGCCTGAAGTCGTAGCTTCAGAACATTTTGAACAGATAGGGTCTTGCCAATGTCTAGTAGGCGATACCACAAAGCGTAACGAGTTTTCGTTCCAAAACATCACTGGAATGAAAGGTTGCCTGTAATCATACTTGAACGGTTCGCCATTCTTTGCAATCTTCATCAGCCAGTATTTTTTGGTAATAGCCATGTGTCTATACTTTTTAAAATCCATAATTTTGTCAGTGTACTTTTTACCAAACATATTAATCATATTCTCATTCTCTGAGGAATCTACCGTTGTAATGTATTTGAAATCAGCCGACCTGAGATATTTGTCCAAACCCATAGAATAGTGATAGTTCATCATTACGATAACCTTAACGTCCCGTCCCCCGTCCAAATGGCGAATGGTGGTTATGGCTGACTTTACCATCTCAATTTGTTTCTTGTTTGCATTGGCACCCATAAACGATACATCATCAAATATCATAATGTAGTTGACTGGTTCCAGTGCCAGTAATGTTTGCTCGAAATTCAACAAGTCCTCTTTGTACAAAACCTTAATCTTGTATTGCAAGTCTGCGTGTTTATGTATGGCATGGGCTATGGACTGGCTTAACGTGGATTTTCCTGAGTGCATAGAACCTATCAGCCCAATTCTGCATACGTCAATTTCTGCACTAAAATTAATAATTTCCCTGACAGTTGCCAAAAACGAATGGTTCCTGACCATAGGTATTCCCTTCCATTTTGTTACCACTGGCTTTGCTCTGTCACTGTTTTGTTTGTCTATTGGTTTCTTTGTAGTTGTAGTTATTGGCATTAATTGTCGCCCTCTTTATCATCTAGTGAAGTATCAATTCCCCCTAATTCTTCATCACCCTTGTTCCAGTTATCGTCCCTAAACTTTGCCATCTTAAATTCTTCTTCATTCAATACAAGCCACCCCCATCTTTCAATCTCGATACTGAATTTCATTCTGTCCATAAGTCCGTCTTTTCTTTCAGGTGGGTCAGGTACAATTCCTAAGTATGTAGGGTTTTGAAGTATGGTCTGTGAAATGGCAGTAGTGTTCAACATATTGGTACTGTGACATTTTATACAATTCCATACCTTATTAAACATTCGACCATGAATCAAGGACTGCATACTGTCAGGCATTAGTTCAAAAACCTGTATTTCTGATTTGTCTATGGCTTCATTACATTTGTTGCAAGTGTAAGTAATCTCTGTCTTGGCTAGTTGATCATAATCTACACTAGATATGATTACTTGATATTCCATAGGAAGTAGTGAGTTTATACCATTCAATGCACCATGCATGGCAGACCAGTTTTTACTATGTAAGGCGTTAATTGCCTCTGAACGATACCTAATAAAGGCAGTATTAATATCTGGAAGTCTGGACTGTGGCATAGCATATCACCCTAACTTTATACATAAATGGACTGTTATAAGATTATGTACATAAAAGTCCGTTGCATGGCTTAGACCCGATAAGAATTGGTGAGTCCAAAAAAACCCCCATTTCCACTCCAGTCGTGGGCTTAGTCATAATATAAACCCCCCTTGTTTCCACTCCAGTTATGAAATATTGAAATCATGCCACCTATATTTCCAGTCCAGACTGTGCACTAGGCTTTTTATATAGCACCTCTATTTCCAGTCAAAATAATAATACTTGACAGAATGATTAAAGAAAGTTGATTAAATTTTTTTTATTTTCAAAAATAACTAATCTATACAGGATTTTGAAAATCGCACCTTATGTAGTAAACATACAAGCGTAATTATTCGCTTACATATAGAGAAGGACTTCATAAATTAATTAGAAGGCAATACACGCAGTTTTTTAATATTTTTTGGATTCATGACTAAAATCATATCCAAGTATTGTTCTCGCCCAAACATAACTTAGGACTTCAGAAAATTAAAATCTAATCTGATTAAGTCAAAAGAGTAGGGTAATTTAACAAAATATGATGTACTTCCGAAAAAATACCATGATATTTTTAGAAAATACAAAGTCTAATTTTATGACTGGACTGGAAATAAAGGGGGTATAAGTAACGACTGAAAAGTTAATTAACTATACGTTTCTATAGGTAGTATGAAAACACAACAAACACAAATGTTTCAAGACACTGAAACACTAACACGATTAGCCGATAAGGCTAGAATCGCTATTGTTACAGGCGACTTTTTCACTGCCTCAAAAATAGCAAAAGAAATAGAAAGAATTAGTACGAATTTTGTGAGGGGTTTCTAAATTGAGTCCTGAACAAAAATTTGATAAAATCAGCTTTATAGTTGATACAGAGTCAAGCATACACGTTTTAGCCGAACAACTACACCTTAACAGGGGTTTAGAATTTGGTGATTATTGCCAAAAAGCAGAATTGATTAAACGTGGAATTGATTTAATCATTGAAGCCAAACAAGAATTAAGAGAGGCTGATTTAAATTGAATTACCAAGAAGCACAAAACTGTATTTTAGCAGTTAAACCAACAATGAAAGCACCATACAAATCACAGCTTTTAAAATTGGTTTTAGAATCTGAAAATTTACAAGATTCTAAAGTCAACCTTCAGAAAAAAATGGCTGATTTGAACCCACAAAACAAAAATTATTCATGGGCTTCATGTCCCGTCTGGAAAGCTATACAAACTCAAAAATGTCCAACGGGTGAAAACTTGGTTAGCTTTGATAAAACCACGAAAATTTTTAAAATGAACGTGGACACTTTAACAAGTGAGCAAAAATCAAAACTCTTAGGATTAGTTGAGGGCTTGTTGAATTGAATTTCATGTCAACTGAAGAAATCAATAAAAGAATTATTGATATTGAAACCCAGTTAGAAAAAATAAAAATCCAATATGATGATGATATTTTGGCATATTATCAAAACCCAAAATATAAAAAATTGGATTTGGAACAGATTTCTTTAAGGGGTATCTTACACCTAAAAGAAGCACCAAAAGATAGCACAATTCACGTTGTGAGAAAGTCACCAACTCAATTCAGTGCTTTTTTCATACAAAATGAAACACTTCAGAAAGTATGGATTCCATCAATAATGGTAAGACACAAACAAGAAGCTTTTGTGTTTAGTCGTTCAGGTGGTGGATATTCTAAAAGCCATGATATAGCTTATAGTCTTGGGCTTTTAGTTCAAAATGATGGTTATTGGTTTAACCATCAGGAGCTTTAGACATGAGTTATACAAAAAACGTCCAGACTTTGAGAGGCATTATTAAAAATAATGCTAATCATCTATCACTAAGTCAGTTAAACGAAGTGATAAAAATAGTTGATACATGGATTAAAGAAACACCTGATATAGATGATAAAGGGCGATTCATGGCTGATAGAAAAATTACTTTGTCAAGTCTTTTGATGAAGTTAAACTTTATCAGAATGGAAAAAGAGGACAATGGTCTAAAGACCATGCAAGAAGACAATTTTTGTGCAAAAAGTGAGGGCTTGAACCAATGAACAACATTGAAAAATCTATAATGATAGGTTCTTTGTGGAATAAGTACATAGAAACAAAATCACAAAGAGATTATCAGATTTGGAAAAATTGGTGTAATGAATTTTACCCAAAAAAAAGTGAGGGCTTAAACTAATGCCCTTAATCATTCATCTGTTAAATCAGATAAGCCAGTATGAAATAGGCAACATTGAAAAACTGCCTACTGTAAAAGAGTATAAAAAACTCTTTAACAGTTTGGACTTTGAAGAAATCGACAACTTTTTGAGAGGCTGTGAAAGTCAGATTTCTTCAGTTCAGAAAACTGAACACTTGACAGAATCACAGAAAAATAAAATCTGTCATAACGTTTTAGTTTTGTACAAAATGGCTAAGCCTATTGCAACAAAAAAGATGAGGTCAAAATTTGAGGGCTTGATGAATTGACAGATAAAATCTTGAAGAAAAAAGAGTCAGTTTTTTTAAAAACTGGGATTAGAACTTGTAGATTTTGTGAAACATCATTAGTTGAACAAACTAATGATATCATAAAATTACTCAAATCTAGAAATCAAATACCATATATTCAAGATGGGTTCAATGGGGATTATTATCTTACAGGAAAACATAACAAAAAATGTCAAGACTATGTTTGTCCAAAATGTGAGGGCTTGGAAAAATGATTAAACATATAGTTTTTCAAGGAGAAAAAATCCCTATTGAATTTTATAAAAATGGGGAATGTATAACTCTAAATGAAAACAAAAAGGATTATCCTGATGAAGTAAATCAGATACTTTACAAAAAATATCCAAAAGTTAGAGTCATTGAACATAACTCTCATTATAATGAGAGAATTGAGGACGATACCCAATGAAGCATAAATGTCCAGACTGTGACGCAGTTTTTTCATGTAATGAAAAAAATTGTCAAGTGCCTTATCAAATCACTTGTAGACATCAAGGGGACGGCTGGAATTGAACGACAAAGACTTGGAAAATTTGTACAAATTAAACCTTGACTTGTTTGATTCATGGTCTCAACTGTACGACGTGGAAAAAGACCCCGAAGCTAAAGAAGCCATGAAGAAACATCTTGACTCAATGGACTTGATTTTAGGGTGGCTTGAAAAGACTTTGCAATACAAGGACGAAACTGTGAGGACTTTAAGATGAATCATAATATAATGTTAGAGTTTCAACGCAAAGACAAAAGGTTTAATGAAGTTGAATTAATGCTAGATTTCTTTAGACACATAGACAATAATTGGTATAGGTTATGTGACTATGATAAAAAAGAAAACAAAGTGAGAATCTATTCAACTTACAGCGATATTAAAAATGTTGTACTTGATTTCAAAAATTACAAGGCAGTATGGTTTAAGAGAATTGAAATATGAGATACATTAAACGATACACGCAAGACGAATGGAATAGGTTTGACATTGACATACAGGAAATGTTATGCACAAAATATAATATCAGACTGATAGACTTTCAAACAAAAGAAGAAATAAAAAACCAGCTTGAAAAACAATTCATTCCCTTAGTTGGTGAGGCTAAAAGAAAGTCTAAAGAACGTAAGATTAAAATCCTTAAAAAAACTGGTCATGTAATGGGCGAGATAGGCGTAGGCACTTTGCAAATGATTCAAATGTTTAGTGCCAAACCAGCACCAAAGAAAAAAAGGAAGCGTAGGAAATGACTTGGAATTGCAAAGGTGTTTGTCTGCACCCAAAATATGTACATAAAAAAATGGTAAGAAATATCACCCAGACACCATACAAAAAATGTTCAAGGTGCTGTCTGTTCATAAAGTATGACGGAATTTTTTGCCCTTGTTGTGGGTGCAGACTAAGTAACAGACGTAAAAAAAATAACTCTAAAGACTACCATGAGATGGGTGATTAGAATATGACACCAGAACAGCTTGAAACACAGCATAATAATATCACTATGTATGTTGAAAACAAAAATAATGAGATGTTTACAACTATAACATTACAAAAACTAAGAAGGGGTATCAAAAGAAGACTTGGTGTTATTTCAAAATATCCAAAATGTTACAAATACATTAACATTGATACCATACTATTAAAAAGACTTCAGGGACGTATTGACATTCCTGATGGTGCATATTTTCAAAATAAAAACAAGCTAGACTTTAGACACAGTAAGTTTGACGAACAGGTTGATTTTGTGTTAAACAATAAAGAGTTTGAAAAATCTTTGTTAAGAAAATCAACCCCGACAAAGTATGACTTGAAGCCTTCAATAATCAGTTTGGCAGATGTTGAAATGCATAAAGATGTTTTACAAAGTCATGTCAGATACATTGAAAAAGTCAAAAAGATTTGTACAGAATTGGATTTTAAAAATGACTTGGTTGATGTTATAGACAGGCGTATAATACTGTTAGAGAATCATTTGGAAAAATGGAATGATGTTAAGACTTTTGACAGTTATTCTGATGAAACAGACTTGCAACTACTGGACAGAACCCAACAAATCTATAAAGAGAATAAGAAATTTAAAGACTTGATTGAAACTGCATTTAGTTACGGAATATTCAACCACCCACGCCCAAAAACATTCATGTCATTGATGAATATTTTGTCACAGACAGACAAAGAAAGACTTGACAAAAGATTTGACAACAATACAGAACCGATAACAAACATTATTCAAAGTATGGTGGTAGTTGAAAAACACGCTAAACAGGGTGGGTCTAAAGACCAGCTTGCAAGGGCTATGTATAACCTGTACAATACACATCTTTTTGATGAGTTGGAATTGAATTATATTATTTCACAGTACATTAGTGACGAAGCCAATTTTAACATAAGAAGACTTGCAACGTATCAACTGTTTAAGAATCCCCCTGAATGGTTACAGAAATTGATTGACGGTGACAACAAAATTATGACCAGTCAGATAAGAATTAAGGAAGAATCCAACGTCAAGAAAAAAATCTTACTGGAAAAATTGAAAATTAAAAAACAGTTTCTAAAACTAAGTTACGGCAAAAGGTATAACATGAATGATGAATTACAGACACAGGTGTTTGAAAAATCCTTTAACGGATATATTGACGGGACTTATACCCGTCTTGACAAAGACATTAACTTGAATGAACTTGACAAATTGCTAAACATGGTTAGAATGTTTTGATTGAATGTAGTCTTTGTGGAATACAGTTCAATGATGATATTGAAAACCGAAAAAAAGTACATGAAAGATTTCATAAACATTGTAAGATAGAAAAACGCAATACAGTTGAAGGACGGGTTGAATGGAATGAGATGTAAGACTTGCAAAAAGACCCAGAAATGTCGTAAGCCTAGACACTGTTGGACTTCAAATAATGAATGTGCATTGTGTCATTATGGCATGGCTGGTGTTTCAGGAAAATCTTATATCCGTTCTGCACGATATTAACACATGACAAAACGATACCATGTCTGTGAAAAATGTAAGCCAAAAGAACCAAATCAACCCTAAAACATTTATACTATTTTCCATAGAAAACTATACACTTAATATCTAGTACAATAATTAACTAATATGAAAACACAAAACTACAAAAAAGGATTTGAAATCTTGGAAGAATTTTTTGACGAACTTCCTGAAGATAGTAAAATCGAAATCGACACAAGACTAAAGGAATGTGGACTATGAGTCAATATGGACTAGGCTATTCATGTTGCTATTGTAAAGAGCCTATCAAAGACAAAGACATACCAAAAGAAGTATTGGAAAAAATTTCAATACAGTTGGTTTGGCACATGAACTGTGAGGATTCACAATGACTGGAAAAATTCTAACGTCAAGTAGTCAAATTTTTGACGAACTGTTTGACTGTGAATGGGATATTTTGTCAAATGCAGAAATGTTCATTGATAAATTTTGTGCTTCAATGAAGTATTCAAATGTCAAATTGACAAAAGAAGACAAAGAAATGGCACAAATGCTAAAAGTGGCATTTACCCGTAGATGGAATCTTATGGGAACTCAGGACGTTTTAGACGAGTTTGAAAACACAACTGATGAAAGTAAAAACTTTCAAAGGGTTTCTGAAAAGACCGTCAAAAAAGTTGAGGGCTTGAAACAATGACTGTCAAAAAAGGCAGATATTGTGTAGGCGAAGTCAGCGTGGACGCTGGACTGGTCTGGGTGGGTGACCCTTGTTACATCAAGCACCACCCCGAACTGTATGACGAATCAAAGTGGGGTGACTTTTGTGCAAACATTGAGGACTTGCCAAGTGAAAAGTTCTCAGGCGTTGCAACGTTCACCAACTGGGGTGACGGTTCATACCCTGTCTATGTCAGCTTTGACAAAGACGGAAGCCCTACAAAACTCGAAGTGATATTCACTCGAATGTATTCAGACAAAGACGAAGCAAAAGGAATTGAATACCAATGAAGTCTTCACTATACTGCGACAACTGTGAAAATCCGATAGGGATAGGTCACAGATACATAGTTACAAAGTTGCCAAAAAACAAAGAAATAACTTTTGTTGATGGTAACGTGTATCTATGTGCTGGTTGTTTTGTTGAGGACGTACACAATGAGTGAAAGAACCCATACTCATTTGTTTGAACAGGATTCAACAACCGAACCGATTGATTCACAAATCAATATGTACGGATATGAAAACAGTTGTAAGCCTATACAGGTGTCAATGGTAAATTATACAATGAGCAGTACACTTACTGTATTGGTAATTTTTGAAGCCATAAAAAGAACAGGTGATGGATTTGATTGAAATCCGTAAGGCTTCCGAGTCTGAAGCAAAGACAATAATCAATGCGATACTTGGTGAGTTGCAAGACCCTAAAGACTGTAACCATAGAATGGTAAGTTTCCATTCAAGAAGCAATACAGACGGGTTTGACGGGGGTTATGGAAATCTAGTAGGTAAATGCCTAGACTGTTATTCCATAATTCTGACACATTATGAAATGACAGGTGATGAAATCCTGACTGACAAGGAATGGCTTGAAAGTTTGTACGAAAAACGTGACGGACTTAGGGGATATGGCTGGTATGAAAAAGATATTTCTTGATGAAAATATCAGAAATGCCAAGCTTGTACGAAAACTGCGAAAGTTGGGTTACAAACTGGTCTTTACACCACAGGGCGTGTCTGACTATGACTTGGAAGACTGGCTTGTAACAAGGGATGACATAGTTATGGTTACTAAGGACATAGAATTTGATTTGAAGTTTGTAGAAAACAAGTCATTTCTAATAGACCATAGTGAACCCGTAAATGGCTGTGTAATATTGATTGACGCTTTTATGAGTCAGTTTAAAAAATAACTATTTCTTTTTCTTTGACTTTTTTTTGTAAGTCTTTGGAATACTTCGATTATATTTTGTTCTGCAAGAACCTTTTACACCCGTCATTTCTTACGTTTTGGTTTTGCTTTAAAATGTGAACCGACTTTAACGTGCCCTTTGTTGTGAGGTCTGTTTCCTTTTTTAAACGGCATTAATTATGTACAAAACATTATAGTATAAAAATACTACCACGCCTCTTTGACTGATTCAAGACTGGCTTTTAGATAATGGTCAACTGTCATGGAAGGTTTTGAATGTCTGAGGTGTTTTGAAATGACTGGTATCGAACTGGCTTTTTCACCATGAGTACCGTTTAACATTTCCTTGCCAATACTTTTTCTGAACAAATGTGTCACAACCTTTTCACCAACTTCGGCTTCAAGACTTTGCCATGCTGAAATATCCAAGTCAGATCCTATTCTTTTGCACCATACATACAGTCTTGGATATGTCAATCCTTCAAACAGCCTACCTTTTTCCTTGAAGATTAGCCAAGTCTTTAGTTCATCTACAAAAATATGAGGAATATGTG
>Ga0209337_1000376_pt1 | contig 35637 bp, 37 predicted proteins | sample LinPmetageLP53_FD_184044 | JGI IMG/M metagenome (GOLD analysis project Ga0209337, IMG submission 184044) | Marine viral communities from the Pacific Ocean - LP-53 (SPAdes) (version 2) | ecosystem: Environmental > Aquatic > Marine > Oceanic | place: Pacific Ocean | collected 2010-02-08
ATGACTTGCGCCGTGATATCTTTCTGGCCCAAGCCGGCGCTATAAATCCCGGCCGGCGCTTCCGGCCAGTTACGCTTCAGCGCGACATGGTTTTGCTCGATCAGTTCTTTCACATGCGTCACCATTAAGACCCGCGTGTCGGACCAGTGTTCGAGTGCCGAGCGAATAAACTCGGCAATGACAACGGACTTACCCGTGCCGGTTGGCATCACCACGATTGGGTTTCTGTCCACTGTCTGGAGAAAATGATTGTATAGACCCTTGATTGCGTCGGTCTGGTATTCGCGGTTTTCAAACACCACCGTCCACCCACCTTTCTTTGTTTTTTAATTCGTAAACGACATTGATTCCTTCAATGTCCACTTGCTCGCCCGGCACCAGTTCGGGGATGTACCGGTGTAGCTTGCCACCTTCGCAGCAAGTATCCGGCGTGATCTCGATCGGCTCGCCCTCACGCGAACAAGTCCACTTGCCATCCTCAACTGGAGTAGCGTGAAGGCAAGTCCGACAGTTTCGTTCAGGCCACTGGCCCTCATAACAAAAGTCTCTGAAGTCGCACCAGTTGCAGGGCGATCCCTTAACCAGGCTATACGGCCTGTCCGGCGGTGCTTGCATCTCGATCAAGCGCTTTGCTTTATTAAGAATGCGCTCGCCGGCTTTATGATTGCGTTTGACGATCTCGGTGTGAAGGTCGTCATTATCCTTGTTCTTCGCCATGTATAAGGCGGCCGGCAGATCGCCCAAGTGCATATAGCTCTGCATCTGGTCGTAATGTTCCGGCTTTGATTTCTCCACACCCTCGCGCTGTAGCTTTCGGAAGCTCGCGGCGTTGTGGGTTTTGAATTCTACGAGATGCCATTCGGGCGACGGCAGCGGACCACCCTTTACGATCCCGTCCATCGATCCGCCAAAGTGGCCCGTGTCGTCGCGCACTTGCCATTGCCGGCCTGTGTCAGGATCAACATCGAGGACGGTACAGCCGATCCGGCGCAGATCAGCAACCATGCGCGGCTCCTCATGGTCGCCGGTCCGAAACAGTCGAAGGGTCCGCCCCTCGAACCGCACTGTCAGCACATGCCGGAAGCTCAACCAAACTTGACGTTCGCAAGGCCGGCCTATGCCAGAGGCGCCCATATGTTGGCGGCCTCCAGCATACTGATCCTCGGCATACGCATCGAAAATCATTTCCGGTATAGTTTTGCTAGGCAGCTTGGTCAAAAGCTTCACCCTGATCTTGGTCGTCCAAATCGGCGCAAATATTGGCATACGCCGCAAAATTGCGCTCATCATCTAACGGATCGTCACCAGCAATTACCGCCGGTAGCGAATGCCGCCACTCATTCATAACAAATTGCCATTTTCGCTGATCCATTATGCGGCCCTCTGCCAAGGTGCAGACGGCTGCGCGGCAGCTTGCTCAATGGGGTCAGCAGCGGCCGGCGCAGCAACTGGCGTAGCAGCTTCCGGCGCCGGGGCCGGCGGCGTGAACTGTGCAGACGGTTTGTTCCGCACAGGCATATATTTGCTGACCTCGTTTGGATAGTCGGGGTTTTGAGTCAGCTTGACCCGCACCACCAGCCGGCCGCCGAGCATGTCGTTTGTGTCGGTAGAGCCCGGCTTGCCAATTGCTTGCAATAGGTCATGCAATTGCCGACGCCCAATTTGCTCTACGATTTGTTTTTTAGGGCCGGCGTTGATGACGTTGATATTGTCGAACAATAGACGCCCGGTCACCTCGGTTCCGAGCCCGTCAGCCGCACCCTCGATTTCAAATCGTAGCGCAACCATGACGCCGCCTTTCGAGGTTTCCTTTATGTCGGACTCTTTAATGATGACCTTGTAATCGCCGCTCGGTATGGGCGGATACTCTTTCTTTTCTTCAATTTCTACGTCGAATGCTTCTTGTGGTAGCATAGCCATTAGGCGGCCTCCTTCTGAGTTTCGGGTTTTGCAAAAAATTCTATGTAGTCAGCAACAGCGCTGAACTCCATCGGCAGCTCCAACGGCATGCCGTATCGGTTCTTAGCCAGGGCGGACGGCCGTTCCTGGCAATACAGAACGCGGTCGCCTTGACCTATTGCCCTAACCTTCTTTTTATTGAAGCCCTGATCGTTGCTGGTCGTCGCGACTTTATAGTTCGCGAACAGCACCGCGTCGGAATGCTCTTGCACGATTGCGTTAGCAGCTTTGTGCAGCTTGATGTCATACCGGTCATATGATTCCGTCTCCGGATTATCAAACTTCTTTATCTGACTGTGAGCTGTTTGCACAATCGTCATACCCCGGTCGCGTAGATAAGTTATGGCGTCGATGTACTCGCGCCACAGTGCTAATGCCGATATGTAACCTTTGCCATAGCCGGGCTGTTCAATGTCGCTCCATTCATGGTTCTTACAGGTTTGCGCCCAGATCAGCGGCTCTAGCCAATCCAGACTATCGATGACGAGCGTCTCGAAGCTATGCTTCTCGGTGGCAAGTACGGTCAGCGCACCAACTACATCACTGAACGTTGCCATCTCCTCTTTGGGAAACGAGTCTACTTTAATAGTGCCAAGACCATCTTCGGTACAGATCACCACGGGGCTTGGAAAGCTGGTTGCAAGAGTCGTTTTACCAATCCCGCTTACGCCATACGTCACCAGGATTGGCGACCTCGGCTTGCCCGATTTAACGAGCGTCTCTAATGAAATACTCACTCTCTCACTCCTTCTTAATTGACATTATCACAACTCCACGTATTGACATTACGGTTGAGATTGTGCTTCTGTCAATAAAATAATGCTGGTAAATGTGATTTACGCAATATAATGTGGACAATGTAACAATGGTTGAGGAACACACGGTGAATAGCGATTGGTTCAGAGCGCAGCTGGCGAGCAGAGGCAGCAATCAGGCTGACTTAGCCCGGTTCCTTGGCCGCGATCCATCGGCGGTTTCGTTGATGTTAAAAGGCAAGCGACGCTTCCAGATGAAAGACGCGGAAGATATTGCGTCTTACTTACAAGCGCCAGTCGAAGAAGTATTAAAGGCCGCCGGCATTCCGCTTGCAGAACAAAAAGCAGAGGCCGCCGTGCGCGTTAAAATTGTCGGCACCTGCAATGGCGAAATGCTTGTGGACATGCGGCCTTCGACCGTTGCCATGATCGACGGTCATCGTGATCTAGGCCGTGATAGTGTTGCTATTAGGATGCAGACGCTTGGGTCCGCGGCGAGCTATATGGATGGCTGGGTGCTGTTCTTTAGCCCCTCGAACGCAATCGATCCCAGCATGGTCAATCAGATGTGCGTCATAGAACTCACCACAGGCGACCGACGCATTGGTCAGCTGCAACGCGGCTACCAGAGCTACACATATAATGTCGTTTTGCTAGGCGGCGGAACCATTGAAGACATCGAAATAAAATCAGCAAACCCAATCACATGGATCAAAACATAGCTTTTTTTTACGACCCAACTGGACAAAAACGCAAGAATAGGAGTAAATTGACAATGACGAAACATCTTACACCGCAGGAATTATCTGACCGATGGGGTGGTGCGATAAAAATTACCACTCTGAGAAACTGGCGCAACACTGGACGAGGCCCGACCTTTATTAAGCTAGGCTCAAAAGCCGTATATCCAATCACCGCGGTGGAAGACTACGAAACCATAAACCTCATAGATAGAAAGGCAGCGTAAAATGCGCGGTAAACAAGGATACGGCATGAAGGGCGGCAAAAAAATGGCACCCAAAAAGCCCATGAAAAAACCTATGAAGAAGAAGAAGTAATTTTGCGAACGAGAGCGGCCCAACCTTGTAGGGCCGTTTTCTTTTCTTCTAGGTATTCATAGCGATCGTAAACCCCAGTGACCTCACTGTCTGTGTGCCCTAAGACACGCGCCACGATAAAACGCTTTGACCTTTGATCGCCTTCCAGAACGCGGCCGCTAATGTTGGTCGCGGCAGTCCGGCGCAAATCGTGTGGCGTCCAGTGGGCGATATCCAACAAATCGCCACGGGTGCGGATTTTATTATTCAGCGTATTCGGCAAAACGCTAGCGTCTTTCCGAGGCGAAATAAAATATTCCGGCCGCTCTGATCTACGAACAGAGCGCGAGTTAATCTCATCGACGCCATCAAGGATCGCCATCACCTGATTAGACAGAGGCACAAAATGAGCGTTGCCGCTTTTATGTACTTCCTTTGGAATCGTCCAAATCCTGGTGTCAAAATCAATTTGATCTTTGCTGATCTGGCAGCACTCACCAGAGCGCTGCGCCGTCAGTAACAACAGTTGAAAAATATATTTGGTGGTGTCGCCCAAGTTGTTCGAGGCTACCGCAAATCCGTCGCTCTCTGTCCACTGCCAGAACGCCTTGATTTCTTTGTCGCTCAACACCCGATCGCGTTTGTTTTCGGGCGCCGGCTTTTTGAGAAGGTAACACGGCGATACTTCGATCAGACCCCGCTCGACCGCCCAGTTAAACATTCGTCGCGTCACCTCGAACGTGCGGTTTGCCACGACCGGTGACCGCTTGCGGACAGTATCTATGACCGTTGCTATATCCGCTCTTTTGATATCGGTCAGCAGCACGTTTTTAAATGCCGGCAAAAGATCACGGTTAATCATTTGCTCGTCCTTACGCCAAGTCTTCTTGTTCACCTTGGCATATAGTTCAATATAATCATGTGCTAAATCACGGAACAATTTGGCTGCGATCCGCTCTTGCTTCGCTGCGGCTGGGTCTATCCCAGCTTGCACCTTGATGCGCATTTCCGCTGCTTTTATTCGAGCCACTGCAAGAGTCATAATAGGGTATTCGCCGATCTTTGGCCGGCGCTGTATCGTTCCGATCCTATAGACGAAATAAAAAGACCTTTTTCCACCAGCCCAATGACGATACTGTAGACCTTTCACTTGATCATCGTACATCCCGTCGCCGGGTACGGACTCTTTTATTTGTTTATTGTTCATACTTTTCCAGGTCACAATCAGGTCACAAAAAACGGTGACGCAAAGTCTATTTAAAACTAATTTAGTGACAGTTCATTCCCTCACAATATATATAACCCACTTTAATACAATAGTTTATTGCACTTCAGTGTGAACCCGGTTAGATTAGGGTGATGAGCATTTCGCAAATTTATCCGGCTGTTAACCACCTTGTCGCAGGTTCGAGTCCTGCCCGCGGAGCCAATAAAATCAAGCACTTAGCGCGTAATGCGCTGAGTGCTTTTTTGTTCCAGGTCACACATAGGTCACACGGGCGTACCGGCTGGTGGGTTTACATTTGCTCATTTGAGCACTTTAATCTTAACCCAATGGGGGAATGAAAAATGTCAAAGCATAATACTTGGGACAATCAAGCACAGTACCTAGTTAGAAAAAAAAAGAGACTACTAAAAAAACGTTACGATAACGCCAACAAGCTAAAAAGCACGCCAACCTTTGAGAACCTTGACTTGTCAAAGATGCCGGATTTAATGAGCATTATCAAAGCCAACCGCTGGCAGCTGCACGCAAAGGCCGCAGCGTTAAATTTGGCGGTTACTCAAAAGAGGTCTCATTCATTCAAACCAAACGATTTGCAACAATTTACGGGGCAATCAGATACCTACCTCGCGATAAGTCGTGCCGCGTTAGTTGTCTACAGCACCGGAAATCCCATCACCGCAGCGGCATGCGCGAATATTGTTAGCGCTTTGGACATCCACAAAACAAGCGTTTACAGGTACTTGCGAGAGGCCGTTGACGCGGGTCTGTATAAAGAAACAGAAAACGAAGGCGGCGTGACGGCATATGAATTTACCCAAGAGTCGAGCGAGCAACAATTTGATAATCTACTAGAACTAATTTTTGACCCGGTAACGTTTGCCTATGTCCAAGCGCTGCACAGAATCTACGGTATGGTTCGCATGCAGTCAGATAAATCTTATCGCAGCTTCGAGACCGCCATGGAAACTCTACTGACATTAGTCGATGATTAAAAAATAAATAGAAAAAATAGTCTGCCAACACAAAATCGTGCGCTGTCGCCACACATACTGTAGTGACAGCGCACTCTTTTTTTGCTGTTAAAAAACGCAAATGTATATTTTTCAGTTAGTTGCATTTTTTATGATAACAAAAACAGAACAAATTAGTGGTGCACGGATACAAAAAAGTGGTGAGCGGATACAAAATAGTAGTGACGCACTACTTCGAGCAAGCTGTTAGTTAACGTATATTTACAGAATGGACAGCACCAAAAACACAAAGGTGATTGGCACGGCGACAGACTGCTTTTCAGTAACTCGCGTTCAGCGGTTATCGTCACACCTATACGTCAACTCTAACCAGGCTCCCGGCACTGTCGCAGTTTTGGGAACAGTGCCTGGCGGTCAATCGCCAGTCTTTTTTTTAGACCCTGCCGCAGAGTTAGCGCCAGAGTTGGCAATCGGCCAGTTTGGCTACATCAGGGCTCAAAATAATCAAATTTTTCTTGGTATTATTCAGATGACCAATGAGCCAGATAGCTTTGACATAACTGATCTCGCCGGCAACGAACAGATAAAGAATATTAAAGTGCGCTCAGTTACGCCAATCATGTCCGCTCAATTTGCCGCGTGATTTGTGACATGCACATTGCCTGTCTCCAGGTCAACATAACAAAGCACAACATCTAGCATTTTTTGAATGTCCGAGCGCACCCTTGTTATGCGGCTTTTTTTGCTGCGGCCTGTGTTCACTCGGCTACTTTCCGCTTTGACATCAGCGAGTATAATATCACCGCCAGCATCAACGGCTATAAGGTCAACCGGCCCAAATCCCAATATCGGTTTAAACACATAATAGCCCTCCCGCAAAAAGTGCAGAGCCGCCAACTCCTCTGCCACAGCGCCGGCTTGATTTAGCTTGTTCATCGCAGCCGATAAGGTCGCAAACCAGTGTCTTCCCAGTTAATTGCGCTCATCGATCCCTCGTAGGGTCGATACTCGGTTTTACTGGCAACACGCTTAACGTCTTGCTTCAGCTCATGTAGCTGGACCGTGTGATACAGCCCACTAACCGCACTTAGGACAGTGAACGGCAGACATCCGCCAGCGCAAAGGGCCAAGATGATTACAGTCAAACATTTACTTACTGTTATAACTCGCATTTTGCTCTCCATTTATTCTTTGTTCTTCAGCACTTGCCGCTTGTCGTAACTTCGAGCGCCCGAGTAGCCCAGATAACCGGCGCCGAATAACGCCCACAAACTGTCCGGTATTGCCGCCAATAAATCCTTAATATTGACTGCCGCCATCGCAACCTGGTCAGGCCACCAAATTCCAATGATGCCGCCCACAAAACACAAAATAATGACTAAATAGATAATGTATAAAAATGAGGGTCGAGCCCGGCTCGTCCAAGGGTCGGCGCTTTTAGCCTCGGCCACAATCGCACTCATTTGGATTTCATATCGCTGAAGATCAAGGTTTACCAACCTCGCTTTTGCTTTAGATTTTTCTTCCTCGGTTTCGAATAAATTATCTATTAGCTCGCCACCGAGCTTGCCAAGAATTGGCCCTAATATGCCTATCATCTTATCAATAACTCCATATTGCTGGCCGGTTGAGCCCAAAATTGTTTTCAAACGGCACACTGTCCAGATGTATAAAACGGCTATTCCATGCGCCGTTTTGTTTTACGCCAATGCCATGGATTGCGGAATTGTCCACTGCCAAAGCAATAATTTTCATAGCCTTTGGGCCAGCACAATGTACGTCAGCAGCTAGGCCAAGATGGTGCGCTCCGCCATGCGTTCCGCCTTTGTCAATTTTTGCCTGAGTAATCGGGTGCTGATTGGAGCGATAGCCGCTGGTTATGACCATTTGCTCGCCGAGCGCCTCGCGGATTTGTTCGAGCGCTTGTAAAAAATTGGCATCCATTAGCGCTTCGCCGCTGCTCGAACACGCGAACTCCTCGCGCTTAAAAAATTTTAGCTGTGAAAAATCAGGTTCCATTTTTAATCCTTCACTGGTATGTGCCGGCCATTGTGAATGTGCTCCAATTTTATCACCCGCTCTCGTAGCGCAGGGATGGTTTGCATTTCTAGAGTCGATAGACGAACCGCATGGTTTTCGGTTTCGCGTGTTGTGCGGCGCAACTGTTCCGGCGAATTAATTTCGCGCAAAACGTCGGTTGCTTTTTCAATTCGTTCTGTCGTCATGTTATTGCTGTCAAGCGCCGAGTCCAAAGAGCCAACTTTTTTTGTAATAACATCGATAGCTTTTTCAATTTCGGCAACCTTCTGGCGCACGACAACCATGCTCGCGACGACCGTACAAAGCGCGGTGCCAACGCTGAATAGCATGCGAAAATCGAGTTCCATTTACACACCAAAACTCAGCTGGTCGCCAACGATTACAACGCATATTTTGTTGTTGTGGTGAAGCGTAACAATAAAATCGTTGTCTGACCTGTAAAACAATATCGTCGCCTTTTTATCGTCACGATTTACAGATTCTGCGGTTGCAACCAAACGGAAACTATGACTTTCCATCTTGTCTTTAAAAAATTCTGGCGCATAGCACGGGCCGTGCAGCTGCATCATCGCGTCAGGTGGCGGCTGTTCTGCGCTCGAATTGCTAATTGCTACGAGCAAAAAAAACAAAAAGAATAGGCTGACTCTTTTATTAATCATCGCTCGACCCACGAGACGCTCTCTTCGTTCCAATAATATTTTCTGTCACCAGCCACACCTGGATATGCAACTGGTGGTTGCCAAATACAATTGTCGTCTAGCACCCAACTTGGAAAAGGTTGCGGTGCATAAAAGGCGTCTTTAATGGGATCGTATGTGAAACCGATTCCAGCGTAATTATATCGCATGTTATTGTTGTAGCTTGTCTGCTTCCAGGTTCCGCCCCAAAAATTACGGCACCAGGTTTCGCCGTCAGCTTCGTGCTCGTCAGCCACCACGCAAACCCGTAGAACAATATTGTTTTCGTCTAGCTCTGCAAAATGTGCCATTTTATGCCGCCTGGAACTGATATCTGATTATAACTACACCACTTCCGCCATTACCTGACGAACTTGTGTTTGGATGTCCCTCACCGCCACCACCGCCACCTGTGTTAGCTGTTCCGTTTGTTGGCTCCACGCCACTTTGGCCGCCTGCTCCGCCGCCACCCGCACCACCTGCACCACGGCCAGCATAGCTGCCGCCACCGCCGCCACCAGCGCGAGTCACAGATGATCCAGTTATACTTGACGCTAATCCAGCACCGCCATCACCTGCAACCACAGAAGAAGTACCATTTGAACCTACTGCTCCAGCACCACCACCACCGGCACTGTCACCGTTTCCTGTTTCACCGTCGCCTCCATCATTGCCCTGTCCTGATGTAGCTGTGCCTCCAGAAAATGCGGAGCAACAGCCGCTTGCACCGCCGCCAGAACCACCGTCTCGCCCAGCGTTTCCTTCGCCGCCGCCAGCACCTCCTCCATCTGAAGTAATGCTGCTAAACGTGCTGTCTGAGCCATCATTTCCGTTTCCGCTGGTTACACCCGCGCCACCAGCGCCAACCGTAATTGAGTACGACTGCTGCGCTACAGAGAAATTTGTAGCTGTCCGGTAGCCGCCAGCACCGCCTCCGCCGCCATAATCGTTTCCGCCGCCAGCACCACCACCAGCCACCACTAAATATTGTACGACTCTATCATCGCCTAATGTCGTGATTTCAAAAGTACCGCTGCTATTAAATGTGTGTACTTTAAAGTTTCCGTCTGTGGTGACGGTTCCGCCTGTAGCCTCGGTGAAGGTTTCGCTGGCAGTAAACCATGCACTTTCAGTAAACATCAGACCTACCCAAAATTTAATTGCGGCTTGCCGAGCAAAATCGAGTTGTCCGCTTTGATAAAATAAGGCACTACGTCATAATCGTTATTTGCAGATGACAAAGTAAGCCCCGCAGCGCCGGCAGTCTCGTAGTCGCCGTGGAGCGACAGAGTTCCAGCACTCGAACTCGACGGCTGAATGAAAATAATAACACCAGTTTGGCCGACTTGAGACGCTTCTGTCGTCGGCTCTGCCAGCGTGTTCGAGCTAGAAGCCAGCGTGATTATGAAATTTTGATATGTGTCAAAATCAAGGACGCCGCTAGTCGCTGACAGAGCGGCGGTGTAGGTACTCGGGACTTGCGCTTTGGTGAATGTTTGCTGTGCATTTTTCAGCACGATGTTCGCAGCGGCTAAAGAGGTCGCGCCGGTTCCTCCGCTGCCAACGGGAAGCTGTCCGCTGACCGCTGTTGCCAACGGCACCTGACCATATGCCGGGTCTGTCCCATCGCTAATTAGGACTCGGTTTGCCGCGCCAATACCTAGTCGCCCCGCTGAACTCGCACCGTGGACTAAAATATCGCCGCGTGTGGTTAACTCCGAGACACCTGTGCCAGTTTCCCCCTGTATTCCCTGCGATCCGGTATCGCCCTTGTCGCCCGTCCGCGAAAACATGACGCGAATACTATCGCCGTTTCCAAACGTGCCATTTGAATCGATATGCGTCACGGCAAGCTGAATAAATCCGCTACTATCTGTTAGCCCGGTAACGTGAAACACCGCATAGTTCGCCGGGGTTCCCGGCTCAACTAAGCGGAGCCATCCCTTAACGGTGGAGGTCGAATCATCCCAAGTTTTTAGCCAAGCCTCTATGTCTGGGTTGCCGGTGTCCGCCGTTGTGTCATCGATTGCTATAGCCGAAACGCTCGCCACACTTCCATGATTGTAGCGAAGCGTTCCGGCGCCAGGGTCCGCCATGCTGGTGCTGGTAGAAAACGTATATTTGGGATTGGCCGCTGATGCTTCGGCTGCGGCTGTTACTGCACTCGCAGCCGCCGCAGTGGCATTAGATTCCGCCGCCGTGATATTTGCGACAGTCGGCCCAGCAACGATCGCATCCGCGTCAGAGTTCCACGCTCCTATTACTGTGCCGGCGGTTGGCGCCGGCAGCGTTGCGTCGATCGAGGTCGCTGACGACACCGGTATCTTAATCGAGCGATCGACCTCTTCATCGATTTGCTGACTTAGGTAAACGCCGCGATCGAAACCCTGTTCTTGAACGTCAGGGAAATATCCGCCTTGGTTTTGCAGATCGATCGTTTGCGTTAACGGAAGTACTCGCTTGATCGTGATCTTTTCGTTCGATTGCAGCTTAGTTGAACCGCTGGCCGGCCATGTGATTGAGCCGGTGCCAGGATAGCTCGATACGCTCACCGAATAATTGCTAGTACCTGTTCCCTCAACCAGCGTCGATTCTACCCCTGACGAATTGGTGAACGTTACAACCAGGTCGGTGTTTGCAAAAACGGCAAAGCTGAAACTAAAGGATGTATTAGAAGCGTTTCCCGCGTATGAGATTTTTGCCAGCGTCGATGAAACAGTCATTTTATGCCTCGTTTTCCATACTTATATTTTACTCGTTGTCAACAATTGTTACAATGTCAACGTTTCACACATGGTTAATTTTTAAATGCAGACTTGTCAGGGTCGCGATAGCCAATAAGCCAATCGTACCAATCAACATCTTCGCCTTCTTCCATCTTAAAACCCGTTTTAACTGCGCGGTTGAGCTGGATCACTGGCAGACCCGCGCCGAACCCAACAATTTCAATAACTGTTTTCAGTTGCGCAGCGGTCATTTCTGGATCATCCTCATCAAAGGCTTTGCTTAATTGCTGAGTGAACCTGACAAGGCTGTCGCCCAAACTATCCATCGGCGATAACGAGTACCCAAAACCAACAGCAGCACCGCCAACCACATCACGCAAAAGCGGAACAGACGAAGCGCCAAAGTATACGGTTTTCATTGTTGTCCACTTCGCATAGTCCCATCCTGATATCTTGCCGTCTTCGTCTTCGTCTTCGTCGGGCCACTTGTCTTTGTATAAATTTTCGATGATCGTCGGCAGCGCCATAACAATAAACACTCTGGCGGCCATCTGCGGCACATCCGAGATGCCTTTAACGTCACCAACAATCTGCCGCTCAATGTTATAAAGCACGTTAAAAAACGAATAAAACATAAGCATCGGCGCCATTACTTCATTCATTTGAACAGCACTTAGGTCTTTAATTCCGCCGGCCGTTTGAGACGTCCTAATAATACTATCTGCGTAGTTAACCGCATCGCCCGGCGCCTTACCCTCTGCCAGACCCTTGTTATAGGCCCCTAGCCAGGTTGGATAATCGACCATCAGCACTTGCGCCCCAGCAATCACCATCAGACTAAATCGCTGAAATGCCTTGTAACCCCCCATCATCATGCCCTGACCTTGCGTTGTTTTAGCAAATCGACGTAATGCAAAGCTCGCATCGCGGTCAGTATTTAAAATTCGATATCGCATCTCGCCCGACAATTCTTTAATCATGCGGATCGATTGCGCTGGGTTTGAAATATATTGGAACATTCCAGCGATTAACCATTTGCTGCCAATTAAAATGTTATATTTTCCGCCCGGCCCCTGTGCGAGCGCATCAGCGCTGGTAAACAATCCCAGGCTTTGAGCAAGCCCGGTTGTAAAAGAAAAACCCATAATTGCGACTGTGGCATTGGAGCGAAAAATTTTGATAACATTTCCGAAAGTCTCATTCCTAAGTTGTGGGGCTTGATTGGCGGCAACAGCGCCCATCCAATTCTCCAACACCTGATAATATTCAGCGCCCATGGTTTGGACAATTGCCTTGTTTAAACGTTCTTGACCCAATAGCTTCCTTGTTGTCCGAACTGCTTCGTAGTGGGTGATGTAATGAGCAGTTTGCTCCAGCTTGTGGTGAATTGCAGTAATGTCCAAATCAACCGGCGCACTAAACCCCTCCGCCCTTTCCTTGGTCATTCCACTGAAAACACTTTCTTGATTCATTTGCGTTTGCATTGCTTCAAGAGCGGTTTTTTGTTCAATATTCATGCCCTTCGTTGACCGCTTGGGGTCATAAATCATTGGAAAATATCCACCGCTAAACTTGTAGGTCTTTCCATTAAACTCGCGCTCAAACGGCACAGCCTCAATTTTTTCTGGAGCGCGACCGTTTTCTTTGCGGAACACCGCTTCGACCTGTGGATACATTTTTTGAAAACTGTCCCAAACAGTTTGAACAAGCTGCCAGTCTTCGAGCGATAAATTATCCAAAATCTTATCTAATACGACTTCAGTCAACGCGCCAGAATCGTAAACATCTTTAACGCTGCCCTCGATCATCTTCTTACGGTTACTTGTGTTGCCGGTGTTTAGCGCCATCATAATAAATTCAGAGCGCCTCCCATACCAATCAAGCTCTGGAATATATATTTTTTCCCCAAGCAAACTGCGCCTTTCACGCGGCATATTCTCAAAAGCGTCCATAATTGGCTTGGAGACATCTGCCACCAATTCATTCCTCGCGACCTCTGAATCTGCAAAAACTTGAAAGAAAAATTTGTGAAACGGCCCCATTCTTTCGCCATCGACCTGAAACGCCAAAAACTCGACCTTGGCAAGCGCTGCATCAATACTCACAAGGTTACTAACTCGCTTGTCTTTCCATTCGCTCCATTTGCCTTTAATGGTGCTTGGATAGCCTCTGCGATTTCCGACCGCTCGTTTAGTAACAGGCCGGGTTTCAAAACCGCTCATTATTTCTGTTATTGCATCAGCAATAAAAAGACGTTCGCCCTCCACCGTAACTGTCTTGGCTTCTCGCCCTTGCTTCTCGATGCTTGTTATGGCGTCCCGCAGAGTGCGAAACTCATCAAGCGTCAAATCCTGATAATTGGTTTGACCGTCCGCATCTATAATTTCTTGAGGAATATTAAAAATTGCGCTGTCGGTTTCTTCTGCCATTTTTGCAAAATCAAGCCAACTCTTTATGTCCTTAGAGAGCCTTGGTCCGAACTGATAATTCGATAATATGTTTTTGATTTGATCGACATAATCAGCTGCGAGCGTCTTGTAGTTTTTGCGCTTCTTTGTAAATTTACTAAAATACTTGCGCCCTTTGGCGATCTCTTCTCGCGCCTTAATGGCTTCCTTTGCCATGTAAAAATTCATCAGCTGCTTGAACTTCGCACGTTGGGCGCCCAAACGGTCGCCCTGACGCAAGAGCTTGCCGGCTTCCTTTGCGTGACGCCGCTCCGCTTGCAGAAACTCGCCAGGGCGCAATTCGCTAACCTTGCGCGTTCCAATCTTTTCTTGAGCCCAATTGCGAACAAACGCCGGTTTCATTTTATCTTTTGAGTCGCGGAGCGCGTTTAGCTCTGCGGTCAGTACCTCCGCAGTCTCGTCAATATGAACGCTATCGATCGCCGCCTCAACGGCCGAGCCATCGTTTCGCATGTCGCCATATTTTTCTTTTAGCTGGGCATCAACACGCTCTTGCACCACTTCCTCAAACGGGCGAGCGGCTGCCATTTGTTGCAGCATCTCCATGCTATTTTGGAACCCAAACATCTGGGCAGCTACATCGGGATGGACGCTGCTTTCTTTTGTTCTGGTTGCATAGATAGCCTTACCTTTAACCTTGGGTAGCCGCGCTAAACTTTTTGCGCTTTGCAAAACTTCAATGACCGCTTTGCGGTTGAGCCGATCGATCGAAAAGTTTGCTGGTAATAGCGAACCATCCGCCAATGTTTTTTGCGTCAAAGTCCACAGCGCCTTATATACTGGCTCCTGGGCAAGCTCCGAACGGATGCCGACAGCTATTTGCTCGCCCTCGGCTTCCCAAAAATCTTCTTGTTCCCGTTCAGCCTCGTTTAAATGTTTTTTAAGTTGGCGGGTTTTTGATTGATCTACCGCCCTTGCAACTTGCAGTTGATAGACCTCAAACTGCTTCGGCGTCATGCCGGCCTCTTCAGCACTATCGTACAACGCCTTTAAATTATACTGTTCGCGCACCAGTTCTATATCGGTATCAGATGCAAGCAATCGATCCATAACCCCGGCGACTTCTGGCGAATATTGAACGTCTAAAATGTCACGGCCTAGCCGTCGCTGAATCGCGGTATAAATTGAAACCAACCATGCGCGAAAACGATTAAAGGCGCCTTGCAGTTGCACTGATGGCGCTTGCCCGGTTCTTAAATAATCTTCAAACCCGCGAGCATATTGCTCATGCATCGCTTCAGTCAGATACTGCATGGCGGTCGTTGATCCGCCTTTACCCTTATATTCTTTACCGCCAGTTAAATCGCCCGACCGTACATAGGCACGAACATCGCCTTCGCTCATTTTGTCTAGCGCTGCCGCTGATTCACTGTCGCCTTTTTTCTTTGCATACCGAATGGCCTCACTGCGAATGCTTTCACTGTTTGAGCCCCACCAGTTCCGGGTAATGTTCCAGTCATCGACCAGCTGCTTTGTGCCAAACTCTTTTGCGTCCGACTTTAGCTGTTCAAGAAAAAGGTGACCGTTCTCATGCAAGAAAGTGCTGGCGTCCGCTTTCTTGCCCAGCCGAATAACTGTCTCATGCGCTCTTAGCTCGATCGAGCCTCGGCTTGGTTGCTGGAACTCTCGCGCTAGGTAGCTGGGGTCTGAGAAGTCGGATTCGAGTCCTCTTTGTCCGACAACCTCAAAAAGATTGCCATCCGGTCCTTCGATGACAATTGATTCAGCGCCTTGTCCAGCTTCTCGTCCAGTATCCCGAATGAGGCTTTCGACGGCTTCGGCGTAGCTGATGTCTGACGGTTTTGCACCGGTTAATTCTCCATATAATCTTTTTTCATAATACCAAAGAATTGCTTGTATGTCAGCAATAGTTGCATCAATACCGCGCTCTCTTAATTTGTCTTGAGCTTTTTGCACCGCCGTTACCATGAACTTACGATCGCTGGGATTGTAGGGCTGCTCTTGCAGAGCCGTGAACGCAGCTTTATGCAAGGTGTTTGCAGCCTTTTCGATTGCGGTTGTGTTTTTAAACCCTTTTGCCTTCGCTATTGCCTGATATTCGCCGAGATGTGCAAGCGCTTCATCATCAGTAATTTCTTGCCAAGGCTTATTAATTTTTTTGTCTTTAACATAAAGACTTTTAAATCGAGCAAGCCCCATTGGCTTGCCGTTCTTATCCAATGCATTGTTTAAGCCGGAAACCGGGGGCAGCATGTTGCCGCGATACCTATTGAAGGTGCGGGTATACCACAAGTCCATCGTAAGATAGCCACTTGCGCCCATAAGATTTGCGTAAAAAGCACCCAGCTTGCTTCCAAAAATTAAAGCAGAATATGGCATAACCATATCCACGGTGTAGCCGCCAATCACCGCCTTGCCTTCTGCCCTCAACTCCGCGTTCATTTCGCCAACCGTAAGTTGTCGCAATAGGCGTTCATGCATTTTTGCTGGGCCGTATTTATCTAAGGCTGTTTGCAAATTTTCAATGTTTTGAGCCACGCTTGCAACACGCCGAGCCCCTTTTGTGTCGCCGACAGGCAGCTTCCCGGTTTCTCTAAATTCGCTGTATATTTCTTGCGCTATTCGGAAGTTGTCCGCTACACGCTGACCGTCAGATGTAATTGCTAACAGTGCAGTAAAAAAATCACGACTATTCTTTGTGTTTTCTAAAACCGTAATTCCGGGCAAGTTGTCTGGATTGAAATCGGCTTCCGAAACAAACTCTGGAAAAAACTGACCTAACTTGTCCAGTGCAGCTTGATATTTCTCAGAGTACCAACCTACCCCGCTTTCCTCTGGATTATTTTGGTACTCAAACTCAACCTCATTGGCCATCCAGTTTGATAGCTTGTCTGATGCCGCGTCGGACCTGTCATTGCGTTCTACAGTGCCAAACTTGTCGCGCTGCCGAGCCTCAAGCGCAAGAGCAATATCTCGAACTTTATAACGTTTATCTGGCTCAATGCCGTATGCGGTAAGGTCTTCTGTTCCAGCTCTAAGCCCTGTACTTTGAAACAAAACACGCGGGAAAAATTCCTGTAGCGCCTCGCTTTTTTTACCAAACGCCTCAACGACCCGCAGACCGGCGCCCTCTAGCAGGTCTCGAATATCCTGCGGTGTTTCCGGCTCGACAATAGCACCCTGGAACTCGTCAATACTAACGGCTCGCTGGATTTTGGCTTCAAAATATTCCGTCGGTGCCTGGCGGAGATTCGCGAGAAAGTTAACGATCTTCTGTTTTGCCTCATCGCTGACGTTCGCAAAACCGTTGTCCTCTACCGCACTCTCGCCGCGGCGGGCAAAATCGGAGATCATCTCCACAACAGTACTAAGATAACCAAAAGAATTCGGATCGCCCGAATAAAACGCTGTAAGCTCTTGAGCTAGTTCCCCGAAAGCGTCGTCCGTGTCGTCCTTAAAAGCCTTCATATCGGCTTCTGTGACAATTCTATCTCGTGCGTCTTTTATATCGCGAAGACTGCGAAATTCTTTTGCGGTTTGGGCTCGTATGTTGCCGACACCATAACTGAACCTCTCTCCGCCACGCAAATCGCGCTTCATAATTCTGACAACGCTGTCGAGATTATGGGGGAGATACTTACGGCCAAAATCCGTAATTTTATCTAAGATGCGCTCTTTTGTAATTAGGGAGCCGTAAGTGTCCTCGACGAATTGATCGAACTCGCCTTCTCTTCCTTCGATGGCCTGTTCGGTTAATCCGACACTTTGTTGAACGCCGATTGATCGCAAGAAGGCTTGTTGTATAGGGCGTTCGCCTTTTAAAAACTTTGTGCCGGTATCAGATAATGTCTCTTGCAACCACCCAGGTCGATACGCACCCTCGCCTATCTCTTCTGCGAGAGCGTCGAGCTCTACCTGAGCCGCATCCGCGGCATCACGATCGACGGTCCGCTCAATATCACCGGTCGGATAGCGCGGCGAATAAACGTCTGCATCGAACACTCGGTTCCGTCGCGATGCCCGTGGATCGACCATCGAGGGCGCAGCGACCAGCTGGATGTTTCCGAAATTTGTGAATTCCTGTTTCGCGTCAATGATTGCGAGGGACGGCACCGGCAAGCCGCCCATCTTCACGGCGTGTCGGAGCTTCTCTTCAGAGATGTTATGGACAACGGCAAGCGGTTTACCGGTCCCGTCGGTGATTGTCTGGTGTAGGATATTAACATCCGACGTGTCGAAGGTGCCGCGATTAAATTGAGATTTTATTTGAGTTGGTTCGAAAGCAACAAAAACGTCGGCGGGTTCTAACTCAGCTGAAATTAATCCTATGCCATCGCTCGTCGGGCTGGACATACTTTTCAATATCGCGCCGTCATAACCTTGGCTTTTTGCGTTACGCAACTGCCCCGCAATTAAGTCTAAATCAATGTCATCCCTTTTGGTTTTTGAGAGATCGATCACTAGCGGATTCTGTATTGACAGAAAAACCGGCATAATGTTCGGCTGCATACTTTCCTTTTCGATTAAATACTCCGCTGCATTTTTAACGCGCCCTCTGCCGCTATCTGCATAATCTTTGCTCATAAATGCAGCTATTACGCTCATCGGCTGCGGACCAGCGTAAGCGCCGGCAGTTGCCGGGTTGTTGGCGAAGAAAAATCCTTCCTTTTCAACAGTTGGGGTTTTAAACGTCTTACCCAGTTCCTTCGGGTCAAACGCATCAAAATCGAAATTTGTCCCATGATAAACAACAAGCGGCTCGCCGTTTTCATCGACAACCTTGCTATCCCCAAACCAGTTTTTAAATGCTTCGCTACCCGTATCAGTTTGCTCAAACTGCCTAGCGTCACCCACCGCCGCATCAACCGCAGCGCGGATTTCTTGTGGTGAGGATTCAGCCGTTAACCCAGCAGCATCCATAATGCGGCTAATTTCCGTTGTGCCGCCCTCGTATTCAACGATCTGCCCTTGCTCTGCAAGCGATCGATACGGCGTACCGCCAACCTCTGCTTCAACCGCGTCCACGACCAAATCAGGATTGACGTATCCGGTTTCGGTTGCTGGCTCTGCATCAAGAAACCCTAGCTCTTCTTGAATTAAGGTGTCGGCATCTTTGATGCCATCTTTTTTAAATAATCGCGGATTTGTTTTGGGCGTTATGCCTCGCGCTGCTAGTTCCCCAGCAAAACGGCCAGCAGGATCGACGCCACCCTGCCGCACCAGAGTATCGATCATCGGCGTTTTTGCGAGCTTGAGAAACTGGTCAGCTGGCACACCGCCTCTGAACCTATCAATCGCCAAATCTATCGCATCGAAGCCCGGCATTTGTTCACTTGGCCCAACCATCCGCACATTGTCCCGGCGCCACATTTCAAGCGGAGACATGCCGCTCCGCTCGCTGCGGGTCGCGTACTTCTCACCCAGAAAAATGCCTAAAAATTGCGCTTCATTATCAGAACGCCCAGAAGCTCTGACTTGGGCTTCAACCTCTTGCCGGATCGTGTTTATGGCTACTTGTTTATCGACATCGAAACTTTCAAACTCTTCATTAAATTTTGTTATCTCTTCAGTTATATAATTTTCTTCATAATTTTTTGCTTCGGCGCCCGTCATTCCACCTTCGTCAAATCGCACATCATCAGCGATTTTGTCGTAGGATTCTCGACCTATAAGATGCGCGTACCCATCAGCATCAAGCCTAATTTCCGCACCTAATTCGAGCGCCTCTTGAAGACCTTCTTCCGTCAATCCAAGTGAAGCAGCAAAATCAGGGTCGCCTTCATCTTGCATATATTGCGTGAACTTCTCCGCATCGATTGTGACTTTGTCCACGCTATTTTCGCGCAGAACATCCGCCCTATGCTCTTCAGCCACATCTTTTGAACGCTCTGCCAGCTTGCTGTTTTTTGCCAGTTCATTGGCTTGCCGTGAGAGTTCTACTTTACTTTTGGCGGTTCTAGCATTTCGCGCATCGCGAATAGCGCGGCCACCTAGCATTGAAACTTCTACAGGCATTGTCGCAAATTCAGCCATAGCCTCTAAAACAACCTCACCCCAATTTTCTACTTTCCCTTGCGTTTTTAATTGAGCGAGTGCCTCACCGCCGCCGCCAAGAGCCGGTTGAGCAACAGTGTTAACCAAAAAAGTACGCAAAACGCTGCCATAATATTGACTAGCGACACCTCCAGAAATTGCGTCCATAGCGCCTATTATTACAGCACGATCTAGCCCGTACCTTTGTGCTTCAGACATAATGTCTGGATCATTAATAATCTTTCTAATATCTTCTGGCTTTCCTAAATCGTACCCTCTTTTTCCAAAATATTCGGCTGGAGAGACGAATCTTTCAACTAGACCGCTTTGCACTCCTAACATAGCTGAACCAGCCGCAGGGCCAGCAATTGCGGTCGTTATTCCAGATAACGCTAATTGAGGCGCAAATTCTCCGGCTATTTCCAGCGCCAAAGCTAACGACTTTCCAGGGCTCCTAAGTGCCACTTCAATCGCTGGCAATGGACTGTCTTTTCCAGCCTTCACAATTGCTTCTAAATGATCCTTCTGTGCCATTCCGTATTCGGTTTCAGAAAGTGTGAGCAAGTCTTGCACTTTGCCCAACCTATAAGATGCCGCGTCCGAAGCATCTTTAGATGAAAATATTCGAGAAGTTGCAAACCGTTCAGCGGCGAAAAGAACATCAACCGGGTTATAAACTCCTACTGTAGAAGTCGCTACCTGTGGAGACTCTGTACGCAAAATATCCATAAAAGTGCGCTTAGAATCTGATGCTTGTTCGGCAGATTGCTCCCCAATATATTGTTGATACATCTGACCAATTCGAATACCCCCACGCGCCACCGACCGACCGCCATATGTATACAAACTTTCAAACGCACTTAACTCTTCCGCAGAGTCTCCCGCTATTTTTACGTTTTTTTCTTTGTTAAAAAAACGCGCCGTTGCTGGGTTTTTGTCAACAATTCGATCAAATGCATTTTTTTGTTCAGCTTGTTTGTAAGGCTTTAGGTCTTCATAGACATCATCGGCATTTGACCCAGGCAACCTGTCGGCAGTTCTTTGCGCTTCGGCATATTTATCAGGATCAATTTCTGGTACTAAATTTTTAATGTCTTTCGCAACACGTTCTGCGCTTTCCGAAATAGACGGAATTAAGTCAAACGGATTAACAGACGGCGTTTTGCTTTGTGTTGGCGTTTCTAGTTCTTGCTCCAAAACAGGCGCCGGTGACGGCTCTGGCATTGGCTCTTTTTTCTCATCATCATCAACTTTAACTGGCACGGTGAGTTCAACCATTTTAATCACCTGTGCCTGTTACAAAATAAGACCTTCCACGATCAAGATCGTTAACCATTCGTAATGCTATAATGTGCGCGTAAAAACGCTCTATTCCATTCTCTTCTATGTAATTTTTTGCTTTTTGAGTTAAGGTATTCGAGGCCGCTGCGTCTTCAACAAGTCTAACAGTTTCGGTTCCTCCATCTGGGTTGTTTTTCTTATATTGCTCCCAGTCAACCTCTACCGCATTTTTTTGCTCTTCATCAAATTTACGATAATTAAGCAAAGCCCCTGGTGTTGGATTTTCTACGCTGCCAATATCAGTGGCAGAAAGTGGCGACAACCCATCATCCACATAAGCACCGATATATTGATTCCGTAAAAACTTCGATATCTCTGGAAGGGTCGGCCATTGTTTTTGCGGATGGCTTTGCTGTTGCTCCGTAATCCAATCATCGACCATTTTTAGCGCGTCTTTGTATTCTTTTTGCTTTGTATTATTTGCATATTTCTTAGAGCCTACACGAACATTCTTCGGAGCAATACTAAGCAATGCTTTTCTACCCGTGTTGTATGCAGCATCTTTTGATGCATTAATCTGCATCTTATTTTTTGCACTACGAATTGTAGTTGGTATTTTGTTCCATTCTTCCTTAGTAAATTTATTTGAGGGAATTGCTTCGTCATTAACTTTAAGTGTATTTCCTACCACTGTAGCCTTTGCCAAAACAGCGGGAGTAAGTTCCATAACTTTAGCGCCTGTGCCTGTAGGTTGCGGTGCATACATTATACCCTTTAATCTACTATTCTCAAACGACTGTAAATTTCTTATGTATCGAGGATCAGTAAAAAGAGGTTTTACAAGTGCTGCATTACCGCTCATCCATTCGCTAAGAGACATGCCATCTGACATTGCCTTAACGGCTTTCTCCATAGAATCACTTATAGCCATTTTTTCACTTGCAACAATGCGATTCCGAACCTTGTCTAATGCTGCGACCGCTGCCTTCCGAACGTCACCCGGCAATGTTTTTAGTTTCTCGTATGCTGTTGTTAATTTTTTAGTGTCCAACAACCCGTCGGCTGTTAAAATGTTTTGATTTCCATTGCCCACCACCGCATCGACCGCGTTAAAGGCTTTTTGCGCCATAGCACCGCTACGCAACTGCTTTAATACTGTACCGGCTTTAAGCTCATCCAATTTGCCAGATTTTACCATTCTCTTAGCAAAGTCCTCGGCACCTTGAAAATCTTGTTCTCCTATAAGACGCTCAATTCGGCCAACAACCATTTGAGAAATCTGTGCTTGAACCCCAGAAGCTATTGTCGCTGGGTCTGTAATCCCTTGCTGTTTTAACGAGCCTACAACCTCAGACTGAACAATCGCAGACGCGCCATTAAAAATTTTCTCATCTCCCAGTATTCCTGATTGTTGCGCCTCCATTAACCTCGCAGCCGAATGTATTTTTTGAGCATTATTCTTTTGACTAATATGAAATTTTGCCGACGCATTATAATTTTTCTCATACCCTGCAATAAAACTTTTGGACAACATCCGTTTAACAGAATCATTAGACGCCTTAGCCAAAACTTCGTCGTAATGCTTCTTCATTGCCCCTTGAAAATTGCCAGTAGCCGCAAGCGTTTCATCGTTTTTTGAATTATAATAACCAGTTTTTTGCGAGGCTGGATCATTAGGGTCTAGCTGACCGCCATAACTTTCTATGCGAATCCGCCGCATTGCTTCTGCGTCTAATTTTTTTGCCTCTGTTTGATTGTCTTTTTGTTGAATGTCGATAGCCACTCTCAACATCTGTTTGCTATCTTGTTCTAGGCGAACACCACTGCGCTCAGCCTTTTCGCCTTTAGCTGCGCCAAAAGTGTCAGGCGTGGCGGCCCGTGCAGTCTGGTAGGGGCTACCCATACCCCCAACCTTGGTTACCTTGCTAATATCAAATTGAGGCACACGCATGATTTAAGCCTTTCTAAAACTGTACCATTTTGAAGCAACTGACCCGAGCCCAGAAACCGCAGTTCCCAAAGCACCAGAGCCCGGCGCATTGGCTACGCGCAAATTTAATAATGCCGCCTCATTACCAAAATTCTGGGCACGGGATCGAAGCTGAAACGCTTCACGTTCCGCGTTCGCTTGGATACCAAGCGCATCAAGCTCTCCAAACTCCGCAGTATCGGCGAGCAAATCAAGCGATGAGTCCTCATCAACAATCACACCCATGCCGGCCTGGGCTGTTCTCTGCCGACCCTTTAGCTGCGCCGTTTGCAATCGGCTCCGCTGCGCTGCAATCTTTCCCCGCTCAAGCGCATCTTGCGCCTGGAAGTTTGCAATCATCTGATTGTTACGCGCCACGCCGGCTTGATAATTGGCACTTGCTTGCATTGCTTGCGCTTGCTGCGCTTGGCCCTGCATCGACATGATTGTGCCAACGCCGCTTGATAATAAACTGCCAACTGCTAAAACATTGCCAAGCGATAGAGTTGAAGCGGTCGCCGCGCCGGCCGCCGCGCCCGTCCCTGCCGCTAAGGTAGTGCCGACCGCCGCCGTTGTCGCAGCTGTGGAAAACATAACCATTAGTTAAGTACTCCTGCATAAGTGCTTTGCAACTGTGTTAGCCCCAGGCGTTGATAAATTTTTGGAATAGAGTCCGGGCTGTTTGGCAACGAATGAAATGTTGCAAAGGCCACATTCTCATTTTTAATATGATCACGAACCGCCAACAACAGCCCCACACCTACGCTCGGCGGCGCACCATCGTGTGACCACCACGCCAGTTCATCGGCCATCATTCTCGAATAATCAAAAATGTAAGGCGTTACCAAAATACCGACGCCGCCAACGCACCGGCCTTCATGGTACGCTAAGAAAACAACCACGCCCGGTAACTCCAACAAGCGATCGATAGCGAGGTTTAAATTGTTACGACCTTCTTCCGTTGAAACGTCAGGTAAAACATCAACTCGATCCGCGTGTTCCGCAAACGCCGCGCATCCCTCTTTAATGTCAACAATGTGTCGGCCATTATTAAAATCCGCTCGCATAATCCTCATGCATCCGCCCTCCAAAAAAATCTCTGGAATAGCCTATTCTCCACACCCCATTTTTCGGCGTGACATAACTTAAAGCCTAAGAGCCGTAGCCATTTTAGCGCGGCTACGTTTCGGATATCCGCCCAATTTTCCAGATACGCAAAAGCCGTTTTCATTTGCACAATCACATCACGGCTTCCGACCAAAAACGTCACTGGATGCTTTTCCACCAGCCCAGTCGTCAGCAGCCAGGGCATGCCAGCGTTTGACATTGCATGTCGCCTAACTATTCCATACATGCACCCAACCTTGCCATCGACCGTGCCGACAAAACTCGCTTCAGATAATTTAAAGCTCATCATCGAGCCCGTTAATGGATCAACGCCGTGGCTTGCTCTAATCTCATCAATGTCCGCCTGTCGCATATTTTTAGACAGTTCGATCGCATGCGCTTCGGTTGCTGCTATAACTTTGAAGTCAGGCATCATCCACCTACCGCCACATCCGGCACCACCGCTAATAAAGTAAGCGGCAGCGGGTCCGTCTGCCGAATAAATATCCTGGCGCCCGTATTCCAATCCGGCGTAATCACAACCTCTCGATCGCCTGTAATCAGCTGCGTCGGCTGGCCCAGCAATTCAAACTCGCGCTGTTTCATCTCGACAAGATTATCCGCGTCCGGGCCGACAAACCCGCCCCTCGTATCCTCAAACCGCAGAATAACTTTCGATACTTTTTTAAGGCGCCCCTGGATTGTGCCGGCTTTACTCGTATAGTTAAGATCAAGCGTTTCCAGATCGGTTGTGTAGTTTAACCCCATATGAACGCGGGATGCCGCGCGGGACAGCGTGACGGCGCCAGAGCTAACCGTAAGCCCAGCGACCACGTTGCCATCGGCCAAACACGCCAGCGTCTCACCCTCTAAATGGTCAAGGCCAGAGATCGAGGTGACCGCCTTGCGAGCCTCTCCGCCGCTTGTGTAAGCGGTAAAGGCTGAGCCATTAATGCCGGACAATTCAAACGTGTTGGTTGTTTTTCCAGCAACCGTAAAACGCAAATCATTTATTTGGCTCATGCCTGTCGCAGCGCCGGCCGAATTAACGCCGGTCGTCACATCAGAAATATCAATTTCATCACCATTCTCGAAACCGTGACTGGCCGCCGTGATAACAACAGGGTTAGCTTTAGTTGCCGCGGTGATTGTTACCGGATTGTCGAGGGACAAACCGCAGTCTGCAAAAAAGCAATCGCGAACATCATCGAAGTATCTCGTATGAACACGCTCCACATACTGCACTGTATTGCCGTTAACCGTGCGCTCGACCACACAATAAACAGCGTCCTCCACATCGGATGACTCTCGAACAGCGCATACGCTTTTATATGCGCCAATGGTATCGTGTCGGGTCCAGGCCACTACCTCTTGCTCTTTATTATAGGTCAGCGTCAGCATCGCGCCGTCCGACCTACAAACCCACACAATTGAATGCGGTATTTGCTGATACCCCCACTCTTTAACCGTCTTATCTTCAAACAAATGGCTCGATAAGATGGTTAAATCGCCACCGGAATAGCTATCGCTCTCCAATGTATAACCTAGATTACGAACCATCGATCCGCGATCCTGCACATACAAAACCGCACCGCCACAAATCAAAGGCGGAACATGGCTTGAGCCAATATATGTTTGTGGGTTTTGGCGGATGGTACTCGCCGAAAACGCTACATCCGAGCCGGCGTTGATCTTCCATTCTGCGCCAGACGTTAAACACAACAAATCCGACTGCGGAACAAAGTGCCTGATCTCGTTAAGCTGCAAAGCCGACAAGGCAGCCGTAATTGCGTCATCATCTCGCGACGGCGAACTTACATTGAAGTTCGATTGATTACCGGTTTGTGTATAGAAAATAGTATCGGGCTTGTTGTTCGTATTACCAAATACCCGCCGTTGCTGGTAGTAACTAACGCAACTGGGATTATTGTTGTCACCGAAAAACGGGTTTTTTTGTTGCGGCGGTGTGTCGGTTAAATCAGGATCAACGTTATCATCTGTAAATTCGGTTGAGGTGCTTGAACCGATGAACCCGTAAATACCGGCATCTTCCTTAAAAATATCGTACTTCTCGGCGCCAGCCACAGCCGTCCAGCTAATAGTTATTGTGTTGCTCGTAGACATCGCCGCGGAGTTAGCGCTTGTGAAATCTCGCGCAAACGTGCCGCCAGATGCATAAGCGGTATGCCCGGTGCCGTCTTCACCGCGAAGCTCAAACGTATTTGTAGCCTTGTTTGCTACAACAAAACGCCGCCCGTTCAATTCGGTCATGCCAACAACGGCCGCAATATGAATTGTATCGCCGTCGTTCAACGCATGACCGTTACTGGTTATAACTACCGGATCAGCTTGCGTTGCCGCAGTCAGCGCAGTAGTCGAAACAATCCCCGGCAACGATTGTTCGAGCGTGTCTTCCGCGACTGCAACTACCTTGTATGCAAAATTGATACTTCCGCCTGTGGCTGGTGATGCCGACAAACCCGTGGGAAACGCAATTTTGGGCTCAAACGTTGGCGTAGTGAGGCTCCATGTCGTATGGCCGGTACGCGATAACTCGCGAACGTCATAACTGGGGTGTACAAGGGTGAGAACATCGCCAGACTGTGCATATTTTAACTCCGATAAATCGCCATGTGCGTAGGGTGTCACAATCGTGTGAACCCGCTCCGCCTTGCCGGCACTTGAATAAGATGTAAACGCACTGCCATTCACATTTGCGCCGGTTACTTGGGACTGTAACTCAAACGTGTTGGTGGTTTTGCTGCTGACCAAATACCGGTTTTGGTTCAGCTGTGTCATACCCACAACTTCAGTAATGCGTACCTCGTCACCATTCTCGTAGCCGTGACTATTCGCGGTAATAACAACCGGATTCGCCGACGTTGCCCCGCTTATGGTTTTAGCAGTCTCCAGAACATGACCGCCGTTGCGAATTGGCCGCATGGCAAGATTAGAAAATTCTAATGCGTAGGTATCGGAACTCGACGCCTCGAAAGGGATCAACCGCACATTGGTACTATGCGCCTTTGCCGGGCCAACAAATTTTGTCCCAGGGCGGTTGGCTATACCGCCCGACGGGTAGACAATTGCATTCTTTGCCGTTCGTAATGCGATCGCATATTTTGATATATCAACACGACCATATAGACGCGGCGCAATCTCCCCAGAAGCAAACGATGGTTGTACCAGTTTGACCATTTTAAAAGCGTGACCTTATCCATTCAGCATCGCGTGGCAGCTGGTCAATACCCTCTTGTGCGCTCGACCCTGTCGCGGATCGCAAGACGGTTTGATAAATTTTAAAAACCTGGGCTGAAAGCTCTGGATCGCCGGTAATTTGAAAAGCAATATTGCTGGCAACGCGATAACTTAATGCATCAATAAACTTACTGCTAAACAGTGTTGGATCAGACTGATCAAACGTGTAAATCATCACAGCGGTTTCAAGATCAGTTAGGATCGACTTGAGCGACCCGCTACTAATTGTTTCCACCGTAAACGGTATAGCGTCTGCCGCCTTGCCTACCGGGTTCACTATAAACCTCGCCTTGACGCAATCGCTTGGATAAGCGTAGCGATATGACCACTCGGCCGGCGGGTCTTCGCCCGACAACAGCGCCAGGGTTTGACGCTTTCGCGCAAACGGCCAGTTAAAATCTTCCAGCACCTGATTGCGCGACCAGTCAAACCACAGCTTGCACACTTGCGCTTCGCGGCTGGCCTCATCGAGACTCTCGATCGAGCCCTTGGCGCCGACATGAGACAGCCCGAAGTTGCAGATTTGAACGCTTGAGATGCTTGGCATCGATCTATTCCTTTAACACTTCCACCGTTTACGCGCCTGACGTAGCCGGCTATTTGGATTCTTGGCCGCTGCGGGAAACTTTTTCATTTGCCCGGCTGAACGAGCGCAGTAGGACTTCCGACGTTTGGAAGCCGCTGACCCGGCTTTAACCTTACCCGTGACAGCGCCCTTGATCTCGGACCCCGGATTAGCTGCACGGTGTTTGCGCAGTCCCGCTTTGCTCATGCCAGCACCAGACTTGGTCGGCCGATAATTGGCTCCTTTGCCTTTAGTCGTTCTGCGGATAGGCGTCTGTTTCTTTGCCATATTCTTCGGTTTCGTTGAAATCTAAAGATTCAATTGCGTCTTCTTTGACCTTACGAGGCCGGCCCTTCTTAGCTCGCGCCGGTTTATCCTCTTCCACTACCACCGCATCCGCCGGCAGGAGAGTGCCGGCCGGTATTTCTACCGGCTCGACACCCCCCTTAAACCGAGGAAACTCAGGGATAATAAAGTCTCTTTTCAGTATGACTTTCATCCCTCAATCCTAGTTAGTTGCATCGCTGTAAGCTTTCCAACCATGCGGCTCGGACGTAATAAAGGCCGAGTAGGTGCCGCCGGTCGTTGTGGCGGCTCCGATAATCAGTTGAAGCCCAAGGAATTGCTCGTATGCATTTCCCTCGAGAGGCAACGGTATTACCTTTGTGTGCCCAACCGCATAGGTGCCAAACGCCTCGGCGCCGGTATCTATGTGACCTGTGCTTGTCGTCGCGTGGACTGCGGCACTGTTATCACTCCTCAAACGAAACTGAACAGTGGCCGAGCCTGACGAGGCAAACGCCTCATCCGCTTGTATAACCAAGTACAAAGGCTGACCGTTACCAATGTCTCGGGCAACGCTCATATCAACTTGGTTCGGGGCTAGGAACGTGCCAGCGCTTTGACTGCCGTCAGCTGCGTTAGCAAATTCAAGTCTGCTATCTACCATCATTTTCTGTTTACTCCTTCTTCAATTTACTAGGAAACAGCCGCTTCGTCGGGCGCCAAAGCGTCCGTTCGGCGAACAGGTATTCCGTCATAAGTTACAACCGACTTGCCTCCAACTTGCTCCATCGTCAGTGTTGACGATGAAACCTTGCTGGCAATTTGACGACGCAAGAACGACTTAATTGTACGCGAGCAATAGAAAGCCGGACGGCCAAGGCCGAGGCTTGGGATAAGCTCTATCGCTTGTGCCATCAAATCAGTTAAGTCAGCACCGCTTGCAGCATTTTTCGTCAAGTCAGACTTATCGATATTGGCAATACGAACAACGTAACGCCAGTCACGAACCGTCAGACCACCACACCATTTATAGTGAGTGCGATAGGCTTCCATTCGACCGCCGCTACCGTCCACATCCTCGATGGTAACTTGACCTTTGTCAGTCATCTCAAGACCGCCAACGCTGCCTTTTGGGTAGAGGCCGTGGCAAGTGTTTGGCCCCCAAACAACCAGCCAGATCGAAGTATTATCCGAGCCGGAGCCGCCACCGGAAATGATGTTTTCACCATTGGCAGCTGACAAAGAGTTAAAGCGCGGAGCAAAGCCCGTGAACTCTTCCGGTGCGCTGGATTCATCACCAAAAAATAAAGTATCGACATATTCTTGGTTCATGCCTTCAAGATGCCCCCGGTCTTCAGACAAACGGAAACCAGCCGTGTTGCCGTTAAGATCAGCAAGCGCCTTATCGACTTCGGCATAGGCTTCCAGCTGGCCGGTATTGTCGGTCACCTGGACGGTTGTCGATTTGGTCGGTTGAACGCCACCATAGAGCTTGCGCCATGTTGGAATGGGCAAACCTGTACGAATTGTTGTGCGGTGACCGGTAGGAAGATTGCCTTCCAGCATGGTCATATCGTCCAACACCTCGTTGGTTTCGTTTAGTATTTCAACGATCGTATCAATACGACCATCGGGGTCCATGCGCTTGGCAACGTCCGCCAGCGTTGGATTGGTTACGCTAAGTGCAGCCATCTTGACTTACTCCTTAATTGTAATGACAACGCTTGTGCATTTGTCATCACGGTTTGCAAAAAAGGGCACTACTCTTGCCCCATGGTTGGGTAGAGGATTTCAGCATGTGTCTTCGGTCCAGTGGTTGCTTTGCCTGGGACCATTGCATCCTCAGATATTGCCTTGCCGACTCTCGACAGTAACCTAATAAACTCCGGGTGATTTCCGGCGCCGGTTACTGACATAGCTTCGTCAAGTTCGGGTGTTCCAAACTGCTTGAGAGCTTTCTTCGCATCGCCAAGATTGCTTTCAAACTTTTCCCCACCAATTTCCTTATCGGTTTTGGCTTGATCTACCCATGTTTGCTGCGTCTCTGCCCACATTTTTTGCTGATTTTCGGTCGCTTCAACCACTGCGTCTGTGTAAAGATCGACAAACTTCTGTGCGTTATCTTGATCCAAACCGGCCTCTTTTGCGATCGGCTTAAATTTATCTAACGCATCGTTATCCATCTCCACGCCTTCCGGCAATGTGAATGCTTCGTAATCACCAGGAGCGTCTTGCTTCTCGTCACTGTTAGTGTCCGCTTTAGCGTCTTGCTCTGCTTTGTCGGCTTCTGCCTCGGCCTCTCCCGCCTTGGCAGCAGCATCATCCTCCGACCCTTGACCATCGAACATGGTTTCAGCTTGCGCTTGCGCCTGATCTTCTGGTGTTGAATCGTCGGTCGCCTGATCGTTAGCAGCCACATCAACGGCATCGGTGTTATCTTCCGCATCTGTCAGCATAGTTTCTTGATCAGCCATTCTTTAAAAACTCCTCTTCGTTTTTGATCATCATGTTTGCATACGCCTTGGGGTCTGCCGCTACAATTTCGCTGAGAACCCAAAGCCCTACTTCACGTTTCCCTTCATTGAAGAACGTTTGGCTGTTGCCCGTGAAAGATGTTTCGTAGAGTTTACATCGAGCGAGCAACCGCCAGAAAAATTCTTTACCGCCGTCGCTTTCAAGGATGTCCCGCAATGCGGACAATTGATCCTCTCGCTTGAGCTTGGTTTTTGTCTTTCGCGATTTGACCTGATGTTCATCGCTGGTGTCATAGTTAACTTTATCCTCCTGCATCACTGACCTAACATCGCTTGCATAGCGTTGCGTTCATTGTTCTCGCCTTCATTGCTAACCGGCGTTTGCCCAAGGTTCTTGCCAGTTTCACTTGCCATTTTCGCCATTTCGGCCGCTTGCTGCATCTGCATCATTTGTTGGCGCTGCGCTCGTATTTGCGCCACCACTTCATCATCGCGAATAATACGCGGATCAATACCGACCATCGTGGTGTATTCATCAATCGCCTGATCCAAATCAATCTTATCGATAACGCTGGGATCGGCTTGTGCGAGCGTCTGAACAAACATTGTCGATCGTTCGAGCGCACCAGTGCCGATTGATTTTTGCGCCATTGCCATCACACTGATGTATTCAACGCGCAGCGGCGAGCCCTGCAACTCATCAGGGATTGGCGGCAGTATTTCAGCGCGAGCCATGATGTTAAAGGTTCGATCAATTAAAGGATTTAGCAGTCGGGAATGAAGATTCTCCAGCACTGGCCCAAGTGCTAAAAGTTTCTCTTCTTGTCGGGCATCAATCTCGCGAGCCGTGATTTGGCGCCGGTCACTGTTCGCCATCATCAAGAACAGGTCAGCATAAAACGCTTTGTTTATCCTACCTTCGACTTGCTGAATATCTGCCATCAATTCCTGGATTCGCGGATTAACCTGGTAAATCGGCGACAGCCCTTCGCGTGACTGATCGTTGTCGTATAGTGTTAAACCGCCTGGCAAACTGTTAACCGGGATATTACGCAGAGAGCTTGGCCCTTTTAGTGGTGGGCTCGCGAGCTTATCAATCGCTTGCGCCTTGCGTTTCTCCTCGATTTGCAATGCCTTTACATCGCCTAGGCTCGTCATCCCAGGACAATCGGTGGCGTAGATGTCGCCCCCGGTAACCTCCCAACGCGGAACCATTATCGGAAACTCATCAAAACCCTGCTCACTCAACAAACCTCGAATTGCGTTTGGGTGCTGCCGGCCAAGTTCGTAATATACCGATCGATAACGTTTGTTCTTTGAGTCTTTTAATTTTAGATCGCGGTCATCGTTCGGCTCAACCGCATGCACTACCGGGCGCCATGTATCTAAATTGCCTTCTTTGTAGGCCGTCAACGTATCTTCGCTTACAGCGTCCAGGCCCCACTTTTGGACGATTTGACCCACACTCATATCAATGACGCGGTAAAAGGTATCAACTTCGTAGCGATCGTTAATAGCTATGGAATACTCGCCTACCGGATGATGATAACAGCGAATAACATCCTCGAAATCTTCCATAACACTCATGGCGCTTGTGCCAAACAAACCAAGCTCGCGATATAAGATAGGCAGCACTTCGTATAGATTGGACTGCGCAAATATTTCGCGCATGATTTTCTCAACGTCAGACAGCCACACCTTAACTTCTGTTGAGTCCATCATCTGGCGATCGTGAGTTGCCAAACGAAACCACGGCCTTGCCGGCGACGTAATACCCGCCATCATTCCACTGCTTAATGTTTTGAGCGCCTGACCGGCAACGCTGTTTATAATCTTGGTGTTCTTTTTCTCACCGCGATTACGATCGGTTCGCTCGAACCGCCCACGGCGTGGCGCAATGTAATCCGCCAACTCGCGCCAGTGTGAAATGAAAGACGACCTTTCAAGTTCGAGCGAACCCCGCCGATGCTCAAAATGCTCTTTAGCAGTTTTATGAGTGTAGTCCATTATTGTCCTAACAACGTCTTACCGGTTGTGTTTGCCGTGCCTAGGTCTTCACTCGTTGTCAGCAATGTGCTTGACCGGCCTTCTGCTAATGCCGCCCGGTTCCGCTCTTGCTGCCGCGCCCTGATCACAGCATCATCCGTCCTTTTAGGAGGCGGTGCAGGTGCTGCCGGCGGTGGTGGTGGTGCTGGCACACTAGGTGCGCCTCCTCCAATACACATGACTTATTTCCTTCTCTTCGCTGTTTTTTCACTACGTTTAAAAGCTCCGCGGCTTGGTGCGCCTTTTGCGCCAGGTCGCCGCATTTTCTCGCCGCTGCCAGCTTTGATTCTGGCTCGTTTGCGGTTAGTATTTTCGTATAATCCGCGTTTCGCTTTAGGCATGAGCTTCCTCAAATGGATTGTAATCAGAGTTGATCCGACCATGCATGGTCATGCCAGCCGGCATGTGGCGCGGCGCCACAGGTTGAGCAAACGTCAAAGCCAAGGCATCGCCCATATCGGGTGATGCGGCCCCGCGCTTCTTCATGTCGGATTTCTTTTCTAAAAGGATGGCATTGTTTAAATTGAAACCGTATTCAAGCCCGGTCAGGTCTTCCTTTAGTTCGCGATCATCAACAATGGCTAGATTGTTTGCCAGCGCCTCACGCATGTTGCCCCACATTTCGGCTCGCTTGTTGGCATATGATCGATCGGTCGGGCTCGAAGCCGACTGCACTTCGCGAGGGTCATAACCCAATGCTCGCAGCTGATCGACAACGCCACCGCCTACCCCTCCACCATCAACAAACAGCGCATTACATTCTCTACCGCGTACCTCGAATTCTTTAATGACCTCAATCACTCGACCAGCAACTTGCACCGTATCGAGGCCACGATACTTTCTGACCTCCCAGCTTTGTGCATCACGACCAACCCTTGGATAGATTACAGTCTGATCATCACCAAATCGCGCAACGTCCACACCTATAATTAATGGCGCATTGCTATCGTCGCTTGGTTGGCGTTCAATTGCTTGCTCTACAATATCACTGCTTATGAATTGCAAATCACCAGCCGATGGAAAGTCACCGCGCACCCTGATCTTCACAAAGTCTGAGTCTTCGCCGTAATCTTCGACCCATTTATTCAGCCGGTCCTTGTTGGTGATCGCGACCGTTCGGCTATCGATCGATCGCACGTTCCAACGATGCCTAAACTTGCCCTTGCAGTTCTCAAAGAACCGGCCGGTATTGCGGGTTGGGTTGCCGAACTGGAACCACATTGGCTCACCGTCCGTCGTACCGCCCTCGGACACTTCATAGATTTTATCGGGTATGGCCGAAGCCTCATCGAAAATATAGAACGGCGTCGAGCCGGCAGAGTGTAGACCAGCAAAAGCTTCGCTGTTTTCTTCGCGACACGTTTGCGCATCAACCCGCCAGGTTTCCGGGGTATCCCGGAACACCAGCGACATTGACCCTCTGCCACTCGAATAGTTAAACCAATGGCGTGTAATGCATATCCGTAGCCATTTTCCAAGTTCGGCCCATGTCTTGGTTCGCAGCTGTTCAGCTGTGTTGGCCGTTACAACGCCTTTGCAATTTGGCCGTGTGGACATAATCCATAAAATCAACCATGCCGTAATGGCTGACTTGCCAATTCCGTGACCGCTCGATGTTGCAAAGTTAATCGGATCAACCGCGTTGAAGCCGTCAAACCCGCGCAATGCAACTTCATTTGCTACATCTTTTAAAAAATTGATTTGCCATGCGTCGGGTTGACGGCCTTCCAGTTCTCCCTCCCCCCACGGAAATGCGTACATTACAAAACCCAATGGGTCGGCATAAAACTTAGCAATGTCGGCGATCAAAAGATCGTCAGCACTCGTCGCCGTTTTCATCAATTGTAATGCCACTACGTTTGCGTCCTTCGTTTATCGCGTCTACTAACTTTCCGCTGACGTTGACTTCTGCTTTGACCTCGGCGGGGATGATCTTTTGCAGCAACGCACAAAACACCCGGGGATCGTCCTTAGCCACCTGCACCAAATAATCAACGCCTCCAGACAACTCAAAAGCTTTTGCAATAGCCGCCTTAACGTCAATCGTAAGCTGGCGATGCGGTCGCTTACGGCCAGCAACATTTTGTCGAGCCCCGCCACTACTACGTTTTTTATTTTTTTGACCATCTGCCATGTGTCTTCCAGATTTATCGATGACAAAATAACAACTATTGACCACTAGCGCAACACAAACAAAACCCCTCGCCGCAGGGTCAACGACGAGGGGTGAGTTTGCAAGCTATAGAAGCTCACTGGGAGGAATGCCTTACTTTTTTACAGTATCAACTCTTGTGATTATGTCAATCACTTGATCGACCGCGTCCGCTGGGGTTTTTGCTTTCACAACATGCGCCAAATGATTTCGATCGCGCAATGCGTCTATTCGATCCTGCTGGCTAACCGACAGCCGACCTCGCGCAGTTTTCATTTCGATAAACAAACAACGTCCGCCGTCCAGGTAGACTCTAAGATCGGGCTCGCCGGCTGCCATACCCAGAGCCTTCCGCCGGGCTCCATCCCGCAAAGATCGGCGCCCGGCATTTTGATCGGCGGCAAACAAATAACCCTCTCGCCGTAAATGTTGCGCCACGGCCAACTGCAAATCGTCCTCTTTCCATTTTATTAATGGATTATCCCACGATGCTTTGTTTAGAATGCTCAACGAAACAACGCCTTATTTTTTTCGGCTGCGGTTTGTTTTGCGGCTGACCACACGCAGATTACTGCGCCGGTTGTCATTTGGATTCTTGTTTTTGTGATCGACTTCCCGGCCGCTCAAGTTCGCCCCGGTCGCCGC
>Ga0209337_1000377_pt1 | contig 35593 bp, 38 predicted proteins | sample LinPmetageLP53_FD_184044 | JGI IMG/M metagenome (GOLD analysis project Ga0209337, IMG submission 184044) | Marine viral communities from the Pacific Ocean - LP-53 (SPAdes) (version 2) | ecosystem: Environmental > Aquatic > Marine > Oceanic | place: Pacific Ocean | collected 2010-02-08
TTAAAACCTAAACTATTAATAGTTGTACCCGACATCGAGACATAGGAGATAAGTGTTACGGAAGCACAACTGATTCCAAACCAGTTAGCGTAGGTTCGACTCCTACATCTCCTGCCAACTATTATGATAGACCACAACTGTAAGAAAACTTGTTCGCAAGCTTGTAGTGGTCTTTCATAGTAGTTATATGACTACTATACAACCAAATACACCAAAATATACGATTGGATGAGGCGTAACCTTCCACGGTGTATCAAAGGAGTTGGAAAAATATCACGACGGTGATATCGCATAGTGACAGAATAATGTTTGAACGACATAATGTAATGACTAGGAATAGCTACCACGCTTCGCAGCAATAGTCATGTTGGGTATCATAGCCAGTTCTCTTTAGGCCCTTGCAGGTAATACAATAAATCCTGCCTATGCACTTATAAAAATTACAAATTAAAAACAGAAGTTCCCGACATCGGGGACAAGGAGTGAACAAATTGAGAGACTTTTTTGCATACCCACTAGAAGGGGTAGCAATATCTCTTCTTTGGGTTAACAGTTTATTATTTAAATACGAATACGAAGTAGCAAAGTTTGATACCGATAAACCTAATAAGGATATTAATCACAGTAAATGACAGTAATACTTGCAGTAATAGTAGCAGTATTAATGATAGCATTTATAAGTGACGTGATTAGATGGAAACCATGATGAAAGGATAAAATAATGTCTATATGTGGAGAAATAGAAATAAGTCAAAAAGAATTAACAGAATCATTAGAAAGATTATCAAGAACTTCAGATCTTCTTACAAAAATAAAAGAAACATTAAATGAAACAGTAAAACTACATGAATTTGCTGTAAAATCACATGATATAGCATGTAAGAGACTAATATTATTACTTGAAGTAGATAAACAAACCATACCACCTAATGATGAAATACTTCAAGAATTACTAGAAGACGTAAACTAATTTACCACAGAAAGGTAATACTATGGTAGAACGAACCGGAGTACATATTAGTAAGATGACAAGTAAACTAGAAGGTTTACGTGCAATATCTACAAATACTATAACAAATCCATATTGTAACAAACAGCATACAACAGGTAAAAGTAATAATATCTGTACTCTTTGTTACTCACAAGCAATGCTCAAGACATATCGTAAGAATATGCAAGCATGCTTACAACACAATAGTGATTTCTTATCAAGTAAAGTACATGAAATGCAGTATCTACCAGTATTACTAGACGCATTTATTCGATTCAATGCTCATGGTGAGCTAATAAACTTAAACCACTTAGAAAATCTAGTGAATATCGCTAAGAAAAACCCACATTGCCGATGTGTATTGTGGACTAAACGTAATGATCTGGTCGTGAAATACTTCAAAGGGAGTCAAAAACCAGATAACTTTGTACTAATCTACAGTAATCCTATAATATCTACAATAATGCGTAAAATGCCAAAACATTTTGATAAAACATTCAACAATGTATTAGTTCATGAGCATGTAGAATCACAGAATTGCACAGGTCAGAAGTGTAAAGATTGTTTACTGTGTTACACTAAAAATAACACCACAGTAATCGTTGAAAAAGTAAAGAAATATTAATATAACCAAAGAAAGAAATATTATGAATATTAAAGATGTACCATTTATAAGCCGTAGACTTAAATCAAAAGTTAAAGTTTCAGCCATCAATCCTATCGGACGTCAACGATTAATCTTTAGACGCTCAACAACACGATATGGCTTTGGCAAAGGAACATTCAGTTCTAACCAAGGTTACCTATCAGTAGCTCGTGATGCAAATTCAGGACAATTTGTATCTCGCGAACTTCTATGACCTTTGATGGCCCTGTCACAGAAGAGATAAAAGAACAATACTGGTTCAAACAAAAACTTCCCCTAGAAAAGCCTAGCAATCTCTTCAGAACTCCCGACACACTAGAAGATATGCAAGAAATTGTTAGAGAATCAACTCCAGAAACTATGGTAATTGTTGCTATGGTTCAAAACTTCTTAACCAAAAACTACAATAATGTTGTTGTAGCTCATAATAAACTATGTGACAATCTTGCAGATAATCAAATGTTAGATTATGATGAAGGATATAAAGATGGTTGGGATGAAGGTAGAGGTTGTCTAACATTAGCAGATCTAGACATATTTAGAAAAAAGATACTAGAAAAGGACTAAACAATGGGTAAATTCAGTGAAATAGATATGGCAATAGAAGATATTGCACATTCATGTTACAAACGTGGCATGGATGCAGGTGAGACATATCATGCAATAGAAGACGAGATGTCAATGTATAATATAAAAGCATCAGATCATGAAGATTATGTCAACGAAGTCATTCAAGATGCAAAAGAAAGCATTGAGTCTACCTTTAATATGATAAAAGGTATCTCACAACTAGGAGTATAAAATGGTAGAGTCACAATGTAACGTGTCGATATCTCGTAACGATGAGGGTGTTATAACAAGCATCCTCATTGTGCTAGGAGATAACGCTATAGAACTAAGCCGTTCAGAAGCTGAAAGAATATTTGTTCAACTTGGACATGTGCTTCAGGATATGGACATAGAACAAGGATCTATTCCAATTAATAATGAGTGGGTAAACGATTAATGATATATATGAGTCAATACCAAACAAAAGCTAAAGAAACAGCTATATATCCAGAAGATAAAGCCTTAGAGTATCTTGCTCTAGGATTAGCTGGAGAAGCTGGAGAAGTAGCTAATAAAGTAAAAAAGGTAATACGTGACGGAGCATCACCAGATGACATTATTCATGAACTTGGTGATGTATTATGGTATTTAGCAATGCTATCTACTGAATTAAATTATTCACTAGATACAATAGCTGATAAAAACTTATGGAAACTTGCCAACCGTAAGACCAGAAATGTGCTAGGTGGCTCTGGCGATAATAGATAGGAGAATAATATGATTGCAATATTTCAAATAATATTCATGCTGTTCGTGTTTGAGGCTGCAAATTATGTGCCTGAAACACCAGAACCACCTGCAGAAGCATCAGACTAAGATGAAAAAGCGTAACCCTGTAGCCAAAGCATTGCATAGCCCTAAGTTTAGGCTCAGGGTTATTGCTGACAAAACTAAAAAACTATTTAGAAAAGCTAAACATAAAAAGGTGGTAAAATGAACTTAAGTGTAAAAGGTATGGTAGAAAGAATGCGTCAAAGAGTAAACACTAAAAGAACTATTGATGCATTAAGTAAATTAAATGATAGAGATCTAGCAGACATAGGTATACACAGAGCACAAATAATAAGTGTTGCCACCGGATTGTTAGATGTTCATAGAAAAGAAAGAGATGAAAATGGAAGTAATAATTGATATGCCAACACCAGAACTTAAAGAAGCAATGGAAAAGAAAATAAATAAAACACTACCATTTCTATGCGAAGTCGGAGATGAACCAGAGATAGTAGCAAATAGATTCACTGGTCAAGAAATAGAACTTCAACCAGAAGCAGTCGCAGTCTATGATACAATCATGGGTGCAGAAATGATGGAACAATGGCCTATAGTTAGAAAAGGTATCACATGGTTCAGACAAAACTACCCTGAAGAATATATGGTACTACTAGATTAAGGAGAATATCATGAAATATGCTGTAATGTTTGAACCATTTGATGAGCTTGAATATGTATGCAAACCTAAATCTGTAATTGATCCTTTTGGTCGAGAACTCCTACTCTTTGAAAAAAAGTGGATGGCACAATTAGAAGCAGATAAATGGAACACAGGTATAGTGGTAGAATATATGGAGAATAATACATGTCCATAGCTAAACCAACAGAAGAAGAAGCTATAGAAGCATTACGGGAAGCAAGTATATCTATAGCATGTTTAATGGATGAAAACTGTGATGATCTCATACTAGGATTAGAAATAGAACATATTCAAGATCAAATAACAATAGTAGAAAACTTTTATGATCCTGTACCAGAAGGAGTTAAAACCTACACAGTTCAAGATTGGGTAAAAGACAATGAGTAATATAATAGACTTCCCTGCAAAAGAAGAAGAAGATCCAGAAATGGAATGGTTCTTCACAGTAGAAGTATACAGAAAACCAAGTGGTAAGTATGAATATCAACTACAAGTTGACGAAGATATGGATAATGACTTAGATGTAGCAGATGCGTTAGCTCGTATGGCATTCCAAGTTGCACCAGATGATTGGTCACAACGTGTAGATGTAGATGAATTAATTATTGAACCTATAGATGAAAGTGAAACCAATGAAATATAGAGTAATGTTTACATACGATGAAATCATAGAAGCTGATGACGTAAGAGAAGCACTAATTGAAGCTAATCTTGATGACTTATCTGATGTTGTTGACTTTGGTGAAATAACAGTGGAGCCAGTATATGACTAAAAACAATGCTAAAGAATTATATATATGGATGACAACATGTCCAGTAGACTACATCGTACTTGATATGGAAAATGCTGAGAAAAAAGGAACAGTTAGTGTAGTATTTGACTTAGTAGAACCAAATAACGAGGACACTCAATAGTAAACCGAGAGGTAAAATATGGGTGAACAAAAAGAAAAAGAAGATTTCGGAGAAGAACCTGAGGTCCCTAATGATCCTACAGACGATTGGTCTGATAATGTAACCAAACTACCACAGAAAGGTGATTAAAATGTTTGATAAATTAGGACGTGAAGAGCAAGTCGAACATGCATATGAAGCAGGTTTTGATGAAGGTTATGATGAAGCTAGAACCGATGCCATTAATGCACTAAAAGAGTTTCAAAAAGATACATATGATACTGTATTGGGTACAGTAAATAATGATATTATAAACCAATGTATAACTCTAGTAGAATGGAATACAAAAGATGGCCTATAATTACTTAAGTAAAGCAAATATAAAAATTAGAAATAGACGTATTCAAAATAAATGGGATAACTTCGGTAAACTAAATCCAGAAGAACGTGAAGTTATAAATGAAACATGTAAAACACTGGATTCTTGTCTAAATCTACTCCTAGAATGTCAAGATATGTACATAAGTGATCTAAGAGATTTAGACCACGCTAGATATAAACTCAAAGATATATGGGGTATCGGTGATGAACTAGAATGTCTTGATAAAGCAGAGGAAGAATAATGGTTAGAGAAGATGAAATGATCATGATATCCGAAGATGAATATGAAGAATATGGTCAAATACAATTCAATGAAGGTTGGAGTGAATTTAAACATTTAGTACTAGATTACATAAATCAAAACTACAGTGATACAAGATTTGGCGATGGTCTTCATTTAGATATAGAAGACCTATGCTAAAATAAAAAACCCCTAGGTACTATAAAAGTACTTAGGGGAAACCTTTTTATTATACCCGGTATCGAGTACCCGACATCTGAGATCGCTAGCGCGATCACCTAATTCGGTTTTAATATTTCTTTTAATTGTCTGTCTAACTCTTCGTCAGTCAGTTCATCAACGGTTAATTCTGTATTTGTCTGATCAATTCTAGACAATTTAGGTGATTCAAACTCAGCTAAAGACTTTGCTAAATCAGCAGCCTGTATATCGTCACCAGCATCTAGTGCTTTCATCATTAAGATGCGAAGTATATCGATAGCACCTACGGGTTCGTCTTCAAGTGATTCTTTGAATTCTTTAAATTGTTTAATAGTAACCTTAAGTTTTTCTCTCGCTATATTATTAGCTCTGCGACTTTCAGCTGATTTCAACTGAGCAGCTCGTGCTGTGTCTGGTGTTAGCAAAGGCTTAAGATTCTTTAAACTATTTGGATGTGAATTATGAGCCATGTTAACTCCTCTTGGCTTATTGTAATAATAGAGAACATTCTCTTTAAGGGGTATATAGAAATTATCAAAAGAAAGGATATGTTATGACACAAGATGTTGTAGAAAGACCAGAACACTACACCAGATGGACTGTAGAACCTATTGTTTTCATTATGCAAAATAATATAGAGTTCTGGAGAGGTAATATAATAAAATATGTTATGCGAGCAGGTTTCAAAAGATATGACCATCAAGACCAAAGATCATCAGAAATAACAGATCTTCGTAAAGTAATAAGATATTCAGAAATGCGTATAAATCAACTAGAAGGGAGAGAAGCTAATGACATATGAAGAAGAACAAAAGCTATCATTCTGGGATTTCATAGCTCAAAAATATCAATCAGAATACACATGTGTTAAATGTAAAAAGAAATTCAATAGGGTAAGTATAGATAAAGGTAGAACTTGCCCAAAATGCAGCAACAAAGAAAGTAAATAAATGAAAATATGTTATGATATAGAAACAGATGGTTTCGAAGCTAACGTAATATGGTGCTTAGTAGCACAAAATATGGAGACAGGAATTGTATACAAATACTCTGACCACGACGATAAATTACCTCCTATCAAAGATGGGGTATCACTACTCTCCAACGCCCAAGTACTTATCGGGCATAACATCATTGGATTTGACAACGTGCAAGTTGACAAACTCTACGGAACCGACCTCAACTCAAAGAAATGTTACGACACATGGGTCATGTCACAAGTATTACGATACAGAAGAACCCATAAGCAAGGACTTGCAGGGTGGGGAGAACATTTAAATAACTCTAAAATACATTATGATGACTGGTCAGGCTATAGTAAAGAAATGCTTAGGTACTGTGTACAAGATGTTAAACTTAATGTGTTAGTATATAATGAATTACTAAAAGAATACAAAGCAATACACTCTAAATATCCATTAATAAAACAAGGTTTAAAGATAGAGCATGATGCAGCAGTCTTCAATGCAAGAACTAAAGATAAAGGATGGAAGTTTGACACCGAACTAGCTAAATCTAATCTAAGAATGATGGAAGAAAAGATGAATACTATATGTAGTACCATCGAACCTGAATTAGGTGATCACAAAGTATACATAGATAAAGAACCTAAGACACCTAAATACAAAAAGAATGGTGACTACACTATAGTGACTGCAAGAATACTATCAGAGTTCCTAAACTACCCTGTAAAATGTGAAGACACACATGTAATGGCAGCAGGTACAGAATTTCAAAGATTTACTGTTAATGATATTACATTAGGTCAACTAGATCTAGTTAAAGAATGGTTGTTAACTAAGAAAGGATGGAAACCTGATGAATTTACTAAGAAACGCATGCCGGACGGTAGTTGGATAACCACAACACCTAAACTTACCACCACATCGCTTTTAAAGCTCGGTGGGGTAGGTGAAATGATTGATGAGTACTATACACTAAGAAATAGAGCATCCGTTATACGTGGCTGGTTAGAGCAGGTAAAGCATGGTCGTATCCACGGAAATATGTGGGTTATAGGCACTCCTACGTTCAGAGCTAGGCATGAAGTAATCGTAAACTTACCTAGTATAACTGCAAAATATGGTAAAGAATTAAGAGAATTATTTGTAGCTGATAATGATATGGTTGTTGTTGGAGCAGATAGTAGTGGTAATCAACTACGTGGCCTGTGTCACTATGTAGATAACGATAAATTCACACACGAAGTATGCTTTGGTGATCAACACCAGAGAAATGCTGACTCACTTGGATGCACTAGAGGTATCGCTAAGAACTATCTATACGCCTACTTGTTTGGTGCTGGAGATGCAAAGCTAGGTCAAGTGCTTACTGGTAAATCAAATGCTAAAATTGGAAAAGAATCTAGAGTTAAATTCTCCAAAGGTATTAAAGGTCTAGATGAATTACGAAAATGGGTAACTAGTACTTGGAACACAACGTATCACAATCAAGGTACTGGTTGGTTCCCTGCACTAGATGGTAGACCTGTGTTCGCTACTTCAGAACATCAATGTTTAAACTATCTACTACAAACAACTGAAGGTATTACCTGTAAAGCTGCATTATCATACTCTATGAATAAAATCAAAGAAGAAGGACTAGAAGCTGAACCAAGATTATTCTATCATGATGAAATTGCATACGTATCATCAAAGAAAGATGCTAATCGTGTTGGAGAAATACTAAAAGAATCTTTCAAAGAAGCACCCAAAATGTTTGGTGTAACATGTATGGATGGCGGTGACTACGTTGTAGGCTCAAGCTATGCGGATGTACATTAATGGCTAGTATGGGGTCACCTAAGAATGTAAAATATGGTGGATGTAGATACACTTCACGATGGGTAAGACAAAGATATCGTAAAGATATCATACACAGATGGAAAAGAATGAAAGGGTGTAAGAAATGTGGTTATAACGAGAATGGAGTAGCTCTTGATCTTGACCATATAGAACCCGGAAAGAAAGCTTTTGCAATAGGTAATGGTAGATCCATATCATCTAAAACATGGCTTGTTGTAAAAGAAGAACTATCAAAATGTCAAGTACTATGTAAGAACTGTCATGCAGTAAAGACATACGTTAACCAAGATACTTATAAAGAAAGGAGTAAGTATGCAAGATAATAATGGCGTAATACTAGTAGATGCTGATTCAATATACTTTAAAGCAGCATGTGTAACTAAAACAAAACGATCTATAAAAAGAAATATAGACTCGTTAATGGCTGAAATAGATGGTCAATGTTTTATGAACGAATTAAAAGTAGCTGTCAAAGGTCGTGGTAATTTTAGAAAAGATATATATAAATTATATAAATCTAATAGACCTAAATTAGATAAAGATCTAAGAGAAGCCCTTAACTATGGATACACCCATATGGTTAAGAAATGGAAAGCAATACCTGCAAATGGTATGGAAGCAGATGACTTAGTGTCTATATGGGCTTACGAAGCTCGTGAAAAAGAAAATCAATATGTAGTAGTAGGTATCGATAAAGATTTACTACAGATACCCGGAAATCATTATAACTTCAATAAGAAAACACATAGATTTGTTAGTGATGATGAAGCGCACAAACTTCTTATGATACAATGCTTAACTGGTGATCGTACAGATAACATACCGGGAATAAAAGGTATTGGTCCAAAGAAAGCTGAGAAGATACTAGAAGGTGTAAACAATGATGTTATGTGGAGACATGTTAAGAAAGCATGGCAAGAACATAATGCAGGTGACCCTAAAATATCTTTAAGATTACTATCAATGATAAAAACATGGGAAGAATATGAAGATATTAAATCATCTATTGAAGATAAAGCCCTTGAGTGCCAACAAAACTCTGGGAGCAAGAGGGAAGAACTCCTTCAAGAGCGCGGAGTACGTGAAGTACCAGAAGGAAATAGCGGAGTTACTGAAGGATGTTAAATGGCCTTTCGGGGTCAACCAAGTAACATTCGAAGTCGAAGGAGGATTCTCTAATAGAGGAGCTGATCTTGACAATATAATTAAACCAATATTAGATACATATCAAAGGATATTTGAGGACTTCAATGATAACAGAGTATATAAAATCAAACTCACAAAACGAATCACCCCAAAAGGAGATGAGTACATCAGAGTCAGAATTTACGAAGAGCCAGAACAAGAAGAGTGATGGTAAGAAACTTAAAAGAAAAATAAATAAATCAAACAATAGAAAGCTAAAGGCAGAAAGAGATTACTTATGAGCAGATACACGATGGGTCCATGTGAATTCTGTGGTTCGTCTGATGCATTTGCGTCTTACGAAGACGGAGTAGGTACATGTTTTAGTTGTAATAAATCTAAGAAATTAACTGAGGAAAGGGATGAGCCAATCACCTATACAAGTAATGATAACATCACCAACATCTCTGCTTATTCTAGTTACGGTATATCTAGTCGTAACATATCTAAGGAAGTAGTAGATCACTATGGTGTTAAAATGTCAACAACTCCCGATGGAAAACCGGGGTCACACTACTATCCATATACTAAAAAGAATGAGATAGTAGCATATAAAGAAAGAATATTACCAAAAGATTTCAGAATACATGGTAACTTTACAAATGTAGAGTTGTTTGGTCAAAATACATCTATTGGTAATAGAATGCTAGTAATAACTGAAGGTGAACTAGATGCAATGGCAGTATGTGAATCCTTCTATAGAAAATCTAAGAAGTTTTACCCATGCGTGTCTATACCTTCTGCATCAGCAATTAAAATTGTACTTGAACAAAGAGATTGGATAAATAAATTTGATACTGTTGTCCTAATGTTTGATCAAGATGAAGCAGGAGAAAAGTGCACAACAGCAGTAGCTAAAATGATACCTGCAGGTAAAGTAAAGATTGCTAAACTACCTAAGAAAGATCCATGTGCTGTACTATCAGAGCTTGGATCACAAACTTTAGAAAGATGTGTATGGGATGCACAACCTTGGTCACCTGCTGGAATTGTAGTAGGAGAACAAATATGGAAACAGTTTACTGATAGACAAAACATAGAGTCTGTACCATACCCTGATTGCCTAGAAGGTCTTAATAGAAAGCTTAAAGGTATCAGACATGGTGAGATAACACTGTTCACTAGTGGTACTGGTAGTGGTAAAAGTACTGTAATTAAAGAAATTGTATTAGATCTACTACATAAAACAGACTATAAAGTAGGGTTAATATCCCTAGAAGAAAGCATTGGAGATACTGCAGAAAAGTTTATATCTATGGAACTACGTAAAAATATAATTGAAACAGTAGATCCAACAGATGATGCAACTAGATCCGCATTTAATTCTGTGTTTGGTAATGAAAACCTAATACTACTAGATCATCAAGGATCTGTAGGTGACTCAACTCTAATCGAAAAGATAGAGTACATGGCATTAATGGGTTGTAAATACTTAGTGCTAGACCACATAACTATAGCTGTATCTGAAGGATCTGAGGGACTCTCAGGTAATGAAGCAGTAGATAAAATTATGTCTGACCTGTTAAAGATTGTTAAGAAACACAACATATGGTTAGGTCTTATCTCCCACCTACGTAAGTCACAAGGTGGTACTAAAAGTTTTGAAGAAGGAAAGCTTGCCTCCATTGATGACATCAAAGGTTCAGGTTCTATTAAACAAATATCATTTGATATCATTAGCTTTGCTAGAAACCTGTTAGCTGAATCTGATTCAGAACGTAACATAATAAAGTTCAGAGTATTAAAATCTAGATTCACTGGACTAACTGGTAGCGCAGGGTCAGCAATGTATAACCACAAAACCAGCCGATTAACTGCTACAGGGGGCTTTGACTTTGTAGCTACAGGAGATTAACATGCAGCCTATTTATGAGGTTAGAGACTACCTCATTGAGAAAGTGAGGACTGTCAATAGTAAGAATCCAAAAGCAAATACAGGCGCAGTAATACTGCAATACAACAAGGACTACGAAACAAATATGGAAGGCTTTGTAAAGAATGCTCTCCAAACTATACAAATATTGTTCACAACCAGTAGTAGTTCTAATCCTGTAGGAACAGCCAGCTTAACTAATGTATCATTCAAAATAGGAAGAGAAATTAGTAAAGAACTAGGAAGAGAATTAACTTGGCTTAATCAAATTAGACTAGGTGACCTGTTCGTAGAAGCATTCTATCAATGTGGTTTTGCAGATATATATTATCCAAAAACTAGAAACACTAGTTATATTATATCTGCAACAGCTAGATGGGTAGAGCTGGCAGACATACCCGGTATGTTCTCTAGAATAAACCTACTGCACACTTCAATCACACCACCAAGAAACATTAATGGTATGATGCAGAAGTCAGGAGCAGTATTTTTCCCTGTAATAAAAGGTAAAACTGCAAAAGATTTTCTAGAGTTAGACAAACCATATATACGGTCAATAAATAAACTGCAAAACTCTGGATGGAGAATAAACAGAAGAGTACTAGATGTTATAGAGAAATACAAAGAAGTATTCTCTAGCTCTATACCATTTAAAGACAACGATGCTAAAGAATTAAAACGTAGAAGTCAGGCATTAGAATGGAGTTTCATTATAGCTAAAGCTAATATATTAAAAGATGAAGATATATTCTATCAATATCTAGACGCTGACTACAGAGGACGATTGTACTACAAAGAACCTTTCCTAAACTATCAAGGATCAGATATATCTCGTGGTATGTTAAAGTTCGCAAGAGCTAAACCTATGACACAAGAAGGTCTGTATTGGTTAGCAGTACATACAGCAACAAGTTACAATGCAAGCTTTAGTATAGATAAAATACCAGAGTGGTGTGAATCTGATTATGAATCATACCTAAAAGAAGAAGGACTAGATGATATATCCGTAGATAAAATGACATTAGACGATAGAGTACGATGGGTTAATGAAAATATGGATGCAATTGTTAACTTAGGTACAGATGGTGAGATTGATTCTGAAGCAGAAAAGATAGTAACTTTCTTAGCTTGCTGTATTGAATGGTCTGACTACACTAAAGCTGTAAAAGATAAAAGAATACATATGTCTAACCTTCCAATACCTATCGATGGGTCTAACAACGGGTGGCAACACTTAGGTGCTATATCTAAAGATACTCAAACAGGTGATCTTGTTGGTCTTATACCTAGAGAAATACAGAAAGACTTCTATGTACAAACTGCAAAAGAACTAATTAATCTAACAGATGATGAAAGGTTAATAAGCATACTAAACATGATGCCTATGAAAAGTATACGTAAAGGTATTACTAAACGTGGCAGCATGACTCGTGCCTACTCAGCAGGTGCTAAGAAGATCGCTGAGAATATGTTCTTTGATTGTAAAGCAGAAGATTATCATACAGAATATGGTATAACTCAGGACGATTGCAACAAGTTTGCTAAGGTATTAATAAAAGCAATCAATAATGTATGTCCGGGTCCATTACAGACTATGAGTTACCTTCAAGAGCTTGCTAAGTATGAACTTGGTACTTTCAAGAAGGTTGATGAAGATGGAAAGATAGCAGGACCAGAGTATAAAGAAGCTGTAAAGAGAAGATCAGAATTGTTCAAAACAAAAGACATAACTGATGAAGAAATTGATGAGTTAAATGAACTTGTAAAGTTTACATCAAAATACAAATCAATTCTTGTATACGGCAATGGTGCTGATAGAGTTAAATGGACTACCCCATCTGGATTCAGTGTTGAATATACAAAATTCAGAATGGAACGTAAGAAAGGTAGAGGTACTATCGCAGGGTTCAAGAAAAACAGTGGTGGTCATCAAGGGATAAACCACGTTGCTCAGACAGCAACTATATATCCTGACATACAAGGGTTCTTGTGTGGTATATCACCAAATGTAATACACTCACTCGATGCAAGTCACATGGCTCTAGTAATAGATCAGTGGCATGGAGAGTTTGGTGCAGTGCATGATAGCTTCTCCACCCATGCATGTGACGTTGAACACCTCATTGGTATAACCAAGAGAGCGTTCATAGACATGTATGATGTAGATAACTTCTACAACTGGCTCGAACAAGAGCTAATATCTGAAGACCATGAGGGTCTAGAGGTACAACAACCACAGTTAGGTACACTAGATGTCAATGACATCCAAGAGTCCGACTACTTCTTCGCATAGGAGGTGTTATGAGTAGAGAATATAATATTTTAGCACTAAGAGGTGCTGATATAAAGGATCAAGAGTATGTAGAAATGTATGATTTAGACCCTAAGTTAGCAAACACACCAGATATAAACTACGCAATGTTAGATCTGGTTTACAAAGAAAACTTGAAAGAAGGAAGCACAGAAGCTAGAGCTAATGAGCTACGATCAAGTGCTGAAAGAGACATGAAGATATTGCTTGCCAAGAAAGGCTGGCTCTAATAAATAAAAAACCCCCACTAGGAATCCTTAATTGGAAACTTAGTGGGGGTATTTTTTTTATCCTGAATAATGATTAGCAATATTTTCCTTGCTACCATCTTGATTTATTAAAGTATAACCTGATTTCTTCATAAGATCTAATGCATTCATCTTTTGAACATGAGTTTTTGTAGCCCAATTTCTAAGTCTAGAAAAGTTTTTACCATATAAGAAACTAAAGTAAATAGGTATTAACTCTTGTAAAAATCCATAATTTAAATTGTTCACAGTACTAATATAATCTGGAGAGTTAACATCAAAATTATATTTAGCGTTACCTCCAATAGATGACGAAATCAAATGCCTTATAGTTGATAAAGACTGAGTTTGTACATTGTTAGATTGCTCTAACCAATTTTTATTATGAGACATAAAACTTTTAATATTTATATTAAACTGAGATTCATGTCTAAACTTTGCACGAGAACCTAACCTTTTATCATACTCTCTACTGCCCTCAGGTACACCTGAATTATAACTAAACAAATCTACAAAGAATCTTTTATCTTCATCAGTTAGACGTTCTTTAGGGTTTTGTTTGTTTAACCATTTCATATATGAAGTATGTTCTTTTTGAAGAGAATTTAAAAGTTGTTGAAATATATTATAATTCCTTATAACATCTGTAATAGCTCTATTAACTTCCCTTAACACTGTATCAAAAGTTCCTATGTCAAGATAAATAGCATCATAAACCATTTGCATAAATGGGTTACCACCACTGTTATGGCCTATCATTGAGAATGTTTTACCAGTAAGAATATGATTGAAGACTGCTGCATCAATTGAATGTACAACTTTAGAAATTATTTTACTATGTAGATCACCACCTGACATAGAGATATCTACCCCTGAAACTGGATCAATATCTTCTTTATATGCTGTCATAGATCTTTTAGTTTCCCATTGACCAACAGTTAAAGATATTTTTTCAAATTTATTAGGGTCTTCATCACCTTTATCTTTCAATAATTTACTTTGTCTTGTCATTGAATATGAATTAGATGTTGAATCATCCCATCCACGAGATTCCCATAAACCTACAGTCAAAGGTGTATTATCAGGACTCATAAAGATTAACTCAGGTGTGTTCATAAGTTGATAAGATAAACTAATAGTTCTTAAAATAGATCTATATTCTCTTGCATCATCCCCTTGTAAAACTTCATAACTTTCCATGTACTTTTTATGTACCATATGTGCTACAGCATTTAAGTTATTATTTTTCTTTAAATTATCATAAGAAGTAACAAAAGGATGTGGGTTCCCAATTGTTTGGCTAGATTTTAAATTTCGATATAAAATATCAATAGTATTTTTAACATCTGCTTTATAAGAATCACGCTCCTTGCCAAAAGCTTCAGTCATTACAACATGCTTTGCCATAGTATTATTCTTACCTTCACCTCTAGTTTTAAAAACCTCAACAGATATATTATGAATATCAAGATAAGGCAATTCACTATTAGGTGATCCATCACTATCATTAAATAAGTTTTTAGGATAATCCCAGTTAATCACTGGTTCACTTTCAAGAGTACTTAAAAGAATACTAATTAGCTGATCTCTTAAATCTCCATTATCAAGGATAGATATACCTTGAGATCTTAACATGCCTGTTTTATATAAGTTATCTATATTACCTATCAAGGCGGCAATAATAAAAGCACCACTTGTTTTACCATCTATGTTTGACATAGTTGTTGAGTAAAAAGGAGTGTCAGTATTTTCCCTTTTCCATTTCCTATATTTAGAAAACTCTGATAAGTCCTTTAAAAAAGCAATGGATTCTATACCTTTTTCTTTTATAGCAGAAATTAACTTAGCATCCAATTCATTATTAGGATCTAACGTAGGTGAGTTCATTCCAGTAAACACTGGATTTTTTACTAACTCACTAACATGACCTTGACCTGCTACAGTTTTTTCAGGTGGTGGGAATATACCATCCTTCATACCGATAAGATCTTCTCCAAAATTATCTACTAAATCAAACACTTCAATAACTCTATCACCCATCTCTTCAAAAAGATTACTATTTATTTCTAAATTACGATCTCTTTCTTTAAATAATAAGTCATCTGTTTTAAGACCTGTCTTAATTACTTTACCATCTGATATTGTATAATACTCTGCAGCTTTAATAGCAAAATTTAATGCAAACATCTGCCTAAGAAGAGCTTCAGATCTATTACCTTTACGAATAGGATAGACAACAGGATTAGCTAATGCACCCCTTACTATTTTTAAAGCTTGAGGATTTAAATGAGTTACATCTAAATCTATTCTACCAGAAAACCCTTGTATAGCTGTATTAAAATAAAACAAAAGACCTTGCGCTCTAGCAAGAGACCTTAGTACCCTTGCAACTTGTAAGACTGCTGCATCATATTCTTGTTCTACTGTTGGAATGCGAGAGTTTTTAGGTACACCAGACCTTCTATTAAAATACTCAGTTACTTGTTGGCTTTCAATGGATGCAGTTATTTCATTAATTTTTGCTTGACCTATTCCAAGAGCATCTAACTTCCATCTTTTTGACTCATCACTCTTTTCAAACACAGTTTTATAACCTTCACCATCTTGTCTTGATTTTAAAAAAGGTATAAGTAATTGAAATAAAATATATAAATTTTTATTATTTATTTTAAAAGAAATACTAGAAAGATTAAACCTAGCCTCTTCAGCTTTTTTAGATAAGCGTCCACCAATAGCACCACGAACGGAATTTAAATTATCACCCTTTAAAGGTGGTGTTAGTAAAATATCTTTAAACTCTTTACGCAATAAAAACCCACGAGCCATTCTAGATTCAGGATTATTAAATACCTTATGACCTAACTCTGTCAATGCAAACTTAATTGGAGATGATATCTCACCACCCTTACCCTTAACAGAAGGTATTCTTGTAAGTAAAGGGTACTTAATACCACCATTATTATCAGCTCTACCTTCCTGACCATGAACAGAATATAATAACTCTTGAGCATAATCACCTAGTGTTGTAGCTTCTTGAGAATTAGAGTCAGCCTCCTCATCTCTACCCTGTGATAACCAGAATTGTTTTATTGCTTCACCACCTATCATACCATTGCTTCTATTCTTTGCAATTAATGTTTTATCTTTATAATCAACTTGCTGTTGAACAGTTAAGTTATCCTTATTAGCTAAAGCATCAGCATACATAGACTTAGCTATTGCATCTTCAGCTGCTACAAGTAAAAACGTCACAAGATCAGGATGTAAATACATCTTTTGTTTTCTAGCCTCTGCACCTTGTCTTTCAATTTCAACACCTTCTACTTTAACAGGTCTTAAAGTTAAAGGTGCATCAGTATTTTCTCTTACAATACCACCAACTGATTCAGCAGCAGCAAGATAACTACCGGGTCTTACAGATTTATGTCTAGCAAATGCTAACCGTTTAACAGGATCACTAGCAATCTGTATCATAGGTTTACCATTTAAATTTTCTTGTATCCACTCAGGATGTTCAGCAAGAAACGATTCAGATGTAGATTCATAAGGTATTGTAAGACCTGCACCTTCGTTTCTAGAGTATTCTATTCCATCTTGTATTCTGGAATCTAAACCAATCAAAGCATCACCATTAACTAATGCCTTAATTGGATTAAGATATTCATCAGCAGCATTTGCTTCATCTTGTTCTGGGTTCCAAGTGCCAGATTTTATAGCCTCACGTCTACCAGTCACTGTAGTTGCAGTAGGATCTAAATCTACCCCAGAACTCTCTGATATCTCAGTAGCATCAGCTTCAACAGGACCATAAGGTGATCCCTCTCTAAAAGGATCTTCACCAAAATCAAAAGGAACTGAAGAAGCTATATCATATAAACTTCGATTTTCTTTTTCAGCTGCAAGGTCAGACTCCCTTTGAATATCCACAGATGTAGGTGAGTTTAGCTCATCTGTTTCATCCACTAAATACTCTTCTACAGTATCTGCTACAGCCTCTTTAGCTTTAGATCGATTTTTTAAATCTTGTAATAAATCTGGATGAAGTGTATTACCAAGAGCTGTTTCATTATCCACTACCCCACCAACTGATGTTTTAGCCATATCTTACTCCTTGAAATTTAGGTTAGTTGTTAAGTCACCTATCTCGTTTGTTAATCTATTAATAGATCCAATGTACGGTGTTGCTTTAGAAAGTTTCTTAAGACCACTACCAACATCACCAGTTATTAAATTTTCTCCTGCACCTATTAATCTTTCAAGGTTACCAAGTCCGGGAGATTCTCTAGATACTGCTCCAAATAAATATTCAATCATAGTATCACCTTTATTACCCTGAGGGTACAAAGGCGCAAACTGATCTAGTATTCTTTCGTATGTACCTAATAATCCAGAAGACCTAACACCACGTTGAAGGTAACCTGACGTATCTAAGTAAGGATTACTACGACTACCTTCAAGTGGATTAACCACACCCATGAAGTTGTCTTCATCTTCATACTTCAACATGTCCTTAATAGCTTGAGAAGCAAATCCCAACATGATCATAGTTGCCATCATAGAGTATGCACTATACTTCATAGTTGGTGAACCACGTTTAAGGTACTCACCATATAACCTTGGCAAGTGACTAGCTGTAAACGTAGCCATAAACCCTTGAAACTGTGTAAACAATGCGTACCTAGGATCTTGATAGATTAAAGGTCTATTCATAGCCATAGGTAATGCCACTGCTTCATTAACAAAATTAAATGTAGCTTCTCTTAGCTGACTGTTTCTATATTCCATTTCTTTTTCTGTTAATATATCTAGACCACCTTTCTGCTCCATGTCTCCAATTGAATTATTAGTTTCAATAATTTTCTTTCTTGCAGATTCCTTTTCTTCTAAGGTAGTAGTATCACTAAGGAGTATTTTATACTCTGCTATATTAGCATGTTTCATATTTAAATCAAATCTTTTATAAAAATCTACAAAAGTTTCAACATCTAATCCTAAGTTTCTTAATGACTCTTTAGCTTGAGTTACTTCACGAGTTACCTTATCAACTTCTTCTCTATTTAATGTAAGGGTTCCGGGTTCTTCATCAATATCTCTTTTTAAATCCATTGAATTAACAAAATTAGAGATTGATTCTCTACCTAACTCTGTATTTATATCAATAAAAGGATCAACATCAAAAACATAACCGTAATCAACAATCAGTTTTAATTTTTCACTAATAAAGTCAGCTGCAATAGAAGCACGAACAGCACGAGTGTAGTTTGTCCACCCTTGTAAACCATTCCATTTAAAATATGATTGCATAATATTTCTTTGCCAAGCATTAATTTCTGTAGCACCAACTGTAGTCGATGCACCTAAGCCACTTTTAATATAACCCAGATCACGTATAATCCTTTGACCTCTTGCTAACTTAGCAGATGTATCAAAGTTTTTACCACCGGGTATATCATTAGATATTTGTTTCATACCAGACTTAATCATTGCAGCAAACTCTTGACCTTGAGTTTTTAAAAGACCATTAACATCTTCAGGTTTTAAATGCCTACCAGTTAAAGCAAGCTCAACAAAAGAAGATATAGTAGATAAAGATAAGCCAGCTAAAGCTGTAAACATTAAGAACGATCTTTGTATTTGTTCAAGTTTCTTACCTGCCTCAGTAGTTGCACGTTTAAAATTTCCAGACTCAGCTAACAGTGCGTTAGATAACTCAAAAGCTAATTTATCAATTAAAATTTGAGCTTTCTCTTCACCATAAACCTTAGCTAAATTTTCTTGAGACTGATTAAGTAATTCATTTACAATCCTACCATCTTTACCTATAAACATAGAGTGTGATAAGTGTCTTGCAGCTGTAGCAGAGTAGCGTGTTAAATTAGTAAACACATCTTGCTCTAAGAACTCTTTAAACTCTGGTCTTTCGGAAAGTTTTAAAGTTCTTTTCTTAGTAAAGCTAGGGTTAAGATCACCCTTTACCATTGAAAAAGCTTCATCAAGATCAACTGTTCCAGTGGTAATTATCTTATCAATCACAGCATCAATCTCAGTTTCTGAATAATTTATATCTTTTCTAATACTCATTAATAATTTTTTAAATAACTTTTTCTTTTTCCTAACACTCCTTACACTTAAAGTTTTAAATACACTACCGTATTGTGGTGTATACTCTAATGAACCTCTCTCTCTACCTTGTGTATCTAATCTATTACTCTTAAGGTTTTGTTCATTAATTTTTTTAAACACAGTGTCAGTAGCTTTATTAATCTGATTAATTAATTCTATATATGTTTCTCTGTTCTTTAAATCCAATGGTATTAAAGTTTCATCAAACACAACACTAGTAGTACCATCAGGATTCTTTACAGTTTTTTTAGCATTATCCCATACATCATTAAACTTTTCAGATGCAGCCTTCTGTTTCTTCCTAGTTGAATTACCTTCAATTACTGTATTATAAAAAGTAGACTGATCCATAACATCACTCATAATTTCAGATTGTAAATGTACCTTTATAGACTCCCATGCTGCACCACTAAAAGATTTTTGATTAGCGTTACCAAAGATATCTTTCAACATTCTTCCGGGAACTTCTGCAACTGCTAAAAACTCTTTTGTAAAACTAGACGTAGATATACTCTGGAAAAATTTAGGAAACATTTTTAAACTATCAATAACTCTATTTTGAAAAGCCATTTTACCAAACCTTTGCATATGTCTTTGAGACTTATCATTAAGGTCATCTGTATTAATTTTATTCTTTGGGTTTTGTAAGTTTCCTTTTTCTATATTTAACTTAGCTTTTGCTTTAGCATCTGCATATAACTTTGCTTTAGCTGTCTCAGATCTACCATCCCACTCACCTTTAGCTATACTTTTTTTCTTTGCAATACTAAAAAGTCTAAAAGCTTCATCATCAATTGCTTTATTATTTACTTGAGCTAAGTCATCTGCTTCGGATGCATTGTCTTGATTCGTTGGCATACCTTTTAAATTATTCTTTTTAATATATTCATCAGCCCATGCACTAGCATCTGATATCTCAGAACCATCTCCTTCTTGCGCGCCATAGGCAATGTTAGCCCATCCTACATGATTTGATGCCTGAAAAGGCACACTAAATCCAAGACCTAAAGCTCCACCAGTAATCGCAGCTGTCATCATTCTTTTATTTAATTCATCAAAGTCAAAGACTTTATCAGATCCAGCAGTGGCTGCAAGATAGTTAGTAGCTTCTTGACCAAGCTCTGTTAATCCCTCACCAGCTGATGCAGCTCCTGATTTTGAAGCTATAGATTTAAAAAGTTCTTTCCCTCTTATCTGTTCTTTAGCTACCTTAGCAGCATCACCTGCAAAACCTACAAGTTCTCGCTTAGTTGCAGTAGCTATCTGAGCCTGTGCAACTTCCCTAGGGACACCCCTTGCAATCAATTCTAATAGAGCAGTATCTAAAAGTTTCTTAGGCATAACACCTTTACTAAATACAGCTGCTAAACCTAATCTATCTAAGGTTGCTTGAACAACACCAGACATCATAGCAATTTTTGGATCTCTATTACCAGACATCTCATTATAAGTTTGACCTGCATACACAGCAGAGGTAGCAGATATACCAAGAGGTAATGCTAAAGTAGCACCTATCAAAGGAGTGGCTACATTAGCAACAGCTAAAGTACCTAAAGCTAAAGCCATGTAAGGTACAGACATAGCTGCGTTATTAGCAAGCCATATCATAGTATCATATGCACCATCAATATCTCTGTAGTCTGTTAACCTTGTACCATACTCACCTATTTTGGCACGATACCTTTCAACACCTTCTTCCCCTATATCACTCAATCTCTCTGCGTCTAGTAGATCACCAGATGCTTCTAAGAAACCATACATACCTTCCATGACTCCCATCCAACCATGTTCCCAAGAGTCGGTAATAGGGTTTAAAGATTCATTGGTTACAGTACGATCATTCTTTCTTGTTTGAGTAAGAGTTTGGGAGTAATAGTTCCCTTGTTCTAATTGGTTTGCAGCTGCTAATTCCTTTTCATCAAATGCAACTTTCTTTATTCCTTGTGAGAACTCTCCCTCTTTTATTCTAGCAGAAAGCATTTGATTCCTAGCTAAATCATAGCTTGTGGTCTCAGCACTTCCCATACTATAGAACCTTTCTAAAGCCCCTACACTATGTTTAGCTACATCTAAATCTGAAGAGTATGCAGAAGTACCTAATATTCCCTCTCTTAAAATCTTATCTTTAAAACTTTGACCACTACTATTTACTAAGTCAGCCAATGTTCTTCCATAGAAATCTTTTTTAATATTTCCCTTACCATCAGTAAGAGGTCTAATATTAGTAAAGCCATTATCATTTGCTAGCTTTGACATAATAGCTGTAGCTGCTGAACCTCCAGCAGTTCCTTCTTTAAAAGTACCATCATCAAGTATTTTTGAAACTTCGGGAGTATCAAACCCAACTAGCCTATACCTAACACCTCCTTTGTCAACAGTATCTCCGTCAACAAAGTAAGGCATGGTATTAGGAGATTGAATGTAATCATTCGGGTCACCAAGCTGTGAGCTTTCAAACCTCTCATTTACTGCATCTATCAAACTCATTTGTCTCTCCTAATTTAAGTCTATTAATTAAACCTTTCACTGTACATAAGGTACTCTAAGTATTTTAAGAACTCACTTTTCCCTGCGTGAGCTTTACCTTTACTATCTCTCCAGTCTTCTATGTTCTTAGCTATTGGAGCATTATTACCCTTATCAGAACCTTGGTAATCTCTGTTAGGCCCTGCTCCCTCAACAAAGTTTTCTCTCCAAGTATTCCAATCTGGAAACATTACCTCATCTAAAGGTTTATTTTTATTAATCTCTCTTATTTTTTCAGACACAAGTGCAAGAAGACCAGATGAAAATACTCCCAAATCTTTATCATGAAGATTTGGAAACAGATAAGTAGTTACTCCATCCCTAGTTTTTTGCATCTTTTGAAGTTTTAAAAATGTATTTGTAATATCACTAGGCTTATCATACTGAGCTGAAGAAGCATGAGTATATGTAGTAGCATGTCGTTTAGATTTTTCAGCTGGCTTAGTCATAAACAAAGACTCGTCTTGACCTATTTTAATTTTAATCCAAGCAGCATTCATAAATGAACTATCTACATCCATACCTGCAATGCCTCTAATTGTAGACGCTTTACCTGACCCACCTGTTTTTATATGATGTTTGTATGCTTCTGCCATAGCTTGTTCATATATTTCTAGAACCACAGCCGAAGGAAGGTTGTACCTCTGACCAAAGTGAGCTAAATTTATTGCTTCTGCTGTAGGTGCTACTTTAGAAAAGGTGTTAAAGGTCTTATCACTATCTTTACCAGATACCTGTTTAGTATCATCATACGTGTACGTGTCTAAATAATCATCTACCGAACCTTTATACGTAGTAGTAGCTGATGCTGAAAAGTCTAGATAATCTGTTGATTGAAAGTCTCTAGCTATAACAGAATCATCAGTCCAAAGTGGATCCATAGGATTAATCTTCACTTTATCATTCTTCTTTGTCTTTGGATTATAAATAGAAGCCATATATCCAGACTGTTTTTTATCACCTGTACCAGTAGACCAATATACAGCTGTATATTTACCAACCTTATTACCATTTTTATCTAGTCGGTAGTAAACCTTAGTCTTTGATGCATCATAATTTGTATTATTTAACTCACTAAATCTTACTAAGTCATCTGTATCTTGACTCCTATTATATAACTCAAGACTGGGTTTAGTAAATACATTATAACTTGCTAATTTTTTAACATGGTTATTCCACATATCTAACTTATTAACGTAAGCAACTTGGGTCATGTAGTCTTCACCAGCAGCTTTAATAGCTTGGTTACCTGTAGCACCAGTTGCTCTGTATGCTGCGTAAATCATAGCTGCTCTTGCTAAAGACTTACCATCAAACACATCATCAAATGCAGCTTTAATAACACCTTCAGCTGCATCTAAAATTCCTTTCCACTTAGTAGGTTTTTCAGCTTTATCTATTTCCATCTGTTGTAAAGCAGCTTTAGTTGATCCCCCAAAAGGATCATTACCAAAAATCTTTGCTCTCTCTGGTTCAGATCCCGGTTCTTGTGGGTTATCATAAGCAATTAATTTATTTCTTACATCTGCTTCAGAGCCATGTATTAAAGAAGGTTGAGCTTTATTAATCCTTTCCATACTAGATGTTTTAAATGCATCAGATACATCAGCAATCCCTTTAACTTTTTCAATATATGCATCTATACTTTTTACTTGAGGACTATCTTCTGCAAGACCTTGATCAATATACTCTTGTCTTTTATCTAACGCTTTATCAATAACTACTTTATTCTTTTCTATTCCAATTATTGCGTTTCTAATATTTTTACTTTCAAATATTTGAAGTCTTGCCTTAGAGTCTTCTACTTTTTTATCTAGCTTTTCACGATCAGACGTACTAAGATCGGTATTATATTGACTAATTAAATCAGCAAGTGTTTTCTCTTCTGATCTTAAATAATCTAAAGAAGATCTTATTGGAGTTTCTTTGCTTATAAGAGAACCACCGGGTCCGGGTATTCCTTCTGAACTAATCGGAGGTTTAAAATCTACTGAGTCTTCAGAAATATATGGGTTTTGAATATCTTTTAATAGTTCAGGTGTATTCTCAGGAACTATATCTGTAAATAAATCGCTACTATAAATAGGGTTGTTTTTTAGCAAGTTACCACCACCCAACCAAGGAGCAACTTTGCGTTCTTTAGTAAGAAAATTCCACCATTTATTAGAGGACTTTTCTTCTTGAGCGTCTATTGGTATTGGGCCTTCTGGTGATGAAGTTGTACCTTCAGTAACTAATGTGTTCTGTCCTGTATTAGGAACAGCACCACCGTAAGGACTATCTACAAAATTCTTACCATCCCAGTTAGAAAACTGTTGCTGCCGCGTTTGATTAAGACCGGGCATTATTCTTCTTTCATTAGTCTCTATATTTTCCTGAATAGGTGTATCATTTTTACCAGTGTAAAACTCCCATAAATCTTTTTTCTCTGGAGTCTCTTCAACTTCAGGCGAGGGGATACCATAAGGGAATCCATGAGAATCTAATCTTGGTGGGTAAGAATGTAGCTGCCTACCATAAGGATCACCGGGTCCACCTAAGACGTTATTACGAGCCTGAGAAGAACCATACAACATAGCTTCATCAGTCATCTGATCTCTACCTAGTTGATTAACTTTATGCTTTGTAAAACCACCTGACTTATTACCCTTTAGTAATCCTTGTATTAATGTTTGTATAGAGCTAGCTCCAGTATTTGCGTACATAGGGGTATCCTCCATAGCTGGTACGTTTAAAAATGAGTTCTCTACAGAATCTCTTGTTGATTTCATAATATTATTTATATGATCTTCAGCGTTAGATGTTGGTACATCTAAAGTTCTAACCTTTGGTATAAGAGACTTGTAGCCTACGATAGGGTTTTGATAACCTAATACTTTATCATCACTAGAGAAAACATGATTACCAATTTTTCTTCTATTATGTGTTTTACTCCACCATTCCATAGGATAACCTTCACCTTCTAGCTTATCACTACCTTCAAATCCATAAAAGTTATCATCATCAGGTCTTAAAAAATAGTGAGCACCATTAGTAGGATCTACAATATCACCTTTTATCATACCTTCAAGAATAGCTTTAGATCTTAAGTATTCTTCTGACTCTTCTATCTTATCTTTATACCAATGATAAGTTGGATTATTTGATCTTGGATTAGCTGATGAAAATTGGTATCTAATTTCTCCTTTTTTGTTTTTTTTATTTTTATTAATTATATCTTTTATACTATTACCACCCCATTGCTTTTGATCTGCTTTCTGTCTATTTAAAACAGTATACATAACACCAGCTCTACCTTCGTCATCTTCTCCAACAGACTCTCCTAAAGACATTCTAATTAATAAGTCTTTATCATCTTCAGATAAAACATACTTACCATCATTAGCAGTAAGGTATGGTATATTACCACCTGCATTATACTTTGGTACATCACCTTTAACCATTTTATTTTCTGCAGCTCTTTGCTCTAAACCTGCATCATTCATAGCTTGTAGTTGTGGTCCAAACATCTGAGAAGCTTCTTTATTTATTACCCATTCACCCGGAGTTAGCATCGCAGGGATGCTATCTCTGTTCGTAGGATCTGTAAGGTCTCTCATATTAATCTCCTAGTTGTCTAGTTTTATTTTACCATAGTCAGTAAACCTATGGATAGGCGTTCTTGCTAGAATAGGATCTACTATTCTTTCTCTAATACTTAATGGTGCTTCACCCGGAAATGAACGTACCATATGTTTACCATAATATCTTCTCAATTGTGAATCAGCTGCTTCAGCTTGATTGTAATAGTCATACGCATAAGCATGTGCTTTAGCTTGAGGTGTCATCATCTGACTACGACCAAGAGGTCCACCATGATTATACTCTACAGGACCACCACTATTATACCCACATCCACAATTAGATTTACCACAAGATGGACATACTTTACCACCTTTGTTAAGGCCAAGTGATTCTTTTCTTAATTCTTCTAACTTAAATTGTCTACGAGCTTCTACTTCCTCTCTACCCATACCTAAAGGAGCACCCTGTACTACTGAACCAGCTTCAACGTCAGCCTCTGACATGTTCATCATTGGACGATACTTTGGGATAAGTGATATTTCAGGAGCATTGTATATACTTTCTTGTATAACAGGTTTAGATAAATGAGGAGCATAGTAATCTTCGTATTGACTTTGATTAAACATCATTAGATCATTAGGATTTCTGTATTTATTTGAATTAGGATCTTTAAAATCAGAAATTAAATTATCTCTTGCTATTCTATCAGCACCACCTAAAGGTGACATAGGCATACCTATTGCATTAACACCATACCCTTGAGCTTCTGCTACTAACGCATCAGGTATTCTAATGTTTTCATTACTACCATCTATATGAGATGTAGTTCCTGAAAAATTCATAGGTTTCTTTTTAGTTTCACCTTGTATCTTTGCAATCTTTGCATCGTTTAAAGCATCTTTCCTACGTTGTTCAGCATTAGATTCACTTTGTTTTAAAGCATGATCTAACTGGCTCTTAGCATCTTCATTAGAATAAGGAGATAGTGGACCTATCATATCTGGTGGTCCACCTTTAAACCTAACATCATCAATTCTTTCTGTAGGGAAATCCCAAGATTGTCCCTGTGTACCAGCCCATAAATTAGATAACCAATCTTTAGTTACTGGCATTGCTGATTGGTATGGATGAGCTTCTGGGACAATTGATTCAGTTACACCTTGATTATTTTTATTCAACCATGCTTGTCTTAACCTTTCTAATTCAGCTGCTCTTGCAGATTCTACCTCATCTCTTCCACCTACTGGCATACCTGTATTCATTCCAATTCTTCCACCATTATTTGCAAGATGTTTAATATGTCCACCACCACCACCAAGTTTAGATGCAAGTAACCCACCACCTATTAATAGTCCTAGAGGTGCTAAGGGTCCAAGTGCTGCCATTGCTGGTAATGCTCCTGCTAACCCTGCTGCTGTAGATCCACCTGCTACTGCACCTGCTGTCATAGCTGGAACTGCTGCTGGGGCTGCTGCTCCAGCTAATGCTGCACCTGTTCCGACATTCCCTGTTATAGCTGCTGCTGCTCCGGGAGCAATTCCTAACCCTGCAGGTGCTGCTGCTGCACCTGTTTGTAATGCTGCTGTTTGTAAAGCCGAAGGAGCTACTGAAGAACCTATAGCTGCTTGGGTAGTAGCAGATTGAGCTGTTTTTCCTACACCAGAACTTATAGATGGTTTGTTAAGAAACTCCGCACCCTTTTCCCAAGCTGCATCAAAACCCTCACCTAATTTATCAGTTGCCTTTGATTTCACAGCACCTTTAACTATCTCAGTCAATGGTCCATCCTTAACATTAGGATCATGATGTTCAAAACCAATAGGATTATTTCCATACTGCATTTGATTACTCTTATGTTTTTGAAAAGCCATTACTTACCTCCTCCGATTGTCTCGGAATGTTTACCTGTTTGACCATATAGACTAAACATTTTCTGTGCAGCATCAAAGTCTTTATCGAGTACCTTTTGATTATAATCCATACCATAAGATCCAACATCGCCAAGCGCGTCGGCATTAGATAGATAACTATCTGTAATACCTTTATGAGACCCAATGAAAGATCCAGCACCACCAAGTGCATCTGTACGCTGACGAGCTAATTCTTCTGAAGTTTTATCATAAGCAATATTACCCATAGCACCTTCACGCATCATCTCTCCACGAGCGGAACCAAGACCACCAGACATAGCAGCATCAGTACTAAGACCTCCCATTCTACCTTTTTGTTCTCTTGAAATTTGTTCTTTAATTTGATTTTGAACAACATCATATTGGTCTGCTCCAAAAATACCTGTTTGATTCTTTTGATCTTCATAGATACTCATAGCCTCTTCAGCTTTACCTGTTAGAATATTCCCATCAGCAACAGCTTTTTCTTTCATATCTAAAGCTTCTTGCATTTCAGGTGTGATATCAGCTACCCGACCAACTTTACCTTCATCATCTAATGCTTGCATTTTTTCTAATTGTGTCGTAAGGTATGGCATAAATTCTTTCGGTATAGTAGTAGTAGTGGTTTTATCTCCACCCCCACCCCAACAAACCATAGCGTTAGGGTGTTGTGTCCATTTCGTTGGACTTAACGGATTACAAATCATATTATAGCTCCTTCATAAATATTTGATAAGGTTGTTTGTACTCTTTAGGTAGAATCTTACTCCAACCTTTACGACCATACATACTTAAATGTTTACAGCCGACACCTTTAGCAAAGTGTTCAAACAATTTTAGACCTTTGTTTAGACCAACGTCATTCAAAATGCCCTTTCCTGTTAAGGTTACAATAATTAGTTCTTTATAATTTTCATATTGAATCAATCTAGTTATCGCGCAACCCTTTATAATTCCGTCCTCGTCTTCTAATATCCAACATTGGGATATATTTTCTAAACACTCTCTAAATAATCCAAAGGACGTAACGTCCCCAGTACCATGAGAGAGAGCATTAGATACCATAGGTTCTATCACTGACCATCTTAACGAAAGTTCTTCATCTCTTATTATTCTTATCAATGTATATTCCTTATGTCGGCCTTGTAGGCCATGTTATATTTGATGGATAACCAGCTTGAGCTGGAACATCTCTTAATGCTTGCCTGTAGTTTTGCCAATTAGTTTTATCAGAGTCTGATAGCTTCGCATTAAAGTCTACAGTTTGTACATAATCAGACTTAGCTAACAACTCTAATCTTTTAGATTCTGCATTGTATCTATCAGTTACTAACGTAGCAGCTGTTAAATCTGTACTTGTTTTAGATACTATACTACCATCTACAACTCTTTGTGTTTCAGAGTCAGACTTTTGTTTAATCCACTGATGTCCAGTAGGTGTATTAAGATCTGATAAAGAATCATAATCAGCTTGTAAGTTAGCTATTATTACTCCAGTTGAAGTATTGTAAATTGTATAATCACTCATCGTTTTAGTCCTATCCCTAGTAGTGCAAACCCAGATAATGTTGTATCTCTTATATTTCCATCAGTACTGTTTATAGCACCTTGAAGTTTAACAACCATACTTGTTGCACCTGATACAGCTGTAAAGAGAGCAAGACCATTAATTCTTACAGCTTGCCCACCTTGACCATTTACATTTTCCGAAAATTGATACGCTAAACTCCCATCTGCATATAATACACGTACAATCATTGGACCCGGATATACCGCGCCTTGTCCAGCTTCTGAAGGAAAACTAATAAATCCTGAAAACCAAAAAGCTCCTGTCATACCAGCAGTTATTGGTAATGTCATAGTACCTAAATCTTGATAGGTATTACTTGTTATAACTACAGCTGATGGGAATAAAGTAGAATTAGTTGTTACTGAGCTAGGATTTAAGTTAGCTGTACCTACAACATTACCATTTAAAGTTAGCAATCCAGAGCTAGGGTGTACTGTTATGTTAGTTGTAGCATCACCCATAGATACAATACCAGCACCTGTTCCAGTACCTATAGCTTTAAAGCCTTCACCACCTGTTACAGCACCTGTACTTGTATTAACTGCAAGATCACCTATAAGAATATTTTTACCTGTTATCGCATCAGCATGTAACTCATCTGCAGTTATAGCATTTGTAGCTATTTGGTTTGCTGTAATAGTATTTGCAAGTATTTGAGTTGCGGTAACAGAGTTTGCAGTAATTTTACCACCATCGATAGTAGTTGTATTAGCATTAATAATTGAAGCAAAGTCTTCTAGTACCCAATTAGATGGAGTTCTACCAGCATTAGTTGGACCAGCGTTAGCGTTAACAGCAAAATACATTTTGTTATCATCATTAGTATCAACCCACACATCACCAATAGCTGTTGCATTTGGCATTCCGTCTTGATAAAATGATTTTGCTTTACCATCAGCAGTAGTTTGTGCAGCAGTGGCTGCATTCTGAGCAGTAGTAGCTGATGCTCTAGTTACTACTGCTGTATAATCTAATAGAGCTTGCCTTGCATCGTAGTAAGTTTTAAAGTGTCCATTAAATACAGTCCTAGTTATCAAATTACTTGATGTTGCGCTAGTAAGAGTTGCACCACTAGACGCAGAAGTAAATAATTCTATACTACCATTACCTGTAACAAGGTATTGATATAAACTATCATAAGCTGAGTTAAAAGTAGTAAAAGTTGTATGACCTCCAACAACACCAACTGATAATGCTGTAGATCTTATACCGGGTTTTTCACCACGGATAGCGTCCCATATAGTTTGAATAGATGGTTTCTCATTAGGTGTAATATAGTCATCATCAGCAATATTATCTAGTAAACCTTGAGCTGTTGCTGCATTATCAAAAGCAGTGTTAGCTTTAGCCTGTGCAGTTGCTGCATCATCAAAAGCATCATCAGCCTTATCTTGAGCAGTATCTGTCTTATCTTTTAAAGTTGAAGCTGTAAAATCTAATAGTCCTTGCCTTGCATCATAGTAAGTTTTAAACTTTAAATCAAAAGCATTAGTCCCTGAAGTCCTAGAAATACTTGTATTTACTAACTCTCCTGAAGAAAGAACAAGCGCACCATTGGTATCAAATATAGCTATACTTCCTGTTCCGCTAACAAGATAAGTTGTTAAAGCTGTGTAAGCTGATGTGTATGTTGTATACTTAGTATGATTTGTAGCTACTCCTGCATCAACAGAAGTAGCTATTATACCAGCATACTCTCCACGTATGGAATCCCATAAAGTTTTAATTGAAAGTTTTTCTACAGGTGTAAGTATAGCATCTGAACTTATATCATTTAGTTCACCTTGAGCTGTCGCTGCATTATCAAAAGCATCATTAGCTTTATTCTGTGCAGTTAGTGCATTTTGAACTCCAACGTCTGCTCTATCTTTTAAAGTTTCTGAAATAAGATCTAACAATGCTTGCCTTGAGTCATAGTAAGTTTTAAACTTTAAATCAAATGTAGATCTAACAATTGTTGTATTTACTAACTCTCCTGAAGAAAGAACAAGCGCACCATTGGTATCAAATATAGCTATACTTCCTACTCCAGTAACAAGATAAGTTGTTAATGCAGTATAAGCAGAAGTAAAAGCTATGTACTTTGCATGACCTGTTGAAATACCTGCATCAACAGCAGTAGCTATAATTCCAGATTGTACTCCACGTATAGTATCCCATAAAGGTTTAATTGCAAGTTTTTCTACAGGTGTAAGTACAGAATCCGAACTTATATCATTTAGCTCACCTTGAGCTGTTGCTGCATTAGTAGCAGCAGTGCTAGCAGCAGAGGCTGCATTAACAGCAGCAGTGTTAGCAGCTGTAGCAGCAGCTTGAGCAGTAGCATCTAATGATCTTTCCCATTCACCTGCGGTTATTTGATCAGCTCCTGCGGATAGTGCTATATACATTAAGTTATCATCAGTATCAATCCATACATCATTTTTAGCTAATGATGTGGGTATACCAGATTGTTTAAATGTTTTTGGAAAGTGTACAGTTGTTGTGGTTCCACTTACAGTTGATCCTAATGAAGCTCCACTATTAGTAAACTTTACAATACCATCAAAGGTAATTACTTTTGCAACTAACCCAAATGTTTCTGTAACATTACCACCAGCTGAAGCCTCTACTGCTTTAAAAGTACATTGATAGTATGGATCATTATCATTTGTATCAAGAACAGGTGGAACTTGTGACCACCCACTTGGTAATGTTGTAAATGCTGCATCGTTAAAAGAATAAGTACTATTACTGTTTGTTGGTGCTGACGGTGGTGTACTATCAGTAGTAGTTCTGTATACAATACCGTTTGTTTGTCTAGCACCTGTCTCTCCTGTACCACCAGTTATATTACTACTCATAAGAATAGCATTAGAAAACGCTGATGCTGCTATACTAACTGATGTATTTAAACTTACTGCACTAGCTTGAATCATCCATAAGTATTGACCAGTTGATAACCCTGTAGCTGTTTGACTCCAACCATCTAGTGTTCCACCAGATAATGTATTATTTAAAAATGTATATGTAAAAGTACCAGTTGGATCAGTAGGAGGAGTTGAGTTACTTGTGTTAGCTTTGTATAGTTGAACAGTAGCAACATTAGTTCCGTCAATTACATCAGATATTGTTATACCATCTGATACTGTAAAGTTACCAGCTGAAGTTACAACACACTGAAAGAAGTCAGAAGATCCAGATATATCACTAGGAGTTACCATTAAGAATGGTTTATCTAAATCACTAGTACCCATTCCAGAATAAGCAGGATCAAAGGATGCTCCGTTCTTTGTCCAAGCATAAGAGTATCCTCTTCTATCTGCAACACTAGAACTAACGCCACCAACACGTACATCAGCTATAAGTACTTTTGTATTAGTATCTGAACCAAAGTTTATACCAGTATTAGTTTGTGGAAATACTGAAGAACTTAAATAATCGATAGATCCTCCAGCCCATTGAGATGCTAATGTAGAAAAAGAAGTTGTAGATCCTAATGCTCTTACGGATACTTGTGAAAATATAGCGTTATCCCCTGAGGCTCCTTTAAACTCTACAAATATTACATCTACTAAAGGTAACGTAGGTTTAGTTAAAGACTCGTGGAAGTACACAAATGTTCTTGTTCCCGGTGAAAACGATTGATTGGCTCCACTAACACTTGTAGCATATATTGTAAATACAGAAGTACCTGTAGTACCTTCAACTGTACCAGAATCTAAATCATCTCTTATACTTTCTAAATAAGAATTTAGTTCTGGGTTATCTGTTATGGGTGGTAAACGTAATACCATTACCTTGTACCTCCTGCTCCTAGACTAACCGAAATACCATGTATATCCCATTGTAGTGTACTTGTGTTAGATATTTTTAAATTAACTAATCTTGATACTATTCTTGTATCTACTTTGTAGTTTGCATTTTCACCTGCAAATCTAAATGGATAATCTAAATTATCTGTAGACGTAGTAAAAGATATAGGTTGATAAGCTGAGTTATTTGATCTTCTTAATTGAACATTTAATTCACCTGCAGCTGTTTCACTATTAGTGGCCTCTGCAGTTCCACTTGTTTGCATGTACAAAGCTTCAACTGAGTCTGTAACATGAGGTGCAGCTTCCATATTACTTTTTAGTACATAAGATTGATATGAAGATCCTGCAAATCCATACGTTAAATCAGCAGCATATATTTTATTAGCTCCCCCAAAACATACAAAGTTTTTAGCTTGGTTAATTGTACCTAACCCCCAAGGCCTTTCAGAATCAAATGATCCTGTAGTTGAAGGGGAAATGGTAGTTGTAGAAGTATCTACTACTCTTACAGATATAGAAGGTGCATTATTACTTGTTGGATTTTTATCAACTGATACATGACCACCACTGATTCTAGAATTAAAATCTGATTGAACACTAATTAAATTATGAAAAGCTGTAGCTACTTGACTAGAACTATGTCCTGCAGATACAGAACCTTCTAGTTCTGTCAATGATCCATCACTTGCAGTTACAGTAACTTTTACTGAGCCATTTGCAGATTGAGTTGTAAATGCATAAGTATCTGCTGGAGCACCACCACCGGGTATTGGACCTGCAGTTAATGTAGTTGTATTAGATGGTAAATCTCTTTTAGTCCAAGTGTTATTTTGATAGCTCCATACTAAAGCTTTATCTAATAATCCAACAGAGTTAGAAGAAGAATTACTTGGATAAGCTATCCATATTTCATCATGTTGTTGATTCCTAACAATCTTTGATTTTCTAAAAGATGTTGGATGTAAATCATTAAAGAAATACTTTCTAACTCTTGTGTCAGATAGAGATGTAACATTAGCCGTACCATTAAATTGATAGATATCGTTAGATCCTATTACAATATGATTACCTTTAAATTCAAATACTGATGATTGAGACTGCGCTCCATACTCAGTTGTTACAGGTATACTAGATAATCCAGAACCAGATACTCTAAGTTGAGTTATAGAATTATTTGTATATACTATAGGTGACCCTCTTAGATTACGTATTGCAGTAATTCTACCAGAGTCTGCTAAATTTAATTCATCTGCTGTACCAGCACCAACTGCAAACGGGTCCCAATTAATAGGTATTGTTCCCGGAGAAGCTACTGAAGAAGATCTTACAACACCATTAAGATTCCTAACAATTACTTTAGAAATACCAGCTGAAGTATTAAAAGTTATAAGATCATTACCAGCACTAAAAGCACTAAAAGAAGTTGTATTAGTTGTAGTTGTAATAACATTGCCATTAACACCATTAACAGTATACTCAACACTATTAAAGTTATCAGTTGCAGAATTATATACAGTAAACCTATCACCGTTAGATAAACTAGGGCTTGAAGCAAAAGTTGCAACTCCCGGATTAGCGGATGTAAATGAAGTTATTGCTGGTAATACAGGTTTACTTCTTTCAGTTAAATCACCTGCAATTAATAAGTTACCTGCTGATACTATAACACCACAAGATACAGAGACCTGCCCGGATATTATAGATCCAGAAGCATACGACTCCCATCCTGTTAATGCAGTGAATTTAGTACTTGAAGATAAATCAGTACCTAAGGATACAGTAATATGATGAGGTTGTTCAATACCATTATTTATAATAACAGAATATCCACCATTAAATAAAGTGGATGACCAAGCATCAGATGCAGTGAATGATCCTGAAGCAGGTGTTCTATCTACAGCAACTCCATTACCAGATCCATTAACACTAACTGTATAAACTTTATCAGCTCCTGATTCTCTTGATATTACTACATATAGTCTTTCATTTGGGTTCTCCCAATACACTATATGTTGTATATCTAATGTAGCAGCAAATCCAGTAGCTGATCCAAATATTTCAATATGCCCTTTCATTTTACTTATAGAACCATCATCAAACCTTACGTTATTAACATCCGACCATGCACCCATAGGTAGATTTACTGCAGGTGTATCAGAAATAAACCCTAACTTATCTATCCCTTCAAAAGGTATAATCTGTCCTGCCATGAGAACCTCCTATTATTTTACGTATGGATTTCTAAACTTAGCAATAGATCCACCAAAGTAGAATGAAACAATCCCAGCAAATACATCCAGCATTGTAGTTAACCACATCAGTGGTA
>Ga0209337_1000378_pt1 | contig 35581 bp, 63 predicted proteins | sample LinPmetageLP53_FD_184044 | JGI IMG/M metagenome (GOLD analysis project Ga0209337, IMG submission 184044) | Marine viral communities from the Pacific Ocean - LP-53 (SPAdes) (version 2) | ecosystem: Environmental > Aquatic > Marine > Oceanic | place: Pacific Ocean | collected 2010-02-08
TGCTAAAAAATTAGAAATAGGTCACGCAGTAAATAGTGGTGGAACAACTTTTACACCTAATATGATACTAGATGTCAACTCTCGCATTTCATTAAGTAATAATGATTCTAATACTGGTAATACAGTTTTTGGCTATTCTGCTTTTAATACAAGTTCTAATAATGCTTCTGATAATAATACTGTGTTTGGAAACAATGCTATGGGAACTGGAACTGTAGCTGGAGCAAGTTATAACACAGCCATAGGTAATTTAGCCTTAACAGATATTACGTCTGGAGTTTCAAATATAGCACTCGGCTCAGAGGCTGGAGCTAACATAACTATTGGTAGATATAACATAGCAATAGGTACAAACACTTTAATTACAGAAGATGTAGGAGATGGAACAACGGCAGTAGGAATTGGTGCTGGTGGTTATCAAAATTCAGATAGTAATAATGAAGCAACTGGTAATTCTCTTTTTGGCTTTGTAGCTGGAGAATTTAATGTAACTGGAACAAATAATACTTATTTAGGTTATCAATCTGGTAAAGGAGCATTGAATCAAAGCAATTCAAGTAATACTGGTGTAGGTAAAGATTCACTTTTATCAATTACTACTGGTGGCTCAAATACAGCAATAGGAGCTTTTGCAGGGGATGCAATAACAACACAATCTAATTGTGTTTTAATAGGTAGAAATGCTGGAACTTCAATTAACCACAATGATGCAGATGGCACTACTATTGTAGGTAGAGATGCTGGGGAAAACCTTGAATCTTCTATTGGTACAACTTTAATGGGTTATAGTGCTGGAATAAATATTACGACTGGAGACTATAATACTGCTATTGGCTATCAAGCTGGAAGTTCTATAGTAGATTCAAGTAATAATACAGCTATCGGCTATCAATCTATGGTAAGTTTAGTCCGATTAGATACTAGAAATGTTGCACTAGGCAATTATAGCATGGATGCTCATACTGAAAATGCTTATAACGTAGCTATTGGGTACAATTCTTTAACAGCTATGAAAGCTGGAAATACTGGTACTATAAAAGCTACTTACAATACAGCAGTTGGCTATCAAGCTGGAGATGCTTTAGTAGGTGGATACTCAAGTGGTGGAGGAGACCCTGCAGATGAAGGTATGCACAATACATTTATAGGTGCTGAAACTGATGCAAGTGCAGTTGGTGGTAATAATCAAACTGTTGTGGGTTATGGAGCAACTGGACAAGCAGATAATTCAGTAACTCTAGGAAATGCTAGTGTAACAGCAGTTTATATGGCTCAAGATAGTGGAGCGATAGTCCATACTGCTGGAATACAATTCCCAGCATCACAAGTAGCTAATGGCGGTGCAAATGTTTTAGATGATTATGAAGAAGGTACTTGGACACCAGCCTTTAAAGGTGCTGGTGGTAGTGCTGGTAGTGTTGATGCAACTGGTTCTGGGGGTACTTATACTAAAGTAGGCAGACAAGTTCATATGAGGGGAAGGGTAGATGTAGTTAATGTCGGTTCTTACTCTGGCAATATTCAAATTCAAGGCATACCATTTACTGCTTCTGGCTCTGCATCTGATTTTCATGGAACTGCAAGATTAGCTTTTGTTACTTTAGCTGGTCATACAGTAATAGCTAGATTACCTGGAGGTGGAAATACAATAGATTTTCCAGAAATTATTAGTGGAGGTCAAATTACCCTTCCTCAAGTAAGTGAAGCACAAGCTGGTGGCAATACTGCAATAATAGTTGAAATGACTTATACAATTTAATTTCTAATTGGATAATTAGATGGAACAAATAACGAGGAATAACAATGGCAATTACTAAAGAGTTAAAAGATGATTACGAAGTTCGTACAGAACGCAAACATATAAATGTGCGTACTAAAACTTCAATCATGGAAGATGGTAAAGAATTATCATTTTCATATCATAGACGAGTATTGACACCAGATATGGATATAAGTGGCGAGTCTGCTGAAATCAAAGCATTAGCTGGTGCAATTTGGACTGATGCTGTTAAGAAAGCGTGGTCAGATAAGCTGGACGCAGATAAAAAAACTTTAGAAAGTAAAGTTGGCGAATAATTTAATTAACTAACAAGGAGTCAATGATGGCTAAAACAAAAGAAAGCACATCACCAAAACTTATCTTAAATGATAAAGAGTATGATGTGATTAATGATTTAAATGATGAACAAAAAGTTTTATATTCTCATTTAAAAAATATTGAAGATAAGCTCAATAATAATAACTTTATTCAACAACAACTTATGGTGAGTAAAGATGGGTTTATACGTTTGCTCGAAGAATCATTTAAACCTAAAGACTCTGAAGAAAAAAAATAAATGATAATAAGAAAGTGTAATCACGATTCTAATATTGCTATTTATAAAAATACGCATCCCAACATGATGAAAACAATTCAGATGGCAGATGGATCGTTGAAAACACTTTCTTATCCTAGTGCAGAAGGTTATTTTTTATTAGTGAATGGAGAGATTGTAAAACAATCAGACTCATTTCAAACTATTGAAAAAGAATACATTAAAGAGGTTAAAGATAATGCTTATGAAACTCATGGGCATTATGACCTCGTTAAACATGAATTAGTAGAAAATAAAATAAGGTTAAAATGAAAGCAGTTTATGTGATTACATTAGGTTTAGGAATGACAGATTGTAGTGGTTGGTCGGTAGTTGGATATAGCTTAGATGAAGAAAATAATAATCATACTATTGCACAAGTTGAGGTTGATAGTAGTGTGTTAATAGATGGATATAATGCTATGTATGACTCACTTTGGTATTCTTGGGAATAAAGTGCATGAAGAAATTAAATCTGCTCGTTCTTATCGTACTGGTATTATTGATGACAACGCTTACATTACTATTAACTGGAAGTTATTGGTGCAGTTTGGGGTACTTGTTTTTAGTCTTGGGTACGCTTGGTATGACTTACAAGGCAGAATTAAAGACTTGGAAGAAGAAGTATTGGACGCTCATACTGAAATTAGGTTGCTTATTGACAAACATAAGCTGGAAGAAGATACACAACTAACAGATATGGAAAACAAACTTAAATTTTATGAAAAAAAATTGAACATAAATCCTCTCTCTTGGAGGAAAAGGAAAAAGAAATAATGGATTTCATGGCAGTTTACGGAGAAGCTGGAATGATTGGGGTAGTAGGCGTAATGTTTGTTTACCTAGTTGTTTCTTTAAGTAAAAAATCAGAAAGACAGCAAGAGTCTCTTAAAAATTTAGAAGTAGAAAATAAAGGTCAGTCAGAAACTATTGCCAATATGGAAAGTATTTTATTGAAATTAATTTCAAGATGGAATGAGTCAGATGCTGTAAGAGATCGTAGGTATGAGCAAACAATAGAAGCTATGTCAGATTTAGAAAAACAATTATCAAGAATGGATGGGATTATGTCTCGTATGAATGGGCATAATAAATAATGGATAGTCTTAGAGTATCAGGAGCAAGTTTTGCAAGTCAAGCTATAATATTTATGGATATGTTACCTTACTTTTTAGGAATAGCTATTGCACTAATGAACATTATATATTTATATTATAAAATAAAGAAAGTCAAGGAGTCGTAAATGTTTGGAAAAGTAGTAGCTGAGTACATATTAGATGATGAAGTTAAAGCTGATTTAATTGCATCTGTAAACAAATCTATTAATGTACCTGTAATTAATGAAAAAACAGAAGCTAAGATATTAGAAGCTATCTGGGAATTATTTGAAATGGCAATTAAAAAAAAGTTGGGTGTTTAGATGAGCAACATAATAATGACCTTACTCACAACCTCATTTTTGCATGGGTCAATCCCAGACATGGCAATACATCCTGAAAGATATTCTGATATGTCTTATGCTTTATATGGTGATGTAAAAAAGAAAAAGAAGAAAGGTAAAAAGATTGGTGGGGCAAAAGGCAAGAAGTCTAAGAAAGGTTTTTTTTCTAAGTTGTTTGGAAGTAAATAGTGCCAACAAAACGTGACCCTAGATTAAAACGATTTAGACTAAAAGGATTTAATAAACCTAAGAGGACTCCCTCTCATAAAAAAAAATCCCACATAGTCTTAGCAAAATCTGGATCAACTATACGTTTAATAAGATTTGGAGAACAAGGAGCTAGGACTGCTGGCAAACCTAGAAAAGGAGAGTCAGCAAGAATGAAGGCTAAAAGAAAATCATTTAAAGCTCGACATAGGAAAAATATAGCTAGGGGTAAATTAAGTGGAGCTTATTGGGCAAATAAGGTAAAGTGGTAATGGCTAAAAAAGTAAGTTGGATGTGGAATAAAAAACGATACTACGGAACTTTAATTAGAGAAACTAAAACACATAAGTTTGCTAAAACAAGTAACGGAAAAATAAAGAAAATTAAAAAAAGGAGATCATAATGCCAAAAGGAAAAGGATATGGTTTTGGTAAAGCAAAGCCAGTTAAAAAAAGAAAAACAAAGAAAAAAAAGAAGTAGTGCCTAGATTTAGTAGAAAATCGAGGGAAAAACTAGATGGGGTTGATCCTCGTCTAGTTTTCCTTTTAGAAGAAGTGGTGAAGTATTTTGACATTACAGTTATTGAGGGTAAAAGAAGTCAGGAGAGACAAAATGAATTGGTGGCACAAGGCAAGTCTAAAACTAAATTTGGTAAGCACGTTTCTGGTATGGCTGTTGACATTGCTCCTTATCCCATTGATTGGGATGCTCGTGATGACTTTCATTATCTTGGGGGTTTTGTCTTGGGATTAGCTTGTAAAATGGGATTAAATATCAGATGGGGTGGAGATTGGTCAAGTTCGTCTTTAGCACAAGAAATCAGAACTACCAAAGACAACTCGTTTGATGACTTAGTTCACTTTGAAATAAAAGAGTAAAAAAGTTAAGGACTTAACAAAATTATCCTTGTATAAAAACATATTTTAATAGTATAATAGGAGTAACATGGCGTATTGTACAGACAGAGATTTAAAAGACATCTATCCTTCACTAGATGAATTTGACACAAAAACTCCTTTATATGGCTGGGTAGTCCATAGCAGTAATTTATATAGAGCAGATAATAGTGGCTTAGTAACTCAACTATTTGCGAATGGTCAGGACTTAGGTTCTGCTCAAGCCAATAGTGGAGAAGTGAACTCTAATGGAGAATGGTTTTATGAATCATCATTAGATGCCATTTATTACTATAATAGTGCAACAAATCCCAATGATATGTTAATGGAGTCTGGGGATGATTGGGTAACGCTCAAAACACGCTATATTTCTAATGCCGAAAAATACCTCGATTCTAGGTTAGATGGCAGACTACCCAGAAAACAATTCAAGGACAAAGATGGTAATTATGATTATATTCTGGTTAGAACAACAGCTTTATTGGCTTGTAGTTTTTTAATCAGAGCCTCGCAACCTACCTCCGAAATAGCAGACTCATTATTTGAAGAAGCTGAAAAGAATATACTTTCTCTTAATGAGGGTAGTACAAAGTTATCATGGCAAGTTACTGGAGATTCTTCTCAAGGAGTTATAAGAGAAATATCTGTAAGTGGAAGTTTAAGGTTAGTAGATACCAGAGGGCAATACCACGATATATATGACAGGATAGGTGTAAAGATTACAACTGCTGGAGCTTTAGGTACTGCCAAATATTCTGTCTGGTTAAAAGATGGAGATAATTTAGGTGCTGAAAGAATGAATAATAGTGAAAGTGCAGATTATATAGAGACTATTAATGGGCAGTATCAAACACTAGCTAGTGGAGTCACTATAAGATTTGCTGGAGATACAGCAGATACAGCTACAATAAATGATAAATGGGAATTAGAATTTTTTGGTAAGAATGAATCAGCACTAGACTCAGGTATGCCTTTTTCTATTAGGATGTCTCGTAGATAATGCCTATTACATTTGTTAATATCTGGGAAGAAAAAATACTTGACACAATTCGATCATTTATTAATACTGAATTTGCTGGCAGTATCCCAGTTTATACTGGAGATTTTAAAGATATGGGGAATCAGTCTATTAGATTAAACCCTACTGGATCAGACTTAATTGAAAGAATGACATCAGCAGAATTAAGAGAGTATATAGTTGATGTATCATATACGTTTAAAGAAAAGATGGTAAAAAAAGATACTTGGGAACATATATTAAGACAAGTATCACATATAGAAGCATTATTTTTTCAAAATCAAAAAAGTACATACTATAATGCTCGACTTACATCAACTAGAATCAATCAAAAAGAAGAAGCTGAAGAGGCTATTGATGGGTTAAATGTTATAAGATGGGAGTGGAGAGGTTTGTACTTAGGAAATGTATCTTAAAGTAATAAGGAGTAGGATATGAAAGTTAAATTAAAGAAGGGTGAACAGCTATCTTCTAATTTTAATTATTGCAATTTATTGTACGATAATTGGGTAGCTTTAAATCAAGGCAAAACTGTAGAGTTAGAGGTTATACCTAAACAACTTGAAGGTAAAATAGAAAAACAATTAATTGCAAAAAAAGGGGATAAGTAATGGCTAATGGCGTATTTTCAGGAAAAGATTTTAAAGCATGGGTAATTGAGGAAACTACTACTGGTCAGGTATATGCTAGTCCTCCAGTAGTTACAGCTCCAGCCCTTGGGGCAGATATGTTTCAATTAGATGTTGATTCTGTTGCTTTCCCTAGTTTAAGTCCTAATCAAGTAACAGCCGTAAGGTCAAGAGGTGGACGAGTTTTACAAGATGCTGATTTTTTTCAAGATAATAAAATAAAAGCAATAGAAGTATCTTTATCAGGTACTTTTCATAAAGATGCTGGAATAACTATGTTAATGCAAAGTGTAACAGGATCAGCTTTAAGTGGAACTGCTATTGATGTTCTTTTATCAGGAACGGCAAATGGAGTAACTGGTAAATATGGCACGGCAGAAGGAGATAAAACATTTACATTAGTTTTAGAGCCATCTGATTTAGTAGATGGATTTAATACTGTTATGGTTGGTTGCCTTTGTACAAGTTTTTCTATTAATGCTGATATGGGAACTGATGGTGGTTTATATAAATTTGAAGCTACAATCTCTAGTGGTAAAATCCCAATTACTAACAACGTAACAAACCCTGTTGGAACTGCTTCAGGCTCTGGATTAATTTCTTTAACAACAGCTACTTCGGCAGATATTAAAATAGATGCGATTTCAGCTCCAGTTTTAACATCTTTTGGAGTAACAGTTGCAAGTCCAGCCGTTTATACTGGATTTACTGAAACTGGTTATCATTCGTTTGCTAGGGGAGCAGAATTTACAGTTAATGCTAATGCTAGTGTTAAATACGATTCACTCACAAAACCTTTATATCATAATTTTAATAATCAAACAGCAGTACAAGATGGTGATTTTTTTGCTATTCCCCAGCCAAGTAATAATTGTGGAATATCTATCCCTAATGGAGCATTAACAGATGTATCTTTTAATGAAGGAGATGTCATGATGCTCGATGTTTCTATGATGGGAACAAGTGATGGTACAGCAAGTGTAATTGTTTTTGACCAAGCATAATAATGAAGTTATTATCAGGAAAAGAGGTTAAGTTAAAAGAAATGTCAGTAGATGATATTGACTATTGTAATGATCTGCCTCAAATGCGATATGAGAATAATGAAGTTGTGTCTATTATGAATTTAGCAAAAGCACGAACTGCTTGGATTAGAAAAGGAGTAGAGGGTGCTGATGATAAATTTATTAAATCATTAGGGGAGTCTGAAAAAAGTGAACTATCACTTGCAGTACAAGAGCATCAACGCTTGGGGGAATAGAATCCCTCACGCTGGAAATAAACTTCCTATTAGAGAAAAGTTGTGAGGGTTGTATGTATCACACATACCCCTATAAGGCTCAAATTCCAGTCTTAATAGACGGAAAATATCATAGTCGAATCTTTGCATCAAATAGTGAAGTTTGGGATGCTGTACGCTTAATCGTAGAAGAAACCAAAGAAGAAAATAAAAAGGGTGGAAGTTTCAGTATTGTTAAATCAGTAATGACTCAGCTACCCTTTTTTGCTTGTGTAAATAACCTTATTGATACTCAATCGCAAAAAGATATATCAAGATATATGTATTCTAAGCAATTTCAAATAGCACCTTATCATGGTAATTATGGAGAACAACCTAAGAAGTGGGTAGAAAAAAGTTTTTTATTAAATAATTTAATAGAGAGACAAAAAGCAAAGGCAATAAAAAATGGGTAAAGACGCACTAGAAAAAATAGAAATTAAATTTGTAGGAGATAGTAAAAGCCTTACTTTAGCTATTGACAAATTAGACAAAGCAACAAAAAAACTTTTAAATACTCAAGCAAAAATTGTAGATTTTAATAAAAAACAAACAGCAACAAGTACGGCTCATAGAAAAACTTTAAAACAAGTTTTATCTCAATTAAAATTAAATAATGCTGGTTTTAAAGATCTTAACGTATCTACAAATACATGGACAAAAGCATTAAAAGGTAATAAATTTGCAATCGCAAGAGTGCAAAGTGCCTCTAGGAAATATATTGCAACAAATAGAAAATTAACTACAACATTTGAAAAATTAAATGCTAGACAAATTATTACTACAAAGACTAATAAAAAAGTAAATAAAGGATTTTTAGACACTACTCACAGCACAAGAATTTTAGGTGGGTCATTTGCCGTGTTAAGATCAAAGATGTTGCTTTTTAATTTTGCTATGGGTCTTGGAATTAGACAATTAAATAAATTTGGAAAAGAATCAGCAAAAGTAGATTCAATGGCTAGAGCGTTTAATACTCTACAAGGTGGTGGTAATAAGGCTTCTGTGGCTATTGAAAAATTAAGAACTGCTACAAATGGCACTATGTCATCATTTGATTTATTTCAACAAGCAAATAATGCTATGATTCTTGGTGTTAGTGACAATGCGACTGAAATGGGAGTATTATTTGATGTTGCTCAGAGACTAGGACACGCTTTAGGAAAAGATACTAAAACATCTGTTGAGTCATTAGTAACTGGTCTTGGTAGGCAATCTAAGTTAATGCTTGACAATATTGGTATTATGATGTCTGCTACTACAGCTTATCAGCGTTACGCAGATGTTAACAATTTATCTGTTAATAGTTTAACAGATACACAAAAAAAACAAGCGTTTTTAACAGAAACAATTAAAGTAGCTAAAGAAGAGGCAGATAGACTGGGAATAGAAATAGTTGATGCAACTATGATATTTCAACAATTTGATGCAAGTGTTGCTAATGCAACTGCTGAATTAGGAGAAGCATTTTTACCTATAGCTTTAACAACAGCAAAAACATTAACTGCTCTTTTAAATGCGTTTGATAGTGCAAGAATTACAAGATGGGGTTTAGCAATAGGAGGTGCTACTGTTTTATTTGGACTATATAAAACATCAGTTTTTAAAGCAAAAATAGAAACTATTTCATTTCAAGCTATGTTAGCAAAAACTGGTTGGGGAACAGTTATTGCGTTAGGTGGCTTAACTGCTGGTGTTATTATGGAGTTAGCTGGAGCATTTGAAGATGCTGAAGATGCTATAGATAACGGAACAAACGCTACAAAACGATTTAATGAGGAAGCAAAAAAAACAGCAGATGAAGAAAAAAGCAGTATTAATTCATTAATATTACGATTAAATTTATTATCTGCACAAACGCCATTACAAAAAGAATTATTACAACTTGGGTCTGATGCTTCGCAAATGGAAATTGATTTAATTAAAAAAATCGTTGCTAAAGAAGGGGCAATTAAAGCAACTCAAGAAGCAGAAAAAAAGCAACAAGAAACATTTAATGAAAATTTAAAACAAGGAGCAGAAGATTTTGAAAAAAAATTAAAACTAGAGCAAAAAGCACAAAAAGAAGCATACGCAATACACCAACAATTATTTGCTAATAATGCAGATTGGGAATTAGGACAACTACAAGATAGAGTTGATTTATACAGAGAACATTATGGTCATGTTCTCATGGCTGAAGAATTATTTGAAAAAGAACGTCAGGCGATTTTAGATAAAGGACTAGATAAAGTAAAAGAAATTGCAGATGAAAGAAAAGAATTAGAAAATATTCTAAGAGATAATAAAAAATTAGATGAACTAGAAGCTATTGATGCACAAGCTCAATTAATGAGAGATGCTGGTTTAAATGAGGTAGCAATTAAACAATTTGTAGCAGATCAAAAAACAGACATTGATAAAAAATACGCACAATCTGAACTAGATAAAATAAAAGAATCTGCCAAAGGTCAACTAGATCAGTTTAAAGTTGTTTTAGATTTTGGTAAAAAAATCACATCTCAGTTAGAAAAAAATCTTGATTCTCAAGTTACCAATGAACTTGAGGCATTGAAAAAAACAGATGCGTATAAAAAAGCATCTTCTGAACAACGCAAAACAATGGAAACTCAAGTTAATAATAAATTTGCAAAAGAAAGAAAAAAACTATTTGAATACAATAAAGGTGTTTCTATGGCAGAGGCTATGATTACTATTGCAGAAAAAATAATAGAGTACATTGATAACCCTCTTATGCAAATAGCGATTGGAGCTTTAGGAGCTGTACAGCTTAAAGCTATATCTTCCCAAAAAGCACCTACTTATGAGCAAGGTGGATTGGTAGGTGGTCGTAGACATTCTCAAGGTGGTACAATGATTGAAGCTGAAAGAGGAGAATTTGTAATGTCTAGGAGTGCTGTAGGGTCTATAGGAGTTGAGGCTATGAATCAAATAAATCAAGGTGGTGGTGCTGGTATAACTGTAAATGTTACTGCTCCATTGGTTGATGAAACTGTTATAGATAGCATTATTCCAGCTATTGAAAAAGCACAACGATTAAACTTAGCATAAAGTTAAGGACTTAACAAAATGGCATTTACAGCAAATATAAAACGATCTAACATTTCAGAAAACTGGATATTCCAGCTAGAGTATTATAATGGAGATGCACAAGGTGGTGGAGAAGGTGGTTTTGATAAAGTTATGCAAGCTGATGGTTCTACGCTTAACCTAGCAAGAGAGGCATTAGATACAAGTGAAACTGGATTTAATGTAGATGATGAAGCTGTATTTGCAATAGGTGATTATATTAAAGTAGATAGCGAAGTTATGAGAGTAACTGCTACCCCCACTAGCGATGTTATTAGTGTTCATAGAGGGGTTTTTGGAACTACACCAGCCACTCATAATGACAATGCTCAAATCTATTGGTACAATTTTTTACCACTTTCTTTTAATGATTTTACTTATGATGGAGTGTTTTATCATGGTGTAATTACCAATAGTCCAGCTATTAGAGAGTCTATTGATTTTGCAAATTCTACATCTAAATCTTCTAATTTATCTATTACAATGCCTGATTTTAACTATAAGGGCAATCCAGTATCTCAAGAATTACTTGGCACTCATAAATATATAAATAGAATCGCTAGCGTTTATTCTTCTATTGACAGGCAAACACCTAATAAAATAGCATCATTTAGAATAAATAACATTACTACAGATGGATTAACTGTTAATATTTCTATGGTCAGTCATAAGCCGTGGGATAATATATCTATTCCTCAAGTTAAAACCACTACTACTGGAAGATACTTTCCGATTGTTTATGGTAATTTTACTGGAGATGAGTCTGCACATGGATCAGAAGAATACACTACTATCTTAGCTAATCAAAAATTACATCCACTACAAGTTGATAAAACAGATTTTTATTATTATTGTTTAGCTTATAAAAATTATGGATCATCAGGAACAAGATTAAAATATTATGAAAATGGATTTGATTCTTTTATTCCATTAGATGCTAAATATGATGCAGAGAGCTATGAGGGTGGGCATATTTTAAAAGCTAAATTTGATTTAAAAAGACATTTTAAATTTAAACCCACTAACGCTATTTCAAAAAGTTTTTCTAGCGTAACCAATATGTTTGATGGTACTATAGATCATACTGGAAGCAGTACTTTTGAATCAGCTCAATTTTCTCCTAATAATACTTCTCATGCTGGAACAGTTACAGTAGACCTTGAACAAACATGGAATATTCCATCTTTTGATGATCCTCCAGATATAACTAGTTCAAGTAATAACAATGGGTTAACCTGTACTTGTGTATGGAATATGCTTAATTTTTATGGAGTTACTAATCACCCAGATGGCTTAGAAGCCAATAAAGTAGAGATTTTTGATACCTCAACTGGAAGTGGAGTACCTTTTTCTGCTAATAATGATTACTTAGATGATGGACTTAATGCTGTAAGTTATGGAACAAAAGATGCTACTACTACAGTTTTAGCAAGTACCTCTAATATGGCAACTGCATATAAAAATGGTGGTGGTTATCCTGATGGAGTTAAATTAACACATAAAAGAACTGTTACTTCAAGTTCTTCAGGTGGAAGAGTAAGTACAATAGAGGGAGATGATGGGGGTGGAAATGAAGATGGAAACACATTAAAAATTTATGATGTAAGATTTACTGCTACTTGTAAAATAGACAAATTCAACACTACAACAGATGGTTTTTCAAGAGTATCTGAAATTGAATATTTATACTCACATGAAAATGGTTTTCAACATGGGATTACTGGCATATCTGGTACAGATATTTTAGATGTACATGATGCTCATTTAGATATTTTAAATAGATTTTGTGGCGTAGATGTTGCCACAAATCCAGATACCAATATAGATGGGTGGACTGCTTTAGATTCAGCTCGTTCTACATGGTACATAAGATGGTGGCTTAACGAGCCAGAAACAGTACAGAGTATTTTAAATAGGATGCAATATGAGGGTCAGTTTATTTTTCGTTTTAAACAAGGAGATTTTACACAACCTCAATACATTCATATAGCAAACTCTCCTAGTTCCGTATTAACTTTATCAAAAAATGATATTAACGGAATGAGGCTAGAATCTTCTAATCCTAATGAAATTGCCACATCGGTTACTGTTAATTATGAAAGACATCCAGCATTAAATACTTATCAAAATACAGTTACTGGGGTTAATTCTACATCAAGAAAAAACTGGAACATAGAAGCAAAAGAAAATCTTAAAGAAGTTAATTTAGATATGCTTGTAGAACATATTGGAGATAGTGACCCAACTGGAGAAAATAAAAATGATAATTTTTTAGCTTATCAAAATGCTTTATTTGGGGATGTACATTTAAAAGTATCTTTAGATATTATTAATCCAGCAAAATGGGTTAATTCATCTTTAGAGCCAATAGAAGTAGGTAATATAATTGACTTTAATAATAGTAATATGTTTCCAGAAAAACCTTTAGGTTTTAATTCAGGATCATGGAGTAGTTTAAATTTTGTAATAACCAGCACATCAAGAACTTTAGGAAAATTATCAATTACTGCTAGGAGCATATAATGGCAAATGTAAATATTAGAACACCCAGATTTTATACAGATCATATTAATTATTTTTTAAATAGAGGAATAGCAATTACTAATTTTAAATTATTAACAAGTGGTAGCGATCTAATTACAGCCTATCAAAATGGGTCAGATTCTGAATTGTTTGATATGCGACCTACAAATCCATGTACTTGGGATACAAGTGCTAATACAAGTGACCACATTCTCATTAATATAAATAGGCAATCTCAACCTACAGTATCTACTAATTTTATTGCAATACTAAATCACAATATGGCATCAGCAGATGCTAAAGTAAGAGTTAGGTATCATGCTACTGAATCTAATATACAAGATGCTGATATGGGGAGTGCTACTAGAATCGACCCTACGGAAGTTTTAAACGCTGGTTCTATTTCTAATGAAATTATAACTCCAGCATTAGATGGTACTACTATTTTTACATTTACTAATGTAACTACTCAACATATTGGTATTCAATTTGAAGGAGATAGTACATTTGATGGAACTACTGATTTATCAATAGGTTGTATTATAATAGGAGAATATTTTGATATGCCTCATGCTCCTGATTTATCAGTTAAAAGAACTATTAAATATGATTCTTTAAAAAATAATCGCTCTTTAGGTGGGCAAAAATATTCTAATATGATTAATTTTGGAAGGTCTACTGGCTTACCTACATCAGGCTCTACATCTACAGATTATAAATTATACGGAGGTAGAATGGCTTATGATCTAAGTTTTAGCTATCTTTCAGCTACTGATATTATGCCTGATGATTATTCTAATTTAAGCAATACTGATGATAATATAGTTGAAGATTTATGGAACATGACTCATGGATCGCATACTCCATTTATATTTACAGCAGATAATACATCTACAAGTACCTCAGATTATTTATTTGCAAGGCACAAACAAGATACATTAAGCATGACTCAAGTAGCACCTGATGTATTTAATTTATCTATGAAGATCGAAGAAGAGTTTTAGTATCAGGTATAACAATATTTAATTCTACGGCAGACCACCTGATTAATTTTTCTATAAATATAGCAAATTCTTTTGTAGATAAGGTCTTAGTGCTTTGAACATTAAAGTGAGTTTTTATAGTTGAGTGCATTTCTTGTTCTGTATATCCAAGCTCATTCCCTAATAACGTAACAATAGACCAGTAATAATTATTTTGCGTTGCTGACCTAACTCCAGTTTCTTTAATCTCAATATAATACTCACCACTTAATGTAGATATAACCTTATCAAATTCATTTCGATTTAATAAGGTCATTTTACCATTTTTTATTTCACATGGAAATCGCAGTTTGGACATACTTTCTCCTTCCACAGTTTTATATCTTTAGAACTCCAGACTTGACCCTCATATACATTCCATTTTTTACAGCACTTAGGACACCAAGATAAATCCTGATCTGCTCTAATCTCATCTGTTTTATGATTCTCTCTAAAACGAGATTTTGTTTCTAACAATGGGGCATTTAAAGCATCAATCACCCATTGAATAGAACCAAATTTAGGTTTTTTGTTTTTCGGCAATCATTCCACCTAGTAATAATAAATAGTTTCTAGCGTCTTGTATTCTACCCATAATAGATTCTTCTGATACTTCCTTACCAGTTAATACATAATTCCTGATCGAATCCATGTGTTTAAGTAGGTATATAGTAGCTACTATTTCAGGTTGCAAATTTAATCTTTCGCCTATACTTTTAAAGTTTTTAAATTTATCTTCATCTGATACAGTATATTCTTTGCCCTTATCAAGCATAATCCTATGTTCTTCTGCTTGCATAGATTCTGCCCATTTTATAAAATCAGGAACTTTCATTTAATTTATCCTCTATTCTGTTTAATCTAATTATAACGAATATCCATAATGAAACCCACATCATTGTTTGAATAATTGTATCAAACTGTTGTGTTTGTAATACTTCTTTTATATAAAACCAAGTCATATAACCTCCTAAAAAGTTAAGTGCTTAACAAAATTTTTGCCCCATCTCGGTTAGCCAACCTTTGCATTAACAATGCCATTAATTTTTTCTGTTAATTTCATGGGGCAAATTTAATTTTTCCTAAATCATCATGTAAATCGTCTAAGCACTTATTGCACATTTCATAATTACAAGTTGAGCAAATACTTACTTCATCTAAATCTTTTAATACATCATTAACAATATTACTGATAGATGATAAATGTTTTCTAAGTCCTTGACTAGAAAAATCTTCCATTTCTAATTCTGTATAATCCCAAATATTGTGTAATTTATTTTTTATCTTATCTAAATCGTTCATTTTGTTCTCCTCAAAATTTAAATGATTTTTGTTTTAATGTTAATATAATCTCGTCATAATCTTTATCTATAAATTTTACTACCTTATTTTTTTTCTCTTTAACTGCTTCATACCATTGGATGCCACGCTTTTCTATTGCCCACTCCACAAATTCTGCTGGGGTTTTGTGGGCAGAGAACTTGGAGGAGAACACATGACATCCAACGCAGAGACAAAAACCATTATCAATATTCCATCTGACAGCACGAATAGACCTTGAATAAAAGTGATGAGCGTTCAGAGGTTTTGTCTTGTGACATTTTTCGCACATCCCATATTCTTTGATTTTGTCTGCCCATGATTTGTCTAGTTTCTTGATTAACGATCTTTTCACAGAGAACTAAAAAGGAAGTTTTTCTTCTTCTATAACTTTACCATCAAATACTTCTGTTATTTTATCAAGTACAGGATTTGCTTTACTGCCATGAAGTACATCTAGCAACTGATACATACGCTCTTCAACAGCTTTTATATCAAACTTAACATGAGCCATACTTTGAACAGCTAACTTTAAACATACTTGCTTATGTATATCTAAAGTCCTAGAGTCAGAAATAGGGGTGTTAGCTACTGGTTTTTGACCAGATCCAGTTACCATAGTACCATCTAAGGCATGAACTTCCCAAGCGTATTTATTAGGAGCGTACTCTTCTTTTTTAATATTTAACTTAGCACCTTTGCCATAGTCACTTAATTTCTTGTGTAGGTTTTCAGTAGCAAAAAATGTTTTCTCTTCTCCACTCATTAAAACGCCATACATATACCAAGCACCATAGTTACTTGTTCCAGTTTTTGGACTATCAAAACATAACTCTACAATATTATCTGAAGTAGGGTTGAGTTTAATTTGATTATTTTCCACTTGTTCTCCTTGCTTTTAGGTTTAACTCAATTATATCTGTTATTTCTATACGATTATCATCTAATGGGTTTGATTCTATTGAAGCACATTCAAAAAATGGGTCTTTATTTTTATGATTAACTAAACTCATTTCAATGCCACCTAGTAAGGATTCAATGCTATCTGCAATAGTGGTTTCTGAGCCATCTCCCTCACCTCCATACCCATTCCAACAAATTGTTCCATAATACTCTTTATTCATCTCTATTCTCTTAAACCTTGATTTTCCATGTCGGTCATAGACGAGTACATTAAATGAAAATCATTTAATAACTTTTCATAACCTTTGAAATCTTTATTTTCAAGAATACCTTTTGATGTTTCTTCATCTGTAAACATCTCTAGCACATTTATAACTTTCAATACTTCTGATGTATTCATCTTTATAGTTGCTGTGCATATCTTAGCTTCCATAATAACTCCTCATTTGTTGTTAAAATATAAATAGACTATTTGACAATAACAAGTATTATCCAGTAATTAATTCGCCCCATAAAGAAGTTTTACCATTTATAATCTGAACTAAATGAACTGTAAACAATCCACTATGGTAAAAATCTACAATAGCAAAGGCATGACCCCAGTTAGTTGCTCTACCACCAAGCCAATCATTTTTTTCTGAACCCATATCTTTAAGGCAACCTACGCTCCAAGCTGATTTTGCTCCATCAATATGAGTAACAGAAGATTGCTGAATATCGTGATGATGTCCATACATTACATTACCACCTAATCTAAGTAGATGATTTCTTGTATGTTGGATTCCAGCATAATGATGACCATGATAAAAGTTTAGTTTTCCAATTTTTAAATAAACTCCAATAGGTATATATTTATAACCACGATCTTTTAATTTAACAGCGTTCTTGAATTTATAAACCTTGAATACGTTGTGTTCGTTTTCTTCATAAAACCTATTCATCCAATCATCGTGATTACCTTCGATCATGTATTTTTCTTTAACATTGACCTTATCTAAGGACTCATCAATTTGATCCATACCTTTATTTACGTCAATAACATCCTGATCTATTCTAGGCATTTGCACTTCTAATGGTGGTCTTTTCTTTTTTTTCCATTGCCAATGAGAACAACCGAACCATTCCCCTACATCTCCTAAATCTATATAGCCATCAGGCTTTACAATTTCTATTGCCTTACATAAAACATTAATTGCCTTTACATCGTGTAAAGGAAAATGTTTATCAGGCGTTACAATATATCGTTTGACTTTCATAATGTCTCCATATTTACCCAGTTATTAAGAGCTTTTTCCCACTCTTGAAATAAAGCCTTGTTGTTATTATAACGCACCCAAACTTTGTCAAACTCTAACCAAAGCCTATTTCTCATAATTCTATTCCCTCTTTCTTGACTTTGTTGATCAGGTAGCGTTTTAATTTTCTGCAAAAATATCTGTTTTAAATTCCTCGATGTACTCATAGTATTTTCCATTTTTTAAGTTGTATTTTAGTTTTGAAGGTTTACCAAAGTTAGGCTTTCCGTTTTTATATTGAAAGCGTATCTTGTGTACATGAATCCCAGCATAATCTTCTTCATCAGATTTGTGCCTATGAACTGTAATAGCATTATCTGTTTTATTAAACCAGTTTGCACTTCCTGATATAGAATATGGATCAGGAACAAGTGGTTTATGATCAATGCCATTATCCATTTTTCTAGGATGAGCAACAATCCAGATATGTAACTCGTTCATTTTAGCAAATGCACTAATTTGAGATAATACCCTAGAAATATAATTAGTCTCGTTTTCTCCATCTCCAAACTTATGCTCTAAAGTATTCCACGGATCAATTACTAAACCATTTAATCCATACCTATAGGTTAAGATCCTTGCCTGTTCTAAGATAGACTCAATAGTTACGTTAGTCTCTTGTGTACCTATAAATTTAATATGATCGTTAAGTACAGACATTGACGCTCTTGCTGTTTCCTCACTCATCTTATCATCTCCCCAAAATGGCTGATCTGCAAACTTACTAACTAGCTTTAATAAGTGATGTTTAACTGGAAAATTCTCTGCTGAAAATATACCAAACTTCCAGCCATATAACTGCACCATATTAATCATTAAGGCATCCATCCATTCTGACTTCCCCATATTAGGAACACCAGTTATAACAGTCACCTCAGATGGACTAACTAAATAATGAGGATCAACAGCAACCCAGCCAGTAGACAAACCAGAATGATCAGGCTTTAATAATAAATCAATAGCCTCATCCTCTACATCTTGAATCATAACAACCCCATCAATAGGGTAAGGATGTGCATTGCTTACAATATCTTGCACCTTATCTTCTCCATGCTGAATGAGAACATCATTCATATCCTTACATCCATCAGGGTATGTTACTCTAAAGCATTTTTCTCTACCTATACGCCTAGATAATTCTTCTCGTAGGTGTTGACCAGCACCATCAGAATCTGTGCATAATATGACTGTTTTAGCGTTCATTAAATGTTCTTCTGCTGATAGCAAATAACTGAACTTTAAATCACTAGGTTTTGAGTTTGGTGCCGTTGCTCCATCAGGAACTGATACTACGTTTACAAATCCTGATTGGACTAGAGATAGTGCATCCATTTCTCCCTCTGTAATTATAATAGTCTCCATCCCCACCATGTGATCAAATCTATAAAAACATTTCTCTGCATTTTTTGATTGTCGAAACTTTTTATCTGCTGTTCTTGACTTAATATTAACGACCTGACCATTCTTATAAAAGGGAAACTTTATCCAACGATTTTCATACCCAATCTTCTCAGACTCGACAACAATTCTCGTTATACATCTATCTTCAAACCATTGATACACCTCATCAGGCAAATCTGTTTTAGGTGGCTTTGGTTTTACGATAGGTTTAGGAATTGTTAAGGACTTAACTTTTTTATTTAACGATCCCTTCCACCCACAATGATGACAATGCCAAACACCCTCATCCACATTTACAGATAAGCAAGGATCAGATTCTTTTCTTCTTTGATGAGAGCATTTAGGACATTTAGATTTCTCTTGTCCTGATGTTGCTCTGATAAATATACCATTTTCTTCAAAAGTCATTTTAGCTCCCATGCTCGTAATCTAACATCACAACTTCTAGGATCATTATTATCAAAAGATTCATAGTCTAAAATATCTGTGTAATAATCTGCTGATCTAATCTCTCGTAAAATATGCATAGGTAAAGCATCTGCCTTATCCCATTTATTTAAATAACAATGTTGTAATTCTCGTACACGATAAACTCCAATTTCGTTATTATTAAAGTAGTCTCCTCTTTTATTCATGTTATCCTCTTTTTTCTTCTGTGTTGTAGTTATGTAAAATGTTTTGAAATTTATATAATCCATTACTTGCTTTGTTACGCAGTTCTCTAATGCTTAACATTCTACTAGACCAGAACTTATGATCTAATGCCCAAGCCAATACCTTCTTCATCTTCATGGAATCTATTTTATCCAACCTAATTAAAGCGTATAAAGTATTTATTGATTTTATAATTAAGACATTGTCTTGTTTCCATTCTTGATTAACAATCTCAGGAAACCTTTTGCTCTGCTTAGAATAAAAATTATTAACTATCTCTTGTAGATATTTAGTTTGATTTTCAGTTAGCTTCTTATCTAATAAGGCAGTTTTATCTTTAACAGATGTAATATAATTAATATCATTGTTAAATGATATTGTCGATTGATTCCCAGTATGGGTTTTATAATGATTGCGTTGTGTAGCACCCTCAGAGCTTCCTACCCCATCGAAACTCCACTTAGGGGGTGAAAGTGAAATGTCATTACCCTGTGCTTGAAATCCAGTAGGGGTAAGATATATGTATCTTCTTAAAAACTTCTGTGTATCTTTTTCATTTTCAATAGTAATTGCTATAAAATAATGTTCTCTTAATTCTGATAAGCAACTTGTTATTGTGCTTTTATGAATATTTAAAACTCTGCTAAAATAAACATTTGGTTTTATACAAACACCATTTTGCATAGTAGCATTAATCTCTGCATATAATAACTTTGCATTTGGTTTTATGTCTTTGTGATGTCTTAAATCTGATGGAATAAATCCATAGTGTCCAAACTCCATAACAAACTCCTCATTTTGTTAGGTTAAAAGTGGTAGGGGTAGTAAGAGATTTTAATGATAAACAAACATAGGAAACTACCCCTCTCTCGATCCACTTGTAATAAAAGTAACCTTGTGAATATACTACATAAATTATAAATCTGCAATAGGTTTAACTAACCTATTATAATATTCACATTCTAAACCTCTCTTGACCTTACAAGTTTTTTTTGTATAACTTGAGTCAATCTTTTGATTTAAATACTTATTAATCATAACTCCAGAACATTCATATCCAGTATTATAATTAGCACAATTCTGTTTCACTTTTGTTGACAGACTGTTTTTTACTCGGTTTAGTCTTAACATCCGATTCTCTCCTTATTTTCTTTTTCTTAAATGGATATGGCACTTCTAATCCAATATTTTATTGGCACAATTAACTTAGTTTCTCCTCGAAACTCCTTAATCCAGCCATTATTTAATGCCCATTGTTTTGGAATTTCATATTTATAATGCTCGGTAATATAAACAATATCTTTTAATGATTCAAGATTTACTTTGTCCATGTTAATTGTCCAGCAACCACCTGACATTCTAAGTTTTCCTGATTCCTTTTCATACTTAGTTAGTGTACCCTTTTTTATAAACTGCTTCATGCTTGAGCTTCTGTCTCTTGATTTTCAGAGCAAGTATCAACAAATACACTTTTGACATATTGAGTAAATATTTCAATATCTTTTTTTCTACCTTTGTAAAAATGCCAATCAAAATGATCTGCTAACATTTGAGTAAAAACAATAGGAATACAATGTTCCGTTGCCTCTTTTACGTCTTTATCAGGTAGTGAATCCCTCCAGTCTTGAACTCCTTTTTTTACTGCCTGATATAATGAATCACAGTCTTGTGCAACATATTTATCTGCTTTATAATAATTATTTTTCATTTCTGTTCTCTCCGTAGTATTTATTAGTTGGTAAGTTACTCATGTCCTTAATAATGTGATGAAATACAAATCCTTTATAATCTAGTAATTGCATTGGATTTCCTTTGCATCCAGCACATTCTTTTTTTTCTTTCCCAAATCTTGGGAAGTCTTTATAATAAAAATAACCATGTAACATTGTATGTACATTATTTATTTTACGTCTAATACGTTTAGGTTCATAACATTGATTACAACCTTTACAATATTTAATAGTTTTATCTGCCACTTGTCCATCTGTTTGATGTCTTGAAGTGTATGCTCTCATTTATAACTCCATATATTATTACAATTTTCATAATGCTCTTCTGCAAATTCCTCTGCTTTTCTTTCATAGTAATTATCAAAATAAGGCTCAAGGTCTGCAATAATACACCTCTCCATCTCTAATTCATAATCACTTTTAAAAGCATCTGCCCCCATATCCCTACAATACATCGCATGATTAATTTCATGTAATACAATTTTAAAAAATTCTATTTCACTAACAGTATTTATAATATTATCATTGAGGTATATAGTATTTTCATCAACACCATATATACCTTGATCTATTAAATCATATTTGAATTTAACTTCTGTTGTTAAATCAAATGACTCTGCAATACTAGTTGCTGTTTTTATACACCAATCTTCATTCATTTTTTTCTCCTTGAATTATAAACATTAAAAATATAAACATAATAAATAATATTAAGATCATTACCATTATTTTATTATCCAAAATTTTTCTTCTTGTGTCTCAAATCTTTTTTGAGAATTTTTATGATTTAGTTCCATAGATTTTTGTCTCCAATAATCACATTTATCTTTTTCTATGTTTAAATGTATTTTACATTCGATTGCATAAATTAACGGCAATACAAATAATAACCCCATAAACACAGTAATTATAATATTAATCATTTTATTCTCCTTTATCATTAAATTGAGGGTAAAGACTTCTAATCAAACAGCTAAGTTCGTTATCTTTTATAAACTTTTCTTTCAAGGGATAAACATATCCTTTTTCGTTATAATGTGGGTAATGATTAGATCCATTAAATTTTTCTACACTACAATGTTCTCTGCAACTTGAACACATTGGTGTTTCTATTTCTAATAACTCTGCACCACAGCAATGACTGACTGCTTCTTTCATTTCAACACCTCGCTTCTTATTTTTATTGCATTGGCAATTATTTTTGCGACCTGATACAAGGTAAACATCCAACTAAAGTTTACCAATATATAAGGATTAAAAATATAATGTAATATATACCAATCATTTATAAACTGTTCCATTATTTACTCTCCTTATTATTGATAAAATCCACATAATGAAAAGTAATATTATCAGCAGTTAACTTTGAAATATTAGCATTACAGGTATCAAGTTTATGAGTTACCTCATCAAAAACTGGTTTTTTCTTTTCTGGTTTATCGTATTCATGCTCATACTCTTTTTCGTGATTGTTGACAGTTACAGTTGTTCCCAGACTTGATGTCCAGATTTCTAATTTACTGCCATCATTTAAAATAATATAAGTAAATGTATTTGGTTTTGCTGTGTAGGTGTCTTTTAACATTTTGTTCTCCATTTTGTTAAGTGCTTAACTTTTATATAGTTAGCTGATTTGATTAAAGGTAAATTATAACTTAATATTATAATAGTCAAGAAGTATTTTAACTCAATATAAATCTGATAATTAAAATAATAAAACTAATGTAAATATAAAGTTCTAGTAATTTTATAAATTTCATTTCTCCCCCTTAAAAATTTGAATTAATAATATAATAGTATCAAGTAATTTTTTGGCATCTCCTTTAATTCCAAAATATTCTTTTACATTTCTCAAAGTAAATCCCTTATGTGGTTTTATACCTTGTAAATGTAGCCGTAAATCTCGCCTTGTAAGAATCAAATTATAATTAGCCTTACTTATAATACCCTCATTTACTCGCATTGATTTTTTCATATCTTTAAAAAATTGAGTATTATCTTTTATTTCTATTTGTTCCATTTTATACCTCTTTTTATTTGTTTAATTAACTGATCTTTTATTTTTTTGGGTAACTCAGTAACTCTAACCCATTTTTCACCCTCATAAACAATTTCGTCTTGCCTAAAATCATGTTCATAAATTATAAAATTACCATTATTCCATTTTAAAAATTGTCTATTTCTTTTTTGTAATAAATAATCATTTTTATACAGTTTCATTTTTTAACCTCTTTTGTTATTAAAGATTCATAAATTAATATAAGAGATAATTCACTTACAAGAGCCAAGTCTTTAAATAAAATTTGATCTATTTTATACTGTGGCACAACTCCTTGACTAGTTCTTTTATTTATTATAGAATTGATTTTACTAGTTAAGTATTTTCTAGTGTTTATTTTATTATCTATTTTATTTTTCATTTTTTAACCTCTTTTTTTATTATTTAATTCTTTTCTACGTTGTTTTACTTTTATCAATAATGGATTTTTTTTTGCTTGTTTTAAATCAAATAATTTTACTTCCCATTGATTTACTTTTATATATTCTTTTGATAACATTAAGCTAACTGCTTTTTTTAAATTATACATTTTACACCTCTTTTTTTATTAAAATTTTCGCTAGTTTTTATAAATAGATACTAGCAAACTATTTTTATTATACTTTATTAACTTTGTAGTCGTACTCATTCCCAACATAATTTATATGTTTTGAAGTTGTAACAGACCACCAGCCTAAAGGCGTTATTTCTCTTTTGTTGTGGTCAATCTCTGCAACTTTAGTATTATAACTAAATACGTTGTTATAATCTGCTTTTAAGTTCTGTTTGTATTTGTCGAATGATCGCATTTTATGTTCCTCTTTTTGTTTATTAAATTGAATAAATTATGATGCTTTTATCGTTTGCTGTGTATGAGTCTGGAAAATGAGCCTTTACAAAATCGTAAATATAAATTCCATCTATGAAAAAATATCTTTCATCAGTTAATATTTCTAAATCTGTTTCATACATGTAACCTATTTGAAAATCATCTTTTTTAGCGTGGCTGTTTTGCTCCATAATTAAAGATATTAATGTTTTCATGTCTTTAATAGCCTTGTCTTTATTAGCGTTTTTAATTGCTGTTATTTTCTTATATGCTTGTTGTTTATCTTTCATTTTTACACCTCTTTTTTTTATTAATTAATAAAGTTAAGTACTTAACTTTTTTTAAAACTCGAAATCTTCATCATTAAACTCATTTAAAAAACTGTCTAATTTACTAGGCTCAACAAAATTTTTATCTTGGATTTTGTAAATTGTATTTACTTGGTGCTTTTTGCCTTTTGTCCAATCTTCCACAATACCATTTTTAAGGCTCAAAACATGTCCACGAACGCTCAAAATATAGTTCCCTTTAGGTAAATATCCATTTGCATTATTTGGTGTTAATCTAGGCATATTTAAAAAATCAACATTATTTTTTGCGTTAAAATATCCTCTATAACTTTTTTTATAGGTTGTTAAATTACATTTAAATTTTTCTGCTAATGTCTCAATTACTTCAGAAAAATAACAACCCCTAAACCTTCTACGACCTAAGTCAAAGTATAAATCTTGCATATACTCAAAGGAAGTATTAAAGGCAATAGATGAAGCCATAACAGTACAATAATTTCTGTCATTAATACTTTTTTCTTTTATTTCTTTTAGCCTCAATTCGTATTCCATTTTTAAACCTTTATTTTTTTTAGTTAATCCCTAGACATTTTTATGTTTCGGAGGATGCAACTTTAACACCCTCCTCATCAGTAGGCTTTAGTTAACTAATTTATCAAACTCTGCTTTTATTTCTTCTAATGTATAATCTGAATTATGTTTTTCAACTAGTTTTAAAATATCTTCTTGCAACGTTTTAGGTTCAGTAATTTTTTTTGCCATTTTAACCACCCTTACAGACCCTAAATCTTTTTCGGTAAAGTTTTGTATAATTTCGGAATTTTCAAGCATTTTCAAATTTACTTTTTTAATTGTTATTTGATAGTCTCTTAACTCTTCTTTTGAGAGTAAGCCCTTTTGAGTTGCTTTACACTTGACCAAAGTTTGTAATTTAGTTTTAATAAATTTCTTAACCTCTTTAACCTTGTTTAAATCGGTATCATTTAACTTACTGTCGAGTACTTTAGTTAATGCAGAGACACCGAATTTATCAGACTTTAAAATCTCGCTTTTAATTAAATCAGTAAGACTTTTATCTGCTTTCATTAATTTGATACCAGTATCAATAGCCTTTTCTAGTCTCTCGTTTTCATTTACTTTTTTAGTTACTTTCTTACTCATTTTGAACACCTCATTATTTATTGTATTATTTAACATAGGACAACCTAAAAGATATTCAGCATATATGCAACAAGATTTTTTTAATATTGCAATAAAGTTAAGTACTTAACTTTTTACACCTTATATATAGAGAACAATTTTTTTATGATCTGATAATTTGCGACCTAAACCCAATTAATTAAACTTGTAAAATGATACTATGACAACAACAAATCTATATATCATTTTAAGGCTTTATTTGGTACCTTAAAGGCATTATTCTATACATACATAAACTAACACTAAAAACTTTTTTTATCGTTGTTTTGGTGGTGTTTTGGGATTTTGTTGAGGGTGAAAAAAAGATTAAAATAATCCTTGACAAAAAAAGAGTATTAGGATAATTCAATATTTATTTGTATGAGGTTAAAATTTTACTAATTGACTTTATTTTATATGAAACTACAGCCCCCACACATAAACAAGAACAATATTTGATAATGAGACCTAGTCTCAATAAAGATATGAGCGTTATGAACGTTACTTATTGATAATGAGAATGAGTCTCAATAGCTATTTATGAGCGTTATGAGCGTTACTTAATGAGAATGAGTCTCAATAACAAGGGTTAGGGCGTACCCGATTTGAGCGTTATGTGGTTACCCTTGTTCCCCTCAAAATGCGTGAAAACAAAGTCCTGACCCCATATTTAGAAAAGAATTTTAAAAACAAAATCCTTTATAAAACTACGTTTTATTCTTGTATCTCTTATAGTAGTATATGTGCCTTATTAGGATTTAGGTGCTTTATTTTTAAAAGTATCTTGTATAAAGTCCATAAAGTTTTGTATAATATACCATAACCACAAGGAATATACCACATGAGTGTTAATCTGCCTAGTAAATGGAAACCTGAAAAAGCATTAGTTGTAGATATGCTTGTATCTCAACCAGAGGCTCGTATTCAAGACGTAGCTGACAAAGCTGGAGTAACAAAAGCCACAGTTCACAACTGGCTTAAAGACCCTGAGTTTGTAGAAGTCTTTTATCAGAAGTATATGGTGACCTTTGGCTCTAAATTGCCCAATGTTCTTAATGCTATGTTACGAGAAGCAGAGGCTGGAAATGTGCAAGCTGGTAGATTGATCTTAGAACACTCAGGTAAACTAATTAAAAGAGTAGAAGTTGCCAACCATAAGAGTCCATTTGAAAAATTCCTCACATCTGAAGTGGCAGATATTCAAGAAGTTGAAGTGTTGGATGCTGACTTTGAAGATACTATAGAAATTTTACCTAAAAGACCAGAGGTTGTAAAAGCTCCTAAAAAGATGACTCAAATAGAAGAAAAAAGACAGCTAAAGAAAGTCCTAAATAAGAATGAAAAACGTAGGGATGCTAGGCAATGGAGGATAAGAGCAGAACAAGTTGGAATAGGTAGACCCTTACAAGGGAGACAAACCAAAGCTCAAAGAGAGGCTTGGCAACAGAAAGTAATAAACAGGGAAAAGGCACTCAATATTAAGAATTAGTTTTTTTAAGAAATGTCCTAACGTCATAAGACTTGCACTCTGGACATTCTTGATCTCTGTCTATATCTGTAGACAAAACCGACCATATCCATTGACATTTTAAACAGATACAGTTAACTATAGAAAATTTCTTCATAATTGAATTTTGTCCTCGACATTAAAGCGTACTGGGATTAATTGGCAGTAACAATACTCTTTACAGATACTCCAACCACTAGCTGGCATACCTCTAGCTTCCCAACCTTCCCATGTGTCTACTTCTCCAGCTCTTTTCTGACAATCAGAGCAAAGGTTTTTTGAAATTGCTACCCATTTTAGGCTTCCCCCCATATCTCCAAACCTCCGAAACGCTTGATTAATTCCCCCAATGACTCCTCGCTTAACAGAGTTCCTGAGTTCACCAAAAATTCTTCCGTGGTTGTTAAGGTCTTGATTGAGGATTGCAATAATTTGTTGCTCTCTAACACCAGCTTTTCTAAGTCTATCAATTTCCTGTCTAAGTCTTTCAGAGAAGATTCGTGTGTCGTAAGATAATCTACTAGCAATCGCAGTAAATAATCGTCTATCCCATCCATCTAATTGTTCCTTCTTTGCCATAAGATACTATTATCCTTTGCTTTTACGCAAGTTTTTTCTTAATTCTTCTATAAAAACTTCTTTTCGTTTCTTTTTAGATTTAAAATAATCTTGATTGCGAGTATTAATAAATTTTCTATGCTTATCTGAAATTTCTGGTATTCCGTCATCGTGCCACTTACCATATTGATATATTTCTAAAGCAGTTTTTTTGGGTTTAATGCTATTGTATAATTTGCCAGTAGCTTTTAAAGGAGGGTTTTCTGGCAAACCTTCTGCTTTCCTAATGCGTTTAGTAATTTTGCTTAATCTGGGGAGTGTATTTTGGTCTATTTTTTTCTTTGCCCCATCAGCAACATCTATTACATTTTGCTCTACATACTTATCTACTAACTTATCTAACTTGTTATTTAATTGACTAAAATCAAAGTTAGTTGTTATTTTTAACTTCATCCCAAAACTCCTTGCCTAATGTTTTAGCATCTAAGTATTTAGAAATATTATCTTCTATGGCTTGGTTAGCTTGTTGCTCTGCCCATTTTATAGGGTTAGCAATAGCATCTTTAATATTTCCCTTGAGGTTAAATTCTATATTATTGATCTTGTCCAGCATCTTGACTGAGTTTTTTAAAGATTGACTGAGTTCCTTCTTCTTCATTGACTTTCCTATTATCATTAATAAGTTTTTGTGCTTGAGTTAGCGTAAGATCTTTATTTTCACGAACCATAATTTTTGCTCTAGTAATTAAGTTATTTTCAATGTCAAAATTATCCTTTAATATCTGATCCTGAACAGTCATAGGGTAATCTATTTCTTCAAAATCTACACCAAACTCTTCAGGCAACTCAATACCATTATATCCAGCAATTACACGCTCTACTCTATAAAAATCTTCTTCATACAATCTCCAAAGAGCAATATCATCATAATAATCTTCTTTACGCTCCATATCTTTAATCATAAGTGAAATCCCACTAGGCACTTCACCACCAGACTCTGCCCATTGCATCCATAAATGATTATTTGAGGCAACTAATTCTATTTGAAATTTAATATTGTCTATAGCTTCTTGAATGTTACCACTAGGACTGGTAATGTTGTAAGCACCCTCTTCTCCCATATCAAGAATTGTATTTGACCCAGCTCTTAACATACTTTGATCTGCTCTTAGTCCAGTAACCCACGGCTGTCCAAACATATTAAAACGCATACCAAGATTCATTTCAGTTAAAGCAATATTAACTTGCTCATTACAACTAACTACATCTGACGCACCTTCAACAAAAAAAGAATCTACCTGATCTTCTCTGTGAGTAAAAGCAAAAGGAATAATGCCATAGGGGTTTTCTTGCTCGTCTATCATTTCACCATCTTCATTCATAATACCATATTTTTCATTATCCCAGTATTCCCATTGTAAATTTGTAGCATCAGAAAGATCGCTAGTATTATTTAATAAAGGATAGATAATTGCACTAGGAGTAAATGGGTTTTCATCAAAATATGCTTCAAAGTAGTAAATAGGTCTATAGTCAAACTTACCATCCATCCAGTAAACACGATTAGCTATTGTACCTAATAGTCTAGTCATTCTTTCTGAATGTTTCATTCTTACATTTTTTGTAGGGATCAGCTCCTCATATCTTGATGTAGCACCACCTAAATTACGCTTTGCTCCTAAGCTATATATTCTACTAATTTTATTAATAAATTTTCTTGTAAAGTTTGTCATACTAGGAGGTATCTCTGCAAAAGCATCTCCACTAAAATAACCATTAATATATTGTTCAGTTGAAGTGCCTGAGTAATAATCTAAGTGTTTTCTAATCTCCCTTCTCCTGTCGTGAGACATTAACAGCTTAGTTTCAAGCAACTTATCTTTAAGCATCTTATTAATCATCTTTGAATCCTCTTCATTTCTTGGTTTCTCATTGGAAATCTGTTAGTTATAAAATATCTAAAGGCATCATTTCCGTGGTCATGCCTTCCATCCTTAAAAGGTTCTTCTTTGACTGGTTTACCATCTTCGCTTTCAGGGTATCTGTATTCTTCAAAATCTTCTATTAAATCCGTACATTTGCTATCAACATGAACTCTTCTAACGCCTTCAGCACTTTCAAAAAACCCCCTTGCGTATGCAACACTTGCTACAATGTTTCTGCTCATACGATCTCTAGTAGATAAGATTCTAATACCACTTCTCCTAAATATCTCCATATCTCCAGCACCTGACTGACCTTGAACATTTGACCCTGCTGGATCGCCATAATATGACATAATGGGATAGCCTTTAGTTTTGATCATCTTAATTAAATCTTCAGTTTTAATGTTGGTTTTGTGTAAAATACAATCAAAAACTCTAATATGCTCTGTGCCATCATCCCAATAAGTTTGCATAAATAATACGGCTGGCATACGAAAGCCAAAGTCAATAGAGCAATAAGTAGGCAAATTAGCATCATAGGGAAAATCTCCAGTATCTAAACCCCTATTAAAATCCCAAACCTTTCCTTCAAACACAGAAAACTCTGCTCCAAATTCCTGACCAAAAAGTTCTTTTGACATATTACGTTTTCTTTCTATAATTGCTGGATCATCTAATCCTAAAGGAAATTCATGTTGATTAACCCAAGAGGGTGATGTATGACTTTCCCATAGAGGATCATCTGCTCCTAATTTAAATAAATCATAAATCCAATTTCTACCTTCTGGTGTAGTAATAAAAATAACTTTACCTTTTCTGCCAGCAACAGTAGGAGATAAATACATATCCCAAATCTTTTTATTCATCTTGGCAACCTCATCAATTACCAAAAGGTCAAGACCCTCCCCCACAAGACTTGATGGGTTATCTGCTGACATACCTTCTACAGTAGTTCCCCACTTAAATCGAATAAACATATCTTTTTCTGATGCTTTATCTACATCATCAGGATGTCCAATAACCATACGTTGCCAGATCTCTCTAAATATTAATCTAGCTTTTTTGTAGGACATACCTACAACCCAAATACGTTTATTTGGTTGAGATGCTACATAGGTAGCCTCCATAGCACTTGCCCAAGTTTTTCCAAATCTTCTTCCACATACAACAACTTGAAATCTACTATCTACTTTTTCAGGGTAATGTAAAGGTAATTGCCCATTATGTGGTTGATAGCCAAGATACTTAAACCATTTTTTCTTAAACTCGTAATTTTTTTCTTGCATTAGACTATAATTATAACTTACTTTATAGTATCTATTTAATGCAAGGCAATTCTTGCATAATTCACCACTCACTAAAGAGGTAAAAATGTCTGAAGAACAGTCCATCAGTCCAGATGTAAAAGAGGAAGCCGTCACACAAGACGAAAACAATGTACCTATTTCAAGGTTAAATGAAGTCATAAACGAAAGGAACAACCTTCGTGATGCCATGCAATCTTTGAAATCACAAGAGGAAGCAAAACATAAAGCTGATCTCGTAGATCAAGAAAAATGGCAAGAGTTAAATACTGAACTATCAAAAGAAGTAGATAACTATAAACCATACAAAGAAAAATGGGAAAGTATGGATGCTAAGATCAGAGAAACTGCTTTATTTAAACTTCCTGAATCTAAAAGAGAAAAATTTTCTAGTGTTGACACCGAAGTTTTACTAGATATTGTTCAAGAGTTTGCAGATGAGGAAAGCAAGGTAAATCCTCCTGATAGACAAGGAACAGTACCTACTCAAGCAATCACAGATTGGACAGATATGGATGCTGTGAATAGGAGAAGAAACTGGGGTGCGATACTGGAGTCATACATAAAAAGGTAAAATAAATGGCTAAACATTATCAAGGTAGTCCAGTAACAACGACTACAGATCAACATTTTATTCCAGAAATTTGGGCAGACGGAATCTATAAATACTTTGAACGCAAAACTGTATTCAGGGGATTGGTAGATGATTATTCTGCTTTAGTAAGTAGTAAAGGCTATGGAGATGCAATTAATATTCCAGAAATGAGTCTTATTACTGCTACGGCTAAGAGTGCTGGTTCAGACGTATCTTATGATGCAACTGCAACCACTACTACTCAACTTGCACTTACTAACCACAAATACGTTGCAAAGTTATTTGAAGATGTGGCATTAATCCAATCTGAAGCTGACTTAGTTGCTAAGTATTCAAGAATGATGGGTGAGGCTCTTGCTCGTCAAGTAGATACGGATATATGGGGAGAGTTAGATGGCTTAAACGAATCTCAAGCTCTTTCTGCTGACGATACTTTAACTGCTGGCGTATTTGAATCTGCTCTTGCAACGCTAGGTGAAGCAGACATCCCTTATATGGATGGTGAATGTGCTATGGTTGTAAACCCAACACTATTTGCAGATATACTTAACCCATCTGCTGGTATAGCTCAATACTTTATTCGTAATGATGCTGTCGGTGAGGGGAATCGTGGACTACGCTCAGGTATGGTTGGATCACTTTACGGAATTGACGTATATATGTCAAATACTGTAGCAACTGGTGGAAATGCTTCTGTAATTCCAGGTGCTATTTTTCACAAAAGTGCGTGTGCTTTTGCTTCTCAACAAGAAGTTAGAGTTCAATCAGAGTATTCTATTGATGCTTTGGGAACTAAAGTAGTTTCCGATTTGTTATACGGAGTCAAATTAATTGACGATTCTGATAATAAAAAAGGCGTTAAGTTTACTAACGTAGCTTAATACTCAGTATTACTCATAACTATTGGGGGCATAACGCCCCCTTTAGTTAAACTAGGAATAATATGATACAATACTTTAAAAAACCTAATCTTGGTAAAGTTGAACGAATAGAAGAGAGTACTTTTAAAAAACACCCTGAAAAACTAGAGGCATTATTGGTTAAAGGATATGTAAGAGTTATGAGTGAAAGCGATGACTCTGAGTATAAAGAACCATCTATGGTAAAAAAGGCTGTTAAAAAAGTTACCAAGAAAATAAAAAAATAATTAGACCAAAGCACGATCTCATTCACGCTTTGTCATAGCTTAGAGAGGAAGAAAAATGGCAGACCTACATACTCATTCAGTACAAGAAGCCTTAAACGCTACAGTTGGTGGTAAATGGACAGTAGCAACTGCTGGTACTGCTGGAAGTTCAGCAGACGTAGCAAACACAACTCACAAATCATTGCATAGTAGCACTTCTATGATAGGCGTTTATTCTGCCGTAGAGGTGTATTATAATTTTAGTACAACTACAACAGATGTTAATGCTAGTAATGATTTATTAATTCCAGCCAATACAAACTTTTTTTTAACAATCCCTAGAGGATTAGGCAATACTGTTTATTTTAATTATAACTCTACTAGCACCACTACTGGGGCAGTAAGATTGGTGGAGATTTAATATGAGTTTCTTTGGAGGTATGGGTCAATCTGCCCTTAAAAACCTCGGTAATGGTGGAACAATGGATGGGGATGTTACAGTAACTGGAGACTTAACTGTCAATGGTGGAATAGCTCTTACATTATCAGAAGTATTACAAGGCACATCAACTATAGATGTAAACAGCACCGAAGCTCTATTAGTTAGAAAGAATGGAGATGGTGGCGATATATTTATTGTAGATACTGTTAATTCAAAAGTAATTGCAACTGAATTAGATATATCTGGCAATGTAGATATTGATGGAACACTTAATGTTGATGCTCTTGATATTGATGGAGCGTTACAATTAGATAACACTTTAACAGTAGGTGTCAATGATACTGGATATGATGTTAAGTTTTTTGGAGCAACTGCTGGTCAATACTTTTTATGGGATGAGTCAGCAGACGAATTGGTATTAGGTGGAGATAGTAAATTATCATTTCACGATGCTTCTGGTGGTGAAAATATTATTGCTTCAGCAGATGGGCATTTAGAAATTAATGCTGGAACAACCTTAGATATAACAGCTCCAACAGTCGATATTAATGGTGCAGTAGATATAAGTGGTAGCACAACTATTACAACTGCTGATAACACAGATACATTAACGCTCATATCAACAGATGCAGATAATAATGCTGGGGCATATTTAAATATTTATAGAAATAGTGCTTCTCCAGCAGATAATGACCAGATAGGTCAAATTACATTTACTGGCAGAAACGATAATTCTCAAGATGTAGATTATGCAAGAATTATTACGCAAATAAAAGATGCAAGTGATGGTAGTGAACTTGGTAGATTTGCAATTAATACTATGGTTGCTGGTGGAATGTATAGCAGACTCAATGTCATGCCAACAGAAACCGTTTTTAATGATGAGAGCGTAGATTTAGATTTTAGAATTGAGTCAGATGCAAATACACACGCTCTTTTCTTAGAAGGCTCAACAGGTAACGTAGGAATTGGAACTGCTTCTCCAGACTATAAATTAAAAGTTGAAGAATCTACTAATGGTGCTGATTGTTCTATTGCTATTCGGGCATTAAATGATGGTGGAGCTGGTAGAACTGCTTTATTAAAAGTAGACCCAGATGCACAAACTTTAACATTAGGAGTTGCTAGTATTGTTACAGATATATCTAATGAGCGAGTTGGAATTGGAACTACTTCTCCAAATGAAGGAAAATTAGTTGTTCAAGATAGCACAAAAGCAGAATTAGTAATTAAAACTTCTGCAACTGCTACTGATACAGAAGCGTCATTAATGTTTAAAATCTCTACAGACACAATTGACCAAAGAAAAAAAGGTGGTATCATATATAAAGATGTTGGCGATAACGGCATCGGAGATATGTTCTTTGTTCTTGATTCTGCAACTGATAATGGTAGTGCTACTGTTGCAGATAATGCAGTAATGACTCTTAAAAATAATGGTCAAGTATTAATTGGTGGAACTACTGATTTAGGATTTGCTCCTAATGTAGTTGTAGAAGGAACTCAACCATGTTTGGCTTTAATTAAAGATGCTGATGCTTTTTTTAATATTAATGTTGAAGAAGACACCGTAAGTATGTTTTATGACCATGCTAAAAAATTAGAAATAGGTCACGCAGTAAATAGTGGTGGAACAACTTTTACACCTAATATGATACTAGATGTCAACTCTCGCATTTCATTAAGTAATAATGATTCTAATACTAATAATACAGTATTTGGCTATTCTGCTTTTAATACAAGTTCTAATAATGCTTCTGATGGTAATACTGTGTTTGGAAACAACGCTATGGGAACTGGTACTGTAGCTGGAGCAAGTCTTAACACAGCCATAGGTAATTTAGCCTTAACAGATATTACGTCTGGAGTTTCAAATATAGCACTCGGCTCAGAGGCTGGAGCTAACATAACTATTGGTAAATATAACATAGCAATAGGTACAAACACTTTAATTACAGAAGATGTAGGAGATGGAACAACGGCAGTAGGAATTGGTGCTGGTGGTTATCAAAATTCAGATAGTAATAATGAAGCAACTGGTAATTCT